>FWPU01002385.1_pt1 | contig 52352 bp, 45 predicted proteins | sample 2228361 | NCBI WGS metagenome assembly FWPU01 (sample SAMEA103939777, study PRJEB20133) | metagenome | reverse complement strand
ACATGAACGAACGTCCGATAGAAAGGTGCATCGAGGGATTCCCCAATGGCTTCAAACTCAGGGTCCATTTGTTTCAATGCGGTCATGGCGGTGAGGAAGGGAACTGTATAATAGTGGATAATGGTTGAAATAGCCATGATGGTCATGGTGCCATAGAGCACGTTGAGAGGGGATTTTGGATCGTTGAACACGAAGAGATAAGCAAGACCGAGCACCATGCCTGGGACAGCCAGTGGCACAATGGAAAGGAGATAGAGGATGGCGCGAGCCAGATTCAGCCCACGGGTCTTTTCAATCAGATAAGCACTGATGAAGGTGATGAATGTGCCCAGGGTTGCTGTAATGAGTGCCATTTTGATGCTGTTCCATATTAAAACAAACGGTCCCCACCGATGGTGAGCACCAGCAACATAAAAGGTTGTGAAGTGTTTCAACGTGAAAGAGAGGTCATAGGGCCAATAGTGTGTGAAAGCACCTAATGCTACCACGATATAGACGCTGACGATGAAACCAGCGATGAGTAGGCACAATAAGAAGAGTACATTCTGAACCACAAAACTATGTTTGCGTGCTCCCAGGGGAGTGATATTTGCAGTGACAGCAGAGACCTGACGACGCTGGACGATGCGGTCTAACACAAAGGCTATGAAAGCCGGCAATAAAAGCAAGGTGCTTATCGTAGCACCCATGGAGAAATCCTGTTGACCGATGACTTTATTGTAGATATCTGTTGCTAGAACATCATAGTTGCCCCCAACAACCTTAGGCGCGCCGAAATCGGTTATTGCCAAGGTGAAGGAAACAAATAGAGCACTCAACACACCGTATTTGACGATAGGGATGGTGACGGTGAGGAATGTTCTGAAACTTGAAGCGCCCAAAGCATCTGCGGCTTCATAGAGTCGTGCATCGGCAGTCAGCAAAGCCGCAATTAAGATGATTAATGCATGAGGAAACGCGTAGAACACCTCAGATAGGATAATGCCGACAGGTCCATACAACCGGATGTTGATTCCCAGATAACGTGTAACAATACCATTATTGCCAAACATGTAGATGAAGGCTAGAGCCTGCACAAGGGAGGGAACAAAGATGGGAAGCATGGCAATTGATTGAAACAGCGGCTTGCCGCGAATGGTCGTGCGTGTTAGGGCATAGGCGTAGATAAAGGCTAGTCCTACAGTGATCACCGCACTCATGATGGCAATGTAAAGGCTGTGATTCAAAGAGGCGGATAAGGTTCGGGAGGAAAAGTAAGCCTGATAGTTTGCCAAGCCAATGTAATTGCCACGCTGGTCTTGTAGGCTGCGTATGAAGGTACGTAGGAGGGGATAGATGAGAAACACGGATAGCCAAACGGCGATCAGTACCATCAAGAAACGACGTAGAATATCTTCAGCGCTTAATCGCTGACGCACGCGTTGCTTAAGGATGCGTCTGTCCAACGGTTTAGCCGAAACTTGTGTTTGAAAAATTGGAATGCTCATGTCTTTTTTTCGATCAAATTGGGGTATACACGCAAGAATTGGGGTGGGAGATGCACATCCAACGAGGAGCCGATCTTGATGTCCAAATCACGCATCATGTTTGTAGAAACTTCAGCGATCAGGGGCGTTTCATCCAACCCTTTCAAGCCCAACTTCAACCGATAGAAAGAGCCTTGCAGTTGCACCTCCTCAACGTGAGCAGTGGTTGTATTGGGGAGATCGGGGTTCAAAGAACCAATGCGAATATCTTCGGGTCGCACGGCTACCAGGATCGGCGTGCCTGGCTGAAGTTCATGGGGTGGTGAACAACGCAATGTCAGTTCCTTGCAAATGGCTTCATCGGCATTGAGCCCAGCAACGCCGGGCAAGAAGTTCATAACCCCTACAAAATCGGCTACAAAGGAGGTGGCGGGCATGCGGTAAATTTCCTCGGGTGTGCCCACCTGTTCGATGCGTCCTTGATTCATCACCACAATGCGGTCGGCAAGCACCAAGGCTTCTTCTTGGTCATGGGTGACAAAGATGGTCGTCACCCCTACTCGTCGTTGTAATTGTTTGATTTCACCGCGCAAAGCAACGCGCACGCGTGCATCCAGTGCCGAGAGAGGTTCATCCAATAGAAGCAATCCCGGGGATGTCGCTAATGCCCGTGCTAGAGCGATTCGTTGTTGCTGACCACCCGAAAGTTGGGAAGGGTATTTATGCCCTACGTCTGGTAAACCGACCAACTCCAACATTTCACGGACGCGCGCCTTGATTTGCTCCTTTGGCATCTTGCGATTTTCCAATCCAAAGGCAATGTTCTGCCATGCTGTCAGATTGGGGAACAATGCATAGGACTGAAAGACGATGCCGAAGTCCCGTTGCCGGGGTGGAAGGTGTACCACGTTTTTCCCCGCTTGGATGATCTGCCCGCTATTCGGCTGCTCCAGACCGGCAACAATGCGCAAGAGGGTTGTTTTCCCGCAGCCACTCGGTCCTAACAGGCAAACGAACTCTCCCTCTTGGATATCTAGGGAGAAATCGTCCACCGCAACCAAGTTACCAAAGTTTTTTGTCACATGGAGGATTCGAAGATACGGCTCATTCGAAGTCATTTAATGGGTGATCCTCAGGTTAGAGTATCCCCGGCCATACCAAGCGGTGTGGCCGGGGTTTGTTCTGCTTCATCCTTTTATTTAAGGTTTCGCCTCCAATTTGCAGGCATCAGGTACATGCATCACGGTTACTCTTCTGCTTTGGCAGCGAACTTTGCAACCCATTGTTCTAGGATGGCATCGCGATGTTGTGAAGACCAGGTGAAGTCTATATCCCAAAGACGATCCACGATGTCGGGCGGGAAACCTTCGGGCGGCTTGTAGCCAGACTTAGCCATCACCCCGAAGTATTTGGAGTAGAGATTCATCGCTTCATCGCTGATTGCCCAATCCAAGAAACGTTTGGCTGCCTCGGGCACTTCGGTGCCTTTCACGAGACCGTTCGCCTCCACCTCCCAGCCGGTGCCTTTCGGGACGATCACCTCTATGGGAGCACCGTCTTTCTTAAGCCTGACTCCAACGAAAGCGAATGATATGCCAATGGCATATTCGCCCGCAGCAGCCATTTTGCAGGGCTTAGAGCCAGATTTAGTATAAATACCCATGTTCTTATCAAGCCCTTCCAAGAATGCCCAGCCAGCCTCCTCGCCCATAGCTTGCAATATACCTGAGACGTACATATATCCGGTTCCTGAAGAAGCAGGGTTGGGCATCACCAGGTGACCCTGAAAGGCTGGGTCTAGCAAATCTTCCCAGGTTTCTGGCATGGGTAGATTGAATTCTTTCGCCTTTTCGGTGTTGTAGCAGATTGCGTTCACATAACCATCTACACCAACCCAGTAGGGCGGATCTTCGGGGGATTTGAATTGTGGCAGGATGCTCTCTACTCCTTTGGGTGCATAGGGTTCAAGCATCCCTTCGCGCTTGAAAATCTCCATGCTGGTTGCGGCAACTCCCCAAATCACATCGGCTAGAGGGCGCTCCTTTTCGGCTAACAGACGAGCCGTCAGGTCCCCTGTTGATAGACGTAAGACCTCTAGAGTCAGATCGGGAAGTGCTTTTTCAGCCACAGGAATGTATTCGGCTATCTCTTCGTTTTCCTTGGCGGTATAGATAATGACCTTGACCTTTTGTACCGGTGTAGCGGCTGGTCCTGCACAAGATGCTAGCAGCATACCTAAGATCAAGGCACCAATGACTGCTATTCCCAGGTAATTTTTTCTGGAGTGGGGAGATAACATTGTGACACCTCCTTGTCTCTATTAAAAGTAAAAGAGGGTAAGAACGATGTTTGCGATGGGTTGCTGATGTAGATGGTGTGGGATAAGGTCTGGGGAATTTATGGTGATTCGATTTGTCCTCCTTTCTTCGTTTAAACGAACTGAAGCAGCTGGATAACTCGTCAATCTCGGAAAGAGGGCAACATATTGCTGGTTTAGTTTCAAGAGCAATTGTTGTATTATCAATTGCTGGTTTATTTAATTATATAAAATCTATCAAAAATTTGCAAGATTCAATCAAGACATTTCATAAAAGTGTAGATTGTGACACATCAAAGATCGTCCATTTTAGAGTAGCACTCTTCTAGTTATCGAATCCCACGAACAAATCGGGCGTGTATTTGATTTTGACAATGTATCGGTGATGGTCATATCGTGCTTGTCAGCCAGTATATCTCCTTTTACAATTGAAGCGGTAACCATGGAAGAAAAAGAAACGATGCGGGAAAAAATTCGTCGCGGTTGGGAGCAGACCTCTGCTTTTTATGGTAATGAGTGCCCTCAGGTCTTTAGCCGCTTTGCTGAGAGATTGGTTCGTTTGATGGATTGGAAGCCTGGGCAAGTTGTGTTGGATGTTGGCACTGGCACTGGTCTAGTGGCTATTCACGTGAGTGATGAGGTTGTACCAGGTGGTTGGGTCGTAGCGACAGATTTTGCTTGGGGGATGCTCCAACGGCTGCGCCGTTCAGAAGCAAAGGAGATCAAAACGCTCCTTCTAGCACAAATGGATGCGGAGTTCCTTGCCTTTGCAGAGGCGAGTTTCGATTGTGTAACTTGTGCCTTTTCGTTATTTCAATTCGTGGATATGAGCCGCGCTTTAAGTGAAATGCACCGCGCTCTCAAAGCCGGTGGGCAAATTGGTCTTTCCAATTGGGCAACCGGCTTCTTTACACCGGTCGCAACGATGCAGCGATCTCTCTTCCGAGAGTTTGGGTTGCGCCCACTTCTTCCCAATCCCATCGCCTTTGCCCCTGAGCAGATTGAGGCACTGATGGAGCAATCGGGTTTCGTCTCCGTCCGTTCGTTGGTCGAGCCGGTCGAATTGTGCTTCGATAGTCCGCAGGAAATTTGGGAATGGAACTTGGCAATGGGACCCTTCTCAATCATGCTTGAACAGCAACTCACACCGGAGCGGCAAGAGGAACTGCGTAACCGCTATATCGAAATGTTGCAACCCCTGATGACGCCAAAGGGGATTCCCTGCACCTTCTACCCACTGTATACATTAGCATGCAAAGCTTGAGGGTGTAAATTTACCCTCTAAGCCTCGCATTGGGAATGAACGGTCACCTTTTCGGGTATCTGTGGTGAGAGTGCCTATTGAGGCATCTTAAAACCAAGTTGAGCAAGGATGGACTTGGGAAACTCAAACCGCGCAGTCTTGGCGGGATCAACCACTTGGCAAACCCGGAGAGAGCCCACTGCACTCATCAACATGCTTGCATCGTTGAGGGATAGCCCGACGAATTCGGTGAGGAACCTCGCCATGTTATGGATGGCACCATCGGTCGCCACATCCAGGTCAGGATCAGAATGAATGGTGGCAACCAATTGCTCATTCTCTAAAAACGGGGTGGGCAGGTTAGGCAGATCAACGAGTTCAGTCTTCAACCGAACCAAACCCGACACCTCTGCGCCGACGACGACGATCTCTCCATCTCCCATAATGGCATGTAAATCGCCCACGCCCAATAGTCCACCCTCCACCTGCACTGTCAAATAGAGACGGCTACCTTTACCAATCAGAATGCAATCCAAGTTTCCTCCATGGTTACCAGGAACGCCGTTGCTGACCTTGCCTTCTGAGGGTGCAATGCCAATGACCCCGATCATCGGAGCCAGGGGGATGCGCACGCGCTCTTTGTATATGAGTGTATCCCCCTCACGGCGCAAGATGGTAGTCTCCATCTCCTTGATCCAATCCCCCAAGGCACCCTCACCGGGGATAGTAACCATGACTGACGTATCTTCCACCTCTACATCAAGGATATCAATACGTAAGATGGAATTGGGATGGGCGCCTTCGATGTAAACCGGACCGGTGGCGGGGTTGGTTCGGTTCCAGTCTAGGCTGGTGACCAAGTCTCGTTCGCTGCGGATCTGCCCTTGGAAACAATCGTATGTCTCAAAGAGAATCTCCTCACCGGGCTTTACCCTTACAACCGGAGGTAGACCCGCTTCAAAGGCATAAAAAACATGATCGCGTGTTACTCGAATTGCCATGGTTGAAACTCCTCCATGTTCATGAGCGGAATTTTTCGGAAAACGATTCGGTGATCGCTTGTTTCGCTTTGAACAGGCTGGTTCTGGGTTTCCAACGGAGTTCACGACCACCCAGGATGCCTTGAGGTCTGAGGATGAGGCTGATGATCAAGATCGTGGCTAGGAACACCTCGGTGAGCCCAACCACCTCAAACGGGAGCATTCGATTGAGGTTGATTGCATTTTCGATGGCGCGCACACCCTCACGCGCCAATGTGACGAGCACCGTCCCGACCACTGCCCCGGAGACTCCTTGTGTGCCTCCTACCACCAGCATCGCCAACACATTGAATGTCTCAATCATGTAAAAGGCATTTGGCGTGAAGGAGGTTATGTAGTGAGCGAACAATCCGCCCCCAAAACCAGCGATTGAAGCACCAATGATAAAGGAAAGATAACGCACTAGGGTGATATTGATGCCTACAGATAAAGCAGCATGGTAATCCTCACGCGAGGCGCGTAGGCGTAGCCCAAGCGAAGATTCTTTGAAGAAGTAAGCCAGAATGAGCACGAGAATGGCACAGATGACGCTTGTCCACAAGGTGGTGTATTCTTCAATCCCAAACAACGTTCGGGGTCCATTGGTGACGCGGTCCCAGTGCACTAAGATGGTATTGATGATGATGAGCAGGGAAAACGAGGTGATAGCGGCTGCAGCATCGGAAAGGCGCATCAATGGATAACTGATTGCAGCGGCGATGAAGGCGGAGACGAGAGTACCCACCAGAATTGATGGCCAGAAGGGTAGATGTAGGTTGAGCAAGAACGGGTAGACTTGGGGGATAGCAATAGCTTTCATCTCCGGCGTCATTGAACATAAGGCAGAGGTATAGGCACCAATCCCCATAAAACCGACATGCGCCCAAGCCAGAATGCCTGAGTTTCCCATGAACACTTGCATTCCCAACACGACGACCATGCTGACGAACATAGCCGTTACAATGCGGGTGAGCAAGGGGCTTGCAAACAGATCGGTCAGCGCCGCGATGATCAACATGGGCACAGCCAGGATGAGAATGGTAGAATAATCGGGCAAATAGGCTGCAAGTTTTGGCAGTTTCATCCGACTCGCTCCTGCACGTATTTCGCCCGCACCAATCCTTCCGGTCGCCACAGCAGAATCAGGATGACGATCAAAAACATGAAGGCTTCTCGGTAATCGAGCAGGGTTTGTGGCAGTAGGACGCCGATGAAACTGAAGATCAACCCATATACGAACCCTCCAACCACAGCACCGACCAGACTACGCATCCCGCCGATTACCGTCGCTACGAAGGCAATGAGCAGAGGTCCCAAACCGATGGTGGGCGTTACCGAGGCGGTGCGCCCAATCCAAAATAACGATACCACCCCGGCAATTGCCCCGCTGAGTACAAACGCCGAGGAGATGACCAGATTGGCTGGCACACCCAACATGCGCGTCATCTGGAAGTCATCGGCAGCCGCGCGAAGGGCAATCCCCAGAATGGTGTAACGAAAGAGCAAGGTGAGGATGACCAGTACGGCGATGGAGATGACGATGGTTAGGATGTTGCGCATGGAAACCGTAACCCCAAACACATTGATGGTGGTGGAGAAGACCTGAGGTAAGGCTACGGCTTTCGCCCGCGGTGAGATGATGAGCAATGCCCCATTTTGTAATAAGGTGCTCACTGCAAAGGTAGTGATCAGCAAGGCAGTGAGCGATTTCTCGCGCACCCGGCGGAATGCAATGATTTCGGTCAAGTAACTCACGACCATGGCGCCTAACACCGCGGTGATGGCAGCAACGATCCACGGAAGACCAGTGTTGGATCCAACGAGGTAGAGCATGTAACCGCCGATCATGATCAATTCGCCGTAGGCAAAGTTGACCATCTTCAAGATGCCATAGATGATGACCAAGCCCAATGCAATCAGTGCGTAGAGACTCCCCAAACTGATTGCATTGATGAGAAATTCAACAATAATCAAGATTCACCTCCGTCGGATTTCTCTTCCCCTAGGTACACCTCTTTGATAGCAGCGCGTGACTTGATGTACTCAGGAGTCCCTTCCATTTCGACCTGACCGGTGCTGAGCAAGTAGACGCGGTCGGCAATTTCCAAGGTGCGTTCCACGTTTTGCTCAACGAGGAGTATGGTGGTCCCTCGTGAACGTAGGGTGACGATGAGATGGAATATCTGATCGACCAGAGTCGGTGCCAAACCCAGCGAAGGTTCATCTAACATGAGCAATTTTGGGTGAGCCATGAGCGAGCGGGCAATGGCTAATTGTTGCTGTTCTCCGCCGGAGAGTGTCCCACCCACTTGGTGGAAGCGTTCCTGCAAGACGGGGAAGAGTGCAAAGATTTCTTCCAAATCCCGATGATACTCGCTGCGGTTGTGGCGACTGAAAGCGCCTAAGCGTAGGTTTTCTTCGACCGTGAGGCTGGGGAAGATATGGCGTCCTTCAGGCACGATGGCAATGCCCATCCTCAAGATCGTCTCAGGCGATTTGCCAACGATGGATTGCCCTTGGAAGGTGATCGAACCACTAACTGGCTTGAGAACACCCGCGATGGTATATAAGGTTGTAGTTTTTCCTGCGCCATTGACCCCGATGAGTGCAACTAACTCGCCCTCATCAACCCGTAAGGAGACATCCCGCAGGGCAGCGATGGCACCGTAGCGAACGTGTAAGTGGTCAACCTGCAACATGGTCAGGTGTCCTTTCTGGAGTGACCCAGATAAGCCTCTATAACGGTTGGGTTCTGGCGCACCTCGGAGGGTGTTCCCTCTCCGATGGTTTTTCCCGAATGGAGCACATGGATTCGGTCGCACAAGCGCATGATCAAGCGCATATCGTGCTCCACAACCAACATGCCCATGTTGAACCGTTGCCGGATGTTTTCGAGGACTTTGAGCAGTTCATCACTCTCCTCCTCGTTCAATCCGGCGCCTGGCTCGTCCAATAGGACAAACCTTGGGTTCATCGCCAAAGTGCGGGCTACCTCGAGGCGCCGTTCCAGCCCGTAGGGGAGTGTTCCGGCGAGCATATCGGCATAGCGTTCTAGCCCCATCTCGATGAGTACTTTCGCGGCGATGTCCGAGGCTTGACGCCTCGAATAACCGATGCCAATTGCAGCAACCTCAACATTTTCCATGACGGTCAGTTCGCGAAATAATCGGATTGTCTGAAAGGTGCGTGCAATCCCTTTGCGGGCAATTTGGTAAGCAGGTAGATTGGTGATTTCCTCACCGCTGACAAATACCTTACCTGAGGTAGCAGGCATCAATCCAGAGATCACATTGATGAGGGTGGTCTTGCCCGATCCGTTCGGTCCGATCAAACCCAAGATTTCGCCGCGCGACAAGGTGAGGCTCACATCATCTAGAGCACGCAAGCCATTGAAGGATTTGCATACGTGTTCCACCGATAATTGTTCGATCATGAAGTGATTACTCTCTTTATTATTTAATAGAATTACACCCTCTTAGATGTTTCTCTTTGGATTATATCATTGTGAATCGGTTGCTTTTCGCTTGTGTAAGTAAGTGATTGGAAAACGAAGCCGGTTGGGAGTGAGGTCGAGAGGAGTGTTTTGGGTGAGTTGATGAACCCCGACCTCACTCCACAGGTAAGAAAGAAAATGCTTATGGTGCTGGCAAGGTCTCAGGGGTAACCCAGCCGAGGAATTGAGGTTTCCCGTTGACTAATTTCACCATAGCGGCAGCCTTGGTGGGTTCATGCCCGCTGGCAGCATCAGACCAATCCAGATGCCCGGTTAGACAGTCGAACCCCATTTCCTCCATGGCTTTAGCCACGGCTGCACCATCGGTTGTGCCGGCTTTTTCCATGGCTTGGGCAAGGACATAAATCACATCATAGCCAGGCATGATCCACACTGCCTCGGGGTCTTTCCCAAATTTCTTCTTGTAGGCTTCGATGAAATCAGCCACTCGAGGGTTGGATTCGGGACTCAAGAAACCGTGGGTGTCGAAGTATATTTCGTTGCCGTAATCCGGACCAACGGCTTCAAACAAGCCAGGGTCGTCATAGGTATCGCCACCAACGATGGGTAGGTCAATGCCGGCTTCTCGGATGGTGCGAATGATGGTCCCCAAATCAGGCATATAAGATGAGATATAAATGAAATCGGGCTGTTCTGTGGAAGCCTGAATGCGTGCGAGTTGGGCAGAGAAGTCTTGTGCACCTTGGGTGTAGGTATCCTCGAAGATCACCGTCCCACCCAAGGTTTCGAATTGTTCGATGAAATAGCGGCTCAGTGATTTGGTATAGTCAATGAAGGTATCGGTAACCACCCAGACCTTCGTCCAGCCTTTTTCTTTGTAGGCATATTCAGCGGTTGCTGCGCCCATGGTGGTGTTCCACATGGATAGGGTGAAGACCTTATCCCCCAACGCCTTTGAGCCAAACAAAGGTGAGGACGCCGTGGTGGAGATGCAGACGATGCCGGCTTTCTGCGCCTCACGGCAGGCGGGACCACCCATATCGAAATCGGCGGCGGGGATGATAGCGACTGCGCCGCGCTCCACTAGTTGTGCACCCACATTGGCAGAGGTGACGGGGTCGCTCTTGCTATCTAGGTTGACGAATTCCACCTTTCGACCCAGGATGCCACCCTTGGCATTGAGTTCATCCACCGCCAGTTGGATGCCACGCAGGGCGGGTTCATCTACATAGGCATTGATACCGGTCAATGCCAAAGCGCCTCCGATCAAAATCGGCTTTTCTGCCTCCTTTTGTGCCCCGGCACAAGCGCTCAGGAGCAGGCTTGTGATGATTAGGAGGGCTATTGAGAAGGTTAACTTTCGCATGGCTTCTCTCCTTTTTGTTCATTTTATATTTTTAAATTGAGATGGGAAATAAAGGATTCAATATAGAAGATGTGCCCAACCTGCCTCCTTTCTCTCCGACATGGGAGCAAGTAGAATCTGAATTCAACATGGGCTTTTTTCGAGTAAAACTATCTCTTTACCAGTATATTAAATTATAGCGTTGGATGTCGGGCTTTTCTACAAGGGAAGTTGAGGGGTATAGCCTGGGAAAATCCCTAGGTTAACGATCTTCATGTGATCAAATCGCCGTTCTAAGTCAATCAACGAGACCATGCTGGATAGCATACCGCACCAACTCGACGGCAGAACTCACCTTCAGTTTGCGCATGATATTTTCACGATGCCATTCCACTGTTTTAACGCTGATCTTCAGTGCAGCGGCAATCTGGCGGCTCGTTTCACCACGTGCCACGAGACGTAAAATTTCCTGCTCGCGCTGTGTAAGCCCTTCGCCACTTCGAGAGGTGGGCTCTTCGGATTGGCATAATTCCTTCAACACCGTCGAAGCAATTGGCGGATATAGGAAACTCTCTCCTTGAGCGACTAGGCGGATGGCATGGACGAGATCGGCGCCTAAAGCGCGCTTTAGCACGTAACCCGAAGCACCTGCACGCAGCAATGGCATCACATAGGGTTGATCTTCATACTGTGTCAAGATCAAGATACGTGTATTTGGATACTCCTGATGAATGCGGCGAGTCGCTTCCAGACCGTTCATACCGGGCATGGCGATGTCCATCAATACAACATCTGGAGAGAAACGCTTCACACACTCGATGGCTTCTGCACCATCTCCGGCTTCTCCGACGACCTCAATATCCGGATAGTAACTGAGCAGGGCACGTAGCCCCTCGCGTAAAATGGTGTGATCGTCCACGAGAAGAACACGAATCATTTGGCATCCTCACTCCAACCGGATTTATGAAAGCGGATGCGCACGGTGGTCCCTTTACCAGGGGCAGTGTCCAGTTCGAATGAACCGCCGAGGATGGCAGCCCTCTCACGCATGCCGCGCAATCCCAACCCTCGTTCGCCGGGTGTTTGCGTCTCAAACTGCTGAGGGTCGAATCCCACACCGTCATCAACGATTTCGAGGTTGATCCAGTCGCGATCCTGCTCCAATCGTACGAGCACAGAAGAAGCCTTTGCATGGCGCAAGATGTTAGTCAACCCTTCTTGGACGATGCGAAACAACACCGTCTCTACCGGGCGGGGGAGACGTTCGTTCAAGGTGTTATCCTCGAGATGGAAATCGATCCCCAAGGGCTTCAGACGCTGTTCACCATACCATTGGATGGCAGTGACCAAACCTAAATCGTCTAAGAGGGATGGTCGCAGGTCTGCAATCAAGCGATGGACATTATCCAGCATGTCCTCCGTGATTGATTTTAGGTCTTGGATGTGGCTTTCGATGCGAGTGATGTCGCTCTGGGCAGCGATGCGAATCGTATCCAGACCGACCAACAAGGCAGTTAGGCTCTGACTGGTCTCATCATGTAGTTCGCGGGAGATGCGCATGCGTTCTTCCTCCTGCCCGCGAATCACTTGATGCAATAAGTAGGCTCGAGCGCGTTCTTCTGTTTGTAAGGCGGTGTACAATTGGGCATTGGTGATCGCCAAAGCGGCTTCATCCGCAATGCCTTTCAACAAGGTAAGTTCATCTTCCCCTATGGGTGTATCCTCACCGACAAAGATGTCCAACCGACCGATGAAATTGCCTTCGTGAACCAAGTCGGTGCAGATGAGATAGCGCACGTTGATAGAATGGAGTATTTGGGGGTTGACCAAGTGCGGATATGCTCGTAAATCCACTTGCATAATGTGTGGGGTTATTCGTTTCGCCACTTCTTCAAGGGCAGTACGCGTTGGAGGGTTATTATACTTGAGGTTTTCCCCAGCCAGGTCAGGACCGCTCAAATGGGTTAGGTCCTCTTTGCCCTGATGAGAGATAATCACACCGGTTGCCGCAACGTTCAAGGCGCGACTGGTTTCTTCGCACACAGCTTGAAGCACGCTTCCCAGTTCCAATTTGGCATTGAGGTGACCGGCGATGCGGGCTAATGCCTCGGCTCGTGCAGTTTGTCGCCGAATTTGAACCTGTGCCCATTGTTGTTCTTGTTCCCTTCGTTGTAAAGCCGCAGCCATTTCGTTGAAAGCCCGTGCAAGTTGGTTCAGTTCACCGGAACCGTACGCCCATTCGGCGCGGGCGTTCAGTTCGCCGGCGCTCAATCGCTTCGTGACTTTAACGAGTGCGTTGACTTGATGCAAGAAGAAGAACTGTGTGCCAATCCAGGCAATGACTAACGCCAACACTGCTCCAATGGCTAGAGCAATTAGATTGCGTTGCAAGTTGCGGTTGGATTCGGCAAAGGCTGCTTCGGTTGGCACGCTGATGATCATATATACGTAAGAATCCTCGCTGGCATATAAAGGCGTGAAGGCGAACAGGCGTGCGGTACCGTTCGCATCAAGCCCTTGAGTCAAGCCAGACCTTTTTCCCAATACTAAGTTATGGATATATTCCTCGGGAATAGTTCGCCCAATCTCGAATTCGCCATTGGGATAGGATGCCAAGATCACCCCCTTGGGATCGATGACGCGCAAGGTCGAACCTTCTGGGAGCGATGAAGCAGCCATGAACTGTGCCAGCCAACGTAAATCCAAATTAGCAAAGACGATCCCTTGAGATTCACCCTGAACATCAATCACCGGATAGGCAAGGGTAATGATGGCTTGTAAGTTGGTTGGCGAGATTTGGTATTCGCTGATAGTGAATTCCTGATTGTTCAGCGAGCGACGGAAGTATTCTTGGTGGGCAATGCTGAAGGGAATGCGTTGTGGTAACGTCATGCAATAGACAATGCCATCGCGATCGGCAGCACCGAAATTGGCATACAAAGGGTGTTGCATCAATACATTAGAGAGGAAAAACAGACACGCAGCGCGGTCTTGGCTTTGAATGGCGGGAATTTGAGCCAGGGTGATCAAGATGTCCCGAGCGCCGTCAATCAAGCGCTGTTGATTTGAGGCAGCCAGTTCGGTTAGCCGCGTCATGTTGGTTTGCACCTGTTCGATCGCCCGACGGCGAGATTCGGAGGCGGTGAACACCATCAAGGCAAAAGCCGGCAGGAGCGCTAAGAGCAACAATCCGATGATCCGCAAACGCAACGATCCAAGTTTGGAACTCAATGCACCTCTGGTTTTTGAATACATCTGTTGATATTGCGGTTCGCTTGTCATAAGCCCTTCACGATCAGGCTATGCTTATAGACCGGTCAAAGACAACCAACGGAATCCATTCTTCGTCAATCCCTTGGGATTTGAAGAAGGTCGCGGTACTTCTCACGAAGTTCATCTATGGAGCGCAACGTGCCATCTCGATCCTCAAAGTGCCAATGTTGCCAACCATTGCAGGGGCTGCCTCCGGTGAGGTGTCTTCCGGCTTGGTGAATGGAACCTTCAAAACCATCTTGGAGCAGCAATTTCCCGTTGGGCTTCACATAGGCAAAAACAGAACGATCCTTGCGGAAGAACAATTTTTGTCCTGGGTTCAGCAGCCCGTGCTCCAACAAATGACAAAAATCCACTTGAGGAGCCAGGCGTTTGGTATCCCTTACCTCAAAGACCTTTTCTTGGAACAACTCTGGAACAACTTGGTCGATCCTGGCTTGTGCAGTGCCAATGTATTTGCTTTCGATTTCAATGCCGATCCAATGGCGGTGTAACTTCTTTGCCACTGCCCCCGTCGTACCGCTCCCAAAAAATGGGTCTAAAACCACATCCCTTGGGTTGCTTGAGGAGAGGAGAATGCGATACAACAGGGCTTCTGGTTTCTGGGTTGAATGTGCTTTTTTCCCGTCTGCCTTGATCCGTTCTGAGCCGGAACAAATGGGTATGATCCAATCACTGCGCATTTGCTTATCCGCATTGAGGGATTTCATGGCATGGTGGTTGAAGGTGTACTTGGCTCCTTTGAATTTACATGCCCAAATCAACGTTTCATGAGCATTCGTAAAGCGCACGCCTCGGAAGTTGGGCATAGGGTTTGTTTTGATCCAGATGACATCGTTGAGAATCCAGTATCCTAAATCCTGCATGATGGCACCGAGGCGATAGATGTTGTGATAGGTGCCAATGACCCAAATGGTGCCGGTATCCTTAAGCACCCTTCGACAAGCGGCAAGCCAACGACGGCTGAATTCGTCGTAGGCTTGGAAATCGGAAAACCGATCCCAAGGGTCGTTGACTGCCTCAACCTTGGTCATGTTAGGTCGCCACAGTTCTTGTTGTAGTTGCAGGTTATACGGTGGATCAGCGAAGATCAGGTCTATGCACTTTTCGGGGAACGAGTTTAGTACTTCGACGCAATCCCCTTGAATGATTTGGTCTAACGGCAAATTTTGTTCATTGGCAAGGTCTTGCTTCTCCATCGCGCTCCTCATTCGCACGCTTGATTTGATGAAATAAATGCCTCTTAATTCAATAAGTATTCTTGGAGAAGCCTATGTGAAGATGCATTGATGAAACATTGCTTGTATGATACCATCTTTCCATCACTTTCATCGGTGAGTAGTGCATACCGAAACATTTACGTGCAAGATTTCATCCATGATTAAAACGATTCCAAGACAGAAGGTCAAGATTGACTTTTGGATGCGGATGCGTAACCGTGCATCGTTCTAACAGTCCTAAAAACTTACCAGGCATTATAAATTGACGCCTCTAGGGATTTGTTATACACTAACCACGGAAGTTTGCCTCATGTAGAAACGAAGAACGTAAACGTACGGTTTCATTTCCCCGAAGAAGGATATACACATGAACCTGAATCTAAGATCTGTTGCCCGCGTTGTCTGTGGTGCTACTGGCGCGGTCATTGCTGGTCCGGGTGGGGCTTTCATTGGCGATTTGGTTGGAGGGTTGCTCGCCGGTGTGTTGCCCGGTTCCTCGATGTTGGTAGGGGGGATGATTGGTAAGGTCATCACCAAGGCGGTTGAGGAGTCCTCCTTTGCATTGCGCGACCGATTAACTGAGTCGGAGCGTCAGCGCATCAATCACGATCTGCAGACTGCCTTTCGCGACTCCCTGGCTGAAGCCCTCTATGATCTGGGTGGCGAACGCTGTTTCCCAAAGACCTGGAAAGGCAAGCCACGCGACGTTCCTGCGGAATTGGTCTACTCCTTGACCCCGCGCGTCGACCAACTGTGGCGTACGCAAGACCCACTGGCAGAACAGGTGTGTTATTGTTTTCGCGAGATGCAGCGCGCCTTGAAAGAGCAACGCTTGTTGCCACTTGATCCCCAAAGTGATCAGCCTTCAGCCTCGGTGCTGACCTACCTAGAGGCGGAGACGCCGCAAGCGTTGAACCAGGCATTTTTCGATCAGGTTATTGTTCCCTTTCTAGCAGGGTTTGGCACGCTCACCCGCGAATTGCCCGATTTCGAAGCCCATCTGCGCCGACATCTGCTCGATCGTACCCTGGTCCACCTCGGCGAGGCACTCAAACATCGCACCCCTGCCTGGCGTGCCTTCAACCGTATGTTGCTCCAAAACCTGCGTAGCCAGGTGCAAGAGATAGGAGAGGGACAGGAGGAGATTCTGGAGCGCTTAGATGCCCTGCTTGCCCTGCCCGGAGAAGCCTCTCTAGACGAATTAACCCATGGTTTGGCAGACCTTTTGAGCGCTACCGGGCGGATCGAGAAGCAGATGGATGAGAACTTCGATGTCCTTTTCGGGCGAGTTTTTGAACAGCACGCGGAGGTATTGGAACGCTTTGACCAACTGATGGTTGTGAGCAAGCGCATTGAACGGAAAGTGGAGCGCGTGTTGCACATCCTCGAAGATGGACGTTATGTCATCGAAGGTACGCCCTCTGTAGCGATAGACGAACCACCTGCACCAGGCGAACCACCCTTCAAGGGTTTGCAATATTTCGACGAAGCCGATGCCGACTTGTTCTTCGGGCGTGAGATGCTGACCGCCAAACTGGTCAACCGCTTACGTGAATTTTTATCCTCCGGAACCGCCTTGCGCTTCCTGGCGGTGGTTGGTGCCTCGGGGAGTGGCAAGTCCTCTCTGGTGCGTGCTGGGTTGATTCCTGCTTTGCGTCGCGGGGTTGTGTTGGCGGATGGTAGCCAACCCCCGGAAGGCAGCACACGTTGGCAATTTCGCGTGATGACCCCAACGGCTCATCCACTCATGGCATTGGCGAAAACCTTGGCGCAGGGCGAACACCTTTCACCGGAGGCTTTGTGCCGGGAACTTTCTCAGGATGCCCAAACGCTGGACCGCATTGTACGGCAGAACCTCGGTTGGCAAAGGCGCTACAAACATCCGGAAACGACTTACTCTCTTTTGTTCATTGATCAATTCGAAGAACTATTCACTTTATGTCGTGACGAGAGCGAACGTCAGACATTCATTGGAAACTTGATGAACGCCGTTAGTAGCCCCCCAGACGAGGAAGAACGGGTGGGTGGTTTCGTGTTGGTGCTGGCTTTGCGCGCCGATTTCTATGCCCATTGTGCCCAGTATGCCAGCCTGCGCGAAGCCTTGGAAAAGCAGCAAGATTACATCGGACCGATGAGCCCGGATGAACTGCGCCAAGCCATCGAAGAACCTGCACGGCATGGTGGTGCCGATGGATTGCGTTGGGAGTTCGAGCCAGGATTGGTTGATTTGATCTTGCGAGATGTAGGTAATGAACCTGGCGCGCTGCCTCTCCTTTCCCACGCCTTGCTGGAGACCTGGAAACATCGCCGCGGACGGGTCATGACGTTGGAAAGTTATGCTGAAGCCGGTGGGGTGCGTGGTGCCATCGCTAAGACGGCTGAAACGGTCTATCACCATCGTTTGACTGCGGCGCAACGTGTCATTGCACGCAACATCTTTCTACGCCTTACCGAACTGGGCGATGAGGTAGGAGAAGGTGCCTTGCCTGCACCTGATACGCGCCGACGTGTTCATCTGGAGGAATTGGTTCCGCATCCCGAATCCGCACCAGCAATCCATTCTGTGCTCAAGATATTAGCGGATGCACGTTTGATCACCGTTAGCGAGGATGCTGTGGAAATTGCCCACGAAGCCCTGATTCGTGAGTGGCCGACATTGCGCGGATGGTTGGATGAGGATCGAGCCAGCCTGCGCCTACACCGTCAATTGACCGAAGCGGCTCAGGAATGGGCAAAGATGGGCAAGGACACCGGCATGGTCTATCGTGGTGCACGCCTGAAGCAGGTGCTCGTCTGGGCGGAAGAACACGATGAGCAGTTGAGCCCTTTGGAACGCGATTTTGTCACTTTTTCGAAGCATGTAGCCGATCGCGATGCCGCCGAACGCGAAGCACAACGCCAACGCGAATTGGAAGCCGCTCAACGCCTTGCCGAAGAAGCCGAAGCTCGTCGCAAGGCGGAGGAGGAACGTCTGCGCCTGGCGGAGGAAACCACAGCGCGCTTGAAGGCACGCAATCGTGTCATTACCATCGTGGGGGTAATCGCTACATTGGCTGCCTTGCTAGCCTGTCTCTTTGGGGCGACGGCTAGTTACCTTGGTGTGCAATCCAATCGCAATGCAACCTTGGCACAACACAACCTTGCTACTGCCCAAGCGGCGAACACCCAAATTGTTGCAGAGGCGAACACCCGCGCCACAGCCGAAATGAATGCTCTGCGACAAAAGGCTACCGCTGAAGCCGCAAGGGCTGAGGCACTCAGCCAGAAAGCCACTGCTGAAGCCGCTAGTCTCGAAGCCCAAACACAAAGTCATATCTCACTGGTGCGTGAATTGGCTTCTAGAGCCATTAACTTGCTCGAACGCAATGTAGACCTCGGTTTGCTGCTTGCTATCGAGGCGGTCAAACGTTCGGAACAACTCAATGAGCCTATTCAGGAGGCTCAAATCACCCTTTATCGTGCTATGGAAGTGGCTAACTTTGCCCATACCTTGCGTGGTCACCAAGATTTGGTTTACCAAGCAACCTTCAGCCCCGATGGGCAGAAAATCGTCACCGCCAGTCGAGATAAAACGGCACGTATTTGGTTGCTCAATGGCGCGCCGGTTGCCACACTCGAGGGGCATACGGATGAGGTGCTCTCAGCATTCTTCAGCCCAGATGGTGAGAAAATCGTCACAGCTAGCTTGGATGGCACTGCCCGCTTGTGGTCAGCGGAAGGGGAGTTCATTCGAACATTCGAAGGGCACACCGCTGCTGTCCCTTGGGCAATCTTCAGCCCAGATGGGAAGCATATTCTCACCACAAGTTTTGATAAGACGGCTAAATTATGGAACCTTGATGGCAATCTGATTGCCATTCTTCAGGGACACACCGATGCAGTGCTCTTTGCCACCTTCAACTCAGATGGTTCGCGGGTGCTCACGACGAGCGCAGATGCCACGGCTCGCTTGTGGGATCGTCAAGGCAAGTTACTTGCCACGTTAGAGGGACATTCTAGGTGGGTAAATGGCGCTAGTTTCAGCCCAGATGGACAGACCATTATCACCGCCAGTTTCGATGGCACGGCTCGTCTGTGGCAGGCGGATGGCACACCCATCCTGACCTTCGATATTCGTCCTGTGGCTATCTATACGGCTATGTTCAGTCCGGATGGAAAGTGGATTGTTACCGCGGGCGACGATGGCATTGTCCGCCTATGGCATTCCGATGGCAGTCTAGTATCCGAAATCAACGCCCAAAGCGGACCGGTGACCATGGCTACCTTCAGTCCAGACAGCAAGGTCATCCTTACTGCAGGGACAGATAACCAGGCGCGCCTGTGGCGCTTGGATGGCAACCTGATTACCTCCTTGCAGGGTCATTGGAGTTTCATCAACACGGCAATTTTCAGCCGAGATGGTCGCTGGATTCTGACTTCCAACGCTGATGCCACCGCTCGCTTGTGGAATGTCCATCGTTTGTTTGCTCCGGCATGGACTGCCCATAGCGGTCCGGTCACGTGGACAGACTTCAGCCCAGATGGTGAAGAGGTCTTTAGCGGTGGACTAGATAACGTTGCTCATCTATGGAAGTTAGATGGCACATTGATCAGCACCTTTGAGGGGCATCGCGCCGGCGTTGTCGGTGGAGATTTCAGCCCAGATGGACGGTTGATCGTCACAGCGAGCCGGGATTCCACAGCGCGCTTGTGGCGCATTGATGGTAGTCCACTTGCTGTGCTCAGCGGGCATGAAAGTGCAGTCCGTTCTGCCTCTTTCAGTCCAGATGGCGAGCAAGTGCTCACTGCCGGCGAAGATGGCACGGTGCGTACCTGGCGGCTGGATGGCACATCACTCATCACCATTCAAGCCGATAGCGGAGCGGTCTGGTCTGCCTGTTACAGTCCGGATGGCGAGTTCATCCTGAGCGGAGGAGACGATTCCACGGCAAAGTTATGGCGTCGCGATGGCACTTTGGTAACCACCTTTGCCGGTCATAGCGCCCCGATCTGGGCAGTTGGTTTTAACCCCGATGGTTCGTTGGTCGTCACCGCAGGTGAAGATGGCAGTGCTCGGTTGTGGCGTCGTGATGGTACCCTTATTGCGGAGATCCTTGGGCACACTGGACCGGTTAGTGTGGTGCGCATTAGCCCCGATGGCTCGCTGCTCTTAACCGCTGGTCAGGATGGTACTGCCCGTCTATGGCACATCTCACCTCAAGATAGTCAAGTCACCTTCCTCACCATGATGGAAGGGCACAAGGATTGGGTTGCCTCAGCAGATTTCAGCCCGGATGGCAGCAAGATCGTCACCGCCAGTTGGGATGGCACCCTGCGTATGTGGAATGTCTATGGAGATGTGACAGCAATGTTGACAGAGGGAGAACAGCGCGTTGGTCGCTCGCTATACAACTTCGAGTGTCAACAATACCTACATCAATCCTCATGCCAGGCAGAGCCGTAATCTCGGTGGTCGCTAGCGGACTTCAAACTCAAGCGTCTTGGCAAGTTTGCCATCTAAGTAGATTTCGACCTTGTATTTACCAACCGGCCAGAGGTTTTCGTTGCTCAGTTGAAAGTGAACCAAACCACTACCACTGGTGAACTCGGTTTCATTGATTTTCAAATTTGGCTCTACATCTGCCACATCCACTGCAATCCAAACGGCTTTGAGATTTGTGTCATCCGGTGCGTTGCGTAAATCTACTTGTGCGTAGAAGATCGCGTCTTGGGTGAAGACGGTAGTGCGGTTATTGCCCTCCGCATCGGTGGACATCCAGGCGTCGGCAATGTTGGCTGTGCTCACAGTTCCACCGCAGGCAAGGATAGTTACGAGAATCATGGAGATGGCAATAAATATAGATATTTTTCGACTTGACATTAGAGAAATCTCCTTATTACGAATATTTTGCGCTTTACCCGATGTATTCAAGAAACATCGAGTAACAACGAACAATGAAACTATATCATGAGGATTATGGTGTGACAATGGCGAATTTTTTTAGAAATTGTGGATGCGTATCCACATGGTATAATCCCTGTCGCCTCATGATTGAGACATTCTGCGCAAATTCAACATAGATGGAGCAACATGAATGAAACTACATGAGTATCAATCGAAGCAGATTTTTGCCAAATATGGCATACCTATTCCGAGAGGGAAGGTGGCGATCACCGGCGAGGAAGCGAGGCAAATTGCCAAAGAACTGGGCGACCGCGTGGTCATTAAATCACAGGTACTGGTGGGGGGTAGAGGCAAAGCCGGCGGCATTCGCTTGGCGAAGAATCCCGATGAAGCCGAAGAGTTGGCAACTCAAGTGCTTGCCATGGAGATCAAAGGCTTACCGGTGCGTAAGGTCCTGGTGGATGAAGCGGCGGACATCGAGAGCGAAATCTACCTTGGCATCACCAACGATCGTGCGGCTCGCAAACCGGTCATCATGGCTTCTGCAGCGGGGGGTGTGGACATTGAAGAAGTAGCCAGACAGACCCCGGAAAAGATTGTCAAGGTGCACATTGACCCCCTATTGGGCTTGCGCGATTATCAGGCACGCGATCTAGCCGCGGGCATTGACCTGCCACGCGATCTCTGGAAGGAATTTGTGGCGATCGGTCGTGGGTTATGGCAAGCCTACAAGGAGTGCGATGCTACCTTGGCAGAGATCAACCCGTTGGTGATCACCCGTGAGAAACGTTTGTTGGCACTGGATGGCAAGATGGTGCTCGATGACAATGCCCTCTTCCGCCACCTGGACTTGGCGGAGATGCGCGACCTGGATGTAGAAGCCCCAGGCGAGATCGAAGCACGTAAGTATGGGCTTTCTTTCATCAAACTCGATGGACAGATCGGCTGCATGGTCAATGGCGCTGGTCTGGCGATGGCAACCATGGACATCATCAAACTCTATGGCGGCGAGCCTGCCAATTTCCTGGACATCGGCGGTGGGGCTAGTTCTGAGAAAGTCGCTGCAGCCTTGCGCATTTTGTTGCGAGACCCTAACGTCAAGGCAGTCTTGTTCAACATCTTTGGTGGCATCACCCGTTGTGATGAAGTGGCACGTGGCATCGTCACCGCATTGGAGGAGGTCAAGCCACAAGTGCCCATGGTCATACGTCTGGTGGGGACGAACGCCGAGGAGGGACGTCAAATCCTGGCAAATGCCAAGATGATCACTGCGACGACTCTGAGCGAAGCCGCTCAAAAAGCCGTTGCAGCCGCACAGGGAGGGTTAACCTTATGAGCATTATGGTCAACAAAAATACACGCCTGCTGGTTCAAGGTATCACCGGCAACGAAGGACTCTTCCACAGTGAGCAGATGTTGGCATATGGTACCAACATTGTGGCGGGAGTTACCCCTGGCAAAGGCGGCGAATGGGTCTTGGATGGCAAAGTACCAGTCTTCGATTCGGTCAAGATGGCTGTTGAGGCGCGTGGCGCCAATACCAGCGTCATCTTCGTACCGGCGCGTTTTGCCCCCGATGCCATCCTCGAGGTTGCCGATGCGGGCATTTCTCTGATTGTCTGCATCACCGAAGGGATTCCGGTGCAGGATATGATGGTGGTGCGTAACTATCTAGATCAGAAGGGTGTGCGCTTGGTCGGTCCGAATTGCCCTGGCGTGCTCACTCCTGGCGAGGCGAAAGTGGGCATCATTCCGGGCGATATTGCCATCCCCGGCAATGTCGGTGTGGTTTCGCGCTCCGGCACATTGACCTACGAGGTGCTCTATGCTCTCAAGCAAGTTGGAGTAGGTGCAAGCACTTGTGTGGGCATCGGCGGCGATCCCATCAATGGCACCAATTTCATTGATGTGCTCGGCATGTTCGAGGAAGACCCGGGAACCGAGAAGGTCGTTCTCATCGGAGAAATTGGGGGAACAGATGAGGAGAAAGCAGCCGAGTTCATCGCTGCGCACATGACCAAGCCAGTGGTGGCATTCATCGCTGGGCAGACCGCTCCGCCCGGCAAGCGCATGGGGCATGCCGGCGCCATCATTGAAGGGGGCTCTGGGATGGCAGTCGATAAAATTCGTGCCCTCGAGGCGGTTGGCGTGCGCGTGGCAAAGCACCCTGAGGAGATTCCTAGCCTGTTGGATTAAGTAAAGGCTTTCAGAGCAAGCAGTGCTCTACTATCGGGTAGAATTGAAGATGACATTTGTCGGATGAATAAAGAATCCTCATGGCAAAGTGGAAAGATACCTTACCCCTGGTGAAATCGAGAAGGTAAGTTGAAATGGGACGATAACTTCAAATCGTAGGAGTTAATTATGAGTCTGAAAGAGGTCATGAATGAATTATTGGGATTGTTAGAGGGCAGTCTCGCCATCGAAGATGGACGCGCGGTAATCACCGATGAGGGGAAACTGCGTAAGAATATCGGAAAATTGGCTGAGGTCTCGGCTTTGGAGGCAGGGGCACGTCAGGGGATGGCACGCTACCTAACGCGGCTGGTTGCCTTGGAGTTGGGAATCATCCCTGCTTCCATCCATGAACTATACATGGCACGCGGGCGCGGCGAAATTCCGCCGACCTTCACCGTACCGGCGCTCAACCTGCGCGCCCTCGCTTACGATGCGGCGCGGGCTGTCTTCCGCGTTGCCAAGGATTTGGAGGCTGGGGCTTTTATCTTCGAAATCGCCCGCTCAGAGATGGGTTACACCGATCAACGCCCAAGCGAGTATGCCACCAGTGTGCTGGCGGCTGCCATCGCTGAGGGCTTCCGCGGACCGGTCTTCATCCAAGGCGATCACTTCCAAGTCTCAGCGAAGCGCTATGCCAGTGATGCACAACACGAATTGAAAGCGGTGCGCGACCTGACGGCTGAGGCAATCCGTGCGGGCTTCTTCAATATTGATATTGACACCTCTACCTTGGTGGATTTGAGCAAGCCCAGCATTCCCGAACAGCAAGCGCTCAATTGCCAACTCTCGGCGGAGTACACTGCCTATATTCGCTCGATTCAGCCCCCTGGTGTGATGATTTCGGTCGGTGGGGAAATCGGCGAGGTCGGTGGGCACAATTCGACCGAACCCGAATTGCGTGCCTACATGGAGGGATATAACGCTGCTCTTGATGCCAAAGCCCCTGGTGCTCCAGGTTTGAGCAAGATCAGCATCCAAACCGGCACCACACACGGCGGCGTGGTGTTGCCGGATGGCACGATCAAGCAAGTGGCGGTGGACTTCGACACACTACGCCATCTCAGCCGCATCGCCCGCCAGGATTACGGTATGGGCGGCGCTGTCCAGCACGGCGCCTCTACCCTGCCGGAGGAGGCGTTTGGCAAGTTCGTGGAGAACGAAGCCTGCGAGGTTCACTTAGCAACCAACTTCCAGAACATCCTTTACGAACTCCTTCCGAATGACTTGCGAGCAGAGATGTATGCCTACCTCGATCAGAAGCACGCCTCCGAACGCAAGCCCGATATGACCGATGAGCAGTTCTACTACAAGACCCGCAAGAATGCTATCGGACCTTTCAAAGCCCGCTTGTGGCGTATGGATGAAGGCAAGCGCCGCGAGATCGGTCAGGCATGGGAGGAGCAATTTCGCAAATTGTTCACTCTACTGGGCGTGCGCGGCAGCAAGTCCTACGTCCAGCAGACGGTTACACCTGTAGCCGTGCCACCACGCTTGCAAGATTACGTGGCGGAGGCAGCCGGCGAGGCAGATGTCTCCGACCTAGCCGATTGAGAGAGATGCTTTTTCCAGCCCCTCTTTCTATAGTCTATGCCGGCTAGCGACCAAGGAGTTGAGCGCGATCGTTACCTGTTCATGTTGGGCACCCTGATCTTCCTAACGCACGGCGATCGGGTATTGCTGCTCAAGGGTGCGCCCGATAAGCGCGTCTGGTCTGGGCGCTATAATGGCGTTGGCGGGCGCATTGAGCGCGGTGAGGACGTGCTCAGTGCTGCCCGCCGCGAAGTGCACGAGGAGACCGGTTTGGACATTGCTGATTTGTGGCTGTGCGGCACGATCACTGTGGATGCCAGCGAAGATGTGGGTGTTGCCCTCTTCGTGCTGCGTGGGGAGTGCGAAAGCATGGCTGAGCCCATCGTCTCACGCGAGGGGAGGTTGGAGTGGGTGCCCTTCCATGAGATTCACACCCTACCTTTGGTGGAGGATTTGCCCATCCTGTTGCCGCGCGTGTTGCAGGCAAAGCGCAGCGACCCACCCTTTGCCGCCCACTATTTTTACGATGCAGAGGAACGACTCGTCGTGCGCTTTGTTGATTGATCTTTGTTGCAACGAGACAGTCCATTGCCTCTTTGTTGAATTCCTCAGATTACAGAACGGCAAACGATTGTTGCTCCAACTGAAAACACATATCCCAAAGCATGGGCGAAAATTTTTCGTCCATGCTGCTTCTTTGGCATTAGAATATGCACGGCGGCGAGGATACTTGCAACCGATGGCATACAAGCAAACACGGTTTTCCCCTCTGCTATCCTTTACACCCCGCTAGGGATAGGTCTCATGCCTACCATTGTTGACATGTCACCTTGAGGGGATATAGCCTCTTGCCTTTGGCACCTCTCAAGGTTTGGAAGTAGAAGAGGAGCGGGGATATTCTGAAACCTTTCACCCCTTTTATCGTATAAAATTCAGAGTATGTGCAAAGGTAATCGGTGCTCATCCTCTCGATGAACTCGGTGTATGCATTTTTATCTCTAATTTGATCAGAACGATTAGGAGAGAAAGAGTGACAACAAAGAAAAGAGGAACCCGCATTCCGTGGCTCTTGCTACCGTTTTGGTGGGTTTGGCGTCTGATTGCGTTGATCGTTGCCCTGACCGGGCGATTGGTGGCGGTGATCATTGGCTTTATCCTGATGTTGGTTGGCGTATATCTCAACATCACCATCGTGGCGTTGCCGCTGGGCATTCCCATGCTCATCATTGGGTTGTTGCTGGTTTTGCGGGGTATCTTTTAGGTGATCTCTTCCCGAGAACCATGTCGGTAGTGAATCTCGGAGAGTGAACGCAAGAGTTCGGCGGCGCTTTCGGGGGTTAGGTCGCGTTGAGGCATTGCTAGCATCTCATAGCCTACCATGAACTTGCGCACCGTCGCAGAACGCAACAACGGAGGATAGTAGTGAGCGTGCATGTGGAGATAGGGATGGGATTTACCATCGCAAGGCGCCTGGTGAAAGCCCATTGAGTAGGGGAAGGAGGTTTTAAAGAGGTTATCGTAACGGATGGTCAGGCGTCGCATGATCTCAGCAAGTCCGTCTACTTCTATGGGGGTTAAATCGGTAAGCGATGCAACGTGACGGTGCGGAATCAGTAGCACCTCGAAAGGCCAGATTGCCCAAAAGGGTACCAGCACGGTGAAATGGTCGTTAGCGATGACCACCCGTTCGCCGCTTGCCTGCTCTGCAGCCAGGACATCGCATAACAAGCAGGAACCATGCTTCAGGGAGTAGGCTTCCTGAGCGTTGATCTCCTTCTGAGGTTCGTTGGGGATGTAAGTCGAAGCCCATATTTGGCAGTGGGGGTGTGGGTTAGAACATCCCATCATCTGCCCTTTGTTTTCAAAAATCTGGACGTATTGAATGCCATTCATCTGGCTGAGTGCGCTGTTTTGCTCCATCCAGGTGCGAACGACGGCTTCGACCTGCTCTTGGGGTAGTTCGGGTAGGGTCAAATCAGGACGCGGCGAAAAGCACACCACACGGCAGATGCCGCCTGCCGGTTTGACCTTGAAGAGTTCTGCAGGACCTTTCTCGTGTAATGCACCTTCCGCGGGAGATTTCTTCATGGGTGAGAACGGTAGCAACGCCGGGAAGTCGTTGTCGAAGACGAAGGTGGAGGAGTAATCTGGATTGCGTTTTCCGCCGGCGCGTGAATTGCCCGGGCAGAGGTAGCATTCGGGGTCGTAGGGTGGCAACAGTTCTTCGGTGACCTTTTCTACGTGTCCACGCCATGGTCTTTGCGTGCGTTGTGGAGAGACCAGCACCCATTCACCCGTGAGTGGGTTGAAGCGACGATGGGGGATGTTGAGCCAATTCGCGTCCATTACCAAGATAACACAACGGGTAGATAGACATTCGAGTTCACTTGGCGATATTCATAGGCACCGATGTCGGGTTTGCTGTCGCGCGGCAGAGCGTCGAAGTCGTCGGCAGGTGCGCCTTCGCTGGTGCCAGCATTAATGGCGGGACTGCTGTTCATCAAGTGAGCATCGAAGGCATCTATTGATGGATTGACCAAGCCTGGTGTACTATTGCATACATTATGCCCCTCTGGGCAAAGGTCATCCTTTACATTGTAGATCAGTGAATAATCCACATCGAAAGGTTCGCCAGGGATGTTCTCCTCGAAGACTAGGCAGGTCAGTTCATCCGGTTGTAGGAAATCGGTCTGTCCCACGAAGATATTGTTGCGAATCAAAATGGATTCCGAGCCATCACAGTTGCCGTTTTCATCACATTCTGCATTGATCAGGCAATCTCCCTCGCTGGTGAGGGTGTTGTTGATGACCCGAACCTGGTCACCTTGCATCACGGCAAGCAGGAGAGCGCTTCCCAGAGCGCGGCAGTTGTCCACGGAGGGAGTGCCCTCAAAGGTGTAGGTGAAGGGTTTGCTATCGAAGAAGCCACAGTTGCCAACGATGATCGAATTTTCGATGAGGACCGAGCCGGTGGTCTTGATTTGGTTACCGGCATTGCCTTCGGCGAGGGTACGGTGAATTTCAATCATCGCATCTGGCTCACGGGCGTAGAGCAGGTCAATGCCATCCGAAGTGTTGTAGCGGATGATGGAATCCTCGAAAATCCAGTGTCCTCCGGTCAAACCGGTGCCCAGTCCGTCGCCATAGCCGCCAACCTCCTGTGCCCAACAGCCGATAGGCTGTCCGTTAGGGTAACTCTCGGCACAACCATTCCATTCGAGCGTCAAACGTTGGAAGCGGAGGGTGCCCGAGTTGGCGTCCTCACCTTCCCACAAGTCTCCATCCCAGCCGACCCAACCATTCGCAACAATGCGCACGTTTTCCATCGTCCAATCCGTTAGTCTGCCGGCATGAATGCCACTGCTTGCCAAACCATGGATGTTGAGGTTCCATAAATGCAAATTAGTAGAATCCTCGGCATAGACGCCGCGGCTCGCCCATTCCCCGTAGGGATAGTTATCTCGTTCGCAAGCCAGCCCACCGGAATGAAATTCCACACAATTCGAGTGGTCGGTGATCTCCAGGCAGGCAATCTCTAGGTTGCTCGAGTCGGTCAGGTTGAGGATGAGGTCGGCATGTTGCGTGCCCCATAGTTCGGGAGGGTTCGAGCAACCGTTCTCCCAGGTTTCTCCAAGGATGCGAGTGGGATGGGCAGCATCCGGACCGGAGGGAATGGGTGGCATAAAACAGGCATAGGCGCCTTCTGCCTCGCAGAGTCCCTCTGTTCCAGGAGCGCCAAATCCCATGGCATAGTTTCCACTGGCGATGATCAAGGTATCACCACCTGAGATGCGCGGCTCACTGCTCGGTGGCAAGGCGCGGAAGGGATGATCCCAAGCACAGGGTTGGGCTTGCCCGCTGCCCGGATTGGGAGCATTGACCAAACCGGTACATCGTTCAGCAGACCCGCCATCTGGACGCACATAGTAGGTCTGCCCATAGGTTGTCTCTGCCAAATTCGTAGGCGTTATAAAGGAGGGTACGTTCTCTTGCGTGGGACTGGGTTGTAAAGGCGATGGAGAGGCGTTGCTCATCGGTGCCATTGCACGACATGCCCACCACAGAAGTGGTAGGGTTAGCAAGGGGAGCATCTTCCTGTGCCAAGTGAACTCGGCATTGTGCCATCCCCCGGTTCTTGGGATGTTGAACTTATGTAATTGATGTTTCATCGGATTGACCCTTTTAACGTTCAAGAGACCATCTTTTTGGCTGCTTGGATTGACTTGCGAGGAAGGCTGTGAAGATTTCTCTTAGAGTATAATGCCTCTTATCAACCATCTTCTTTGATTTTAATCTCGAATTCTTCACTAGTCCAACGATATATTGTGATTTTGAAACACATTTGGAGGTGAACGATTTTAGTTCACCGATGAGAATTTATGCACCTTGAGAGTGATGTCATGTTCCATGAAATTTTATTAACTTTTATCAGCGTGGTCATTGCGGTAACCTTTGGAGGATTTGCAATTGTCTCCATCAAAGAAGGCGAGCCTCGTGCGGCAAAACTCTCCGCCACCTTTGCTCTTGGGGGAGTTGCCTTGTTATTAGCCGTCATGTCCTTTCCTCGCCTTGCAGAGGTTCTTCTGCTACTTTTAGGTTTGGTGGGCTTGGTTGGAGTGCTTCTGTTCTTCTATCCGATCGGGAAAGTCGAACGAGTTGATGAGGTGCCTACCCAAAGGTTTGATGAACGGGATGTCATTTTTGCTCGTGCATATCTCAAACCAGGCAGTCCTGAATATGAGGCATTTTACACCATGCGACCAGAAAACTTACCGGGGGATGAGTTGACCCGTTCTAAACCAGGCTTGCTCTCATGGGAATCATCTTATGCACAACCGTTAGTCTTTGCTTCAGCCCAGGGTAGTTTCACATTGACCGAGGCATTACATCACGCTGTGGATGGTAACCCTTCCCCTAAAAAATATGCGTTGAACAAAGAGAAGATGACGGCTTACATAAAGAATTTGGCACGATACTTTGGGGCATGTGAGGTGGGGATCACCGAACTCAAGCCCTATCACGTGTATTCCCATATAGGGCGCGGCACAGGCATTTATGGTGCTCCTATAGCGATAGAACATCGGTTTGCCATTGCGTTTACTGTGGAGATGGATCATCAGATGATCGGTGCTAACCCTGAACCTCCAGGGGTTATGGAATCGGCTAAGCAATATGTGGAAGCGGCTCGTATCGCCGTACAACTTGCGGCTTGCATTCGCCATCTGGGTTATTCGGCTCGTGCTCACATTGACGGGAATTATCGTGTGATTGCACCACTGGTTGCCCGTGATGCTGGCTTGGGTGAAATTGGACGCATGGGCATCTTGATGACGCCCTTTCAGGGACCCAGGGTGCGCATCAATGTTGTTACCACCAATTTAGAGTTGATGACCGATCGTCCTACCAGAAATCCCTCCGTCATTGATTTTTGCAAAGTTTGCCAAAAGTGTGCTGAAAATTGCCCAGTGAAGGCAATCCCTTTTGGGGATCGTCAGGAAATTGATGGGGCGTTGCGCTGGCGCATCAACGCAGACACTTGTTTTCGTTATTGGAATGTCATCGGTACAGATTGTGGACGTTGTTTAACGGTATGCCCTTTTTCTCACCCAAATCATTTTTATCATAATATTATGCGGTGGGGGATATCTAAGTCTGGGGCATTTCGCCGCTTTGCCCTAAAGGTGGACGATATCTTTTATGGAACGCATCCACTTCCGAGAAAAACCCCAAGATGGATTAGTTATGACAGACAATGAGTATTTGGTTTAAAATAAATTAATAAGCCCTTGACTTTTTGTTGAAAATTACATATGATTAAACAAATTATTGGTTTTTTATTGGTTGGGGTTAGGAAAATTAGAGAACTACATATTGCTTGTTAGTGTTTAAGTTTCGCCTTTGTCTCTTCGAGTAAATCAATGCGAACAAAGCAACGTTCTTCTATCAAGCCTTCCGCAGTGAAAGATGGGGATCAAACCCCAACCCCTCGCAAACGCCTTCCCCCAATACTTGAAGGTATACGGCAGATTTTACCTGGATTGGCGAAGACCTTTGGTCCTGGCTGTGAGTTCGTCCTTCACGATTTCACTGACGTAAGGCATTCACTGGTCGCGATTGAGGGCAATGTCACCAACCGTTCGTTGGGTGGTCCTCTAACCGATCTCGTTCTTCAAATCATTAGCAGAGATAAGAATCCCAGGGATTTGCTCAATTATCAAAGCCATACTCACGATGGTCGTATTCTGCGATCATCTACCCTTTTTCTGCGTGATACAAAGGGGAAACTCATTGGCTGTCTGTGTGTCAACCGTGACCTGAGCAATTGGATCGTTGCCAGAGAGTTGATCAACGAGTTTTGTGAAACGCAACCTCTGGAGGGTGAATCGCTTGCTGGGGAGGGCGAGACCTTCGTCCAGGACGTTGAAGAATTGCTTATGGGAACGATCAATGAGGTCATTGCTCTTGAGAAAAAACCGGTTAAGTATATGGATAAGACCGACAAAATTCGGGTGGTGAATGCGTTGCACGCAAGGGGCATCTTTCTGATTCGAGGCTCTGTTGAAGCGGTTGCGAGGGCACTTCATGTGTCGCGCTACACCATCTACAACTATCTAGATCAAGGTCGTCTTTCTGAGACTGGGGAGACACAATCAACAAAGGAAAATCCGACATAAGGTAGAAAGGAGGGTCTATTGTAAAGGTTTACATTCATAGAATAAGATCGGCTCAATACATCCCATTCTTCGTTCGTCATAATTGAAAATGTTGGAGGAACCAAAAAATGAAAAGTCGTGATATTATCCTAGTAGCAATTCTCTTGGCGATTGGGGCGGTGTTATATGCATTCACGCCAAACATTGGCATCATCACTCCAGATACCGTTGTGACCTTTGCAGCATTGGCGATTCTCTTAGTTCGCCCCAAGTTGTTGAGCGGTTTCGGGATAGGCATTGTGGCGGGGGTCTTGGGGATGTTTTTCTCCAAGTCGTCCATTGCTTGGTTCAACATCCCGGCTCACGCCATTGGAGCCTTGGCAACAGCATTGGTTGCAGTGGGGGTTGGCGAATTGAAGACCGGCGCCGTTTCTTGGAAACCTGCTTTAGGTGCATTGGCGTATGGGGTCGTCAGTGGAGGCTTGTTCATCACTGCCATGCTCGTTGCTGGCATTTTCCCGTTTCAAGTTTACATCACTGCTGGTTGGGCTCAGGTGCTTCTCTCCACCCTCTCTAGCATCATCATTTGCATGATTCTATACCTACCTGCCAAGGCTCTCTACGAGAGAGGTGCATAGATTACCCGACCAAAGGATGATCGTAGAATGAGCGAGATTGTGAAGGTCGAAGGTCTGACATTTCGATACAAGCGGGGAATTGCACCTGCGCTAAAGGATGTCAATTTCAATGTCAAGGCTGGGGAGTTCATTGGCATCACTGGTCCAGCCGGAGCAGGAAAGACTACTTTGCTCAGTTGCATCAACGGCATCATTCCTCATTACTATTCCGGTGACCTTCAAGGGCAGGTGATCGTTGACGGTCTGGTGGTTGCTGAGACCAACTTCCGTGAACTTGCTGGACACGTTGGCACCGTTTTTGAAGACCCTGACTTCCAAATGGTCTCGATCTCCGTTGAGGAAGAGGTGGCTTTCGGACCTGAAAACCTGGGAATACCACCTCATGAGATAGAGGAGCGAATTCAACGTTCTTTAGAGATGACCAGGATATCTCACCTGAGGGAGCGAGCGATCAGCACACTCTCCGGAGGGCAAAAGCAACGAGTAGCCATTTCGGCTGTGCTCAGCATGCTTCCCAAAGTGCTTCTCTTGGACGATCCGACTTCGGAGTTAGACCCCATTGGTACACACGAAGTGTTCACTGCGTTGACAGAATTGAACCGCAACCTCGGCATGACGATCATCATCGTCTCCCAAGATATTGAACGCTTGGTGGAAAACGCCGATCGCATACTCCTGCTCTCTGAGGGGAATTTGATTCTGGATGCTCCTCCTCGACAATTTTGCCTCGAGAAGAGGATCGTCGAACAAGCGGGTGTGCGTGTACCTCAAGTGGTGGAATACACAATCTCGCTCTTTTCACAATTAGGGCGCCCTCTTCAAAATCATCCTTTACCGATCACAGTGGATGAAACGGTGTCTGTTCTAAAAAGCCTTTTCAAGGAAGCCGGTATCTCCTAGGAAGAATAGGTGATGGAACCCATTATTGAGATTATTGATCTGCATCATGTTTACCCCAGTGGCACCCATGCCTTGCGCGGTGTGAACATTAAGATTTACCCTGGGGAGTTTGTTGCCATCATTGGACAGAATGGCTCAGGTAAAACCACCTTTGTGAAGCACTTGAATGGCTTATTACGGGCTACCAGTGGTATCGTTCGCGTCAATGGGATAGATGTGAGCAAACGGAAGGTCTCGGAGATGGCTCGCATCGTAGGATACTGCTTTCAAAACCCCGACCATCAGATATTTTGCGATTCGGTCTACAAGGAAGTGGCGTATGGACCAAACAATCTGGGTCTAGACCCAGACGAGATAGACAAACGGGTGAATGAAGCACTGGAAGCAGTGGGTATGTCCCACATGAAAGAAGTGCATCCGCGAGATTTAAGCAAAGGACAGCGACAACGATTGGCTGTCGCCTCGGTGCTCTCGATGCGTCCGAATATCTTAATCGTTGATGAACCGACTACCGGACAGGATTATCGAGATGGGTTAGAAATGCTCGAGTTGATCGCTCGATTGAACCAGCAAGGGCATACCGTCCTCTTCATCACGCATGATATGCCAATGGTTGCTCGATTTGCACAACGCGTCATTGTCTTTCGCGATGGAGAGGTGCTATTAGACGGTTCTACTTGGGAAGTCTTCCGGCAGGTTGACACCCTGCGAACCACTTTTTTGGAACCACCTCAGATTACCCTCGTTGCACATCAACTTCGGGAATATTTTCCTGAAACAGTGTTATCTGTTTCCGAGATGGTTGAACAGACGTTAGCTATCCTGAAGCAAAAACAAGTCGGGTAGGAACCAGAGATGTTGGAATATATTCCTCGGAATTCACCGATTCATAACCTGCACCCACTGACGAAGTTAGCATGGGCATTTACGATCATGCTCCTCTCCTTATTGTTCAACAACCCCTGGTATTTGGCTATCCTCATTTTGAGTGTTGTATTGATTAGTTATATTGGTAAGGTTGGCAAAGAGACCTTGGTTTATCTATCGGCACTGTTGGTTGTGGCTGCGTTTGTCTTTATCTTTCAAATCCTTTTCCGACCGGGTGGTAGGGTATTATTCACCGTCTTTCCGGCATCCTGGCCGGTTGTGGGAGGGTGGCTGCCAGTCACTGTGGCGGGGTTGCGTTATGGAGTGGCGATGAGTCTGCGCATGATTGCTCTGGTAGCAACCTTGCCGGTTATCCTCACGACAACCCAACCGCGTGATATCGTCATGGGTCTAGTGGATACCCTGCGCGTGCCTTACGATTATGCCTTTATGTTCACGACCGCTTTGCGGTTCATGCCGATCATCTTATCTGAAGTCACAACGATCTCGCAAGCCCAACGATCGCGAGCGTACGCAGTGGAGGGATGGAATCCAATTCGAAAACTGAAAGCGTTTGGACCTATTGCCCTGCCCATTGTATTCATTGCCATCGAAAAGGCGGATCGTTTGGGTCTTTGCATGGAATTACGCGGCTACGGGTCGAAAAATCGCACGTATTTACGGATGCTAAAACTCAAAGCCTTGGATTGGTCATTGTTAGCTGCCTTTGCCGTCATCATTGTTGCCTCGGTTGTTGCGGCGATCTTGGGGATCGGTCGAATTTCGCTGACTGGGTGAGCAAGTTTCCGCTTATATATCAATTTATAAAGAGGAGATGAATTCCATGATTGAATTCCCTGAAGCAGAACCTTATCGCATCAAGGTCGTTGAACCCTTGAAGGTCACCACACGTGCCCAACGTGAACAGGTGCTAAAGAAAGCCCACTACAATATATTTAACATCCCGGCGGAAGATGTCTACATTGACCTGCTCACCGATAGCGGTACTTCTGCCATGAGTCAGGATCAATGGGCTGGCGTTATGATGGGGGATGAATCCTATGCAGGCTGTCGCAACTGGTTTCACTTGGAAGAGACGATCAAGGACATCACCGGGTATCGTTATGTCATACCCACTCATCAAGGTCGCCCGGCTGAAAACATCTTGACCTTGATACACATCCGTCCGGGTCTTTCGGCACTCGGTAATATGTTCTTCGACAGTACGCACGCTCACGTTGAAACCAAGGGTGGTATCCCTCATGACCTGGTGATACCGGAAGGGCTAAATCCCCAAGCAGATCACCCCTTCAAAGGCAATGTGGATATTGAGAAATTAGAAGACTATATTAGGAACAAAAGACCAGAAAATATCGCTTTGATCTTGGTGACGGTCACTTGTAACAACAACGGTGGGCAGCCGGTTTCCATGGAGAATCTGAGAGCCGTGCGAGCCGTGGCAGATAAATATGGATTACCATTTTACTTGGATGCGGCGCGTTTTGCTGAAAACGCTTTTTTCATTAAGATGCGGGAACCTGGGTATCAGGATAAATCCATCAAGGAGATTGCCCGGGAGATGTTCTCGTATGCCGATGGTTGCACTATGAGTGCGAAGAAAGATGGATTGGTGAATATCGGTGGATTTCTCGCGTTGAATGATGAAGCAAAGTATCGTCAGGCGCAACAATATCTCATCCTCATGGAGGGATTTGTTACTTATGGTGGTATGGCGGGGCGCGATCTAGAAGCCCTGGCAATTGGACTGAAGGAAGTTTTAGATGAGAGTTACATGGCAAATCGCGTGCGCCAGGTGCACTATTTGGGCAACCAATTACTACAGGCGGGAGTGCCGGTCGTTGTGCCCTTTGGGGGACATTGTGTGATGTTGGATATGAAGCGATTCCTTCCCCACATTCCACAAGAGCAATTCCCCTCAGAAGCCTTTTGCACAGAACTCTACCTCGACTCGGGGACGCGCGTGATCGGGCTTGGTCAACTTGCCTTTGGGAGCGAAGACCCACAGAGTGGCAAGATCGTCTACTCGCCCCTTGAAGTCGTGCGCATGGCTATCCCACGGCGAGTGTATACCGACAACCATATGAATGTCGTGGCGAAGAGCGTCATTCGGGTCTTTGAGCGGCGCAGTGAGATACGTGGTCTGAGGATTGCCTGGGCACCACCGGTATTGCGTCACTTCACAGCCCACTTGGAACCAATTAGGTCATAAATAACCCCTGTCCTTCTGATTTTTTCTTGATGATGGCTTCGGGAACACCCAATGTCATAGTGACGTTGGTGGATTTATGGGTGCATTCCTTTTTGTACGATCGGGAGGAATATAAACGAGCCAGAGAGTAGTGGAGCAGAGATACGCCATATACCAGTGGATGTTTCTTCACTTTGCCCGAGGTGCGACTCGAAAACTACCCACTTTCCGTCCGGCGACCAGGAGGGTGCGCCATCTTCATGGGTTTCGTCATATGTCAGACGCGTTGGTGTGCCGCCAGCAGCTGGAATGATAAAGAGATTAGGCACTGACAGCCCACCGTGATCTGATGAATATACAATAAATTCTCCATCGGGTGACCAGGAAGCATCCGTGTCGTTGTACGGAGTCGAGGTTACGTTTCTCACATGGCTGCCATCCGGTGAGATGGTGAAAATCTCCCAATTGCCATCAGGGACTTCTCGTCGTTGAAAGAGGATGCGGTCGCCTGTGGGAGACCAATTAGGTTGGCGATCGTCGTAATCGCCAGTGGTCAAATGGTTTAAATCGGTGCCATCATGGTGCACCTTCCAAATCTGCCCCAAACCTCCATCCCCATTAAACCTTGGCTGTCTTGCCTCGAATACAATCCATTGACCATCCGGCGACCAAGAAGGCTCAATGTACCAAGGTTCGCCGTTGTGCGTAGTAATACGGTGGAGGTCACTGCCATCGGGAGAGATCATCCACAGGTCATCGGCGTCCATTCGGTCCGAGGCAAATACAATCATGCCTCCTTTTGCTGTTTCATAACCATTTGAGAGCAGGGAAGGAGGATTGATCCAAGCCGATCCCGGTAAGTTCACGTTGTCCTGGTCTTCTTTAGGGGTCAGGCGAGAGACTTCCAGAGTTGCCAAATCGAGCAGATATAATCCTGCTGGTCCATCGTTGTAACCTTGCTCAAACAGGGTGAAGACAAGTCTCTTCCCATCGGGTGAAAATGCAGGGTTCTGTGCGCTGGTAGGTGGGTTTGGAATGAAGAGTTGTTCAGCGCCGTCGCTCCGAGAGGTCGCGATTTGTCCCTCTAAGGATAGAGAAGCGCTTGTTGTAGGCGTTTGTGTTGATAAGGTTACACCAAATCCATTGCAGGCTAACATAAAAGACATGTTGATCATCACAATGAGTCTGGGGCAAAGCAGTTTTTTTACCTTCACTTAGAGGAGTCCTTTAGATTGTTGTGGTGGATAATTTCTATTTTAGCCTCTGTTAGCGTACGTTGGTAAAACACCAGCAAGGTGCTGCCATAGCGGCGTTGATCGAATTCGTTGAGATGACGAAGCGATAGCACTTCGTATTCTTTAGGGTGAATTTGGACGATCACCCAGGCATCCTCTGAGAGCCAACTAGGGTTTTCATCGAGAACGAGGAGGGCACGCTTCCACAGCCCTTGGTATTGTGGTGGCGCAATGTACACATAATCATAGCGTTGATCTGCAGGGCGTCGCAATAACGTAAATGCATCCATTTGCAGGACTTCTGCGCCAGAGTTCAAGCCAGTTAGTGCCAAGTTGGTGCGCACAGTGGCAACCGCCTGCTTGTTGAGGTCCACAAAACGGACATGGGCAGCACCGCGGCTGAGCGCCTCCAGCCCAACGCTACCGGTGCCGGCAAATAAATCTAAAAAGGTTGCCAATTCCACATCCGCGCCGATAATGTTGAAGAGTGCCTCTTTTACGCGGTCGGTGATCGGTCGCGTGACGTCGCCTGGGACACCGTGTAATTTACGTCCACGCGCCTTACCGCCGATGATGCGCAGTCCGCTCATGTTTTACCTGACCTAATTTACACAATTCTGTAGTCTAGGGTTTTATGGCTGTTTGTTGATCTAGGCAATGTTCAGGAAAAACTCTCCACACTGCGGCGCGCTGCCAGGATATTTGCGCGCGGGGTGATGATGGGGATGACGCAGCCAGTGCTGAGGATGAAACGTTGACCACCCGTAGCGCGGATAGCCTCCTGAGCCTCGCGCGTGACTTGCTCAGGCGTTCCCAAGACCATGGTTTCCCAAATTTTCAAGCCGCCGCATACAACACCACGGTAACGCATTTGTGCCTCCCCTAATGAAGGGGATGTTTCACGATCGTGCCAATTGATTACCCCGACAGGGTAGTCCATGAGCAGGTCGAACATCACTTGGTCTCCATGCAGGTGTAATACATTCAACCAGGCGCCTTGAACGGCTTGTAGCACCTCAAGGTCATAGGGGCGTCCGAAGGTAAGGTATTCATCGGCTGAGAGCATACGGTATTGAGCATGTTGTACGGCAAAGAAGATGCCGGCGATGCCTGTTTGGAGAGCGAGTTCGACAAAACGGCATGTGCTTTCGGTGATGGTCTTCAAGCCAGCATGAACTGCATCGGGGTAGCGGCGTAGGTGAATCAAGAGGGTATCATTGCCGGCGAGGTTCTTGGCTTGGGCGAGTGGGTTGAAGATGGTCTGAATGACCGGTGTATCCTTGCCCAATGCATTTACGATTTGGCGTAGACAGGTCAGCATCCTGGACAGGTATCCATGGGACGGGTTTAATGGAGTAAGTTTCTCCCAATCCTCGGGTTTTTGAACGACGCGTCGGGTATATTCACGTGTGCCTTCAGTAGAGCCGCGCCAATCATCCTGTGTTCCCCAGTCTTTGACACTGTAAGAAGAGGCAGGAGTGACCTTTACGAAATCGAAATCGTAGGTGTGTTGAAACTCGATGGTGGCTGCTGCGAGGTCTTCGGGGGATTGGTCATCCACAGGGAAGTGACGCCAAAGCGCAACCGGTGGACGGTCGAGTTCACCTCCCGATAGACATCTTTCTAATCGTTCACGGTGTGTTAAGTTCTGCGATGCCAAACCATTTCCTCCAAATTCCAATCACCACTAGAGATTTCATTGATGTGTCCGATGGTTAATCGGCGAAGCATCTCGGCGCGTATCCGATCTTCAACTGCGCCGGATTGGATTAAATCAAGGGTTTTTTGAAAAGTGCTAATGGCTTCATCGTTGCGTCCTTGGGCTTTGAGAATCAATCCCAAGCCATATAATGCATCAACCGATCGTGGATCAATGCTCACCGCCCGGCGAAAATCTGTTTCAGCAAGGTCATCTCGTTTCTGTGAATGGTAAGCCCATCCACGGCGAATGAAGCCTCTGAGATCGCTGGGCTCAGGCATTTGTTCCGGTCTGATTGGAGTTGTCTTCTCTTCCTCCTTGACTTTCTTTCGAAAGATTTGTGTGATGCTCATGGATTCACACTCCCGCGAAAATGATGATTTCTGTGTGGACATAGTATAGCAAATTTTTAGATTTCATATTGGGTTATTTTGTGAGGATTTAAGCGATTATTCCATGGCTCAAGCCATGGAATATTGAAGAAAATGACCATTTGATGGTGAGGGAACTGAGGGATTATTCTTTGTATGTGTAATAAATATCTAACACCTTATCCGCATAACGATAACCAACATCCTTGGGACCATAAGAACGCAAGGCTTCTCGCAAGTCGCCGTATTTCATCAAAAGACCGGCTAACATAGATGTTCCATATTCTATATTGAAACGTGGTTCTTGTAACTCGCTGATGGTGGGGCGATTTGCAAAGCATGGACCATTGGGGCACATGAAAGAAGCCGCGATACCATCTCTCGGCATGACTTGCATCAGACCAACGGCTCCACTGTGTGAATAAGCCATCGGGTTACCACCACTTTCCTGCCAAATTAGAGCAGCGATCAAATCAGGAGGTAATCCATTAATTTCCGCATATTGTGTAATCCAATGGCACCATTGCCGGATGTTTTCTGGAAATTTTGAACTAACCTTACACTCAATGGGTTGAGATTTATCCTCTTGAGTGGCGGATGGAAATTCGCTGATACTTGTTTGAGCGACATGTAGGGTAGGTATAAAAAGGTTGGTGTCTGAGGCATGTGCAGGAACGGTGACACCGGTCATGAAGAGGAAACCCAAAATTGACAAAACCAAACCACAGATTAATGTACTCGGGATGACATAGCGCGAAACATTCTCCATCTGGAACTCCATATTTAATGAATAATGAGTTTGAACCGTTTCTAATAATAGCACATTTGTTCTATTTTGTCAATCTCAATTTCGATACCCATTCTTCGTTTTAAGAAGTCATTGTAGGTTTCGAAATATATAACGAACACCTTTAGAAGTTCGATGGATAAAAAGACAAGCGGGTGTAATTTTTCCCCAGAATGCTATTTATCTCGTTCGAATCGACGAGAGACGAAACCCGCCCCAGTAGATTGATAAACGATTAAAGCCCCAACCGGGATTCGAACCCGGATCTCGGCCTTAGGAGAGCCTCGCTCTATCCGTTGAGCTATTGGGGCTTTGATTTAATTATAGCATAGGTGGCACCTTTGAAATTTTCCTAAATAAAAAGGGAAAAAGGCTGGTCAATGTTTTATTCCTGACCAGCCCAAAGAAAAAGAGTAAAAGTTCTAAGATGAATGGGATTATCTTCAATCCAACTTACCGGTTGCAATCGCCTTTTTGAGTTCTCCAATAGCCTTCGTAATTTGAATCTCGCGTGGACAGGCATCTGTGCAGTTGAAGATGGTATGACAACGGTAGACTCCAAACTGATCGTTGAGAATCTTCAAGCGCTCAGCGGCGGCTCGATCGCGGCTATCAAAAATGAAGCGATGTGCAGTGACAAGTGCAGCGGGTCCAACGTATTTCTCATTAGCCCAAAATGAAGGGCAAGATGTTGTACATGCAGCGCAAAGGATGCACTTGGTGGTGTCGTCAAATCGTTCGCGTTCCTCTGGGCTTTGCAGACGTTCTCGTTTGGGTGGTGGTTCGTCATTGACAAAGTAGGGCATGATCGAACGATAATTTTCAAAGAATGGCTCCATATCCACGATCAGGTCTTTGATAACTCGCAACCCTAGTAGAGGTTCGACCGTGATCTTGGAACCGTGAATATCCTTCACCAGCACCTTACATGCTAGACGATTGACCCCGTTGATGCGCATCGCATCAGAACCGCAAATCCCATGAGCACATGACCTTCGGAAGGATAGGGTGCCATCGTGGTAATTTTTAACGTACTCTAGCAAGTCTAACACACGGTCAGTGGGTTGTGCTTCCAGTTTATAGGTTTCATAATGAGGTTTTTTATCCTTTTCGGGATTATATCGGAAGACTCTCAATGTAACCTGCATAACTGCTCACCCTTTCTAGTAAACCCGTTCCTTTGGTTGATACTTGGTGATTACTACAGGTTTGTAGCGCAATTCGACCTGATCATCCTTCAACCAGGCAAGCGTGTGTTTCAGCCAATTGACATCATCGCGTTTGGGATAATCGTCTCGGGCATGACCGCCGCGACTCTCTTTACGCGCTAGCGCGCAGACTGTTGTAACGTGTGCCAAATCCAATAAGTTGCCCAACTCCCAGATATTGAAAAGGTTTGTATTGAAGATTTTCCCATGGTCATCCAAGCGGACATGTTTGAAGCGTTCTTTGAGTTCTAGGATGGTATCCAAGGCTTTCTTCATACCCTCTTCGGTTCGGAAGACACCTACCTGTTCCATCATCACACGTTTCATTTCGTTGGCAATATCGGCAGCTTTTTCCTTTCCACTGCTGTTCAAAATGGCATCGAATTGTTGCCGAGCAAAATCAGCCGCATCCGCCGGTAACGGCTGGAAATCGGCACCGTTGGCATACTCGGCTGCTTTCAATCCAGAGTACTTACCGAAGACCAGCAGGTCTAGTAAGGAATTTGTCCCCAGACGATTTGCACCATGAACCGAAACACAAGCCACCTCACCGGCGGCATATAATCCGGGGAGGATGGTGTTCTTTTCGTCAATGACCACCTCACCGTACTTATTGGTTGGGATGCCACCCATGGTGTAATGGGCGGTGGGTTGAACCGGCATCGGTTGGTGAATTGGGTCTATCCCTAGATAGGTACGGCAGAAGTCAATGATATCGGGGACCTTAGCGAGGATCTCTTCAGCAGTCACCCGATATGGCGAACCATCGGGGCGTTTCCGTCCATCCAATGCAGCGTACTTATTGACGGTCTCCGGACGCACATCCAAGTAGAGGTAATTCTTTCCGCCAATGCCGCGACCTTCCATGATCTCCAGATACATGGCACGGCTGATCACATCTCGCGAGGCAAGGTCTTTCACAGTGGGCGCATACCGTTCCATGAAACGTTCGCCTTTATCGTTGATCAGAACGCCTCCCTCACCACGCACGCCCTCGGTGATGAGAATCCCTAGACGATAGATGCCGGTCGGGTGGAACTGAAAGAACTCCATATCTTCTGCTGGGATGCCTCTGCGAATCGCTATGGCAATGCCATCTCCGGTGTAGGCATAAGCGTTTGAGGTGATCTCCCAAATGCGTCCGTGACCGCCGGTAGCAATGATCACCGACTTGGCGTGAAAGATGTGATACTCACCGGTGGCTAATTCAATCGCGACAACCCCCGCTACTGCGCCATTGACGATCAACAAATCCACAACATAGAATTCGTCGAAGAAATTGACGTGGTTTTTTATACATTGTTGGTAGAGAGTTTGCAGGATCATATGCCCGGTGCGATCTGCAGCGTAACAAGCCCGTCGCACCGGTTTGCCGGTTAAGTTGTTGGTGTGACCACCAAAAGGACGTTGGGCAATTCGCCCCTCTGGAGTGCGAGAGAAGGGCAATCCCATGTGTTCCATTTCATAAACCGCATCAATTGCCTCTTCGCACATGAATTCGATAGCATCCTGATCTCCCAGATAATCGCTACCCTTGACCGTATCGAAGGTGTGCCATTCTGGGCGATCTTCTTCTTCACTGCCCAAGGCGGCTCCCACACCCCCTTGTGCTGTGCCGGTATGTGAGCGGGTTGGGTAGAGTTTGCTGATGACAGCGGTATTTGCCTTACGAGAGGCGTATATCGCTGCCATCAATCCTGCACCACCTGCTCCAACAACAAGGACATCAAATTGGTGTTTTTTCATGAATTCTCTCCTACATTCGTTCCGAGTGGCATTTCTTAGGATGCCAAGACAACATACACGGCTACAATGAGCATGAAAAGCCAAAGGAGGAAAATCACGCCCCGCAAGAGGGTTTGGAGGAAGGAGTGTCCGATGTAATCTTCGATCACCACCCGCAATCCATTAAACCCATGGGTGATACCAAAGAAGGCGATGAGGATTTGCATTACCTGCCAATAAGCGTTTGCCCACCCTAATGTGACGTCGGGGATGTTGCTGTTGACCACATGGTTGGGATTCGGAAAGAACGTCCAGCGCAAGAGGGTAGGTAGGTCCACTTGGGTGCGCGCCCCCATGGCAAAAGCAGCAGCGACCCCGATGAACGCTAGGAGGAACATCGCTAATCCGGAAAGGCGTGTGAAAATCCACATCAGGTATTCGAAGGAAAAGCCAGGTTGGACGGTACGAGAACTCATCTCTGCTCTCCCAAATTGTCTCAACTACCGAGCAACGAACGTTGCACTAAAATGAAGATTGCCAACCCATAGATGGGTAGAAAGATGAACCACTGCAACCACAACGCCTCACGTTGGTAGACTAATAATTGCGGCCATATATCGAGGATGATGATGCGTAACCCGTTCAATGCATGGAAAATGACAATGAAGATGACGAGGATTTGAAAAATCCACGATTCGTAAATCGTATTCAGGGTTGTTGCCCAATCGCTTCCCAATTGTTGCATGAAAAATGAGGAGATGATGTGGATACCGACAAAAACGGCTATGCAGATGCCCGAAATGCGGTGAAGGATCCATGCTAACATGGGACCTTTACCTTGGTATTTGAGTCCCTGCAACAAGCCAACCCTTCTGCTGAGCCCCATGATGCCTCCTTTTCGTTTGTAAAAAGAAAGAAAAGAGGTTCTAATCCTCAATTAATCCTAATTATGACGTGTCTTTTATAATAGAAAAGTGACAATCATCATGGATTATTCGTTCCAGTTATCCTTATCATGATAAGTAATTGTATTCTAAAATATTATAAGTTAAACAAACCAAAATTGTAGATTTATTTTACCGTAAATCACGAAATTTTCAGAAAATCTGTCAAAAAGGACACTAGTTAACGAATACCAATTTCGAGGGACTCTATGCCGAAATCCCACAATATGGATCGTCGAGATTTCGTGAATCTGGTTTTGGCTTTCTTGGGTTCCATCATGGGGGCTATCATTGGAATCCCGGCGATTAGTTACATCCTCTCCCCTGCGCTTAAGGTTCAGCAGAAGGAAGCCTGGATACCCGTTGGACCGGTGGATCGCTTTCCCATTGACACCCCTACCCTCTTCAGTTTCACACGCACCACCGTACATGGTTGGGAGAAGACCGTCAACAGTTACGGGGCTTATGTGCTTAAATTGAGCGAGGATCAAATCAAAGTCTTTTCGAACATGTGCACTCACTTGAGTTGTCGGGTAACTTGGAAAGAAGACAAGCAAGCATATATTTGCCCTTGTCATGATGGGCGTTTCAGCAAGGATGGGGCGGTGATTTACGGTCCTCCACCGGCTCCCTTGGAGGAGTATGAGACGAAGATCGAGCAAGGCATCTTGTATATATACTTTCGGGAAGGTGATCATGGCATCAAAGGTGATGAATTGGTTGGATGAACGGCTAGGTCTGACAACCATCTATAACACGGTGTTGGATCGCAAGGTACCGAAGGTCAACTGGTGGTTTACCTTAGGGAGTGCTTGCCTTTTCTTGTTTCTCCTCCAGGGCGTAACCGGTATTTTCTTGACGGTCTATTACGTCCCCTCCCCTGATCATGCTTACGATAGCATTCAATACATCATGAACGAGGTTTCTTTTGGTTGGTTGATACGCGGCATCCACCATTGGGGGGCTAGTTTAATGGTCCTTTTTGTGTTTCTGCACATGTTACGCACATTTTTCATGGCAGCCTATAAATACCCCCGAGAGATCACTTGGCTCACAGGGGTAATTCTGCTTCTAGCAACTCTAGTGATGGGCTTCACCGGCTATTTGTTACCGTGGAATCAACGTTCGTATTGGGCAACGACTGTGGGCACAGAAATTCCAGGCACTGCCCCTTTGATCGGCTCTTTAATCGAACGCGTCTTACGGGGCGGGACGGATTTGAGTGCATTGACCCTCACTCGCTTTTATGCTGTGCATATTTGGTTCATGCCGGCTGTATTGCTGGCTGTCATTGGCATTCATATTTACCTGGTCATCCGTCATGGCATTTCATCCATTCCAAAAGAAGACGATTAACCTCTGAGGAGCATTGCCTTGGACGAGGAACGCAAAAAACAATATCATGAAAAATACCAACGTGCCAAAGCCGAGGGGGTCAAGTTTTACCCAGATATCATCTACAAAGACCTGATCGTCTCCTTTGCCATTTTCTTGCTGCTGGTTGGGCTCGCGACCTTTGTCGGAGTGAAGGAAGAACCACCAGCAGACCCAAACGATACGTCTTATATTCCACGCCCGGAATGGTACTTTCTATTCCTGTTCGAGTTATTGAAGTACTTCCCTGGGCAGGTGGAATGGATCGGAACGGTCATCCTCCCTGGCATTGCCCTCCTTGTCCTTTTCCTACTTCCCTTCATTGACCGCAACCCCTCCCGTTATTGGAAGAATAGAAAGATTGCTATCCCATTGATGAGCGTGATTGTACTCGGAATGGTGGTCTTGACCATAAGGGCTGCAGTTACCACACCACCCCAAGAAGAGCAACTTGTTGCTGAGACCTTGAATGAACAGATTCTTGCCGGGCAGGATTTATACTCCGTACAGTGCGTTGAATGTCATGGTACAGATGGAGAAGGTGGAGAGATCAAAGGGGTGGAGGGACTGGAAGGCGTGATACTTGCCCCGATCAACAGCAAAGACGTGATGTACACCTTCTCCGATGAGACGCTTTACAACATTATTGATTATGGACAACCGGATCAAGGAATGCCTCCCTTTGGTTTGGGTTATGGGGGGGAATTGAGTCGCGTGGAGATCCAAGCCATTGTTACCTTCATGCGATATGCCTGGGACGATCGAGTCGAGTTGCCCCAAGAAGTTGCACAGGCGGGCGCCATCCCAACCCTTGCACCGGATGAAGTTCCCTCCTATGACGTGCATATTGAGCCAATCTTCAAGCGATTTTGTGTTTCCTGTCATCGCCCGGGTAAGAAGAACAACGATTATCTGATGCGCACATACGAGGAGGTGATGACCACTGGTCAGCACGCTCCCAACATCATTCCCGGCGACCTAAATTGCAACACCATTCTAATGATCAATCGCCAGGAAATCGAAGCCGGAGGACCAATGCCACCCACAAAATCCCTGAAGCCCGAATTGATTGAAATCATCGAACGGTGGGTGTTGGGTGGTGCACCGAAGACTCCCGAAGAGGCAGCCGCCAAGTCTCTACCTCCCACAGTGGCAACACCTGAGGTCGGGGAGACGACAACCCCTACACCGTAGCCTTCATCGTTGCATGCATGGTAGCCTCATCGTTGCCGACATTACAGAGAACATCGTTGAGTTGTTGAACCCACCTCGGTTTGCAATATGAAGAGAAAGCCTCCCACCAAATGGGAGGCTTTCTCTTGAAGAGGAGCCCAAATGAGAGCATTTCTATCGAAGGGGGTGCTTAACCATCCATATGTTGGATCACTGCATCTGCAAACTCAGAGGTTTTCAGCAGTTTTGCACCATCCATCAAGCGGTGAAAATCATATGTAACCGTTTTTGCTGCAATTGCCCCTTCCATGCCTTTGATGATCAATGCTGCAGCCTCTTTCCAACCCAGGTAGTTGAACATCATTTCGCCAGAGAGGATGACCGAGCCAGGGTTGACCATGTCTTTATCGGCATATTTCGGAGCGGTGCCATGGGTGGCTTCGAAGATGGCATGACCTGTGGTAAAGTTGATATTTCCACCTGGTGCAATGCCGATGCCTCCCACCTGAGCAGCAAGCGCATCGGAGAGGTAATCTCCGTTCAAATTCATCGTTGCCAGTACATCGAACTCGCGAGCACGGGTGATGGTTTGCTGAAAGACAATATCGGCGATGACATCTTTTATCAGCAACTTACCTGCCTTCAATGCTGCCTCTTGTTCTGCATTGGCTGCCTCTTCCCCTTTTTCTTTGGCAGTGCGCTCCCATTGTGCCCAGGTGTAGACTTGTTCCCCAAATTCGGTCTCGGCAACCTCATACCCCCAATTGCGGAAGGCGCCCTCGGTATATTTCATGATGTTTCCCTTATGGACCAAGGTCACGCTGCGTCTTCGGTTATCCAAGGCATACCGGATGGCAGCCCGCACTAGGCGTGCAGTCCCCTCTCGTGAGATTGGTTTGATGGCGAACCCGGCTGTATCCGGAAAGCGTATCTTAGAATACTCCTCGGGAAAATGTTCCCTCAATAGTTCCTTAAAGGCAAGGTTTTGGGGAGTGCCATATTCAAATTCGATACCGGTGTAGATATCTTCGGTGTTTTCTCGAAACACGACCATATCTACGTACTCAGGGTGTTTAACTGGAGATGGTACCCCTTCAAAATACCGAATTGGACGGAGGCAGACGTATAAATCTAACGCTTTACGTAGAGCAACGTTCAAAGACCGAATGCCTCCTCCAACAGGAGTGGTTAGTGGACCTTTGATACCCACTAGGTACTCGTCAAACGCCTGAATCGTCTCATCGGGCAACCATGTGCCTAATTGTTGATAGGCTTTTTCTCCGGCTAAAACCTCCATCCAATAAATCTTTCGCCTACCTTGGTAAGCCTTCTGAATGGCAGCATCGAACACCCGTCTGGCAGCCCTCCAAATGTCTCGACCGGTGCCATCTCCCTCTACGAATGGAATGATCGGAAAATCGGGCACGCAGAGTTTTCCATCCTTCATGGTGATCTTGTCACCCTCTTTGGGTATCTGAACCTTGAATTGTTCCATGTCACGTCTGCTCCTGATAAGATATTTCCAAGCCATGCAAGGATTTCAACATTTTTTTACCCATGTCTTCATCCTGCCGATTATCCCCCAATTTTACCTGTTCCTTTGGATATTAATCTAGTTCTTGTGGAATATTTGCAATTCTCTAACATTCGCTTTGCGATTTTCTAACGCAAATTCGGTACGATTAGGACAAAATAAGTAAACAATATAAAGAAAGAAGGAGTAAAAAAATGATGATGATGTACATTTCCCCATATCGCCGACTTGCTCGTCTAAGCCACTTGATGGACCGGCTGTTGGATGAGAGCCTGATGGAAAACGAGCCGGTTGAGCGCGAGATGACCTTAGCAGTGGATGTGCAATCGGATGACGAAGGTTACACGATCAAAGCCTTGGTACCGGGCTTGGAGGCGGATGACATTACAACCGAAATCCTAAACAACACCGTATCCATTCGTGGTGAATTCAAGACCGAATCGAACGAAGATGTTAAATATCTCTTGTGTGAACTGCCTAGCGGGCGATTCAGTCGTGTGATCACTCTCCCAACGGCACTTGATCCATCCAAAGCCGAAGCCAGCCTGAAGAACGGTGTTTTCACCTTGCGGGTGCCCAAAGCCGAAGCACATCGTCCGAAAGTCATCAAAGTCAAAGCGGAGTGATACTCTATCTGGGTACTGTGAAGATAAACTTATGAAACAATGCCCCCAATCTCCCCGATCAACCATCGGGGAGTTTTTTCTTCCTCTGTATAGAACTTGTGAAACGTTTTATCCATTACAGGGGAACGAATTGGTTTATACTTAGGAATTGAGGTGAATTTATGATTCCACTACGTGATACCATTCGTTCGCGTTCATACCCCTTGATAACCTGGCTGTTAATTGGTGTCAACAGTTTCATTTTTCTTTTCGAGGCGATATTGCCACCGTCAGGGCTCGATCAGTTCATACGCATCTTTGGTATGGTGCCAGCCCGTTTGAACCTGACCAATCCCATTGCATGGTTGAGCAATCCATTTCCCTTGTTGACCCTATTTACGAGCATGTTCCTGCATGGTGGGTGGTTTCACCTCATCAGCAATATGTGGACTTTGTTTATCTTTGGTGATAACGTGGAAGATCGCATGGGCGCTTGGCGCTATCTGATGTTCTATGTATTCAGCGGGTTGGTTGCGAACCTTTTGCAGGCAGCGGTATTTCCTAACAGTCGAATCCCCTCGGTGGGTGCCAGCGGAGCCATCGCAGGTGTATTGGGGGCATATTTTGTGCTCTTTCCTCGCTCACGAATCGTCACCCTGATTCCGATCTTTCTCTTTCCGTGGTTTGTAGAAATCTCAGCCTTTTTTTATTTGGGGCTTTGGTTCATCTCTCAATTGTATTCAGGTTTGTTTGCTCTAGGGATGCCTGGAAGTGCGAACATGGGCGGAATTGCCTGGTGGGCGCACATTGGAGGCTTTCTCTTTGGTATGCTGATGGTTAAAGTCTTTGCCCGCCGCCGTAGCACATATTGGACTCACTTCTCAGATTATCCTTGGTAAGTTCTACCAATAGAGAGGAGAAGATAATGGACGACAAGAACGATTCGAATGCAATCTCAACGGAAACCGACCGCCAGGAAGAAACCCAGTTGAAGGAATCCCCCGAGGAATTGATTCCACCTATTCCCAAACCGGAATCTCGTTGGCGACGCTTTTTCAGATTAGCGCTCCGTTGGGTGGTTGGCTTATTGATCGTTTTTTTGCTGGGAGTCTTGGCTACGGCGTTGCTTTTCTATCGCCCAACCTTGGCTGAATTGAGCCAATTGCAAGTGGAACACGAGGCGACCTTGAAAAGAGTGGCTGAGTTAGAAGCCGAAGTGTCCCGATTGAGTGCACTGCAGGAGCGGAACCAAGCCTTGGAAAAAGACTTGGCGAAGGCTGATTTACAGAAGAGGATTTTAGGCGTATTGGCAGATGTCAATGCTGCTCGATTTGCATTGAGCAATAACGATGCTGCTGGAGCGCGGTTGATCCTCAATGAAAGTCGCATCGCGTTGAACGAGATCGCCAAACGGGTAAGCACCGATCAACGCGATGCGGTGACCGCCATGCAGAATCGATTGAACCTGGCTTTGGATGAAATTGAAAGAGACGCCTTTGCTGCCCAATCCGATTTGGGTGTGCTGGCATCAAACTTAGTGCAATTGGAGGAGATGGTCATCTCCAAACCATGATTTCCTTAATGCAACCGGAGGAGATGGTCATCTCCAACTCATGATTCCATCCAAGAACCCTTCCAGACCGGCTTGGTACGAGAGGTCTTTCTTCTGCTGTTGAGGTGACCGATGTTTTTCGTTGCTCTAGTACCGCAATATTGCTCCGATTCCGATGAAGCCTTTCACGGGTTCCTGGAGGTGGATAACTTCCACTTCTCCTCCGTTGCGCATCACTGAGCGCACAGCAATCTCAACCACATCAGGAATCTGTTGGATGCTGCTACCGCAAAAGGGGCACTTGGTAATTTCAACCGAGGTGAGATAGCCACATCCGTTGCATTGGTATCCCGGTGAACGGTATCCATCACGGATTAACAAGGTGTGCACGCGCCCTTGATGTACAGCGATCAACGTATCATCCAAATTGACCACGCCATCGCGTCCTTTTGCAGCACTTGTCACCACGGTATTGATCAATTGTAACTCACGACGACGCTCGGCTTGCTTTCCCACCTCCAATGCCCGTTCCAAGATTTCGTTCTGGCTTGCGTTCATATTCACAGCAAACGTTCCAACCACTAGACTCTGCCAGGCTTTGGGCAATTGCGAACGGAAGTAAGCAATATTGTCTTCAGTGCCACCGATCAGAATACGCCGGCAATCGTTTTTAGAGAAAAAACGGGCAGCGAGGTCTGCTGCCTCACGCAAGTTCCGTTCTGTTACCTCTTGCACATAGTTGGTCTGTCCGGCGGTTCCCCCCCTTCGTCCTGGGGCTTGAGATCCACCGCCGCGCTTGGTGCGCCGAACCGCTTCACCCCACATCTCCTCCTGATCGCGCAGTTCTCCCAAATGAAAGTTAAACAGGCGGATGCCTTGTTTGTCAACCAACGCCACGCCATAACCCCCGTATTCGTCCAGCAGGTTTGCTAATGGTTTGACATGCGGGCGTTCGTAAATTCGGACACGGTCGGTCATCGGTATCATAAAGGAGTAAGCACGGAAGAACCCTTCGGGTGCGCAGGAGAACATGGCTACACTACGACCTGACCAATCATAGTGATGATCCACATACCGTTCGATGGTCTCAACATCATCCTTCAACTCGACCTCTTTCAACATGCTGCGCAAATGAAGTTTATATGCATCCGCGCTATTTTCGGTTAAATCCGTGTTCAGATAGACACTGAGCACCGGATGATTCGCTTTGTAGTCCAACAGTTCTCGAAGGTTTTCGTCAGTAAACATATTTATCTCTCCTTTTTGGAATCGAATCGATTTCAATCATCGAACGGTAAAAGCAATTCTTAAAATCGGTTTGTGGTAATACTACGGGTTATGGGCGTTTCCCTAAAGTCAGGTCGAGGGTCAACTCTTCTTCTTCGCGTAGCACGGTCAGTTTTACCACGTCCCCTGGGCTTTTGTAGTTGATGAGGTAACTTAGTAACTCGCCAAAATTTCGCACCGGATAGCCATCTATGGCAATGATTAAATCACCACCAGCATTTAACCCGGCAATGCTAGTTGGTCTTGACCCGCCGATCAAGCCTGCCTTCGCTGCTGGGCTGTTGGGAGTGACCGAGAGCACATATGCACCGGTTGATCGAGTTAGTCCAAGTGCTTCTTGCTCGATGAGACCGAGGTCGTCCATGCTGGTAATACCGAGGTAAGGGTAATCATATTTGCCTTCTTTGATGAGGGCAGGAACAACGCGTTTGGCGATGTTGATCGCAATGGCAAATCCAACCCCGGAGTTAACCGGTTCTTCTGTTAGGGTGAAGTTCAAGGTGCGGATGGCGCGGTTGATGCCGATGACCTCGCCATTCAAGTTCAACAAAGGTCCTCCAGAGTTCCCTGGATTGATGGCGGCATCGGTCTGTAAGATATCA
>FWPU01002389.1_pt1 | contig 52361 bp, 52 predicted proteins | sample 2228361 | NCBI WGS metagenome assembly FWPU01 (sample SAMEA103939777, study PRJEB20133) | metagenome | reverse complement strand
TAGTTGATGCTGCCATGGGTGCAAAGTCTTTGTCCCATTTCTCCGTGCTGATGTCCTGCGCCTCGTCGCATTCCAGCAATGTGTTTGCTGTCGCCCCAACCACGTTCGTTGTCGGGCTGCCGGAGAGGAAGGTCACCCGCGCAGAGAGAAAGCGGAAGACGTAGCCCGATTCCTTAACCCAGCGGCCGGCGGTGAATAGATTGCGATCCAGCACTCTGGCGAGGCGTCGCATGGCGTTCAGGGTCTGCGGTTTCCAGGTCGGAGAGGCCTTGACGATCTCGGCGTTTTGGAATCCCAGGATGGTGAGCAGGAACGCCTCGATTTGCGCCTGGAGCTCGTTCTTGCCGGACTGCCGGGGGAAGATGACCACGAAAGTCAACCCTTTCCGCCCAATAACGGAATCGACCACAGCCCTGGCGACCTCCTCCTGGTATCTGCGCAGACGCAGCCCCGAAGCAGAGGCGCAAAAGAGCACCACGTCCCTGGCGATGCGTCTGATCGTCTCGAGGACTGCGCCAGGTTGCCCCCCTTGCCGGGCGGGTTCGTCGTCAAGCATGTAGAGACTATCCTCCAAGGATCGCCCGGAGCAGGGCGATCAGCGCCACCAGCGATGAACCCCCAGAAGCCAGACCGGACCAGACCTTGAAGCTGATCACGCCATCCTGCAGGGCGCGCAGACGGGATTCATGATCCCTCTGATTCTCTTCCAGCTGTGTGATGCGGTGGATTGCCATCTCGCGGTCGTGGAGAGCCTGGCGGTTCAGCGCATCGAGTTCAGCCTTGAGGAGATCCAGCGTATGCCGCAGCTGCGCGGTGATCAGCTCGAGTTCCGTGTCCATGTCTGCTGTCGTCGCTCCGAAAGGATCCTGAATTGCGTCTGGAACCCTCCATCACCCGCAAAAAGCAAACCCGGTATCCTCATGACAGACCCCATTCCTCGTTGATCTCCAGGATAACTGCATCAATCAGCTGGTTGAATCTCTCCCGGAATTCGCACTCCCCGAAAGCCGGACAGCGGCGGCAAACGCATAGATTCCGGCGCAGGCGGTGCATCGCCGAGACCATCTGTTTGCCGGAGCCCAGGATGGCGTTGGCGTGTTTCTCGATCGGGCAGTAGATGACCTTCTTGTGAAAAGGATTGGCAGCGCTGCATCCGCGCTTTGGTACCTCTGAAGCGCCGTCTTTCTGCCTGGCCCCTTGCAGGACCCCGGATGTGCTCAAGATCTGTTTTGCCATTTTTCCCGCCTTTCGTCCTGGATCTCGTTGAGCGCCTGCGAAAGCAGCTGAAGGGTGCGATCGCCGCCGCCCAGCGATTTCTGCGCTTCCAGGAGGCGCGCCAGACGGGTGGCTGCCACCCCCAGCGCGCTGAGGGTTTTGATGCTGGTTTCGATATCCCCTTCATGGTCTGTCAGCTCGAACACCCGGCGGGTGATGACCCGCAGCATGGCGATCTCGTCCTCAAGCCCATCCCGCAGGATGGCTTCCAGGTCATCGGCTTCTAGCGGTCTGAACAGGCGCGAATAGTAGCCATGTTTGAACGCGTTGAGGTTGTTGCGGGGAGCGCCTCTCTTTTCCCGGCCTGGTTCTTCGGTCATGCGTGTGCCTCCGGTGGAAAATTCAGTTTGGGGTTTTCATAGATCAGCGGAAGACGCCGGGGTAACCGCTCAGCTGCCACGGCTCTCTGGCTCGACCCGCGGGGAGATGGCGTAGACGCTCTGATTGGCGATGACCGCCAGGATGAGCTGCTCGAGAAGGGCAAGCGCCCCCTTCTGATCGCAGCCAAGCGTCACTCCCCAGGCTTCCCCCCAGCCCAGGCAGCTCGCACCATATATGGCACCGGCTGAGATGGTCAAAAGACCCAGGATGATCAATCGTTTGTGCGTGGCGCTTAACGGATCAAACCACTCTCGCGCCCCAGGCACGTAAGAGAAGATCAGGGACAGCAACGTCCCCGCCAGCATAGATAAGGTTTCGGAAGACATGTGCACCTCCTGTGCGTCATTTATTTAGCACGATTGTTCTATTTATTAATCGCCCTGCGTGAAATTCCCCCCAGGCATCCCCTTTATTAATTAAAATGGCTGAATTATCCTTTGAATAAGGGGGTTGGGTCTCCCCCATCGAGTGATAAGAGGGCGTATCAGGTGATCGTTCCAGACCCGCAGCACACCATCACGCCGCCCGCGCCGACGCATGTCTGCCTCCTGATCGCTTTCGAGGCAGGGGTTGATTGAGAGCTGAGTTCAAGACGGTCGATTGTTCAGCCTGGCGTTGAGGGCATGAATTATCCCGTATTCGAATATGCCTCGACTTGGGCAGCTTTCACCGAGCCCGCCAAGAAAGCTGGGTCGCGTCTTTGAGGCTCGTCTTGGAAGACAGTCCGGTTTGTGATCAACTTTCCAGCCAGGTCTCGACCAACAAGGGTCGGTTTTTCGCATCTAACCGGTAGCATTCAGACCAGACTGATGTGCTGAAGAATGTAATCCTCCAGACGGGAAATCAGCTCTTTCTGCTCAGCGATAATCGCTTTCACCAGATCGCCGATCGAGACGAGCCCGATCAACCTCTCATTTTCGACAATAGGAAGGTGGCGAATACGTTTCTCGGTCATCAGCTCCAGGCATTTATCAACCGGGTTGTCCGGATGAGCGGTGATGACCTCATAAGTCATGATATCCTTGACTGTTATCTCCTTAGAGGATCTCCCCTTAAGGATTACTCTGCGGGCGTAATCCCTCTCCGAGAACATGCCCACTAACTTGCCCTGATGCAGGACCGGCAAGGCGCCGACATCCTTCTCCGCCATGATTTTTAGCGCGTCAAAAACCAGGCTATCCGGGGTCGTAGACCAGACATCATGACCCTTCGATTTAAGGATATCCCTGACCGTTCTCATCTAGTCTCTCCATTCTAACGCGGATCACTTCTCATCTCATCTGACAGACACATGGCTTCGTAGACCAGATCGATCACATCCTTGACGGTCATTCGTTCCTGGAGCCCGGTAGTCTTGATGGCATCCAGGTACATGGTCACGTCCTTTGGGCAGCTCACAATAAATACGGTGACCTGCTCCAAAGCAGCCGCTTCACGCAAACGCGCTTCGCTTGGGCGCTCTCGCACGACCCCTTCTTCCATCCAGATCCGCCCGCCTCCGGCTCCGCAACACAGCGCCCGGTCGCGATGGCGCGGCATTTCGATTACCTTACAGCCAGTGGCTGCTATCACACGGCGGGGTGCCTCGTAAACCTGGTTTATGCGACCCAGATAACAGGGATCGTGATAGGTAACCCGATAGTTAAGTTTCCTCTTCATCTCGAGGGCACCCGAAGTGATTAATTGATCCAACAATTCCGTGTAGTGCATGATTGGGCGGCCATCCAAAAGCTCAGCCGGGTACTCGTTTTTCAAGGTGTTATAGGTATGCGGATCGGTGGTAACGATGGCGCGGAATTCGCATTTATTCAACACCCGGCAGTTCTTTTCGACAAGCATCTCGAAGAGTCCCTCTTCCCCGACCCTGCGGACATCGTTCCCGCTATTCACCTCGCTATCGTACAATATTCCGAAGTCCATTCTGGCGGCATGAAAGACCGCTGCTGCTTTTTGGGTGATTTTCACTGCACTGGCATGGAATGACGCGTAATCACCCAAGATCCACAGGTATTCCACCGGTTCTCGGCGGGCGTCTTTGATCGTTGGCTGGATAGTTTGTGCCCAGTGCGCCCGCATGCGGGGGGATTGACCGAAGGAATTTCCATAGCGTGCCAGGTTGGCCAGGGCATCCTGGAGCTGAAGGTCGACCCGACCCTCACAAACCAGATATCGGCGCATGTTCACAATCGGCTTGATATGTTCGATGAACAGGGGACATTCCTGGTCACACGCGGCACAGGTTGTGCAAGACCATAAGGTGCTTTCTTCAATGACCTCACCCACCAGCGCTGGTTGTACCTGTCCCGCTTGTGGCGCGGTTGGACTTTTCCGGGGATACCTTCGTTTCAACTCCTCGCGCAATCGCATGATCAACAATTTCGGCGAGAGGGGACGCCCGCTGAGATATGCAGGACAGACCTCCTGGCAGCGCCCGCACTCTGTACAGGTATAGAAATCGAACAGGGAACGCCAGTCGAAATCGTAAATCTGCCGCACTCCCAGGCTGCCATCCGTTTGCGGCGCGGCGGGGAGGCGGCCGCGGGGAGACAAATCGCGCAACAGCACGGCAGGCAGCGAGGTGACCACATGATAGTGCTTACCGCGCGGCAGCTCGACCAGGAATATCAACACAACCCCCAGATGGAGCCAATAGCTCGTTTCCTCGATGACCGCTTGTGTATCCGGATTCAACCCCGCTAGAATTTCACCAACGATTCCGGAGATCGGACGCCAGTTTGCGAGCGCATCCTTGCCCAAATTCGCACGGATACCGTTCATGATGAGTAAGCTGAGCATGATGGTCATGATGAATCCCAGAACCATTACCCCCTGACCCTTATGACTGCCGCGATATCGTTCCGGGTTCACGATCAGGCGCACATACAATCCATAAAGGACAGCCAGTAAAACGAAGAGAATGATAAGATCCTGTACCAGGGCTAGAGGGCCAAATTCACCGATTAGTGGAAGGGTAAAATCCGGGAACCTGAAGGCAAGCAATCCCTCGAGGATCGCCTGTAAGATCGTCAGTAGAAGCAGGATAAATCCCCAAAAGATAAAAAAGTGCGCGATCCCAGGGGGCAGAAATCGAAATAGGCGCAGTTGTCCTCCCACATAGACGATTAACCCCTTGATCCGCTCTCCCCAACGGTCGAATGTGGGACCAGCTCGGGCATGTTTCAGTCTGACCCATAATGACTGGTAAACCTGAACAGCGAACAGGCCCAGGGCGAGCGCCACCAGGACGAAGACAAGGATGGATTTTATCGTCGCATATGCCATGGTTCTATCCTGCTCCGATCCCTTGCATCTGTTTTATGGCTGCCTCCATAAACGCATACATGTCGACCACACCCCCATATCTGGCAATCCCGAAGATCGGCGCGTTTGGATCGGTGTTGATGGCAATGATCATCTCGCTGTTCGTGATCCCTTCCACGTGTTCTGGAGCGCCACTGATGCCCAAAGCCAAGTACAGTTTGGGCTTGACGCTTTTCCCGGATTTACCCACCAATCGCGTGGTTGGCAGCCAGCCTAAATCCACAATCGGGCGGGAGGCGCAGACCACGCCGTGCAAAGCCCTGGCAAATTCCTCCACTAGCTCCAGGTCTGTCTGATTCTGCAGCCCGCGGCCAACGGCGACCAGTATTTCTTCCTTCGTCAGATCGATATCCGTGATTTCCGGCTCGATATATTGCACCAGATTGACTCTGGGGGCTGCGATCGTCACCCCGGTCAGCTTTGTGACAGAAGCTGCCGGCTGGTAACTCCCAGGTTCCGGTTTATACCCTCCCGGGATCATGGTCACCAGGGCAGTGGGATATGGCAACCTCCCTTCGACCAGAATTCGGCCGCCATATATCTGAGAAATAAAGACTGGTCGATCTTCTGCAGCTGTGAAAGATTTACACTGGCTCACTACAGGGATCCCCAAGCGGGCTGAAAGCCCGCTGGCGAGGTCCATTCCGATCGAGGTGTGACCCAATAAAAAGGCGCGCGGTGGGTTATCCTTGATCAAAGCCGCCAGTACCTGGAGGTAGGCTTCGGATGTGAATTCTGCCAGCTGCGGATGTTCCACGCACAACACCCGGTCGGCTGGCAGGTCTTTGACCGATTCAGGCTCTTCCTGCGAAAGGAGGACGGCCACGACCTCACCGCCCGTAATCTGTGATAAATGGCGGGCAGCAGCAGCCAACACATAAGTCATTTCCAACACGCAGCCACGCAAATGCTCAACGAGGTAGTAAATCTCTGAATTCATGCCTGGCCTCCGATTCTTATAGAACACCTGCATCTTTCAGGATCGCCAAGATACCCTCTGCGATCTCTTCGGCATTGCCGGTAAGCATCTGCGCCCCGGCGCCCGTTTCAGGATGGTAAATCCGCTCGATCTCGAGACCATCGACGCTCGCCAAAGCAACCGGTCTTTCTGCGATTTGAGCGGATTGGGCAGCCTGCCGGATTTTGCTGTATGCCACGTAACGTGGGGGTGATTCGGCAGCCTGAATCCCCAACACCGCCGGCAGAAGGACGGATATCTCCGCAACCAGTCCCCCAGGGTATTCCTTCTTCACCACCACACTGCCGTTGCTTTTTCTAACACCGGCAACATAACCCACATAGGGATAGCCAAGATATTCAGCCAGTAATCCGCCGACCTGACCATCCAGGTCATTGTGCGCCTGAACACCCGTCAAGACCAGGTCCGGCTGCATCGATTTGATGATCTCGGACAGGCATAAAGCGTAGGTATGGCTGTTTACATGTTGAAAATCCGCTTTGAGTTTGATCAGCTGGTCAACACCTTTGGCAGCTGCAGCGAACAAAGCATCATCGACCTCCCCCATGTCCGGGGCGACCAGGACCACTTCGCCTCCGTGCCTTTCTTTCAGCAGGATGGCTTGCTCGATGGCGTGTTCGTCAAATTCGTTGACGATCAACCGCGTCCAGGTCATATCGATTGTTTTTCCATCTTCTGAGATGGAGATCTCCTCGACGAGATCCGGAACCATCTGAATAGGAACTGCGATCAGCATGGCTGCACCTCGCTTGCTTTTATGGATTCAATGAGAAGCTCAGCGATATCTTTGACTTGAAGGTCTTTGGCGGTTTCGACGGTTTTAGCGGCATCCTCAAACCTGGGTTTTTCATAAGGACATGCCACTGCCAGGATGCGCGGCTTTGTCTCCGCTTTTTGCTCGAGAGGTGATCGGTCCCCACGCCTGCACCGGGTGATCTCTTCAACAGCGAACATGAAATCTTCAACCGGGCGGGCAGCAATTGCCTCCTGAACTCGCCAGTTCGGCAGGCGGGTCTTGGCGATCTCCCACAGATATCCATCCAGCCACATCCCTCCGCCCCCGCCGCCGCAGCACAGGCTGGCAGACCGGTTGTGGGACATCTCGATGAGTCGCAGCCCTGGAATGGCTTCGAGCAGTTTCCGCGGTTCATCATAGACGCCATTGACCCTGCCCAGGAAACAGGGGTCATGGAAGGCGACCAGCGCCTCGACCTCACCCTTCAGATGCGGTATTAAATCATCTAGACGTTCTGCTAGAAACTGTGTATAGTGCTTCACCGGATAAGAAATACCCCGCCGCGGATATTCGTTTTTGAACGCATTGAAAGCGTGGGGGTCGGTGGTGACGATCTCCTTGAACTGGTAGCGCTGCAGAACCTTTCCGTTTTTTTCCGCCAACCATTCAAAGAGGCCGCTTTCGCCAGCCAGGCGCTGCGAATCCCCATCGCTGCTCTCCTCCGGACCGAGAATGGCAAAGTCGACCCCCAGGAGGTGAAGGATTTTGGCAAAAGCCTGCGTGGCTGAGCGAAGACGGGGATGATAGGAGGCGTAATCCCCAACGAACCAGAGGACCTCGACAGGTCGGTTTATCTGCCTGAGAATAGGAACCGGTGGCTTTATGTCAGCCGCCCACTTTGTCCGCGCAGCCGGTGATTCACCAAGTGGATTCCCATACCGGTGCGTATTTTCGAGCGCAGTTTGCAATTCGGCGGGCACTTTCCCGCTCAGGAGAAGCCTCTCTTTGACACTGGTCATCAATCCCGCAGTCAGAGGGATTTGTTGGGGACAATTGATTGTACAGGCGTAGCACGAGACACACATCCAGATGGTTGGTGAATTTAATGCTTGCTCAAAAAGATCTGATTGTAGATAGGAGATCAATTTCCTTGGTGTGTAATCCATCCATTCACCGTAAGGACATACGCCTGCACAAGTGCCGCATTGCAGGCAGGTTCTGAATCGATCTCCCTCGGGAAGCTGGAGCAAATGAATGAAAAACATTTGACCGAGAGAAACCTCACTTGTTCCGGGTGTTCGGGTATTAGCCATCCTGTCCTCTCCTGGTTTGTGGGTATAAGCGTGAGGGTTGATCTATGGCTAAATCAGTTTGATCCGATCTGGCTCAGGTCTCAGCCGGGTTCTTCAGTCTTTGTCCTTGAGAATCGACCACCAGGCTAAGCCATTGAATATATTGATAAACCAGCCTTTCAGAGATGACCTCTGCAATTTTCTTGATCAGCAGGTATCCATATTCCGGGTTGTCGTCAAGGAGGGTGACCAGTGCCGGTCCATCGATGACGATCACTTTGGATTTCTCTATCGCCTGAGCCCCCAGGGTGTAGATATAAGGTTTGACCAGGGCTGACCATCCCACGACCTCGCCTTTTCTCATCGGGCTTGTCATAGAAACGTGTTGCCCTTTCCCATTCAGGTAAAGATACATGGTCAGCGCAATCCCACCTTCGAGCACCAGGCATAATTTCTTTGCTTCGTCCTTTTCCTGGAACAGCCATTGACCGGCTTCCAATTCAACTTCTTCGCTGATCATGGCGATCTCTTTGAGCATGTAGGGGCTCTGACCGGCGAACAAGGGGAAGCGTCTTAATAATTCTGGTGAGACCATCACTTCCCTCCTGGGTTAAATTGTGCTATAATAATCAAGTATTCAATTAATTAATTGACTTCTTTAATTATAAGGTATTTTTTAAAAAATGCAAGGGCGAATCGTGAATTATTTCGCAAATTCAGGATGAACATCATTGGGTAGTACATCCAGATCAGCACTTGCTGAGATCAGTAGAGTGCTTATAATGAAAAAATATATTCAATAATCCATCCCCAAACCAGTCATTGATATGCCCGCCTTGATTCTTTCTGATCAATTCCGGACAAAAAAGGATATTCTCATGAGAAAATTAGCCGGAGAACAAGCGGAAATCTTCCGCATCTTCAGCAACGAAAAGCGTATCCTGATCTTCTGGCTTCTCCTGGAACGAGAAATGTCAGTGAACGAGATCGCTGAATCCGTAGGCACTTCCATCCAAAATACCTCTCAACACTTGCGCCTGATGAAGAGCAAAGGCATATTGGACACTCGTAGAGATGGACAGACGATTTATTACTACATTGCCGATAACGACATCGGTCGCTATTGCAAGCTCATTCATCAGGAAAATGTTCGCAAACTAAACACCCCGGGAGAAGAATATCGTTATCAATCCTCCGCCTATTGATTGATAAGCGTGCTTAAGCACTCCATCTTTCCCCATCCCCCGACCGCCCCTCCAGCCTCGAAAATGGGACAGGTGACTATCAGCTGACCGGTCAGAACCGCCTGGTGGGCAGGCACACTTTTCACGCGCATTCCATTTATATTTGGTGCTGCCTGTCCCTACCGAGTGATAAGTGACAGGTCGGGTTGCAATTCCACCCGCGTACCGAACCGCTCGCCATAGCGGTTCAAGGTCTCGCCCAGCCAGGCCGCATCGCTTGGTGATGCGCGCTTGAGCCGGAAACCCTTGATCTGCAGTGGGATCATGCGCAACTCGAGCAGCAATCCCGTCTGTGGATCGACCCGCGCCAGATAGAGCAGAGCGAGATCACTGCGAAAATATTCATAACCCCCGATGCCTTCGTAGTCATTGATCAGGTCGCCGGCGCCGTAAATGATCAATTTCCCCTGGTAGACCTGGAGGGGGCGCACGTGATGGGAAGAATGCCCATGCACGATATCTGCCCCGGCGCGTGCGATCAGCTGCTGGGCAAATTCGACCTGTTCCGACGGGATATCATAGCCCCAGTTGCTGCCCCAATGGATCGAAATCACCACGATGTCCCCCGGCACTTTCACCGCCGCGACCATCTCCCGGATTTGCTCGATCGCTTCCTCTCCAAGATCGGACAGCAGGTAAATGCCGGGTTTATCCTGCCCTGCTGCCCACTCAAGCGGGATACCGCTGGAGGGATGGCCAAAGGCAAAAATGACCACACGCCCCTTGCCTTCGATTTTCACAATGGCGGGATTTCCGGCCTCTTCGAGATCCTGCCCCGCGCCGGCGGTCTGGATGGCGGCCTGCCGGAGCGTTCGCAGGGTTTCGCTGAGGCCCGAATAGCCCCAATCCAGGCTGTGATTGTTCGCCAGTGCGCAAACATCGATCCCTGCGACCCGCAACACCTCCACATTTGCCGGATGCATCCGATAATGCACCGCCTTCCCCGGCCAGTAATCGTCGCTGGCGGTGATGGCAGTCTCCAGATTGATCAGGCGCACATCCGGCTGCCTGAGCTCCCATTCCTCTAAAGCGTCGCCCCAGATGTAACCCGGCTCCACAGGCTTTGGGATGGGTCCGCTGCGAGCTTCTGCCAGCGCCACATAATCCAGGGCGCTGGTCGAGTAGGATTCGTACAAGGTCGGGTCGCTCGGGTGCGGCAGGATCTGATCGATCCCCCTGCCGGTCATCACGTCCCCACTCAGGGAGATCAGGATGGTGGCGGATGAGGTCGGCGCGGGCAAGGTTGCCCGAATGCCTTCGGAAGCTGGAACACCGCATTGTGCCAGCATGAGAGCGACAGAGAGCAATGCAGCCAGTTTGAGAAGATCAATCCCGGAGAGCATACGATCAATGGCATGTATAATTTACCATACCCGGTGGGGAAGCGATGCTTCCGGTTTCAGAGTGCGGAAACCCACCTTCGCAGTGCGATCCCCGCTTCAGAGGTGACGAGGGCAACATGGCGTCAGTTGATGTGAATCACGCCAGCTAAATGCCTCCTGCTCAGTAGCCTGGCGGCTCAAGCCAGACCAACCCCGTTAGCGCGCCCCCTGGCAATGCCCAACAGTGCCGTCTTCATACCCTCTTCCTCTCATCAGATATCGGTCGGCGGTTGGCATTCACCCGGTCGCTTACCCAATTGGCGGGGTTGCTGTGAATGTATTGGGCAATGCGATAGAATTCGGCCTCGTTCCGGATGATGTGTTCGTAATAATTGCGTTGCCAGGCGAAATCACCGTTTCCGGCCTGACGAATCAGGTGTGCGGTTGCCGCCTTGAACGCACGCACCACCTGTCCCAAGGTGGGACGTTGTTTATCCACGGTGAACGGTTTCCCGATGGGGGATGCGGTTTCGGTATCCGTAGACGCGCAATTCGATTGCGCCCCAACGCAATCCATTTCCGTAGAGGCGCAATTGATTTGCGCCCCTACGGATACAACCGGCGGGTTCAATGATATGATGAAATGCACGTGGTTGGGCATCGCCACGAACGGCCCCAATGTGATGGTCGGAAAATGCCTGGGCAGGTTGCGCCAATAATCGGCAACGATGGTACCCCACGTGTTCAATTGCATTTCCCCGTTGACCACGTCGCCGAAAACGCATGCGCGGTTCTGGACACAGATTGTGACGAAATACGCCCCACCGGTGTAATCCCAATCCGGCAGGCGGATCGAATGACGATGGTAGCGGTTGGGGTTATATTTCATCGTTTTTTTCCCTCGTTGAGTTTCGTACAGGCGCAATGAATTGCATCCGGATAATTATGGATCCAATTCCCGCTGGCTGGCCTGGATTCCGCGCAATTCCGCCTGGTTCAGGCCCCATAAATGGACTGTCTGCACCTCAATTCAGGCTTCGATGTGGCGCAGAGCCCTACACTGAGAATTGGCTGACCTATGAAATTGTCTCTGTAATTCAAACAACTTAGATACGGTTTATCGGCGGGATGGTCTTCTGTAATCTCGCCTTGCAAATCGCTGAAGAAGATTTCAACAAACGACAGATGATGTGCCTGTGCTTCTTCGTCGGCTGGGTCGGTAATACGGATGCGATTGTTGCGAATAGCATCCATGACTATCTACCCCATGTTGCCGAATTCCTTTTCTTGGCAATATTGTAGTATTTATCTTCCCATTGTCAACCGATTAAATCGCCTCCACCCAGAACCACTGTTTCCCTTTCGGAGCGTGCCGCAGATCGATCTTCCTGTCCCGCTCCGTGCTCTGCATGCCAGATATGCCCAATGATTCCGGGCAGTGCTCTCCAACAGGTGATATTACATGCCAATGCCCCCGCGCTTGCCCTCCAGCGTGCCAGCGCCATATCTCTCTCGCTCCCGACATCGAGCCGGGATCGAACGCAGGCGATGACGACCTGGCTGTCGGCGTCCGCAGGGCTAAGGGTATAATTCGGACAAATCAGACCTTGACAGTTTAGAATATACGTTCTATAATCGGCTTATCCTTTCCTGGCGGAGATGCCTTAATGTCTACCCATGGTTCTAAATCTGGGGGAGAGATCGCCTTACTCGACCGGCGTGCCCCTTTTCGCGCAGCCCGGAGCACCCCTGAAGATAACGGCTCCCTCACGCCGAGGATCGCTTTTACTGGCGATAACGACCACCCCCTGGCGGGCGCTCGTCCGAGCCGGTTATCCGCGCCTCAGAGAGTTCGCCGGCTGAACTCATGCAGCTGCCAAGGCATATACCCGCCGGCGATCGACCCGATCGGCAGCCACCTGTCGGAGAGAGGGCGATCGTTCATTGACCCTGACCGAGGCATGACCAGGACAGAAAGGGATGCGAGATGTGCAGGAACATTAAGGTGCTCAACAACTTTGACCCACCCGTGACCGACGAGGAGATCTCCTCCGCTGCGCTGCAGTTCGTGAGGAAGATCACCGGATTTCGCCGGCCCTCGCAGGCTAACGAACGCGCTTTCTATGCCGCCGTCGAAGCGATCGCCTCGGTCACAAAAGACCTGCTTGCCTCGCTCGAGACGAACGCGCCGCCGAGAGATCGGGCGGTGGAGGCAGCCAGGGCACGCGCTCGCGCCGCCCGGCGGTTCTCCGGGTGACCGGCATCCGAGCGCCCGGGTCGCGCACCCCTCACCGCTGGCCTTCGGCAGATGGTTCAGGATAATTCGGAGAACCCGCTCGCAGACTTCAGCCTGAACCAAAAACATAAAAAGAACAGGAGCATCGAAATGTCGGTAGAACTCAAGGAAGTTGCCACCCAGCTGCGCGCCGCCCTCAACGGCCGGGTGATCACCCCGGAAGACCCCGGCTACGACGCAGCGCGCACCATATTCTACGGCGGGATCGACCGCCGCCCGGCTGCCATCGCCCGCCCCCGTAACGCAGACGAGGTCGCTCGCGTGGTCTCGCTGGCGCGTGAGGCGGGGCTGGAGCTCGCCGTGCGCAGCGGTGGCCACAGCTTCGCCGGCCACAGCCTCTCCGAGGGAGGCCTGGTGCTCGACCTCAAGGAGCTGCGGGCGCTGGACATCGACGCCGAAAACCGCACCGCATGGGCCGAGACCGGGCTGACGGCGGGCGAGTACACGACCGCAGCCGGGAAACACGGCCTCGCTACCGGGTTCGGCGACACCGGCTCGGTGGGGATCGGGGGCATCACTCTGGGCGGCGGGATCGGTTTCCTCTCCCGCAAGTATGGCCTGACGATCGACGATCTGCTCGCCGCCGAGGTCGTGACCGCTGACGGTCAGATGCGCCGCGCCGACGCCGAGACCCACCCCGATCTCTTCTGGGCGATCCGTGGCGGCGGGGGGAACTTCGGCGTGGCAACCCGCTTCCAGTTCCGGCTGCACGCGGTGGACACGATCGTGGGCGGGATGCTCATCCTGCCGGCGACTCCCGAGGTCATCGCCGGCTTCGTCGCCGAGGCGGAAGCAGCCCCGGAGACCCTCACCACGATCGCCAACGTCATGCCTGCGCCGCCGATGCCATTCCTGCCCGCCGAGCACCACGGCCAGCTCATCCTGCTAGCCATGGTCGCCTGTGTCGGGGATGTCGCGGCCGGCGAGCGCGCCGTCGCGCCGCTGAGAGCGCTCGCCACGCCGATCGCCGACATGCTGCGGCCGATGACCTATCCCGAAATGTACCTGCCCGAGGAGGAGGGCTACCACCCGACGGCGGTCGCCCAAACCATGTTCATCGATGCCATCGACCGCAGCGCGGCTGAGACGATCGTCGGGCACCTGCAAGCATCCGATGCCCCGGTGCGCGTCGCCCAGCTGCGCGTTCTCGGTGGAGCGGTGGCTCGCGTACCCGCCGAGGCGACTGCCTACCCACACCGCAAGCAGCGGATCATGGTGAACCTGGCCGCCTTTTACGAGGGCGCCGAGCAGCGGGCTGCCCGCCAGGCGTGGGTCTCCGAGTTCGCGGCAGCGTTGAACCAGGGTGATACCAGCGCCTACGTCAACTTCCTGGGCGATGAAGGCCCGGCACGCGTCCGCGACGCTTACCCCGCAGCCACCTGGGAGCGGCTGGCCGCGATCAAGGCGCGCTACGACCCGACCAATTTCTTCCACCTCAACCACAACATCCCGCCAGCGGATGAAGCGGAGCAATCGAAGCCTGGCGGTATGTTTTGAAAGTCTTCCGAGAACGTATCGTTCTCTCGGGAGGCCTTGTCGATCACTTAATATAAAGGAGATGTCCGATATGTTGAATCTGAATTCCGTCATGCTTGGAACAATGCAAGCCAGGGAGCTGGCGTCCTTCTATGAAAAGGTGTTGGGAAAGCCAGCGGACATGGTGGATGAGGAGAATGGCTTCTTTGGCTGGCAGGTGGGGGGCACCTACCTGGCGGTTCTGGAACACTCCGCAATGGAGGGCAAAACCAAAGACCCCGGACGGGTGATGCTCAATTTCGAAACGCCCCTGGTCAAAGAGGAGTTCGAGCGGATCAAAGCGCTTGGCGCTGCCGTCATCCGCGCGCCTTATGAAATGGGGGGCGGGTGGATCGCCACGCTGGCTGACCCGGATGGCAACTACTTTCAACTGTTAAGCCCCATGGGGCAGTAAAGGCGGAAAAATGAGAAAACTGGCCGTGGAGGCGCTACTCCTGGCAGCGCACGGCGAGATCCCTGCCCGCGGGCCGCGCGGGGGCGTCCGCTGGACCCCGCGCTACTTCGTCCGCCGGGCAGCCTGGCATGTGCTCGATCGCGTCTGGGGGATCGAAGATCGCCTAATCTCAACAAGGAGAAACAGAAATGAACCCGTTGAACCGCAAAATCACGCCCCATTTATGGTTTGATAAAGAATCCCGCGAGGCAGCCGAATTTTACGTCTCTGCCTTTGGGAAAGGTTCGCAGATCACCAACATCACCACCCTGCACGACACCCCCTCCGGTGATACGGACATCGTTTCGTTCGAGCTCTCCGGCCAGCCGTTCATGGCCATCAGCGCCGGGCCGCTCTTCAAATTCAACCCGTCCGTTTCGTTCATCGTCAACTTCGACCCATCCCGGGATCCGCATGCCCGCCAGAACCTCGACGCGTTGTGGGAAAAATTTTCCGCTGGCGGCTCAATCCTGATGCCTCTCGAAAAGTACCCCTTCAGCGAGCATTATGGCTGGCTCGCGGACAAATACGGTCTTTCATGGCAGCTGATCTTATCCGATCCCGCCGGCGAGGAACGGCCTTTCATCGTCCCGCATCTGTTGTTCGTGGGTGATGTGTGCGGGAAGGCGGAGGAGGCGATTCATTTCTACCAGTCCGTATTCAAGCACTCGCAGCTGGGAAATGTGTTTCGTTACGGTGAGGGTCAGGGACCGGATAAGCCGGGAACGATCATGTTCGCCGATTTCATGCTCGAGGGCATGTGGTTCGCTGCGGCGGACAGCGCCCACCCGCACCAATTCTCGTTCAACGAAGCCATCTCATTCATGGTGTATTGTCAGGATCAGGCTGAGATCGATTATTATTGGAAGAGGCTCTCCGCGGTGCCCGAAGCAGAGCAGTGTGGCTGGCTCAAAGACAAATACGGCCTCTCCTGGCAGATCGTCCCCAGGGATATGGACGCGATGTTAAGCCAGGGCACGCCTGAACAGATCGCTCGGCTGACACAGGCTTTGCTGCCCATGAAGAAGCTCGATGTCGCAGAATTGCGCAAAGCTTTCGAAGGGAAACGATCCCAAATCGGGGTCTGATTTAGCAGTAAATCATAAAATAATCTAGCATCCCTCACCCCAACCCCTGCCCCTCTCCCAGGTGCGGGGGAGGGGAATGCAAAAGGAGTAACAACATGAGCACAGTTCGAGTTTTGGTCGGCACGCGCAAAGGCGCGTTCATTCTCACCGCCGATGGCGCCCGCAAGGAATGGCGGATCGCAGGACCGCATTTCGCCGGCTGGGAGATCTATCATCTCAAAGGCTCCCCGGCAGACCCAAGGCGCATCTACGCCTCGCAGACTTCCGGATGGTTTGGACAGGTGGTCCAGCGCTCGGATGATGGCGGGGAGACCTGGGAGGCGGTGGGGAACAAGTTCGAATACGAAGGCACGACAGGCACCCACCAGTGGTACGACGGCACCCAGCACCCCTGGACGTTCACCCGTGTCTGGTACCTCGAACCATCCACCACGGACCCCGATGAGGTGTTCGCTGGGGTAGAAGACGCGGCTCTGTTCCGTTCAACCGACGGCGGCCGGACCTGGCAGGAGCTCTCTGCTTTGCGCAGCGCCAAAGGGGAACTCTGGCAGCCGGGCGCCGGCGGGATGTGCCTGCACACTATCCTGATCGACCCGCGCGATCGCAACCGCATCTACACCGCAATCTCCGCTGCCGGCGCCTTCCGCAGCGATGACGGTGGTCGAACCTGGCGACCGGTCACGCGCGGCCTGGAATCGAAGTACGAACTGCCCGACCCAACCGCAGAGATCGGGCATTGCGTTCACAGCATCGCCATGCACCCAGACCATCCCGAGGTGCTTTTCATGCAGAAGCATTGGGATGTGATGCGCAGCGATGACGGCGGAGAATTATGGTATGAGATCAGCGGCGACCTGCCATCCGATTTCGGCTTCCCGATCGCCGTCCACGCCCACGAGCCAGAGACCATCTATGTCGTCCCGATCAAGAGCGACTCGGAGCACTTCCCCCCGGAGGGAAAGCTGCGCGTCTATCGCAGCCGGACAGGCGGGCACGAGTGGGAAGCGCTCACCAAAGGCCTGCCACAGAAGGACTGCTATGTAAACGTGTTGCGCAGCGCCATGGCGGTCGACACACTCGACCCGTGCGGGGTGTACCTCGGCACCACGGGCGGGCAGGTTTACGCCTCCGCCGATGCGGGCGACAGCTGGATGCCGATCGCGGAGCACCTGCCTCCCGTGCTCTCGGTCGAAGTTCAGGTCCTGTCATGATCCGGGTTGTCCTTCCCACGCATCTGCGCGGCCTGGCGAAGCTGGAGCGGGAGATCGCAATCGAGGTAGAGGGCACTCCCACCCTCAGCGCAGTTCTGGATGCGCTGGAAGCACAATACCCCATGCTGGGCGGGACGATCCGCGATCACTTCAGTAAAGAGCGGCGACCTTTTATTCGATTCTTCGCCTGCGGGATGGATCTCTCGCATGAGCCGCCGGACGCTCCCCTGCCCGAGGCGGTTGTCCGGGGGGAGGAACCGCTCAGAATCGTAGGTGCCATGGCAGGAGGAAATAGAGCATAATAAAGAGGTAACCTTCCCCTTGTGTACTTGACAACTGTACGCCATTGGCGTATAATGTTGTCGTCTGAAGAGATGGGTTGTTCATGCGCTTCATCGAGACCAGCATCTTCACCAAACGCAGCACGGAAATTATCACTGATGATGAATATCGTCTACTTCAGGAAACACTTGCCCGATACCCTGATAAGGGAGCCGTCATTCAAGGCAGCGGAGGGTTGCGAAAGATACGCTGGAGAATCACGGGAAAGGGAAAGAGTGGTGGAATACGAATTATTTATTATTGGGTAATAAGCAAAGATACTATCCTGATGCTCTTTGTGTTTATGAAGAACGAACGTTCAGATCTTACACCTGCCCAAATCGCAGAGCTCAGGCGCATTATCGAGGAGGAATATCCATGAAGGAGAACACTTTCCACGAGTTACTGGCGAGCATCCGCGAAGGGGGCGCCATCCTGCGCGGGGAACGATCTCCAGCGCGGACCTTCGAGTTGGAAGCTGCAAATATCAAAAAAATCCGAGAAAGGATCGGATTGTCACAAAGTGAATTTGCCGCCCTCCTGGGTACCAGTGTGAATACCCTCCAGAATTGGGAACAAGGCAGGCGGAAACCACGTGGAGCAGCACAGGTGCTTCTCCAGATCGCAGATAGACATCCCGAGATCGTCTGGGAGGTCGTTCACGGCAAGACAGACTGATCCGAAAGCGCTCGGATTGACCACCATATTCCTCCCTCCCCGGCATGCATGAGTGCCAGGGAGATGGGGAGATCAGGTTTCCGGACGCTATTTATATAAACCTCCCGCAGGTCATATCCCCTGCGGGAGGTTCGTTTCACAACCCTATGATGATCCCCGCGATTGTGAAATAGATAAACAACCCGGTTGCATCCACCAGCGTGCTCATCACCGGACCGGAGACGACCGTCGGGTCGATCTTGAGCTTTGCCGCCAGGATGGGCAGGATGGCGCCCAGCGCGTTCGCCCATACCACGATGGTCAGGATGGCGATGGCGACCGTGGACGCCAGGGGCGTTGGCGAACCCCAGGTAAGGGCGCGCAGGTAGGCGAAGACAGCCATGCCCAGGCCAAGCGCCAGCCCGACGCGCAGCTCATGCCACAACGCGCGCAGTGCGTCTTTCAGATCGATCTCGCCCAGCGCAAGCGCCCGGATGATTGTGCTGGTGGTCTGGGAGCCGGCGTTGCCTCCTGTGCCGATCAAGAGGGGCACGAAGAAAGCCAGCGCCACCACCGCCTGCAGCTCTTCTTCGAAATGTCGCAGGACCGTGCCGGTCAGGCTCTCGGTGACGAACAGCATCATCAGCCAGCCGATGCGCTTGCGGGCAACAGAGAGGATCGGTGAACGCAGGTAAGGCTGCGTCAATGGCTGGGCGCCACCTAACCGCTGGATGTCTTCCGTGGCTTCGTCGACGACGACATCGATCACGTCGTCCACCGTGATGACGCCGATCAGCCTGCCTTCCTGGTCGACGACCGGCAAGGCGAGCAGGTCGTAGCGTGACATGATGCGCGCCACCTCTTCCTGGTCCGTCCCAGCGGGCACCGAGACGACCTCCGGATCCATGATATCAGCCAGCCGGGTATGCGGCTCAGCGACGATCAGCTGGCGCAGGCTGACCACACCGCACAGCTTGCGTTCGCTATCGACAACGAACAGGTAATAGATCGATTCGTCCTCCGGCTTCCACTGCCGGATGGCTTCGATGGCTTCCGCGGCGGTCATCCGCCTCCGTAGCGCGAGGAATTCGGAGGTCATCAAACCGCCAGCGCTCTCGTCCGGGTGGATCAACAGCGGACGCACCTCTTCGGGGTTTTCCAGCTCCTGGAGAAAGGACTGCGCTTTGTCCGCCGGGATATCGCCCAGAAGGTCTGCAGCTTCGTCTGGCTCCATCTCGTCGATGACGCGCACCGCGTAATCTGGCGGCAGGGAAGAGACCAGCTCGGCTGCGTCCGTCTCATCCAGGTTCTCCAGGATATCGGCAGAGACGGCCGGGTCCAGATTGGGCAGCAGGTTGACCTGGTCTTCCTCGTCCAGATCATCGAACACCTCTGCCTGGTCGGCGGGTTTGAGTGCCTCCAGGATGCGGATCGCCGAGGTCAGGTCCTCTCTCTCGAGAGCCTGCTCGATCTGCGCCAGGATGATATCGGTGTTATAGGCAGCCATAAAGCACCTCCAGGGTTGGTCTCCCTGGAGGTGCCTGTTGCCTTATTTAAGCCGCCAGTACCTCGACTAGTCGATCGAGATCTGCGCGGGAGGTGGCTGCCATGATCCCAAGATCAGAGCTGCCTCCTTCCGGAGCAGGCTCACCCACCAGGGAGACCGGGATTTTTGTTCGATTTTATGCATTCCACTCCCGCTATCAGGCGTGCTCTGAGAGTGGGATGGCTGCTGTCGTGCTCGTGTGGCTAATGTCCCGCTGGACCAAGCTCTACATGACCTGCTGGCCGTGCGTTCAGGGTGAGGTTTGCTACGCCTGCCCCGCGGGCGGTGTTTTCGTGGCCGACGAGCCTGACGGGTTCTGTGCGATTCTTCCATCTTTCAGTACAGCCTTTTTGTCTGTAAACGACAAGTGCCGTTATTATAGTATACAGGTATCAAGAATGGCAAGCGATCGGGGGAGGTCGGTCATGGCTTTCTCGAAGTCAAGAACCGTCAGTGCAAGGAGCGCAAAGCTGGAGGGCACCAGGTCCACCTGCGTGCAGGATGAAGAAACCCCACCTGAGTGGGGTTTCGTGCCCTTCGCAGGTGCAGATGTATCTGCCGCCGATCGGAGAAGTCCCCATTGGAAGTGTGTCGCTGGCAGTATAATCGAGGGTGAGCCTGCCTGTCCTCCTCGCTTCCCTGCCGGTTGAATCTTTCCAGGTGTTGTATGAGGTATCCATTCAGGTTGTTCAGTTTCTTTTTCTTGGTCGCGGCAATGGCATCCCTGACCGTTTCCTGCGGGGTGATCGGCAGGGTCTCTCCATCTCCATCCATTTCCCCTCCGCCAACCATCGCGACAATCGCCCGGCCAACGGCAACACCAACGGCGCGCATATCCGGTGAGATCGGGGCTGCGCTGGACGAGTTGATCACGAAGGGTTATCCCCTGTTCAGCGGGGCGGTGCTGGTCGCCCGGCGCGGCGAGATCCTGCTCTCCAGGGGCTATCTCTACGCAAACTGGGAGCTCGAATCGCCCAACACCCCACAGACCAAGTTCCGCATCGCTTCACTGACCAAAGCCTTCACCGCCGCAGCTATCCTGCAGCTGCAGGAGCAGGGGAAGCTCAGTGTTCAGGATCCCATCTGCCGTTATCTGGAACAATGTCCCCAGGTGGTACGGAAGGCAGGTGAGGGGGTGGGCAGCTGGCGGGAGGTCACCATCCATCAGCTGCTGACGCATACCTCTGGCATCCCCGAATACACCACGCTGCCCGGTGCGCTGGAGCAGGCTAACCTGCAGCGCTCGCATGCCGAGCTGATCGCCAGCTTCCAGGATGAGCCGCTGCTGTTCCGCCCAGGCGAGCGGTATTCCTACAGCAATTCAAACTATGTGCTGCTAGGCGCCATCGTCGAAGCCGTCGCCCATAACACTCTGGCGGATTACCTCAGCCGGCATATCCTGATCCCACTGGGCATGAACGACAGCGGGGTGGACAATCAGGGCAGCGTGTTGAAACAGCGCGCCGCCGGCTACAACATCGTTGGGCGCACTTTCGTCAACGCGTTCTACATCGATATGTCCAATACCTTCGCGGCTGGCGACATGTATTCGACCGTGGAGGACCTCTACCGCTGGGATCAGGGGCTCTATAGCGACCTGGTGCTCTCCAGCGCTTCCAGGGAAGCCATGTTCACGCCCTATGTCCCGCTCACCAAACCCTCGGATGGTCCCAGCGCGGAAGGGGAGTACGGTTACGGCTGGGAGATAGGTGATTTCGCCGGTCACAGGGTGTTCAGTCACGAAGGCAGCCTGCCGGGTTTCCACGCCCTCTTGCAGCGCTTCCCCGACGATTTTGCCACCATCATCATCCTCTCGAATATCCAGACCAGCGATGTCCGGGCGCTGGCTGGAGATCTGGCAGAGATCCTGTTCGCAGGAGAAAACTGACCGCTTCCAGCCCATGGATTAGCCTGGCTCCTTTCTAAATCACCTGCCGCCCGAGCGAGGTTGACCTGGCAGATTGACCGGCTGAGGCCATGCCAACGAAATCCCCGCGCTCCCCGCACGTTTCGATCTCCGCCGAAGGGGGTTCGTCAACCCCGGGGATGTGGAAACTGGCTAACGGCATTCGCAGGGATAGCGTGAGCAATAAGGGCAGATCAGAAATTTCAAGCGCTGGCAATCCGGGCATTGGCAGCTCTTCGGGTGCCCGTTCGGGTTGGTTGGAGGCAGGGCGCTCTCCGACGGCGGGGGGTCTCCCGATTCGAGCACATGAATCAGCAGTCCGGTCGAGTAGCGATCCCCTTTGACCAGTTTCAGGTATCTCTCCCAACCCTTGACGATCTGCGGGGTCAGGTGAGGCAGGGTGAGCAGGGCTGAACGCCTGGGCTCCAGGATGCCGGCTTCCCTGAGGGTCTGGCGCAGGGCGGCCTGCTGGGGGGTATCCGGAGCGGAGGGCTGCCAGCTGACAGGTTTCCCCGGACGCGCCTTCCTCCGCTGATGGCCGCGCCGATCGCGGCGCGCGTTCAGCCGAACCTGCGCCTGTGTTGTTATTGTTGTTAAAGAGTCAGGATCAAGATTCGGATGGATAATATTAATAACAGGCAGATCGGGGAAATCATTCAGCTTTGCCATCTCTGCCCTTTTTGTAGGGTCTATCTTTACCGCGCGGGCATCATCTGCCAGCAGATAGCCGCCGTGATAGCTCACCCGGACAACCAGATGCAGTTCGACCAGTCGGCGCAGGTATTCGGCGATCGTGCTGCGGTCTTTTCCCAGGATGCCGGCGATCTCCCGCGTGGTCACCGGTCGGTCGAATCGTCGCAAAATGAGCAGCACGATGGCGGGCTTCACAAGCGCACGCAGGAGGGCGATTTCTTCGGGAGTAAGGGGGTCCATGCGATTTCCTTTGCGAAAACGGATCGAGTAAATGATGGAGTGGCGCCGGGTTGAAAGCACCCCGATGCACCAATTATAAATAGAAAATACGTTCTATTTATTTAATTTATGGGTGAATTAATGGGGGATTTAAGGGTTAACCCAGGGGTACTCGTGCGGGGGAGGCAGTCGGCGGCGGGGATTTCCCTTTTCAAAGTCCGTGTATTTTCGCCTATGCCCGCTGACCGTGAGAACCTGTGGAGCTCTCCAGCCAGCCGGTAAAGCGGGCACGCGACCAGGGGCGTTGCATCCAGGAGGTATCCGGCTCGGGGAGCAGCCAGGCCTGGCGGACGGGCAGCCAGCCGGCGGATAAGGGCATCCTTTGCCTTGTGCCCGAGCGGCTGATCCAGGTGAGAACGCCATTCGCCTCGGCTGTCTTCGCCAGGTCGAAGGTGGTGCGCACGTCCTGAGCGACATATTGCAGCACCTCCCAGTGGCGCCCTTCAGCCCAGTAGATGGGAGCCTGGTCGGCGCGCATCCCCGGCAGCTTCCCCGTCAGACCCATACCACGGGCAGCGGCATCCAGCCCCAAAGGGTATCCCTGCTGGCAGAAGACGTGGAACATCATGTCCACATGTTCGATGGCAAGCATACGGCACTCAGGGTGGCGTCCACTCTCCTCCGCCAGGATATCGAAATCGAAGCCCAGCCCGTTCCACGTGAGGAGGGTATAGCCCTGTGCTACGGCGTCGATCAGGTATTCCACCAGAGAGGCGGATTCCGCCTGGCTCATGCGTCCGGCGATCTCGCCGGAAGGTGTGCGACCATGCCAAAGGCGCGGCGGGTTTTGTCCGTCATAAGTTGCCGCACAGCTGATGCCCAGGGGGCGGTGGGAGCGCCATTCGTCGAAATCCCCTGATAGGATTTTGGCGATCTCGAGGTCGAAAGCCAGGTAGCGGCGTTGAGGTGTGGACATGATGGGAGGGGAATGATAACAGATTTTTGGTTGGTGATGAGACTATGCGGGTGTGGCTCGAGTGGAATTGCGCGGATGAGTTTGTCTTATTCCTCACCCCAACCCCTTGTCCCTTCCCCTCTCCCAGGGGCGGGAGAGAGGAAGGGGATCAGGTGAGGGCGAGATGGGAAGGTTTAATATACTCAAAGTTATTCATCCCCAGATCATGTGTGTCATCTGTGGGGCAATGGGCGCGGATATAATATCCTTTACACTTTATGTTGATGGCTTTCGCAGGAGTTATAGTCCGCTCACAGGAAAGGAGAAGTCATGGATCACATCGGTATCATCAAACGTGCCTTTCACATCACCTGGGCCTATCGGGCGTTGTGGGTCTTCGGCATTTTTCTGGCGCTGACGGGTGGGGGATGGAATGTCGGAAGTAGCGGTGATTGGGGAGGCGGAGGCGGCCGCGCTTTCGAAAGAAGCCTGGAGGGGCTATGGAACACCCCCGAAATTATGGCGGTTGTTCTCTCCATCGCGGTGGTTTTGATCGGACTTGGCCTCATTCTGGCGGTCGGCTTCACTATCCTGCGCTATGTGTCCGAGACAGCCGCCATCCGCATGGTCGATCAGCACGAGAGCAACGGCGAGAGAGCTCCCGTGAGCCAGGGGTTCCGCTGGGGATGGTCGCGCCAGGCATTGCGTATGTTCTTGATCGACCTGATCGTCGGGTTGAGCCTGGTTGTGGGAGCGATCCTTCTCCTGCTGATCGCCGCTGCGCCGCTGCTGCTCTGGCTGACGCGGAATGAGGTGTTCGGCGTGATCGGCACCGTGGCAACGGTCCTGGTTGGGTTGTTTATGCTGCTCGTGATCATCGCCGCAGCAGTCTGCGCTTCTGTGCTCTTGCAGTTCTTCCGCCGGGCGTGTGTGCTGGAGGATATGGGTGTGTTCGCTGCGATGCGCAGGGGGCTGGCGCTGGTCCGGCTGCGCCTGGGGGATGTGGTGCTCATGGCCCTCATCCTGTTCGGCATCGGACTGGGATGGTTCATCCTGATGATCCCGGTCTTTATCCTGCTGGGTCTCGTGGCGCTGCTCCTCGGTGGGCTACCCGGGGTGGCTGCCGGGCTGATCACCAGCCTCTTCACAGAAGGCGTGCTGCCGTGGATCGTCGGTCTGCTGATCAGCCTGCCGATCTTCTTCCTGGTGGTGGGCGTTCCGATGCTGTTCTTGAATGGGCTGTTCAAGGTGTTTATCTCGAGCAGCTGGACGCTGACTTACCGGCAGGTGCACTCACTTGCGCCACCACCGTCGGTTCCGGAGGAGGGCGCTCCCGATGTGGCGCAGATGGGCGGCGGAGGAGGGATGTAGCCGGGTTTTTATATCCCTCACCTGCCGCCACTCGTTGGAAAGGCTTTTTTCTTGTCACATAGTGTAACGAAATCGAAATTAATTCGTTATTAAGGATAGCCCACGAGAGCGGGGGTGCGCTGGATGACATGGATGCTTCATCGTTTGCCCCGGGGGCCAGTGGGGTGTGAGGTGAGTGGATATCATCTCATTTTTTCGGGGGGTGGATGGGAACGGGCGTTTCCTGCGTGGAGGAAGCGCCCGTCCCCTTTTATTCTGCCATATCCCTCTGTCGTTCGATCATTCGGCGGGAGTATTTTCAATAGCGGGTTCGATCTGCCTTCATCCGTGGTCTATCCTTCCTGCCCTTCGATCATTTCCAGGAATGCTTTCACCACTCTCGGATCGAAATATTTTCCGGATTGCTCCCTGAGATAGGCGTGCACCTCCTCCTGCGACCAGGCGGGGCGGTAGGGGCGGTTGGAGAGAAGGGCGTCGTATACGTCGACCACGGCAAAAATGCGCGCTGCCAGGGGGATCTCCTCTCCCTTCAGCCCGCGTGGGTAGCCGCTGCCATCCCACCTCTCGTGGTGGCAATAGGGGATCTCGAGGGCTTTCTCCAGGAATTTGATCGGCGCCAGCAGGTCGTAGGCGAAGACCGGGTGCTGGCGCATGATCACCCACTCCCCTTCGTCGAGCGGGCCAGGCTTTTGCAAGATGCTATCCGGGATGCCCATCTTGCCGATGTCGTGCAGCATCGTGCCGCGCTGGATATGCAGCCGCTCCTCAGCGCTCACCCCCAGGGTCTCCGCCAGCTTCATGGTCAGGGCGGTCACGCGCTCGGAGTGACCCTGCGTTTCCTTATCCCGCAGCTCGAGCGCCTTTGCCCAGCCGCGCAGGGTGGCTTCATAAGCTGAATATAGCTCCAGGTTGGAGGCGCGCAGGCCTTCGAACAGACTGATGTTATCGATGGCGATGGCAGATTGCTGGCTGAGAGCGTCCAGTAAATCCCACCAGGCTTCATCCGGTTTGAGCGGCTGACGATGGAAGAGCTCCAACACCCCTTTCACCTGACCGTGCGCCAGCAATGGCACACCCACATATCCCACAAATCCTTCCGCGGACATCAGGCGTTTCGACAAACGCGGCAATCTCCCATTCCGCCTGAGATCCAGCAGAGCCACGAGCTGCCTGTTTGCCGCGACTTTACCTGCCAGTTCGTCTCCCAGGTGAAATCGGGTTTCGGCGAGCAGCGCGGTTCGAAAACCACTGCTGGCAGCATAGAACAGGAGCGGGTCTTTCACATTCTTTTCAAGCAGGAGAAAAGCCGCCGCATCTACCCTGAGAAGAGATGTGATCTGATTCAGAAGCGTGTTCAGCGTGCTCTCCAGCTCCAGATTGGTGGTGATCGCCCGGTCAATGGTATGGAGAGCTTTCAATTGGTTTAGCTGCCGCTCCTTCTCTGCGTAGAGGCTGGCCCTGCGAATGGCGCCAGCAGCCATCTCACCAACCACGGTCAACAGGCGCAGCTCCGCCTCCGTGATTGGATGCTGACGACCGATGATCAACGCCCCGATCGTCTCTTCTTGATCGATCAGGGGGACAGCCGCCATCGCCCGGGGAGCGATCTCAGGTACCTCGATAGCGAGGTGGGAGTCGCCAAGTGGATCGTTGGTCAAATAGGGTTTGCCACTGGCGATCACGTGACCCAGGAGACCCTTTCCCGCCGGCAGGCGATCACCGACCTTGAAGGGGGTGTTTCCGTGCACGAATTCGATCAGATTTTCTCCACGACGGGGTTGGCGCATGGCAACCACCACCCGATCGGCTCTCAGGTGGTCCATAACCATATCGGTGACCACCGGCAGGATCTCTTCCAGCATCTGTGCGGCGCGCAGCTCCTCTGCCAGGTCGCCCACCAGCTGCATCTCGCGCTCGCGCTGCACCCGTTCGGTGACATCATGGACGATGGCAAAAACAAAGTCCCGGCCATGGAATGTGATCGGCGCACAAAACTCCTCCACCTGGCGAAGGCTGCCATCCGCCAGGCGGTGTTCACCCAGGCAATGGCTGCGCTGATTGTGGATGGCTTCTTCGAGCTGCTGCAGGGTGATCTCCTCCGGCTGGGTGTTTATCTCCTGGATGGTCTTCCGCGTCAGGGTTTCTTTGGGGAAACCGTAGAACTGGCAGGCGGCCGGATTGGCGTCGAGGATATGCCCGCTGCGCGGATCGACCAACAACATGACCGATTGGGTGTGCTCGAACAGGCTGCGGTAGCGCTCTTCGCTCTCCAACAGCGCCTGCTGCGCCTGCAGGCGGGCCTCCATCTCCTGCTGCATGCGCTGATGTTGCTGGGCGTTCTTCAGCGCGCTGGAGGCATAGGCGGCAAAGGTTTCGACCAGTGCCAGATCCTCCTCGGTGAAATATTCACCCATCCGGTTCAGGCACATGGCACCCAGCACCTGCCCGTCGGCTTTGAAGGGCGTGGCGATGATGCGCTCATCCACATCCTGCGGCGTCCCGGGGATGTGCATGCCGTCCGGTTCATGGTAGGCGTTGTTGAAGATCAAGCCATGCCCGGCGCGCACCGCCTTGCCGGTCAGGCTATGGTCGATGTCCAATGGTGTTGCCAGCACCTCCTCGGAGTATTCCTCCAGCGCCACCACCGGCGTAAGTGTGCGGCCATCTGCTTCGAGCAGGTACAACGTGCAGCCATAAGCGCCCAGGATGTCCTTGGCGCCCTGACCGATGCGGGTGAGCACCGCCTGCAGCTCCAGGCTTTGCGTCAGGGATCGAGCAGCTTCGATAAGACGTTCCTGCTGGTAGACCTTGTTTCGGAAGCGTGCCTCGCTGGCGCTCAGCTCGTGCCGGACGCGGTGATCAAAGATCAGCAAGATCCCCACCGCCACGGCCACCGCCAGCAGAGAGGCAATCAGGAAACCCCAGGGGGCAAACCAGGCGAGCGGTCTCAGCAGGGGGTAATCCAGTTTATGCACTCCCCACAGCAGGAAGGCGATCCCGGCGATGTATTTCCCTGCTCCATAATACTGCTCAGACCTCAGCAAAACCACCCCGATCCAGATATAGGCAATGCCCAAAAGAAGGAACATGGGGAGCGTGTATTCGAAAAAGGTGACCGGTAAGAACACAGCGATCACCAGCCAGGCGACACCCGCCAGCGCGACCAGGCGCCAGAGACCAGGCAGACGCCTGCCCATATAGACATACGTGCCCCACAAGAGCAGCAATCCACTCAGCCAGGCGGTCAGCTGTTCGGCGAAGACCGGGAAATTGACCTGATTCGCCTGACCCTCCCAGAGCTGGAAGCCGGAACGCAGCGTGTAGACCGCCCAGCTGGCGGTCCAGATGCGCATATAATCCTCGCGCTCTTGCAGGTACAGGTATAGAAAGGTGCTGGTCAGGAACAGATTGCCAGCAATGCTGGCGACAATGGCGGGAAGTAGTAAAGCGCTCACAGGTGTTGTTCGTCAGTCTCGATTACAGTCTGAATTTGATCCGGTTGATTCCAGCTATGAAACCAGTAGCGCTGATTGCCTTTGCCTTTCACCTTATACATGGCAAGGTCGGCGCAGCGCAGCAGATCGCGGCTCTCCTGGGCATCGTCCGGGTAGATGCTGATGCCCAGGCTGCCTGAGATGCTGATCTCCGTGCCATCGATCTCGAAGGGGAGGTTCAATTCGGTCAGGATTTTCTTAGCGATGAGCGCGGCGTCTTCGGGGTTGCGGATGTCCTCGCACACGAAGGCGAACTCGTCGCCGCCCAGCCGGGCGACCAGGTCGCCGCCGCGCAGGGTCTTGCGGAAACGGCGGGCGATCTCGCGCAGCAGTTCGTCGCCGCGGGCATGGCCAAACAGGTCGTTGACGGTCTTGAATCCGTCCAGGTCGAGGAACATCACTGCCAGGCGGCTGCCGGTGTGGCGGGCAGCGATCAGGGCGTGGTTGATGTGTTCGTAAAAGAGCGCCCGGTTGGGGAGCACGGTGAGCGGGTCATGGGTCGCCAGGTATTTCAGGTATTCCTCGACGCGCACCTGTTCGCTGATATCGTGGTACATGGCCAGGGCACCGATCTGACGCCCATTGACCATGACGGGAACGCCGGCGATCTCGACATCCACCAGGCTGCCGTCTTTGCGGCGGCGGCGGGCAGTCTTTTTGATCGACTGGCCATTGAGCACCAGACGGGTGAGATGCTCTGCTTCCTGGCGGTTGAGCGGCGTGGTGATCAGGTCATCCAGGTAGCTGCCCATGGCCTCTGCCTGTGTGTAGCCGAACAATTCCTCGAAAGCGGGATTACAGGACTGGATGCGGTGCTCCGGGTCGAGGGTGACGATGGCGATCGGGCTGTTCAGCACCAACGCCTCGTAGAACTGTTTCTGATTATTGATCTCCGCCGTGCGCTCGGCGATGCGCTTCTCCAGGTTCGCCAGCAGTTCCTCCAGCTGGATGTTTTTGGCGTTAAGGGCAACCCGACTCTTGCGGGCGTTGGCGATCGCGGTTTGGATGTTGATCACGGCTGTGTCGATCAGCGCAAGACCCACGCCGAAGGTCAGCATGTGGAGCAGATAGCTGTGGAGCAGTGACAGCTCAGCGGGGACGATGTCTGAAGGATAAACTCGCTCGAGGAAAAACGTCCCGCTGATCACCAGCGCGCTCAGGCTGGCAAAGACGATAGAGGCACGCGTGCCAAGGAACAAAGCCGCTGCCAGGATCACGATCAGGAACGAGTCGATGGCGGGGCTGTCCATGGTGCGATGGATGACGAGGGCGACATATGTCAGGATGCCCCAAAGGGTGGTGAGGAAAAAGCCGGCTGCCAGCTGAGTTTTCCCCCGGCGGACGAGCAGCAAACCCACCAGGCTTGCGCTGCTGATCCCTCCCAGAATCGCCAGCATGATCAGCGGCTGGCGGCTGCCAGGCACGGTCAACGCCAAAAGCAGCAGGCAGATCAGCGGCGCCGCCATCAGGTAATTCTTCAGGCTGCGCGCCTGCCTCTCGGGTTCGATACTTGCAAACAAGGCAGGAGAATAGATCATCCCGAACCGCTCAGAGACTCTGTTTCTCCCATCGCTCACCCCTCGCCTGGCAGCGCTCCAGATCCCTCCCGCCTGCTGCAGGAGCCGTTCCCATATGTCTAAAGGTTTTTCTTTGTCCACCGCCCACAATCCCCTTGAGTTTTATGAGAAAAAGACTGCCGAAATGATGTGCCCTTTATTCTAATAAATAACCCCAGATCGCAACCTTCCAATCTTGATAGGTCGGAATGGCGAATTAAGGTGTAACATATAAACAGGATAGACGTTATCAATATTGGAACGCAGATCACTAACCGGCTCCTTATTCCTACTTCTCCCTCCTGCACGCCGCCGCCTGGGTTTCTCTCCTTTACCAGGCGGCAGGCGTTTGTTTAGGAAACGGGATTCCCCCTGCGGGAGGAGCTGCAGCGGGCAAGGTGGGTGGGGTCAGATCATGTTAGTTTGCGTCCCTCGATGCCTCTGACCGCCTGGCTCATCAACCACCCGCCCTCCGATGACTCTGGCTGCAGCGCGCTTCCACCAACGACCCTCCCCCTCTCACAATGCCCCCCATCCATTCTAAAGTTTCATTATAATTGCCCGGTAAATATGTCTACCTTGAGACAAATCCGGGGAGATGGTGGCTCATGCCCACCTTTTCAGGCGGAGCGCTTATACCGCCACCTGCCTGACCCTGGTTGAAAGGCTGGGCGAGACATTAATCCCCGGCGAAGAGCGACTCTCCAACGCTGTGAAGGACGCTGCAGGTTGGATCACCTGGAGCGAAGATTATCCCCCGGAAAGATGATCATGACGAAAATCAAACCCAATAGACTGGTCTCAGCAATCATGACAGGGCTGACCGTGTTTTTCTTCACCCTCAGCCTGGGAGGCGTGATCGCCACCTGGGTGGTCAGCCCGCGGTTGAAGCAGAACATCACTGCTGAGATCGAACGCGCTCAGGCTGATCTGTCGCGAATCAGGGAGCAGATCGAGGCATCGCGGGCTGAACTGGCATCGCTGCAATCGCAGATCGATGTCTTCCAGGCTTTCCTGGACACCCTGGGGAAGGACGCCGTGGAGAACACGCGCCTGTTGGCGGAGGTGGTGGCGCGCGTGGAAGGGAATATCACGCCGGTGCTGGATGATCTCACTGCCGGCGTGGAGCGCGTCAGGGAGGGGTTTGAATCCGTCAAGAAGACCATCGCCCGCCTGAACAACCTGCCCCTGGTGTCCATCCAGCTGCCGGGGGAACCCACCCTGGAAGCCATCGCCAATGGCCTTGCCGAACTCCAGGGGCAGATCGGCGAGACCAAAACCAGGGTGAAGAGCATCTCTCAGGTCACCCAGGACACGGTGGAGGCGCTGACCACAGGATTCGAGACCTGGGAGGAATACATCGCCGAGAACCAGGCTCTGCTGGATGATTACGAGACCAGGGTCGCCGCTTACCAGGCACGGTTGTCCTACCTGGCGGTCAGCCTGCCGGTCTGGCTCGACTGGGCGTCTGTTGTCCTCACCGTGGTGCTGGTCTGGCTGGCGCTCTCACAGGTAGGGATTTTCATCTTCCTGCGAGAGGGTTAGGGGGATAGAAGGTCCAGGGAGCTGGGGGAAGTCGAAATCGCCTTACAGGCATCCTCCTGCCAGAAAAACACAGAGAGGGCATGCATCGCCTCCCTGTGCCCTGCCCTCGCCCGGGATGGATGACCGGTGAAATCGATCGGCTGTCCTCAAGCTGCTGCGACAGCCAGCGCGCGTTTCAGGCTGGCAGCCGATCCTGCCATGAACTCCTTAAGGCCAATAAACCGCGGAAAGAGCGCTGCCCAATGCAGATGTTCGAGGGTCTCGATGACAAGCGGAATCGTCTTCTCCGGGATCTTACCCGGTAGACGCTGGCGGACTGCGGACGCCAGCGGGTCATCCCGGCCGGCCGGGAGTAATGGGTGTAGCTGCGCCCTGAGTGGAGCCGGTGCTGCACAAGTTCCAGGCTGCGGCGGGTTGCCTCCAACATGCGTTCCAGGTCGGACAGGGAGGAAACCGGAAGCGCTGCCGGATCTCTTCCAGCCGCAATCCGCTCTGGCGCAAGACCGGAATCAGCTTCAGGCACATCAGATGGCTCTCGTCGTAAGCAGCGCCAAGTCCGGCTCCGCTGGGCGGCGGCAGGATACCCTGTTGGATGTAGAAATGGATCGTCCTGCGCGGCAGACCAGTCTGATCGTACGCTCGCAATGACAGCTGAGGGGAGGCGCCGCGTCATGATAAGCCGCTTAGTTGTCATGGCGCGGAGCGGCGCCGCAGGGGAAAAAAGCCTCTATAGCTGCCTCCTCCCCTCAGCACCTCGTTCATGGTTTTATAATCTACTATATGATCGAGATCCCCGCTGAGGCAATCGCCGCCCACCGCGCCCGCACCTTTCGCACCGCCCCCTCCCTGCGCCTGAAAAGTAAGGAACAGGCTATCCAGTACGTCAACGAGCGCGGCTTCATCTACTTCTGGCCGATCAAGGACATCCTGCTGCCCAGCTTATGGGTGGCGGTTGCCGGAGATCGACCGGTGGCAGACGCACACGACGACCCCGGGCATGTCACCTGGGGCTGGAAAGACTCCCTCCTGGGACAGCGCCGCTGGTATTACGCCAAGGTGCTGCGCAAGAGATCCACCATCATCTCGCTCGAAGTCGCCCCCTATTTCTACGCCCTCTCGGAGAACTACGGCTCACCGCAGGAGGATTACCTGCTTCAGTACGAAGCCGGGCGCATGACCCAGGAAGCCAGACAGGTCTATGAGGCGCTTCTCCGGGAAGGCCCATTGGACACGCTAGCGCTGCGACGGGAGGCGCGCCTGACCAGCCCGGAAAGCGAGGCGCGGTTCAACCGTGCCCTGGCTGATCTGCAGGCGGATTTCAAGATCCTGCCCGTGGCCGTGGCGGAGGTCGGCGCCTGGCGGTACGCCTTCATCTATGAGATCACCGCCCACCATTTCCCCGAGCTGCCCGAGCAGGCGCGCTTCATCCAGGAAAGGCAGGCACGCGAGAAACTTGCTGAGCTCTATTTTGAGTCGGTCGGCGCGGCGCGGGTGGGAGACCTGATGAAGCTGTTCGGCTGGTCGCGCCCGCAGGCCGAACGCACCCTGCAGGCGCTGAGTGAGGCAGGCAGGCTGCGCGGTCCCGTGCGCCTGGAGGGGGAGAGCGGGGAATGGTATGCGATCACCAGGCTGGGAGGTTCGTGAGGTCATTTTACTGATCGCAGAAGCCGTGAAACTCAGAATTGAGCGCGAAGTGAATCGAGGATCCAGAGTTTCTCCCTCCCCGAGATAGAATCGGGTGTGAATGCCATCCGTGTCCACCTGTTTGAGAACCCTGCCTGCGCTGCTCGTGCACGCCGACTGGAGCAAACATCCCGGCAAGCGTCTGGTTGCGCGGGCATGGCTCGGGGAGGATGGGATCTACACACTGTTCCCGCCCCAGGCGATCGGCAACCTGAGCGCGTTCTTGCCCGGGATCAAGGGTGAATTGCCTGCGCAGGGCTGGGCGCTGCTCGGTTTCGATTTCCCCATCGGGCTGCCGCAGGCTTATGCCAGGCAGGCTGGCATCACCGATTTTCTCAGCCAGCTGCCCGAACTGGGTCAGGGGGAATGGGCGGACTTCTTCGACCCGGCGGAGACGTCGCAGGAGATCCGTCTCACCCGCCCCTTCTACCCTGCGCGGCCTGGCAGGGCGCGCCGGGGGCATCTGGTAAGCGCGCTGGGGCTGGAGACTTTCGAGGATCTCTACCGGGAGTGCGAGAGAAGACAGCCGGGGAGGCGAGCCGCCTGTCCTTTGTTCTGGACGCTGGGTGCCCAGCAAGTGGGCAAGGCAGCCATCTGCGGCTGGAGGGAGGTACTCGTCCCAGGCCTGCGCGACCCGGCGCTCGACCTGGCGATCTGGCCTTTCAGCGGGAGGCTGGCGGAGCTGGCGCAGCCCGGCAAACTGGTGATCGCCGAGACCTACCCGGCGGAATATTATCCCCGCCTCGCCCCGCTGCAGCGCCCGATCAGAAAAAGACTGGCGGGGGAACGCAGGGATTGGGCCAGGCGTGCCCTGGCCGAGGGCAATCTACCGGAGATGCGCTTCGCCCCCCGCCTGGAGGATGTCATCCTGGATGGGTTCACTTCCGAGCCGTCTGGGGAGGATGCCTTCGACGCCTTCGTCGGGCTGTTGGGTATGCTGGCTTTGGTCACGGGCCGGTTCGAGCACCACGAACCGGTCGAGCCGTGGGTGAGGCACATCGAGGGGTGGATCTTGGGGATGAAAGATTGAGAAGGTAGCATAGGACTTTTTCCCGTCGCCCAGGCAGCAGAGGGCTTTGTGCCCATTTAAGGCGTGGCCGCCACACACCTGCGAGGGGTGAGCTACAAACCAACGCCCACAATGGGCTATGTTTGCCCGGTACGGACCGACGTTGAGAAAGCCATGACAACGGACTCACATTCGCCTTGACACTCCCTCATCCCATGTGGTAAACTCACGATCATGATGCGCTCAGAGACCCTTGCGTTCCACCGTCATCATGATGTGCAAGATCCCACCCACGCGGCCGGAGACGGTTGGAGCGCGCCTGAGGTCTTATAATTTTTTGAGGCACACTGGCAACCCCCGGTCAATCCGGGGGTTGTTTGGTTAATCCGTCGAGGGAAAGATGTTACGCATTTACGATGTCCAAAGCGCAAAACAGACCCTGCTCCGGCGCCTCCCGCCAGATGAAATGCCCGTCCCGGAGCGCCTGCTGGAGAGCATTGCTGCTGTCTTCGGCGAAAGGTTGACGCCGGCCGAGGCAGTGCGGCAGATCCTGCGCCAGGTGCGCAGCGAAGGCGATGCCGCCCTTTTCCGGTGGACGCAGAAATTAGATGGCGTGGCGCTGCAAAGTTTGCGCATCCCTGGGGAGGAACTGCGCGCAGCGTATGATGCCCTGCCCGAGAGCCAGCGCGCCGCCCTGGTCGAAGCAGCGCACCGTGTGAGGCGCTTCCACGAGCGCCAGCCACTCGCCTCCTGGGTGATGCAAGAACTTGGGGGGACGTTGGGACAGCTTGTCCGCCCGATCCGCCGCGTCGGGTTGTATGTCCCTGGTGGCAGCGCCCCACTACCCTCCACGGTGCTGATGTCCGCCATCCCGGCGCACGTGGCCGGAGTCGAGGAGATCGCCGTGGTCACCCCTCCCAACCCCCGGCTGATGGACGGGGCAGTGCCCGTCGCGCCGAGCGTCCTGGCCGCCTGCTATCTCGCCGGGGTGCACGAGGTGTACGCCCTTGGAGGGGCGCAGGCCATCGCCGCCCTGGCCTATGGCACAGAGAGCATCCCCGCCGTGGATAAAATCTTCGGGCCCGGCAACCTGTTTGTCACCCTGGCCAAACAGCAGGTGTTCGGCGTCGTGGGCGTGGACGGACTGGCCGGACCGACCGAGGCGATGATCATCGCCGACCGGAGTGCCAGGCCGGCCCTGGTCGCCGCCGATCTGCTGGCCCAGGCCGAGCATGATGTGATGGCCTCAGCCATTCTGCTCACGCCGTCGAGAGAACTTGCTGAGGCGGTGCAGGTCGAGGCTGCCCGCCAGCTGGAAGGCGATGCCGGTTATGCCCCGCCGGGGCGCGCCGAAATCATCGCCGCCTCGCTGGAAAATCGCGGCGGGATTGTGCTCACCAGAGACCTGGAAGAAGCCATCGCTCTGGCGAACGCCTATGCCCCCGAACACCTGGCATTATCGGTGTCTGACCCCTGGTCATGGGTGGAGAAGGTGACCGCGGCGGGGGGCGTCTTTTTGGGCGAGGTTTCTTTTGAGGTGCTGGGCGATTATGTGGCTGGCCCCAGCCATGTCATGCCCACCAGCGGTTCGGCGCGCTTCGCCTCCCCGCTCAACGTCTGGGATTGCGTGCGCCTGATCAGCCTGGTAGCGCTGACCCCCATAGAGGCCGAACGCCTGTCCAATTTCGCTGTCACGCTCGCAGACCTCGAGGGGCTGGACGCGCACGCCCGCGCCGCCCGCCTGCGATGGGAGTAAGGATGAGCAGAGTGAAAAATTTTTAACAAGGAGAGAAGAAGATGTTCACCAAACGCATTACCCTCATTGTATTGCTCCTGCTGGCGCTGGTGTTGACAGCCTGCGCTGGCGCGACACCGTCCAAACCTGCGGCACCGGTGCAGGTGCGCATCGGAACGCAGCCCTGGATCGGCTATGGCCCCTGGTGGGTCGCCAAAGAAAAGGGGATTTTCGAAAAGTATGGCCTGCAGGTCGAACTTGTTGATTTCATCGAGGATAAAGAAGTCAACGCGGCCTTTGCCTCCGGCGATATGAATGCCGCCAACCTGGCGACGCATACCGCCATCAAACTGTTTGCCGCCGGCCTGGATATGCGCCTGGTGCTGCTTGAAGATGCCTCATACGAGGCCGATGCTGTCCTGGCGCCCAAGGCGTTGGCTTCCATTGCCGACCTGAAAGGCAAGAAGATCGCCTACGAGGAAGGCACCACCAGCGACCTGCTGCTCAATTATGCCCTGGCGCAGAACGGCATGAGCGTGGAGGACATCGAGCCGGTGTTCATGCCCGCCTCAGACGCCGGTGCCGCCCTGATCGCCGGGCAGGTGGACGTGGCCGTGACCTATGAACCGTACATCTCCGCCGCCCTGGCCGACAACCCTGACCTGTACCTGCTGTACACGGCCGCGGCGCGCCCCGGTCTGATCTCAGATGTATTCGTGGTCAGCGGCAAGTTCGCTAAGGAGAACCCGCAGGCGGTCGCGGCTCTGCTCAAAGTGTGGGATGAGGCTCTGGCGTTCTACAACGCTAATCCCGAGGAGGGCAAAGCCATCATCGCCAGGAATGTGGGCAGCACCCCCGAGGAACTGGTCACCGCCTTCGATGGCGTGCGCTTCTACGACCTGGCTGCCAACCTTGCCCAATTGGGCGGCGATTTCCTGGCCACCATTCAGGATGTCGCCCAGGTGTCCCAGTCCATCGGGCTGATCGAGCAGATCCCCGACCTCAAGCCGCTGATCGACACCACCTACCTGGCACCCTGAGATGAATGATCATCATTCCCCCTCCGTAAGTCCCTTGCCTCGCGCTCAGGAGCTGCGCCGTCCGGCGCAGCTCCTGGAGTTGCGCACCGACATCCCCCGCCGCTGGTATGTGGCAGCCGGCGGCTCGTTGTTGGGGTTGATTTTTATCGGCTGGGTGGCGATCACCTCTTTGCGCCTTATCTCGCCGCTTTTCCTGCCCGGACCGCTGGCGGTGTGGGAAGAGTTGATCCGCCAGGTTGACGAGAGAATCTTGTTGCAGGATGTCTCCGCCAGTGTCTATCGCATCACCATCGGCTGGCTCATCTCCACGGCGCTGGCATTGCCCATTGGCATCCTGATGGGCAATTTTCGTTTCTTCGAGGGGCTGTTCGAACCATTGATTGACCTGGTGCGCTACATGCCGGCGGTGGCCTTCGTGCCGCTCACCATTCTGTGGGCCGGGGTGGGCGATTCGCAGAAATTCATCATCCTGTTCATCGGCACGTTTTTTCAGCAGGTGCTGATGGTGATGGACAATGTCAAAACGGTGCCGCTCGAACTGATTCAGGTCAGTTACACCTTTGGGTTGAGCAAGTGGGAGGCGCTTGGTCACGTCGTGCTGCGCGCCGCCCTGCCGGGGATCTGGGACACGTTGCGCATCACCCTGGGGTGGGCCTGGACATACCTGGTCGTCGCCGAACTGGTGGCAGCCAACGTGGGGCTGGGCTACCGTATCATGCGCGCCCAACGCTTTTTAGAGACGGAGACCATCATCCTGGGGATTCTCGTCATCGGATTCTTGGGGCTGGCCACCGATTATGCCTTCAAGTTTGCCTATCACCGCTTCTTCCCCTGGATGAAAGAGGGAGGCTGAGATGGGCGCAGCGGTCAAACTGGCAGCGCATGATGTGTGGAAGATATTCCGCGCCCGAGGCGGGGAAGAGATCGTCGCCTTGCAATCCCTCTCGCTGACGGTGAAAGAAAACGAGTTCGTCACTTTGCTGGGTCCTTCGGGCTGCGGGAAGTCCACCTTTCTGCGCCTGGCGGCCGGGTTGGAGCGCGTCAGCGCCGGTCAAATAGAGGTGGATGACCGCCCCATCGCCGGACCTGGGGCAGATCGCGGTATGGTCTTTCAAAGTTACACCCTCTTCCCGTGGTTGACGGTGTCCGAGAACGTGCGCTTTGCCCTCAAAAAGAGCGGCCTGCCGCGTTCGGAACAAGAGGCTCTGGTGCGCGAGTACCTGCAACTGGTCGGGTTGGAAAAATTTGCCGCCGCCTATCCCAATCAACTCTCCGGCGGGATGCGCCAGCGGGTGGCGATCGCTCGCGCCCTGGTTTATCAGCCGCAGATCCTGCTGATGGACGAGCCTTTCGGCGCGCTGGACGCGCAAACGCGCCTGTTGATGCAGGAATTGCTGCTGCAAGTCTGGCAGACGCACCGTGCCACCGTGCTGTTCGTCACCCACGATGTGGAGGAAGCCATCCTGCTTTCAGACCGCATTTACATCATGACCGCCCGCCCGGGGCGGCTGAAAGCCGAGATGCGCGTGGATCTGCCCCGGCCACGCTCGCTGATAGAAGCGGAGGCCTCGCCGCGTTTTGTGGAACTGCGTCAGCAGGCGCTGGGGCTGATACGTGAGGAAGCGCAGCGCGTGTTTCAGCAGGGCAACTGAGCAGCTCGACCAGGCCACAGGGAGCGGCGAAGCGGGCAGCGCCAGCGCAGGATCGGGCAAACATTGTAGACCTGGGTTATGGTTTCAGCCTGCCAGTATCAAGGGGACAAACAGGCCCAGCTTTTCAACGTGTGCACGTTTCACGTATAAACGTGGTCAGATTCTATGGGTTCGTTAATGAAGATATAGTTGAGGGCCTCTTGCCCATCAAACGCCCACAAGGGGCTATGCTCCGCGCGCCCATCGCCCAGGCAGCAGAGGGCCTTGTGCCCGTTCCAGGCGTGGCCGCCTCACACCTGCGAGGGGCGGGCTACAAACCAACGCCTACAAGGGGCTATGCTACGTGTCCACTTTTCAGTGAGCCACAGATTTTTGCTTCACTCCAGCGCGCAACTGAAGCGCGGGGTGGTTGGCATTGCAAAACCGTATTCCACGAGCTCGACCATGATCGTAATCCAACTTTCCGAGCAGTGGCAGTGCGACTCGCTGCACGTGATTGTTCGGCAGCCACGTGACGATCAAAGCCATCGCCGAATGAAGACCCCCAGCAATGCGCTATTCAGTTCCGCCCGATGGTCCTTGGGTAGACCCGTCAGGCCACGCGACGATACAAACGCGGTTGCCAGCGCGGTCGGCAAGCGTCCAGTGCGACGGTGCATGAGAGTCGTCAACGATGCGTCCACCTGCAGCAAGCGCCGATTGGAGTCGCAACATGGCCTGTTCACGCGCAACCGACACGTCGATATGCATCGCGTGCCGTAAGGGCTTTGATTCGGCAATCTCCTGCATCCACACCGTCGATCCGTGTCCGAGAGGGTCTACTGCATTATCATCAGCCAGCGGCACGTAACCCAGCACGGCGCGCCAAAAGTCGATGTCTATCTCCGCGCGCTTCGCTGCAACTGCGATCTGCACTTCCTGAACGGCGGTGCGATCCGCCGGTGCATTGTATGCCCGCGCGACAGCAGAGATGGCTCTCGCAAGCTCAATGTGGTGCGGTTCGAGTTGCCAGAGGTCACGCGTCAGCCGAACGGTGAGAAAGCCATCGGCTATCGTTATCAGGGACCTCGAATCCTCAAGCCCAGGAATCTTCGCAATTGCTCCGGCTAACCGCACAGCTTCACTCATGGACCCAACACGAAAAACAGCCGTCGCACCCCCGTGCAGCACGACCCAGTCCTCGATGCCTTCAGCGTTAAGAAACTCTTGCCAACCTTGTTCACTCATTTTCATTTAATCCTATCTCGTTAACGGTTTGCGCTTCAGCCGCACGCGGGGCGGTTCGGTTGGAAGCGCTTGTTTGCCTGCTCTTGGCTTAAGAAAATGGGCAGCCATTGGTTTTCGAAACTTATCCTTGAACTTCTCTTGCTACTGCGATAACCAGCAATAGCAAACCAATACCCCAGTATACCCAATCGGATAGGGATGGCTTCCATTTCCTATCACCGAGACGGTGTGCACGCCAGAGCCCGCGTTGTTCCCAAAGTGCCCATTCACGTGTGGCTTCATAACCTGCTGTATAGGCGAGCAACTCGGTAAAGCCTGTTCTTGTCCAGAGAACTGAAATCGAAATCGTAACTTTCTCCCCAGCGAACACAAACGAGTTAGAGCCCAACAAAATCCCATAGAGTATCCAGAAAATCGGCAAGATGTACAAACCACCAGGTACTTTGCCAACCCGAAATAGATTCATGAACTGGATCCCCAGAAACGGGATGATGAAGTTTGCTAGAAAAACTCGCGAGAAAGTGAGTTCACCTACGCGGGCAGCAAAGAGGCGAGAGAAGTAGGGACGGAAGATTCCTTCTGGCAAGAGAAATGCACTCAACCCCCACACGCCAAACATCAAAGCGGTGAGGATAACAACGGTTGCGAGGAACTGCACAAATCGCCTCACAGTCTCAACCTTTACTGAACTACGGCATACTCGCATCGTCATCCCACAAGCGGGCTAACGGTCGGCGTCAGCGGCGATGAGACTTGGCAGGACAAACTCAGAGTGTAGAAAAAAGCCGAAGGGACAGACCCCGCTTCAAGCGGGGAGCATACCCGCCTTCCACTGTACGCTGTGTTGGCTGGCATTTTGACCTAAAGTTAACCTGCGTTTTGTAAGACTCGTAAATTTGAAAAATATCGGTTCACGTCGGAGTCTACTCGAATATCACCTTTTCCAATTCGTTGTTTTAGGGATATGCCTTCATAACTTGTACAACGGCTTAATGCCACATAAATTTGACCATGAGCAAATGCGCCACTACCTAAATCCACAACAAGTTTATCAAAGGTTAGCCCTTGACTTTTATGGATTGTAATCGCCCAAGCCAAACGAAGCGGATACTGAGTAAATGTGCCGATAACTTCTGTTTCTATTTTGCGATCGGCAAAGTTAAACTTATATCTAAACATTTCCCATTTTTCTTTTTGGACATTGTAAACAAAACTATTCCCTTTTTCTGTGACTTCCACATGAATTGAATCGTTCTCAAGACTATGGACTTTACCAATAGTTCCATTGACCCATCTATGGCTTAAGTTGTTTTTGACAAACATGATTTGTGCGCCTTGCTTCAGTCTCAATTCTATTTCAGTCGGATATGCTTTTTCCGGGAATTCGCCTTCAACTTCACCTTTATATGTAAACTCGGGATAAGGCAGTTTATTAAGTTCGGCTTCATTGATCTGATGGGCGATTTTATTTGTAGATGTCAATGGAATGTTTGGCGTAATTCCATTTGGAAATTGCCGTATCTGAAATCTCTGGTTAATTTTTTGCAGGTGAGAATCGTTGAAATGACCAGTTCTTATTGCGTCTAAAAGCGCAATGAAATCATTATCTCTTTGTCTATAAACTTTTGTGAGTTCAATTACCTTGTACGAATGTTCTTTAAGCACATGAGCGTCAAAAAACCAGGGGCTTTGATAGACAGAGGCGGAATACTTGGATTCTGCTTCATCTGAGACTATTGGGGGCAATTGAAATAAATCTCCGAAAAAGACAACCTGAATTCCGCCAAAAGGTTTTTGTGAATCTTTACCGTTGATTCGTAGAAACTTGTCTATGGCATCTAATAAATCTGCTCTTACCATTGAGATTTCATCAAATACAATCGTATCAATGGCTTTATACATTTCTTTGTTTGGAGATTATTTTATATCATCGTCAGTCATTGGGCGAGGAGGAAACTTAAAAAATGAATGAATTGTCTCCCCGCCAATATTCAAGGCGGCTGTACCCGTAAATGCTAGAACAACAACTTGCTTTTTTGTGTTGGCTACAAAATAGCGGAGCAAAGTTGATTTGCCTGTTCCAGCCTTTCCAGTTATAAAAATACAGTCTGATGTATTTTCGAGAAGGGAGAACGCATTTTCAAAATCGCTATTGATTTCAATGTTTGAGAAATCATCAATTACACGATACGGCGTTGATACCGCAGGCGACTCAACTTGTTTTTCAATAATTTCTTCTGGTGCTTTTTCTTGAAAAACTTTTTCTGACCGACTTTCTAGTTTTTTCTTCAATGATTTAACTTCTTTTTGAAGCCGGTCAATCTTTCGATTTTGATACCAGGCAAATCCAACAACACCACTAATCAACAAAATTATCAGAGAGAAAACCAGTGCCAAGAAAATATTTTCAATTATCATTTAATGAATAAGTTATTAGCGACGCCGCCCAACTATGGTTTAGATAGAAGTCTCCACCTAACCTCGTATGGGTGAAATTCCTCCGCCTTTGACGCAAAAACGTGACACTGCCCACCTAATATGTGAAATATGGTTGCCACTCCCGCTTTGTGTTAGTATATATCAACTCCCTCCAGGGATCAATTCCCTGTGGCCTCAAGATTCCTCGAACAACTGAGCAACGCTTTACGCCTTAAACGCTACTCCTACCATACCGGGCAGGACTGCCTTGATCGGGCCAAACGCTAGATCCTCTTTCACGGCAAGCGCCACCCCTCCGAAATGGCTGCTCCCGATTTGTGAACTCCTTATCGCCGGCGAGTAGTTCTTGTCCGCTTCGGATCGGATGATTTATTATTATCTCAAGCCAAAGTTTCCATCCCGGAAAGAGCTCTGTCGATGATGAGCCTGACTGTCCTGCCATTCTCCCAAATCAACATCCCCATGTATGCCCTGGCCTGTGACCACCAGGCCGGCAGGCAGCTGATCTCGATCTGCGTTTTGGCCCGCCTTGCCAAAACGCTTTTCATTTTCAAATAAGGAAGGACACCATGCTCAATCAAACCATTGACCACGCCAGGATCATGACCATCGAACGGCATATCCTGGAAGAGCAACGCAGCCATCCCGAAGCGACCGGCATCCTCACCAGCCTGCTCTACGATATCGCCCTGGCGGGGAAGGTCATCGCCAGCCAGACCACCCGCGGTGGCTTGGCGGAGATCCTGGGCAAGTCTGGCAACATGAACATCCAGGGTGAAGAGGTCATGAAGCTCGACGAGCTGGCCGACCGCATGATCTACCGCCTCAACGACCACACCGGACGCCTGGCTGCCATGGCTTCCGAAGAACAGGAAGGCGTCCTGCCCATCCCACCTCAATATCCGGTCGGCAAATATGTGCTGCTCTACGACCCGCTGGACGGCTCCTCGAACATTGACTACAACGTGAGCATCGGCACGATCTTCGCCATCTACCGTCCGGACCTAACCACCATCGCCGCCGATCACGCGGTGGCCTGTATCCACTCCGAGGCAAAGCAACCATGACAAAACCCGAATCCCCCAAAGATTTATTGGCGCATATGACGCTGGAAGAAAAGATCGGTCAGATGACCCAGGTGGAAAAGAACAGCATCACACCCCAGGAGGTGCGCAACCATTCCATCGGCTCCGTGCTGAGCGGTGGTGGCGGTTACCCGGAGGACAACTCACCTTCCGGGTGGATGAAGATGGTGGCGGATTTCCAGGAAGCCGCCTTGGGGACCCGCCTGGGGATCCCCCTGCTTTACGGTGCGGATGCGGTCCATGGGCATAACAACGTGCGCGGCGCGGTCATCTTTCCGCACAACATCGGTCTGGGGGCGACCGGCGACGAGGAGCTGGTGCGGCGCATCGGGCGCGCCACAGCCGAAGAAATGGCTGCCACCGGCGTATACTGGAACTTCTTCCCGACTGTGGCTGTCCCTCAAGACCTGCGCTGGGGCAGGACATTCGAGACCTATGGCCAGGATACCACCCTGGTTACCCGCCTCGCCCGCGCTTATATCCAGGGCTTACAGGGTGAACGGCTGGACGACCCACTTTCAGTCCTGGCAACTCCCAAGCACTATCTCGGCGACGGCGCCGCCGAATGGGGCACCTCACGCATGAATTTCCCTGTCCCCCCAGGCTATGGATTCGCCGGCGATAAAGACTGTTTCGAGTTCAAGATCGATCAAGGCGACGCCAAAATCGACGAAGCCACCCTGCGCGCGGTGCACCTCCCCCCTTATATCGCTGCCATCCAATCCGGAGCGCAGGTGGTGATGGCTTCCTTCTCGAGCTGGAACGGGGTCAAACTCCACGCCCACCGTTACTTGCTTACCGATGTGCTCAAAGGCGAGCTGGGTTTCTCCGGTTTTGTCGTCTCCGACTGGGGCGGGATCGATCAGGTCGATCCTGACCCTTACCGGGCGGTGGTGCTCGCCATCAACGCCGGGATCGATATGTGCATGGTCCCCCAGGATTACGGGCGCTTTATCTACAATCTGACCCACGCAGTTCAGAAGGGGGATATCACCCTCGGACGGATCGATGACGCGGTGAGCCGCATCCTGCGCGTCAAGCACGCCGCCAGGTTGTCCGAGAGGCCGCTTCCAGATGGCTCTCTCCTGCCGCTGGTTGGTTGCGCGGCGCACCGCCTGCTGGCACGCCAGGCGGTCGCACGCTCGCTGGTGCTGTTGAAGAACGCCGGGCGGACACTCCCGCTGGCGAAGGACCTCCCCACAATCCTGGTGGCCGGCAAGGCCGCAGACGACATCGGCCTGCAGTGCGGCGGCTGGACGATCGAATGGCTGGGAAAGCCCGGCGATATCACACCTGGCACCACCCTGCTGCAGGGCATCCGCGCCGCGGTCTCCTTTTCTACCCGGGTGCACTACGACCCGGAAGGCAAGTTCGAGCACTTCATGGAGGATAAGGCGCAGGTCGGCATCGCCTGCCTGGCTGAGATGCCCTATGCCGAGGGGTTTGGCGACCGGGAGGACCTGCACCTGCCGCCGGAGGACCTGCAGCTGCTCGCCCACCTGCGGTCGCGCTGCGAGAAACTGGTGGTGATCCTGTTCTCCGGGCGGCCCTTGATCCTCACCGCCCAGCTGCCAATGATCGACGCACTGGTTGCAGCTTGGTTGCCCGGCAGCGAAGGGCAGGGCATTGCGGATGTGCTCTTTGGCGACCAGCCATTCACGGGAAGTTTACCCTGTCCCTGGCCCGAGAACATGGGGCAGATCCCGCTATGCAAAATGGACCAGCCCCTGTTCCCCTTCGGTTACGGACTGCGGATTTGATAGAACAGAGCGCATTGGGTGAGTAGCTCTGCCATGGATCGTTCATTAGATGCCTCCGGACGGCAGCCATGCCACCTCAAGATCTTCCGACCCCGCACTTGAAGAACATGCCCTGGGAAGAGCGTCCCCCAGGCTGCACGGATCTGGTCTGGCGCTACAGCGGCAACCCGATTATCCCCCGCGACCTGATTCCCTCCGCGAACAGCATCTTCAACAGCGCGGTGGTCCCCTTCGAAGTTGGATTTGCCGGTGTGTTCCGCTGCGATGATAAAAGGCGACAGATGAATCTGCACGCTGGGCGCAGCACTGACGGGATACACTGGCAGATCGACCCCCAGCCGATCGAATGGGTCCTGAGCAACCCCGAGCTGGGTCGTCTCGAATACCGCTACGACCCGCGTGTGACCTGGCTGGAGGATCGCTATTACATCACCTGGTGCAATGGCTATCATGGCCCAACCATCGGCATCGGTTACACCTTCGATTTCAAGACTTTCTATTTCCTGGAAAATGCGCTGCTGCCTTACAACCGCAATGGGGTACTCTTCCCGCGCCGCATCGGAGGCATGTACACGCTGCTCAGCCGCCCCAGCGACTGTGGGCACACGCCCTTTGGGGATATCTTCCTCAGTCGCAGCCCGGACCTGGTGCATTGGGGTGAGCACCGCTTCGTCATGTCACCCGCAGAACCCTGGGAACGCACCAAGATCGGGGCTGGAGCGGTCCCGATCGAGACGCCCGAGGGCTGGTTGCTCTTCTATCATGGCGTGCTCACCTCCTGCAACGGCTTCGTCTACAGCTGCGGAGCCGCCCTGCTGGATCTGGAAGAGCCGTGGAAGGTGATCCGCCGCGGGAAGAGTTACCTGCTCTCACCACAGACGCTTTATGAGTGTGTGGGGGGTGTGCCCAATGTGGTCTTCCCTTGCGCCGCGCTGTACGATCCACCGAGCGGGCGCCTGGCGATCTATTACGGCGCCGCCGACACGGTCACCGCCCTGGCATTCACCCGCCTGGACGAGGTGATCGAGTTCCTCAAATTCGGGGGGTAGGGAAAAGAAAGCCGTGAATAGCGTTTCTCCAACTTAACAAACACCACTCCCCACAGGATTTACAGATGGTAACCCATATGGCGCAGTAAATGCCATGCGCTTCCGCAGCTCTAACCGATTTTTCCCATCTCAAAAATACGCTTGTTACACTAAACCCGGCAGAACCCAACGATCTTCGAAGGCGATAAGAGTTGAGAGACTAAATGGATTGACAGGTTCACCAAATGACAGAAACTGCAATTCATTCGAAGCGAAACCGCCATACACCGATGCCGAAGAAGACCAGGGCAAACACCGCCAGCGCTCCGACCTTGGGGAGTACCTCCATCAGCCCATAGCCACGTACCAGCAGGTCTTGATAGGCGTTCAGGGCCCAGGCGTGAGGTGTTATGAGACCAATGGTCTTCAGCCAGTCTGGCATGATAAAGCGCGGGATAAAACTGCCTCCCAGGGCAGACAGCGTCAGAAGCAATAGCACGGTGAGACCTCCCACCTGAGCCTCAGTGCGAGCCAGCGCTGAGACCAACACTCCCAGCCCGGTGGCCGCAGCCGCTGCAGCCAGGCTCACAGTCACTAAGCCAGCTGGCGAATTGCCCAGGCTCATTCCAAATAGCAGGCTGGATGCTCCCAGCATGATGGCAAGTTGGATCAGGTTGATGATGTAATACGGCACCAGTTTCCCGGCCAGCATCACCGCCCGGCTCATCGGGGCCACCAGGAGTCTGCGAAAAGTCCCCTCCCGCTTTTCCTGCAGGACTGAATCGGCCAGCAGGCTCACGATCCAGAAGATTCCGTAGATCGTATAGCCGGGTACATTCTGCTGGAACGTGTCAGGGTACTTTTCCACCTGCATCCCCGCCGGAGTGATCCTCTCCACGGTGACGACCGGTTCCCTGCCCCCCAACAGACCACCGGACATGGCCTCCTGGGCTTGCGCTTTGAAAGCCTGACGCTGTTCGGCGGGGATCCGGAGGGCCAGGTTGTCGAAGAGGAAATCCACCCCCCTGGGCAGCAAAGCCTGATAGGCCGTTCGTTCGAGCAGACCCTGGAAGGTTCCCAGAAGCGGTTCGACGATCTGGAGGGAAGCGGCCGGGTCCAGGAGGACTTCGATACGGGTAGTCTGGCGCTGCCGGGCGGCCGGATCCTGTTCGAGAACATCGGAGAAGTCGGGCGGAAAGATCAGGGCCAGGCTGCGTTGTTCGTCACGGATCAGCCGCTCCGCCAACTCGCGAGTCAACGCTTGACCCTGCCAGGTGGTCTCGACCTGAAATGTCTCCATGGCATCCAGTTCCTGCAAGAGGGCGGCAGCCTGCGTTCCCCGATCCAGATTCAGGGCCAGGATGGGGATCGGCTTTTCCTCCGATGCGAACAGGCCGCTCAAGGCATAACTCATCACCACGATAAACATGAACGGTTGGAGAAAGATCAGCACCAGCGCCCCGGGGTCTTTGAAGAAAATCTTCAGGTCTTTCCAGACGAAGGCCAAAATCTGATTCAACATCGGACACCTCTTCAATCGCGCAGACGTTTGCCGGTCAGGTGGAGAAAGACGCTTTCCAGGTTGGGTTCCAGCATTTCCAGCGAGTGGATGGAGACCTGGCAGGCATTGCATAGTTCGATGACTTCCAGCAAGGCCGGCCGCACCTGGTGAGTTTCGATCTTGAGCAGGCGGCTTTCCTGCACCGAAGCTGCGCGCACATGGGGCAGAGCGCGCAGGAGAGGAAGCAGTGCTGCGGCCGATTCGCCCGCCAGCCCCAGGCGGATCACCCCACCCCCCAGCAGGTTGAGCAACCCCTTCGGGGTGTCTAAAGCCACGATCTGCCCCTGATCCATGATAGCCACCCGGTCGCAAAGGCGTTCAGCCTCTTCCATGTAGTGGGTGGTGTAGAGGATGGTCAGTCCGGCTTCTTTCAACCGCAGGACGTGCTCGAAGATGAAGTTGCGGGATTGGGGATCCACGCCCACAGTGGGCTCATCCAGGAAAAGGAGGCGCGGCTCGTGGAGCAGCCCGGCGGCGATGTTCAGACGGCGCTTCATCCCTCCCGAGAAGGTGCGTACGGCCTCCCCGGCGCGGTCTTGCAATCCGACCATCTCCAGAGCGACGGTGATGCGTTCCCTGAGCCTCTTCCCTCGCAAGCCATAAATGCGACCGAAAAAGGCCAGGTTATCCCAGGCACTCAGGGTCGGGTAGAGGGCGAGATCCTGTGGAACGAGGCCGATCAGCGGCTTGATGTGACGCGTCTCTCGCGCCAGGTCATATCCGCCGATGGTAATCCGACCCAGATCGGGGGGGAGCAGGGCGGCCAGGATGGAAAGGGTGGTGGTCTTTCCCGCCCCATTGGGGCCCAGCAACCCGAAGATTTCCCCTTCCTGCACCGCAAAACTCACGCTGTTGACAGCAACATGCTGATCGTAGGCTTTGACCAGGTTGTCGATTTCAATCATGGGACGCGACATAGTATGCTCCTTGTTTTAAGGCGTTTTTATGCGAGCAGCGTCATCGTTACCAGCGGTAAATCTATGACCAGATGAACAAGCATGACGAAAAGTACGTTTCTCTGCCAGATATACAGGCCGGTCAGCGCTGCTCCTAAAGGGATGACTACGCCAGCAAGGTGGGCTATATTCCATCCTGTTAGATGAACAGCGACAAAACACAACAGACTAATGATCCCGCTGATCCACTTGTTCCCCGTGACTTCCAATAACCGTTCCAGCGCATAGCCGCGAAATAAGATCTCTTCCGTGACGCCTGCTGTGATGACGCTTAAGAGCACCATCCACCACGGATAGGTTGCCGCTACGTCGGCAATTGTCCCCGAGTCTGATGGAGGAAAAATTGCGCTGGCCAACAATGTTAGCGCAGGGACAAGTAGCGACAACAACACACCACAACCAATGGCTATCAGAGCAGATTTCCCTGCTAGAGGCTTCCATCCGATTGAGGTCAGCGGTCGGTTCTCGACGTTGCGCGTGAAAACCAGCACCGCGAACGCCACCACCCACATGACGCTCAAACCTACCAAAGCCCCGATGGGCTCATTGAGATGCGGTTCAATAACCATGGGGCGAAGAAATAACCCGAACAGCACCGGAACGCCCAGAGACAGGTTCAATCCCAACATCTTCGTTGACATGATTTTGTGAGTCATCCTTTAGCAAGTTGAACAGCCAATGCCACAACTTTCCGGGCGGCAAAAGGTATGTAGGCTGCGCCTGCGATAATCACGGCGGCAAGGTAATATCTCCATACCCATCCATCATTGCCAAAGATCAAAGGTTGATAGTTTGTCGTCAACGGGCTTGTACCCAGATTGACAATCGTCCAGCTATAGGTCGCTAGAACAACTTGAAACGGGACGAGAAAAAGCAGGAAACGCAATAGCCGATAATATCGCTCCGGCGGCATTCTGGTTGGATATAAACCGGACATCTCATAATTAGACACCCAGGCAACAGGCAGCCATAGAAGTAATAGGAGGATTTCCGAGATCTTGTGAGCAAATATGGGACCGGTGATGTATCCGATAATTCCCAATTTGGGAATGCTCATACTGACAGAGCGATATAAATCGCTCATCAGGAAGACAACACCGACCATTACAACGAACAGCAAAACTTTGTCGTTTCTGCGGAGTTGGTCGCGGGTCATCGGTTTGAATAATCTTGATCGTGTGCCTGACATGGCAAAATCTCCTGACATGGTTATCGTTGGGATAATACCGTTTTCAGCTTATAGAAGGAAGTGCCGGGAGTCACGTCCTGAGGTCACATTTTTGGATGTGACTGCTCCGATTTGCGCTGTGACCTTACGAGTGGGGATTTGAACCGCGAAGATGGGAAGAACGCGAAGGTTTTTCGGGGTTCTTAGCGCCCTTTGCGTCGTTGAAGTGGAAAACTATCTTGCCCACGCAAAGGCAAAATGAATGTTGTGATACTGACCACGTTAAGATATCAATCCCAATTCCCTGGCTTTGAGGGCAGCCTGAGTCCGATCGCGCACCTCAAGTTTGTTCAGGATATGGGTGATATGGTTTTTGACCGTGCCTTCGGCGATGAAAAGTGCCGCGGCGATCTCTTTGTTGCTCGCTCCTTTTGCCACCAGTTGCAGAATTTCCAGTTCCCGCTCGGAGAGGGGTTCGATGAGCGGCTGAGGTGCCTTTGGGGCTTGCGCGACCAGACGGGCAAATTCTGCGACGACCTTTGCGGCAATCGAGGGCTGCAGGAAGGACTCACCGCCCGCCGCGGCCCGAATGGCCTCGAACAGTTTCTCCGAGGGGACATCTTTCAGCAAGTAGCCGATCGCACCGGCGCGCAATCCTTCAAAGACATATTCATCGTCATCAAAGGTGGTCAATACAATCACCCGGCAGTCCGGCTGGGTATCATGCAGGCGACGGGTGGCGGCCACACCGTCGAGCACCGGCATACGCAAGTCCATCAGGACCACCGTCGGGCGGAGCGTTGCTGCCAGCTGCAAGGCTTCTTCGCCGTTGATGGCCTCGCCTACCACGTCAAAGTCGGGTTGCGTCGAGAGTAATGTGCGCAGCCCTTCCCGAAAGAGGGCCTGGTCATCTACCAGCAGGATGCGAATGTGCGTCATTTCTGCTTATCCGCCTGTCTCCCTTTCTCAAACGGGCAGCCGCATTTCCAGCGTAAAGCCCTGGCCCGGCGCGGTGACGATACGAACTTCTCCCCCCAAGAGTGAAGCCCGTTCATGCAGGCCGAGCAGTCCGAACCCGCCGTCAGTTTTGTCGCTGCCCACGCCGTTATCTTGGACTACCAGACGTACCACTCCAGAGGCCTGGTAGTCCAGCACGACCTCGGCGCGCGAGGCATGAGCATGTTTACGCACATTGGTCAGACCCTCCTGGGCAGCGCGATAGAGGGTGAGTTCGATTTGCGGTGAGAGCGGACGAGGGTCACCGTGCATAGTCAGTTCTGCAAGGATGCCCGCCGCGCGGCATTCCTCCACCAGCATCGCTACTGCCTCTGGTAGAGAACGGCTTTCGGTTGGCGAGGCGCGCAGCCCAGCCACCGAGCGGCGTACCTCGGTCAGACCTTCGTGAACAAGCGCCTGGGCTTTGCTCAAAGTATCCAGCGCACGTTCTCGGTCATTCTCCATCACTGCCAGCGCAGCTTCGATTTGCACATGGATCACCGTGAAGTAGTGCCCCAGGCTATCGTGAATCTCGCGGGCCAGGCGATTGCGTTCTCTGGCGATGGCCAGTTCTTCCGCCTGCGTCGCGTACTCACGCAACTTGCGGTTGGCCTCGGCCAACTCGGTAGCCAATCGCTCCATTTCGATGCGGGCGTTCTGTTCGCGCATTGCCAGCCGGACAAAGATCACGACGAACACGATACCCGCCAGGAAGGCGATACTGGAGATCGCTGCCTTGTCCCAGCCGAAGAGCAATCCCATCGGCACACCAAATGCCATCACGATCAGGGCGCACACCGTCAGCAGCCAGGGACGCGGTAACACCACACTGTAGCCAGCCAGAGGCAATAGAATCAACCACATCGCCCCCACGTAGCGACTTATATAGAGAATCGCCGCCCCCAATATAATCTCAACCGCAAAATATCCGATTAGGGGTAAACCGCCCCGCAGGAAATACCAAAATCCGTAGGTGCCCACGAACAGATAGGCTGCGCCGAGAAGCAGGAGCGCCATCCCTTCAGGTTGGGTGAACGAGCGCGGTGAGAGGAGAAGGGCAGACAAATAAGCGATGAGGACGTTCGCGACGAACGCCAGATCACCGCTACGCTTTAGGGGGCGAAAATCGTCACTCATAGTAAAAACAGGCCCTTATCTATATCCTGGTATCCAATGTTGGGCAGGGCTCAGGCCTGCCCCAGCCTTTCGCGGCACCGCGATGTGCTCTATGGGAAGTTCTGTTCAATGAAGTGCTTGAACGCCTCGCCTGTGGGCCGCAAGCTGCCATCCAGGTCGACCAGTCCCTTCGCTTGCGGCCCATCCAGGCCAAACCACACGGCAATGGGCAGGCCCAACTCCACGATCTTGGCCATCACCGCCGTTGTCGGGTTGGGGTCGTCGGTCAACTGGCCGATCTCATTGGTGATGACCGGCAGATCCGTCTGCGCCTTGAGATAAGCAACAGCTTCCCCCAGCGCACGGGTATCGGCGAAATACCAGTGGAAGTTCACGTAGTCCACACCGGCGGCGCGATACGCCTGCAAGAGCGCCTTACCCTTATCAATTTGCTCACGCGCCCTGGCAGAGTTTAGTTGCTGTTGCTGCTCTGGCGTGAGGGTTCTGGCGGCGAAGTCTTGGGCGGTGG
>FWPU01000438.1_pt1 | contig 52403 bp, 45 predicted proteins | sample 2228361 | NCBI WGS metagenome assembly FWPU01 (sample SAMEA103939777, study PRJEB20133) | metagenome | reverse complement strand
CCCCTCGAGCAGACGGGCCGCCTCGCGGAAAAAGGCCCGCTCTCGTTCTAGATGGAGCCGGACCGCCGGGTTCGGCACGTAAACCCACACCTCCTCGCCATCCGGCCGGCGGGCGGAGTGGATCTGCTCCAGCCAGCCACACCGCCAGGGTTGCGGGGAGAATTCGGCAAAACACACCTCCAGCGGCCGTCCCAGTTCCTCCTCCACAATCCGGCGCACCTCCTCCCAGGACATCGGTCTCCCTCCCGCCGGAAGGCCGGCCAGTTCACGGCACGCCTCCGCCGACAGAAGGTCGCTCCGTCGGGACAGGTGTCGCCCCAGGAGGACATAGGCCGGCCCCAGGTCCACAAACACCCGACAGAGCAGGGGGGAACGAGGAGGTCGTCGGCGCCACCCGACTCGCCGAGCACCCTCGCCCAGGAGATGTCGCACCCCGAGCCGGGTCAAACGCAAATAGCGGGGCAGAAAGCGCAGATTACGCAGAAACGCCCACACCTCCCTCCTCCTGCAGGAGACGCTCGACGGCCGACCGGTCGGGGATGGCCTCGACCCCCGGCCCCTGCACGCTCAGGGCAGCGGCCGCGGCAGCAAAGCGTGCCGCCCACCGCTCCTCCGCCCCCTCGGCCAGGCGCAGAAGGAAAGAAGCGGCAAAGACATCGCCCGCACCGGTCGGGTCCACCTCGACGGCCGAAAAAGCGGGGATTTCCTCCGGTCGGCCCCTCCGGAAAAGGACGCTCCCCTGCCTTCCTCGGGTCAAAATGAGGAGCGGGCAGAGGGCGGCATACTTCCGGACCAGAGCCGGCCGGGGCCGCACATCTTCCTCGCTCAGGAAAGCCGCGCTCAGGAAAGGCAAGCAGCGTTCCGCTTGATCCCAGGGGGCGAAATGCACCCGGCCGGAGGTTCCCCAGCCCCGCAGCCAACCCTGCAGGCAGGCCCCGATCCGAGAGCGGGGAAAGTGCTCGACCCAGGCCGGCGAAACCTCCCCGGCCACCGGGCCCAGAAGGACCAGAGGCGTTTTTCCCCAGCCGGCCGGCAATTCCCCCGCAGGGAGCACTTCGGCCCGATGGAGGATCCACTGCCGTCGGCAACCGGCGCAATAGCGGTTCTGGAAAGTCGTCGTAACGGGAGACGGACGACACACCACTTCGACCCCAGCCTGGTGCAGAGGAACCGACCATCTTTCCGCTTCCGTCTGAGCAGCAGCCGTGTAGAGCGCCACCCGATAGCCCAGGCGAGCCGCCATCAGTGTAGCGTAGAGGGCGGTGCCCCCCGCCCGCAAGGTGCCGTCCGGCTGAAGGTCGTGCGTAACGTGCCCTATGACAAGGAAGTCGGGGGAAGTGCCCATCCGGCCGGATAGATGACCACCTTGCGGCTATCCCCTTCGCCGGTGCTCTGGGTGGTCACCTGAGGGTTATCCCGCAGGGCTAGGTGGATGATGCGGCGTTCATAGGCCGGCATCGGCTCCAGGGTAATCGGCTGCTGGGTGCGGATGACCCGTTCGGCCATGCGGCGGGCCAGATCCCGCAGGGAATCGTCGCGTCGCCGCCGGTAGTGCTCCACATCCACCAGCAGGCCGGGCCAGCGACGCAACTTCCGGTTGACCAGCAGGTTGACCAGGAATTGCAGCCGGTTCAGGGTCTCCCCCCGTCGGCCGATGAGCAGTCCCGAGTCGCGTTCATTCGTCGTCGTCACCTCCAGGATCGGCCGGGCCTCTCCCGGCTCGGCAGCATATTCCCCGACGCCGATGTGGGCCTGCATCCCCATATGTTGCAGGAGTTTGCTCAACACCTCCAGGCCGATTTGCCGAGGATCCCCTTCCCCTTCGGCCGGAACTGCAGCCAGGGGAATCACCTGGACCAAGGCTTCTTCGTTGCCGGCCGGCCCGGCACCGGGCTCCTCCAACACCCGAACTTCGACCTCCTCGCGCGATAGCCCCAGATGCTCCAGAGCCAGGCGAACGGCTTCCTCTACCGTCTGGGCACGAATGGTAATCCCTTGCTTCATCGGCCCCTCCTCTCAGCGGCTGCTACGTCGTTTTCTTGGCACAGGAGGCGGAACGGGCGGCGTCTCTGTACGCCCTCCCTCCGACCCGATGAGGCTCTCCTTTGGGGCCGCCTCTTCCGGGAGCGTGAGCACCCGATCCATCCAGCGGGCGAACCGGCCGCGAGGGCGTTCTTCCGGGGAAACCCGGCGGGAAACGCGTCGGGGCCGTTCGGAAACCTTTCGCTCGGGCAGAAAGGGCAGCCAGTTCTTGAGCGACCCCCAGCCGGAGGTCAGGTACTGCTGGATGATGCCCAGGAAACTCTGAATCACCCAATAGAGCACCGGGCCGGCCGGGAAGGTCCAGCCGAAGAAGACGATCATGAGCGGCATAAAGAGCATGGCATTATTCATCGCCGCCTGCTGGGGATCGGCGTCGCGGGGGGTCATCATCTTCTGCTGCACGAATTGCAGGATACCGGCCAAGATGGGAAGGATGTGCAAGGGGTCGGGTTTCCCCAAACTTTCCATCCAGAGGACGGCCTGATGGGCCAGGATGCCGTGGGAGAGGCCCGCCTGGATATCAGCCGGGATCGCTCCCAACCCCAGATACTCCGCGCTGGCAAAGCCGACCCAGCGCCCCAGGAGGGTGCCCAGCCCCAGGGGGCGGGTAAGGTTCAGGATGGCGAAGTAAACCCCGAAGAAGATAGGGATTTGGAGCAGGGAGGGCAGACATCCGGCCGCCGGGTTGACCCCGTGCTCCCGGTACAACTTCATCAGTTCCTCGTTCAGTTTTTGGCGATCTTTTTTGTACCGGCTTTGGAGTTCCCTCACCTTGGGCTGAAGTTTCTGCATCTCCCGCATCGAGCGCAACTGGCCGATCGTCAGCGGCAGAAGGATCACCTTGGCGGCAATGGTGAAGAGAAGGATGGCCAGCGCGGCATCTTGTCCGGTGATTTGCCAGAAAAACTTGAGTGTCTCTTCCAGCGCAACGACGAAACCGTTCCAGATGTTACCCAACGACCCAGACCTCCTGCCTCTTACGGCACCGGATCATATCCCCCAGGGTAAAACGGATGACAACGGGCAATTCGGCGAAGCGCCAACCAGCCTCCTTTCAGGATACCATACCGGGCAATCGCCTGGTAGCCATATTCCGAGCAGGAGGGGACGAAACGGCAGGACGGGGGCAGAACCTGCGAGATCGTCCGCTGATACAGCCGAATCAAGAAAAGCACGACCTTACGCACTTTTATCCTCGCCGGTGTCCCACAGGCCGGCCTCTTGCAAGAGCGCCTCCACAGCGGCAGAGATGGCCCGAAAGTCGGCCCGGCCGATCAGGGGACGGGCGACCCAGACCAGGTCCCACCCCGGCCGAATCCGGTGAGAACGCAATCGCACAGCCTCGCGTAGCCGTCGCCGAATACGGTTACGCACCACGGCATTGCCCAGCCTGTGGCTGACGATAAAACCACAACGGCTAAGTCCGATTTCGTTCGGAAGCCCTCCCAGGACAACCAGCGGGTGGACCCAACGTCGGCCTTGCTTGCGAACCTCCTGAAAACGTTTCTTCCCGTGCAAACGGCAGCGCCGTTCCACCCCAGGCTCCTGAGCCGGCCGCACCACCGTGCGATCCTATTTGCGTCCCCGCAGTTCGTCGCTTACGGTGAGCTGCCAGCGACCCTTCAGGGCACGGGATTTGAGCACCTTACGGCCGGCCGCCGTCTTCATACGGGCACGAAATCCGTGTTTTCGCAGGCGGCGCAGAACCTTAGGCTGGTATGTTCGTTTCGGCATCGTGCCTCCCACAGGATGTTTATTCAGCCTACCCTCCCGCAGGTTGCCCGAGACGGCTGTTCGGGTTTACGCCTCGTCTGCTGGCGCGATTTTCCGCCAAGAAGAGGTCCCACCTTACGGGACGGTATGCCGCTGCCATTATACCGGCACTCGCCGATGACGTCAAATCGTAGACAACCTTCGGAGTTATCGTACGTTCGGTTGCAAGTCCCTTCCATCTGCGGTATAATGTTTGGGCCACAACGGTCGTGGTTCCCCCGTTGCTGGGACTTGCACAGAGGTGTGCCTGTGGATCAGGTTCGGTTCGTCTTAGGGAACACCGTGCAGGAACTCTCGCCCCAGGCGCGCAGCCTTTTGCTTCAGGCTCTGGATCAGGCTCGCTCCCAAAGCAGCGGGGAATCGGGCCGTCTGCTGGAGGTGATGGCCCAGGCCCTCGTCCAGGAAGATCCGGCCCAGGCCACCACCCTCCTCCAGGCTGAGGGCCGGCGCTGGGCCGAAGAGGAATGCCCCGTATCTGCCCTGGCCGAACAGGCCATCGCCGCCGTTCGTACCCTCTCGACCCACCTGCATTCCATCCCCTGGGGCGAAAAAGTCCAGACCGAAACGGTGCGTCTGGCCTTTTTCTCCGAACTCCTGACCGGCTACGTCCAGGGCCGCGAGGAAATCGCCGCCCAGCGTCGCTCGGCGGAACTGACCGCCCGGATGAACGAACTGGCTGCCCTGCACAAGGTCATCAGCGCGGCCAACTCCTCTCTGGACCTGGAGGAAACGCTCCACCTGGTCGTGCGCACCGTGGCCGAGGTCATGCAGGTGGAGGTGTGCGAACTCTATCTCTTTGAACCGGAACGAGGAACCCTCGTGCTGGGTGCTTCTGTCGGCCTCAACCCGGCAGCAGAGGGCCGGCTGCGCCTCCGGTTGGGAGACGGGGTCACCGGCTGGGCTGCCCAGCAGGGCCGGCCGGTCGCCGTCGCCGACGTCCGCCAGGACCCTCACTTCCTCTACGAACCCATCCTCCACGAAGAGCCCTACCGTTCCCTCCTCTCCGTGCCCATCGTCCTCTACACGGTGGAAAAACTGGTCGGCGTGATCAATGTGCGCACCCGCGAAGTGCGCACCTACATGCCCGAGGAAATCAAGTTCCTGGAGACGGTGGCCGGAGAAATGGCCATCTCCCTGGAGAACGCCCGCCTCTACCAGGAGACCGACCAGCGTCTGCGCCGCAAGGTGGACGAACTGACTACGCTCCAGCGGGTCTCGGCCATGGTGGCCGGCACCCTGGAACTCGAACAGACGCTGGGCCTGATCGCCGAGCAGGCAGCCAAACTGGGCCAGGCCGACCTGGCGGTGATTGTGGAGTGGCTCCCCCCGAAATATGAACCTTCCGTCGTTGCCTTCTGCGGACTGGACGACGACCGGGCGGCCCGCCTTCGGTGGTGGCTGCGGAGCGAGGCCGTCCACGCCCACATCGCCGTCGCCGGCCGGCCCATTGTGATCTCCGCCGACGAGGAAACGGAGGTCGGACAAGCAACCCGCTGGTCCGAGTTTTCTGCCTTGCTCTGCATCCCCCTGCGAGGAAAAGAGGAGCCTCTGGGCACCCTTTGCCTGCATACCGAGCGCCCGGAAGGCTTTTCTCCCGAAGTCGTGGACCTTTTGAGCGTCTTTGCCGACCAGGCCTCCTTGGCCATCGAGAACGCCCGCCTCTACAGCGAGCTACGCCGCACCCTGGAGATGAAATCCACCCTCCTCCAGGAGATGCACCACCGGGTGCGCAACAACTTGCAGGCCGTAGCATCGCTCCTCAATATGCAGATGCGTCGCCTACGCGATCCCCGCGGGGTGCGCCTGCTCCTGGAAAGCGCCTCACGCATCCAGAGCATCGCCGCCGTCCACGACCTCCTCTGCCAGGAAACGCTCGGCGTCACCACCGTGCAGGCCGTGGCCCGCCGGGTGCTGGAGGTGGCCAGCGCCCACCTGAGCCGGCCCGGCCTGAATCTGCGTTGCCAGGCCGTTGAGGAGCCGGGCCTCCCCATCGGCTCCCAAGAGGCCACTCTGCTGGCCCTGGTGATCAACGAACTCCTCTCCAATGCCATCTCTCACGGCTTCGCCCACCGGGAACAGGGCACGGTGACGATAGACGCCTACCTGGCCGATCGGCAGGTAGTCCTCCAGGTGCGGGACGACGGCCAGGGGCCGGAAGAGAGCGTAGAGGGCGAGGGAGGGCTGGGGCTGCAGATCGTCCGGGCCCTGGTCACCCGTGACCTGGGGGGCACCTTTTCCCTGCAACGCGATGGCGAGTGGACCGTGGCCATCGTCTCTTTTCCCTACCGTCCTCCCCAGGGAGTTGTGCCGGCCCATCCCTAGTGCAGGAGGCCCATTGAAGGCTCTGCTCTTCCTTTCCTCCCATTTTGCCTATGCCCCCTTTTCCCCGACCCTCCCGGAGGTCGTCCCTCCCCCTTCGCCGCAAGAAGTGCGAGATGCCGTGGTCGCCTTCGTCCACTGCGAGGAGGAAGATGTCCAGAAGCGCACTTCCGTTTTTCCCCGTCTCCTCAAGCAAATCAAATGGCTGGCCGGCAAACGGGGGTTCCGGAACGTTGTCCTGCATTCCTTCACCCATCTCTCCTCCGACAAGTCCCCCCCCGAATTCGCCCGGTCATTTCTGGAGGAACTGGCCGGACGGCTCCAGAAAAACGGTTACCAGGTGACCGTCACCCCGTTTGGCTATACCTGTTCCTGGGAACTGGCCGTCTACGGGGAAAGCCTGGCCAAGGTCTTTGTCTCGTTTTGAAATCAAGTAGCGAGGGTTGAGCCCTCCGGGAGAAGCGAGGATGCGTCCGTATTTCCTGTTGCTTGTTTTTCTCCTGGTACTGGCTTCCTGTGCCCCATCGGTCCTTCCCACCCCGGTGCCGACCGTTTCCCCGACCGCACAAGAGGATCCCTACACCGAACGGCGCCTGCGGATGGTGGAGGACACGATTGTCGGCCGGGGCGTCTCCGATCCCGACGTGTTGCGGGCCATGCGCAGCGTTCCCCGTCACCTCTTCGTCCCGGCCGATTACCTGGGCCTGGCCTACGACGACCGTCCCTTGCCCATCGGTTACGGCCAGACCATCTCCCAGCCCTATATCGTCGCCTGGATGACGGAACTCCTGCAACTGAAGCCCGGGGAAAAGGTTCTGGAGATCGGCACCGGCTCCGGTTACCAGGCGGCCGTGCTGGCCGAACTGGGCTACGTGGAGGTCTATAGCATCGAGATCATCCCGGAACTGGCCGGGCAAGCCGCAGAACGCCTTTCGAGACTGGGTTACGGCCGGGTACACCTCACCCAGGGCGACGGCTACTTCGGCTGGCCGGAGCATGCTCCCTACGATGCCATTATCGTCACCGCCGCCCCAGACCACCTGCCGCCTCCGCTCGTGGAACAACTCAAAGAAAGAGGCCGACTGGTCATCCCCATCGGCCCTCGCGGAGGCTGGCAGACGTTGTGGCGCTTTACCAAGCAGGCCGGAGAGGTCCATGCCGAGGCGTTGGATTACGTTTCCTTTGTCCCGCTCACCGGCTACGGGGAGTCGCCGCCTGGAGGCAACCCCCGGCCCTGATCGGTGGAAAGCCAGGCCAGGGCGTAGCAGAACGCGCCGGAGAAGAGCACCCAGCGGAAGCCGAAGGAGAGGGAAAGGAGCGCCGCCAGCACCGCCGCCACAACCGAGGCAGCCCCATTGACGCCCCATGCCCAGGGGATGTGGTGGCGGGCATCTCTTGCCAGCCGGCGCAGGCCGGCCGGGAAGGGCACGCCCATGAGCACCCCGGCCGGGGAAAGCACAAGCACGCTCAGGAAAAGGCGTCCCCCCAAGGGCCATCCCAGGGCCAGGGCGAACAGCGGAGGAAGAAACAAAGGGTAAAGCACAATCAGAAGGGCAAGCAAGGCCAGGATCGGGCGCAACGGCAGGTGGGAAGAAAGGGCGCTCCCCAGCCCGGAGAAGCAGAGCAGCGCAAAGAGTACCGCTGTCAGGGCATAGGCCGGATGTCCCAGAAAGAGGATAAACTGCTGGATCAGGGGGATTTCCACCAGGAGATAGCCCAAGCCGAGGGAGCCGAAATAGGCCAGGGTGGAAAGGAAGGAGAGCGTCCGGCCTTTCGCCGGGCCGGCCGGTGTCCCCTTCCGCTGAAATACTAGGGGCAGCAAGATGATAACCCCGGCCGCCCCCAGGGCCAGGGCCAGAAGGAGGAGCAGCACCAGATACCCGGCCCCGCCGAACGGCTCCACCCGCCGGCCGGCCTCGGCCACCACTTCTCCGATCTGGGACCACTTGAAAAAGTGCCCGAAGAAAGGGCGGTCGTCCTCCGGAGGAGATACCTCGAAGGGATAGGCTGCGTACCAGGCCGACCGGTCCTCTGCCCCCAGAAGACTTCGGAAGACCTCATAGTAAACCGGATCACGGAGGACGTTATAGCGGTTGGCCTCTTCCGGACGCATCTCAGGGGCATAGACCAGGTCAAAGGCCCGTTCGACGGCAAAGCGGCGGATGGTGTCCAGTTCGGCCGGCGTAAACGCCTCCGTTTTTACGAGCAGGGTCAGCATGGCATAGCCGCGAAAGGCCACCATCTGCCGGGCCGGAGTTCCCCCGGCCCGCTCTACCGCGGTCAGGACCAGGGCAAAAGTGCGCAATTCCTCGCTGGGAGGCATCTGGAGCCAGCGGGAAACGACGAGGATGCCCCCCGGCCGTAGCCGGGCCAGGTAGTCACCAAAGGCCTCGACGGTATTGTGGTAATCCTCGACCAGGCTGTAGGCTCCTGACTGGATGGGGTGATAGGGCACGCTCAGGGCCAGCACCACCACATCGTAGCGGTCCGATGTACGTCGTACGAAACTGCGGGCCTCCTCCATCACGACCGTAACGCGGGGATGGCGGTAGATCGCGCCGGCCGCTTCCACGATGAGCGGGTTGCTCTCCACCGCGATAACTTCTGTTGCCCCCTGGGCCAGGGCTACCCAGAGTTCCAAACCGCCACGCGGCTCCAGGACCAGGACCTGCCCGCCGGGATACAGCCGATAGGCGATGGCCGTGGGCAGGTAGTGGGTAAAATCGAGTGCAGAGGACAGGGGTTCTTCTTCCAGAAGTACCGGGTCGAGTTCCAGCACCGCACTCAGATCATCTCCGTCCACAAAGAGGCCCTGCTGGGGCGGAAAGGGGCGAAGGTAAGTATAACTCAGGCCGGGCAGGGAACGGATGGCCGAACTCTGCACCCGGTCCACACGGGAGAAACTGTTCCAGCGGCGGAAAGTGAGGCTCGAATCGGGGAACTGCCGGGCGTAACTGAGGCCCTTGTAAGGCGAAAGGCGTACCTCCAGGAAGGGGGGAGGAAAGATCAGGCCGGCCAGGTAGAGCACTGCGATGCCCAGGGCCACCCCATGCAGGGAGCGGCTGCCTCCCAAAGCCGGCGCCGCCAGGGCGGCAAGAAGCCCGCTCAAGAGGACGGTGCCCTCTCCGCCGAGGAGAGGAGGGGCCGCAAGCGCCAGGAGGCATCCCAGGGCCGAGCCGGCCAGGTTGGCGGCGTAGAGCCGGCCGGAAGCCCCCGGCTCCAGGATAAAGAGGAGGCCCAAGACGGCCCCGCTACAGAAGAAAGGAACGGCCAGGGCCAGGTTGTTCAGCGCCAGGATAACCAGTTGCCGGCGATCCCAGGCGATGGTAAAGGAGTCGAAAGGGAAAGCGTTGGTCAGGAGGTAAGCGCCGACGCTGCTCAGGGCACAGGCCAGGGCAAGGAGGGGAAGCGGTCGGTGCCGGGCCCAGGAAGGAAAGAGGGCCAGCACCGTCCCACTGGCCCCATAGCCTAGCATGGCTAGACTGACCGCCATAAAGGCAAAGTGGTAGAACTGGGCCACCGAAAAGAGTCGTGCCAGGTTGATCTCAAAGAGGAGGGTAGCGGCAGAAAGGGAAAAGAGACCGAGCAGGGCGGCGGAAACGGAAGTGGCGGATGCCTGGTTTCGGTTCGTCTTTCGGCTCATCCCGTTCTTGCCTCTCCAGGTTGCCATGGGAAAGTTGCCGTATATGGGGCTCACACCGCACTCACGGTTGTTCGGACCGGTCCTGAACGTGGCCGCCTCCGGCCCGGGCTTGCCCGATCCGGTCCGGGATAGCCCGTGAGCCCCCCTCTACCGCGAGATTCTTCCTGCGGCGCTCCTGCCCATAAGGGTAGGGCGAGGATGGTGGGACAAAACCGGCGATAAGCGCGCATTTCTCACCTCCAGGCAAGCCTTTCACTAGAAAACTCCTCCTGCACTGCTAAGAACGTGCAAGCCGCGCGTTCATCCGGTAGGAAGACTGGCCCGCCAGCCAGGGAGTGTTGCACCTAACGGCCCGCGCTTCACCTGTGCCGCGTAACGGAGTAGGGTCAACCAGAAGCGCCGGTTAGCCCCCCCTTGCCCAACGCTCGTAGAATCCCTTCCACCAGCAACGCACCTCGTCTAACTTGGCGCTCACGATCCCCCACCACCTTGAACAATCTGAAGTAGGAAATATGACCCTTTCCATGGATAACGGGATGCGCAAACGTTGTCCTGGAGGTGCACCACGCCCAGGTCTATTATATACCTTTCCACCGCGCTGCGCAACCTACGGCGCGTAAGAAACTATCTCAAAACCGGCAATCGGACATATCCGAATCCCTTGGGCAACCGGTTCCACACTCGTTGCGCCCGTACAAGCGCCCATACTCGATGCCGCTTTGAGAAGCAAGGAGCAGGCCGATAAGACCGAGTAGCCAGGTGGCGGATCGGGGGAAAGGAGGTAAGTTCTCCTTGACCTCCCTGCTCCGCCGGGGAGCCCGGCCACGAAACGTACCCAACATCCATCCCGCCACCATGAGCACACCCGAGGTCGAAGCCTTCCTTACCCACCTCGCTAGCCGATGAGGGGCGGATGGCCATCCGCCCCTCTGCCTCTACCCAAAACCAGGCCTTCGCTGCCCTTCTGTTCCTCTACCGGGAAGTCCTCGGCATCCCGCTCGGCGATTTGCACGCCCTCCATGCCAAGAAAAGCACCTACACCCAGCCCTACCTCAGCCACGAGGAATGCCTGCGCATCTTCGCCCACCTGGACGGCCCACCCTATCTCGTCGCCTGCTTCCTCTATGGAAGCGGCCTGCGGCTGCTCGAAGCCCTGGACGGGATTTCGACCATCGGGCCATCCTCGTACGCGATGGCAAAGGGGAAGAAAACCACACCAAAACGATTTTGAAATTTGTCGTTCTTTATGTCACCAACAGAATACGCTCACCGGCCGGGTTCGTGTCTGCACGTGACCTTGCCATCCCCTTCTTGTTGTGCTAAAATGTCCCCCGGAGGTTATCCTGGGACACGAGAGGTCACGGTGGTCCCCTGGCTGCGCAACCGGGGTATTTTTCTCCTGTCTATCGCCTTCCTCCTGATTTCCCTGGGCCTTGTTCTCCTGGCCGCCCTGGGGAACTGGGGGCCGGCAGGCTTGATTCCCCTGAGCCTGGCTGCCCTGGCCAGCGCAGGAGCATTCACCCTGACCCTCCTGCGCCTGGCTTACGTCCCTTCGCGCAACTGGGGACGGGAACTGCATCTGCGGCAGGCGGAATTCGAACAGGCCCGCGAGCGGGTTTTTGAACTGACCCAGGAACTGCGCCGCAAGGCCGACCAGTTGACCGCCGAACGCGACCGGGCCGAATTCCTGCGTCAGAGTTTTGCGGAACTGGCCGGTTCCCTGCAACCGCATCAGGTCCTGGACGGCATCCTTTCCCGGGCCATCCAGGCCACGGGAGCCCGGTGGGGCAGTATCCTGCTGCTCGATGAGGAAGGACGGCCGAGTCGGACCTTTTTCTCCCGGCCGACCGAGCGCCCTACAAGCCAGCGGACGGCGAAGGTGCTGGATCGGGGGCTGGCCGGCTGGGTAGTGCGCAACCGGCAGGGTTGCATCATCTACGACACCGCCCAGGACCCCCGCTGGCTGGCTTTTCCGGAAGACAAAGAGGTTTCCCGTTCTGCCGTGGCCGTTCCCTTTGTCCGGCGGGAACGGGTACTGGGCGTTATGGTACTCACCCACGATGTGCCGTATCAGTTTGGCGAAGGACAACTGGCCCTTCTGGAAGAACTGGCCCGCCAGGCAGCCATCTGCCTGGAGAACGCGGACCTCTACACCACCGCCGAGAACGAGCGGAGAAAACTGGCCGCCATCCTGGAAGGGACGGCCGATGCAGTCGTCGTAACCGATGTAGCCGGCCGGATCGCCCTCCTCAACCGAGCGGCCGAGCACGCCTTCGACCTTTCTGCCCCTGTGTCCGGACAGCCCATCGCTGAAGCGCTTCCGGCCCTCGCCACGCTCTTTTCCCGCGCCGCCGGCTCAGGAGAAACGGTGACCGGCGAACTCACCACGGCCGACGGACGGGTACGCTTCTGCAGCCTTTCCCCGGTTCCGGCAGTGGGCTGGGTCGCTATCCTCCAGGACATCACTTACCTCAAGGAACTGGACCGACTGAAAAGCGAGTTCGTCTCCACCGTCTCCCACGACCTGCGTTCACCACTGACGGCTGTGCGGGGCTATGCCGACCTCCTGAGCGTCCTCGGCCCGCTGACGGAGGAGCAACAGGACGCGGTTGAACGCATCCGGCGGGCGGTGGAGCAGATGAACGAACTCATCACCGACCTCCTGGACCTGGGCAAGATCGAGGCCGGGATCGAAATGGAAATGTCCCCGTGTTCCCTGGTCGAGATCGTGCTGGAGGCGGTGGAGACGTTATCTCCCCGCGCCGTCGAAAAGGGGCTGAACCTGGCCGTTGAGATCGGCCGGGATACGCCTCTCGTCCGGGGAAACGCCGGCCGGCTGCGTCAGGTCGTGGTCAACCTGGTGGATAACGCCGTCAAATATACCCCCGCCGGCGGAAGCATCCGCGTGCGCCTGGACCGGGACGAAAAGGAAGTGACCTTTAGCGTGAGCGATACCGGCATCGGCATTGCCCCGGAGGACCAGAAGATGCTCTTCCAGAAATTTTACCGCATACGCACGCCGCAGACGGACGGCATCTCGGGCACCGGCCTGGGGCTGGCGATCTGCCGGTCCATCGTCGAGCAACAGGGGGGACGCATCTGGGTGCGTAGCGCGCCGGGCCAGGGCAGCACTTTTTTCTTCTCCCTGCCCATCCCGTCGGAAGCAGGATCAGACTAAGCGGAGGAGGGACATGCGCGTTGCCATGCTGGCCCGGGCCGTTTTCCCGTTGCACGGCTACGGCGGGGTAGAGCGGCATGTCTTCCATCTATGTACCCATCTGGCCCGTCTAGGGGTAGAAGTGGAACTGTGGGTGCAGGGGCCGGTGGAAGATACGGATGCCCTGGGACGGGGCGTGAAGGTGCATGGCCGGCGTTATGACCGCACCTCCCCCTTTCTCCGCCCCGATTCCGTCCTGGGCCGGCAGGTGAACTATCCCCTCTACTCCTGGGCCATAGGGAAAGAGGTGGCCGGCCGGGTGCGCGCCGGCCGGGTGGACCTGGTGCACGCCCAGGGGCTATCGGCCTTTGGCTACGGCTGGCTGCGCCGGCACGACCCCGCCCTGCGCGCCGTTCCGATGCTTATGAACCCGCACGGGATGGAGGAATACAAGACCTCTTCACCGGTCAAACGTCTGGCCTATATCCCCTTCCGCGTCTTCTACAGTTACGGCGCCCGCGCCGCCGACCGGGTCATCGCCACCGATGCATGTACCCGGGACGAAGTGCCCCGCTACCTGGGCGTGGATCCGAATCGGGTGGTGGTGCTCCCCAGCGCCATCTCCGTGGAAGAGTGCCTGATGCCGCTGAATCCGGAGGTGCAGGAAGTGCTGCGCCGACGGCTGGGCCTGGCCGGCTCACCGCTCGTCCTCTTGAGCGTCAGCCGGCTGGAGCGTAACAAGGGTTTCCACCTCCTGGCCGAGGCCTTGGGACAGATGCAGGAGCGGCTTCCTCCGGGATGGCGCTGGGTAGTCGTGGGAGAAGGGAAAGAACGGGTAGCCCTGGAAAAGCAGGTCCGGCGTCTGGGATTGACCGCCCCGGTGCGCTTTGCCGGCCGGCTGGACGATGTCGAACTGCATAACCTGTACGAAATCGTCGACCTCCTGGTGCACCCGACGCTCTACGAGGGAAGTTCCCTGGTCGTGCTGGAGGGGATGATCCATCGCCGGCCGGTGCTTTCGACGCGGGTCGGGGGCATTCCGGACAAGGTCTTTGACGGGCGCAACGGCCGGCTGGTGCCGCCGGGCGATGTGGAGGCCCTCGGCCTGGGACTACAGGACCTTCTCGCACGACAGAGCGAATGGCCGGCCATGGGGGAAGAGGGGGCGCGTATCGTGCGGGAACGCTTCGACTGGCCGGCGGTGGCCCGGGCTACGGTGGCGGTATATCGGGAGATGTTGGGTCGGCCGAGCTAACAAATCCTGGGCAAAAGTTCACCGGGCGGCATATCCACCACCCGATGGCCGCCAATGGGGGTACGGGCCAAGACCAGCCCCGGGTGCTCGTCCGTCAGGAAGCCGATCCGGGCCGCATCCCCCCCCAGGGGATGAGAACGCAACGCCTCCAGTGCCGACCCCGCTTCTTCTTCCGGAACCAAGGCCACAAGTTTCCCTTCATTGGCCACGTCCAGCGGGTCGAAGCCGAGCATCTCGCAGGCGGCCCGCACGGCCGGCCGCACCGGGATGGCCGCCTCATCCAGTTCGATCCCCACGCCGGAGGCAGCGGCCAGTTCGTTCAGCACCGCCGCCAGCCCGCCCCGCGTGGGGTCACGTAGGGTGTGGGTGTGCGGCGCGGCCCGCAGGAGCACCTCAACCAGACCGTGGAGCGGAGCGCTGTCGGACCGGAGCGCGGTCTCGAAGCCCAACCCCTCTCGTCGGCTGAGGACGGCGATGCCGTGGTCGCCAATGGTGCCACTGAGAAGGACGATGTCTCCCGGCCGGCCGAGGGCCGGCCCCACCTCTACGCCTGCCGGCACCACCCCGATGCCGGTGGTGTTGATGTAGAGACCGTCTCCATGGCCGCGCTCGACTACTTTGGTGTCGCCGGCCACGACCCACACGCCGGCCGTGCGGGCCGCCTCGGCCATCGAGCGCACCACCCGCGCCAAAACCTCCATCTCCAGCCCTTCCTCCAGGATGAAGCCGGCCGTCAGGGCCAGCGGGCGCGCCCCGCTCATCGCCAAATCGTTGACCGTGCCGTAGACGGCCAGGGAACCGATGTCTCCGCCCGGGAAAAAAAGCGGGCGCACGACGAAGGAGTCGGTGGAGAGGGCCAGCCGGGCACCGCCCACTTCCAGGAGGGCGGCATCGGCCATCTGCCGCAAATAGGGGTTGTCCAACGGAGGGACAAAGAGGTCGCGGATCAGTTCGGCCATCATCCGGCCACCGGCCCCGTGGGCCAGACGAACCACTTTTTCCATCATCTCCTGCTCCCGAAGCGATAGTAAGCCGCACAAGCCCCCTCGGCGCTGACCATACACGGCCCCACCGGGCTCTGGGGCGTGCAGACCCGGCCGAAGAGCGGGCATTCGGTGGGGAAAAGGACACCCCGCAATACCTCGCCGCAACGGCAGCCGGGAGGTTCCTGCGCCGGCGCGGCCTCCACCGGGAAGGCCTGTTGGGCATCGAAACAAGCGTACTCGGGACGCAGGTCCAGCCCACTGGCCGGGATCGGTCCGAAGCCGCGCCAGGAAGCCTCGACCACCTGGAAGACCTGGACCATCGCCTCCTGAGCCGGCCGATTGCCTTCCTCCGTCACGCTGCGCCGGTAAGTGTTGACCACCGCCGGCCGGCCCTCTTCCACCATCTCGACCAGCGCCAGAATCGCCTGCAATACGTCCAACGGTTCGAAGCCGGCGACGGCGCAGGGCATACCGTACTCCTCGGCCAGGAAGCGCCACGCTTCTGCCCCGATGACCGTCGTCACATGCCCCGGCCCCATGATGCCGTCCAGTGCCACCTCGCCGGCATCGAGGATAGCGCGGGTGGCCGGCGGGGTAAGTTTGTGCGTGCTGTAGATGTAAAAGTTCTTCACATCCTCCGCTTCGGCCGCCAGGACGGCCGAGGCCACCATCGGCGCCGTGGTCTCAAAACCTACTCCGAGGAAGATCACCTTCCGCGAGGGGTTTTGCCGGGCGATGCAGAGGGCATCCAGAGGGGAGTAGACCACCCGCACGTCCGCTCCGGCCGCCTTCGCCTCGGCCAGCGAAGCCGGTCCGCTTCCCCGACGTCCCGGCACGCGCACCATATCGCCGAAGGTGGCCAGGATCACCCCGGGCAGGAGCGCCAGGGCGATGGCCCGGCCCAGGTCTTCGGCAGAGGTGACGCAGACCGGGCAGCCCGGTCCGGAGCGCAGTTCGATGGTGGGCGGGAGGAGGTCGGGGATGCCGTAGCGCAGGATGGCGTGGGTATGCCCCCCGCAGAACTCCATGAGCCGAATCGGCCGGGTGGAGCGGGACCGGATGGCCTCGACCAGATGACGAGCCAGGACAGGGTCCTGGAAAGAGAACATCGGCTTCTCCGAAATATCCGAATCATCAACCGGTTTTATTACCATCTATTACTTCCTCCTGTAACCACCTGCCCCAATGCAATCCCCGCATCGTTGGGCGGCACCAAGCGGTGGAGGTAGAGGGCAAAGCCGGCTTCCCGGAGCAAAAAGGCCACCTTCTCCAGCAGCGTTACGTTTTGGAAGACGCCACCGGAAAGGGCCACCTCGTTTAGCCCCGTCTCCCGGCGCAGGCGCAGGCAGACCTCCCGCACCATCTCTGCCACAGCGCCGTGGAAGCGGGCCGAGATGTGGCCGGCCGGCACACCGGAACGCACGTCGGCCACCACCGCCCGGAGAAGGGGAAGGGGGTCCACTCGAAGCGCCTCCCCTTCTTCTTCGAAAGCAAAGGCATAGGGCTCACCGTCCACGGCCTCGGCCATCCCCTCCAGTTCCATCGCCGCCTGGGCCTCGTAGTTGATCTCCTGGCGGACCCCCGCCAGGGAAGCCACGGCGTCGAAGAGCCGGCCCATGCTGGAAGTGGGCACAACGTTCAGGCCACGCTCCATCTGACGGCGCAGGACGGCCCGCTCCTCCTCCGAAGCCGCTGCCACCGGGGGAAGGTTTTCCTCCCAGGACATGCCGGCCGCCCAGAGATAGGCCAGGGCGATGCGGTAGGGCCGGCGGATGGAGGCATCCCCACCAGGGAGCGGCAGGTAACGGAGGTGAGCTGCCCGCCGGAAGGAACGGTAACCGGCGATGAGGAACTCCCCACCCCAGATGGCCCCGTCCGGCCCGTATCCGGTGCCGTCAAAGGCCACCCCGATGACCGACCGGTCTTCCGGGAAGCCGTTCTCGGCCAAGCAGGCGGCGATATGGGCATGGTGGTGTTGGACGGGGAAAAGAGGCAGGTCGGAACTTTCGGCCCGTTCCCGGGCGTAGCGGGTGGAAAGATACCCGGGATGCATGTCGCAGACGATGGCCTCCGGCTCGATACGGAAGGTGCGGGATAGTTGCTCCACCATCTCCTCGAAGAAGCGCAACGTCTCGTAATTTTCCATATCGCCGATGTGTTGGCTCAGAAAAGCGTAGCGCTCGCGGGTCAGGCAGAAGGTGCTTTTAAGTTCGCCGCCGACGGCCAGAAGGGGACGGACGGCATACGGAAGGTACACGGGATAGGGCGCATAGCCCCGGGAGCGGCGGATAGGGAGTTCGTTCCCCTGAAAGATGCGCAGGACCGAGTCGTCGCAGCGGGCGTGGATGTCGCGGTTGTGGAGGAGAAAGGCGTCGGCCAGGCCGGCCAGGCGAGCGCGGGCTTCGTCGTTGTCGGTGGCGATGGGTTCCTCGGCATAGTTGCCCGAGGTCATCACCAGGGCCGGGGGGAAGCCTTCGGCCGGTTCCAGGAGGAGATAGTGCAGGGGGGTATAGGGGAGCATCACGCCCAGGCAGGGGTTGCCCGGTGCCACCAGGGAGGAGATCGGAGCATCCGGCCGGCGGCGTAGGAGTACGATGGGCCGCTCACGGGAGGTGAGGAGAGCCCGTTCCTCGGAAGAGACGTAGCAGACGCGCTCTACCGTCTCCAGGTCAAAGGCCATCAGGGCAAAGGGCTTGTCCACACGGCCCTTGCGTCGGCGCAATTCCCCCACAACGGCATCGTTCTGGGCGTCGCAGGCCAGGTGAAAGCCGCCCAGCCCTTTGACCGCCACGACCTTGCCGGCACACAGGGCAGCGCGGGCGGCCTGAATCGCTGCCTCGCCGGAGAGCCCGGGGTTTTCCGCTCCCGGCGTCAGGAAAAAGGCCTGGGGGCCACAGGCCGGACAGGCGTTGGGCTGAGCGTGGAAACGACGGTTGGCCGGATCGTTGTACTCGGATTGACACTCCGGGCACATTCGGAAGGCGGCCATCGTCGTGTTGGGGCGGTCATAGGGAATGTCGCGGATAATGGTGAAGCGAGGGCCACAGTGGGTACAGTTGATAAAGGGGTAGCGGTAACGGCGGTCACGAGGGTCGAAGAGTTCCTGCCTGCAGTCCTCACAAACGGCCACGTCGGGGGAGATGGGCAGGAATTCGCCGGGACGTCCCTCGGAGTGGAGAATGGTGAAGCGGCCACCGAAGAGGTCGGCCGGCAGGGGGATTGGCATCGCCGTTATCTTCTCGATACGGGCCAGGGGCGGGGCTTCTTCCCGAAGGCGCCGGACAAATTCCCGAAGCGTCTTCTCCGGTCCGGCGGCTTCGATCTCCACGCCGGAAGAAGTGTTGCGTACCCAGCCGAAAAGGCCCAGGCCGGCGGCCAGGTTATAGACAAAGGGGCGGAATCCCACCCCCTGCACGACACCGGTAATATGGATGCGAACAGCCGTCCGTTCTATCATTTCTCCACGCCTCAAGAGGCCCTCGGAGATCCCCACCCGGACATACGGGGAAGATCCCATACGATTGCGCCCCAGGGATACGGGCACACCGCCGTACAGTCGGCAAGGAGACGCGATGCTCCATTGCGCCCCCAGGGGCACAGGTACGCCGAGATGTGCTCCTATTCTTGCTTCGGCACCTTTCCCAACCCGGCCGGCGGCACCGTCCGGAGCATCTGGATGGTGCGAGTCAGTGCCCGGCCTACCCCCGGCGGCAGACGACCGAGCAGTCGGTTCATCCACTCGGTACCACTCACGGTCACCAGGAGCAGGGTCAGGATCATGAGCGGGAAAGGCAGGGTAGGGAAGACCTGGGTCGGGACCTCGGGCATGGCGCTCTGCAGGTTGGTCGCCACCGTCTGGAGGGCGACGAAGAAATAGGCTCCCAACGCCGCCCGGATGGGATGCCAGTTACCGAAGATGACGATGGCCAGGGCGATCCAGCCGATTCCCTCGAATTTTTGCCGGGCCCAGCCCAGGGCCACCAGGAGCGAGAAGGCGGCTCCACCCAACCCCACCAGGGCTCCGCCGATGAGGGTGTAAAGGTGGCGCATCCGGACGACATCTGCCCCGCGGGCATAGGCCGCGGCCGGCTGTTCGCCCAGTCCCTGGAGCACCAACCCAGGCCGTGTTTTGAACATAAATATCCAAACCCACACAACGGCGACCAGACTCAGGTAGACCAATGGGTCCTGGTCGAAGAAGATCTTCCCCACCCCCGGCAATTCGGACAGGACAGGGATCGGGGTATGCGGCACCTGCGGCCCCGGCACGCGCACGTAGGGGTTGCCCAGCACGTAAGCCAGGTCGCGGGTCAGGAGGGTCAGCACAAAGCCGGTGGCGACCTGGGGGAGGCACAGCGCCAGGCTGGCCAGAGCGATGGTCCCGGCGACCAGCGCTCCGACCAGCATGGCCGCCAGGATACCGGGGACAACGCTCCCCGTATGCAGGGCGACGGCAAAGCCGGTCATCGCCGAAAGGAGGATCGTCCCGTCCAGCGAAAGGTTGATGACGCCGGCCTTTTCCGTGATCGTCTCGCCCAGCACGGCAAAAAGCACCGGAGGGGCTGCTGCCAGCACTGAAGCCAGAAAAATGGTCAGGTCCATCCTACAACCTCGCCGGCACCCTATCCGAAAACGCACGGATAAGGTATTTTTGAGGGTAGGCAAAGGCAGTGCCTTCGCTTACCCGGTGGAAGTTCTCGGATACTATGGAAATCCATGTGACAAAAAAAGACATCCGACCGGAAATACGGCAAAATTTAGGCACAATTTTTGACGGAGCGCGCATTCCATCTGTGAAGCCCGCTAAGACCCTGCCTCCTCTTCGGCGGGAAGAGGCGCCCTTTCCCGGCCGGCCCTCTTCTCCAGAAGACGCCGCTGCAGCCCCTGCGTGAGGAGCACCGAAAGCACCAGCAGGCCCTGGATGGCGCTTCCCACGGCCGAATCCAGTTGCTTCTCGTAGACGAGTTCCAGGCTGCCCATCGAGATAGCGGCGAAGAAGAAGGAGATCGGCAGGACCCAGACGGCGTTCAGGTTGGCCAGGAGCACGACCAGGATGGCCAGGAAACCGTAGCCGCTGGAGATCAGCGGGAAGAGGTGATGGCGGGCGCTGGTTCCCACCACCAGAATCCAGCCGGCCAGGCCGGCCAGCATACCACACAGGGTAAAAGCAGCCAAGAGGTAGCGGTTGACCGGCACACCCAGAAGGTAGGCCGAGCGCAGATTCTTGCCGATCGCCTTCAGACGTAGCCCGAAGTAGGTGCCCCGCAGGGCCATTCCCACCAGCACCAACACCACGAGCGCCAACCCGATCTCGATGGGGCTGACGGCAAAGCCGGGAAAGGCAGGGAGCCAGAGGGAGGGGGGAAAGGGGACGGTCCCGCTGGTGGTGCCGGTGCCCGGACGGCTCCAGGGGCCGGTCACCAGGTAGACCACGAGGCTTCCGACTACAAAGTTCAACCCCAGCCTGCCGAAGATCTCGCTGACGTTGCCGTAGAGGCGCAAGAGGCCGGCCAGAGTTGCCCAAAGCGCTCCTCCGAGGACGCCGGCGAACGCCCCCAGGATCAGGACCAGAGGCGGAGGAAAGAGGTCCTGGACCAGGCGCAACATCCCGGTGGCGAAAACGGCTCCCATCACGATCTGCCCCTCGATGCCGATATTCCACAGGCCGGCCGCGTAGGTCAGGAGCAGGCCGGCCGAGCAGAGCAGCACAGGCACCCAGGCCGTCAGCACCGCCGCCAGGTCTCCCGGCGTTCCCAGGGCACCAGTGAAGAGGAGGACGGCTGCCTCCAGAGGTGAGGTGCCCAGGGACAGAAGGATCAAGGTGCTCAGGAAAAGGGCCATCACCACGCCCATCAGGCGCAGAAGCCGGTCCTGGATCCCGCGGTCCATTTTCTTTGCCATCAGTCGAACCCCTTGCCGCCGATACACTCGCCCAGTTGCTGGACGTTCGTTCGGCGGGCCTCCAGGAGTTGCACCCGGCCGGCGCAAAAGACCAGCAACCGGTCGCTGCGGTCAAGCAGTTCGTCCGGGTCGGCCGAGGTAAAGAGGATAGCCGTGCCCTCTTCGGTACGCCTCTGGAGCAATCCCCAGATGTACTCGGTGGATTCCAGGTCCAGCCCCCGTGTCGGATGCTCCATCAGGAGCACCTTCAGGCCGGGAGGGAGGAGGCCCAGGAGGGTGCGTTGCTGGTTGCCCCCGGAGAGTTCCTCTAGCGGGGTCTCCGGCCGGCCCTTGATGTTGAACTTCCGGATGCGTCGAGCGGCCTCCTCGGCCACCTCCTTCCAGTCTACCAAGACGGCCCGGTTGCGTCCGGCCAGGGCGGTGTGCTCGGTCAACGTCATGCCGGGGATCAGACCTTCTCCCAGGCGGCCGGCGGGCATATAGGCCACGCCGGAGGCGAGGAAATGCTCGTAGGACCGGCTGGTCATATCACGCCCGGCCAGGCATATCCGGCCGGCATCCGGCCGGCGCAATCCGACGCAGGCCTGCAAGACCAAACGCTGCCCACTGCCTTCCAGGCCGGCCAACCCGATCACCTCCCCGGCCCCTACCTCCAGAAAAAGTCCCCTCACCTCCACCCCCCAGTCGCTCACCGTGAGTCCCTCCAAGGAAAGCACCACCTCTCCCAGCGGAGTCTCCGGTCGCCGGCCCCGGGAAACGACTTGGCCGAACATCATCTCCACCAGCCGGTCCGTAGGACACGGCATCTCCGCTTCTCCGGTCACTTTCCCGCGGGCCAGCACGGTGACCCGGTTGCACAGTTCTTCTACCTCTTGGAGACCGTTACACCGGGCTTGGCCGCCGGGTTGATGTTGTCCACATAGATCATCTTGGCCCCGGGGATTTTCTCCTCGACGTACTTTCCGGCCATATAGTGGGCCTCGCTCCAGCCGTGGTCGTTCTAGGGGCCGACGAGGATGACACCGAAGGTGATGGGGGGCGGTGTGGCTCCCGGCCCGCAGGCACCCACGGCCAGGGCAAGGAGGGTGAAGAAGGCCAGACCCAACCCAAGTTTCGGTTTCATAGGATACCGCCTTCTGCCTCATCTGTGCCGGAAAGACCACCCGGCCTCTGCCGGCAAAGCTTGTACTGTGGAGAAGTATAGTACAGCCTTGAACGGCTGTCAACCTTTCGCCAACCGCTCATCAACGGTTCCGGTACAACACCGGGAGGGCACGTAATGTTGTGTTCCCGAAAGTGCCAAAGCCGGGCACACCTGTCCTGCGAATGCCCCCTTAGGCTGCAAGGTCGGATGGACAATCCGACCTATATTTTCCCGCGCGCTTCCCGAATCATCCGATCCACTTCGGCCACCCGGGCCTGGTGGGCCTCCCAGTAGGCCGGGTCGCGCTGGGCATCCAGTTCCTCGACGCGCTTGCCCTGTTGCTCCACCCAGGTGTAGTACTTCAGGTTGTGCCAGCGGCTGCGGTTTTCACGGGTGCCCTCCTGAATCCAGTCCAGTTTCTGGCCGTGGAAGATGTGCACCAAACGGGCAGTAGCCTCGGCCTCGTCCATCGGCCCATAGCAGGCCGTAAGTTGGGCCATAACGGAGCGGTAGCGGTCGATGGCGTCGGTACAGACGGTTACGATGAGGTCATCCCGGCCGAAGCCGTAGAAGCGGGCCGCCTTGATCGCCCCTAGGACATTGCAAACGCCGGAGATGCCCAAGATCTGGCTCATCCTTTGCACCTTTTCTTCAGAGATGCCGAAGCGATCCACCAGGACACGTCGACCGGTCTCCTCGGTCAGGAGTTGCAGTCCCTTCTTGCATTCCAGGTCGTCTATGCACATCAAGGCATCCATATTCCAGACGTGATGAATCCAGGTTACGTGTTTATCGCCGATACCCTGGATGTCGTGGGCCCCGTAGCCGTTCAGGAAGAGGGTGGGGCATTGGATCGGCTCCAGCCCGACGATGCGGTGGTCGGGCCAGACCTGCTTCAGGCGGTCGCCGGCAGCGATCGTTCCGGCAGAACCCATCGCCGAGACAAAAGCAGCCACCTTCCCCCGGCCGATGCCCTGGGCAGCCAGTTCAGCGGCCAGTTCAACGATGGTGTTTCCGGTCACATAGTAGTGGAAGCGGTAGTTGCCAAAGACCTCGAACTGGTTGAGGATGCGGATACGCTCGGGGGCGGCGGCCCGCAGTTCCTTACATTTGTCGTAGATTTCCTTGACGTTACTTTCGCAGCCGGGCGTAGCGATGATGCGTGCCCCGTAGGAGCGGATACGCTCGAACCGCTCGGCGCTCATCTCCTCCGGCAGGATGACGATGCTATCAAAGTTCATACGGCAGCCGACATAGGCCCCGCCGATGCCATAGTTGCCGGTAGAGGGCCAGACCAGGGTATGGCAGGCCGGGTCCACCTCGCCGGTGAGTTCCATTTCGATCAGGACGGAGTAAGCCGCCCCCACCTTGTGGCTGCCGGTAGGAAAGTCTTTGGAGTAGAGGACAACGATAGGGGCCTCCACAGCGGTCAGTTCCCGCGGGAGCACCTCGTAGTAGATGCGGCCTTGCCCGTCGCGCCAGGTGATGTTATAGAGGTTGATGGGGTCGAGAGGATCGCGTTCCCGCAGTTCCAGTGCCCTGGCGCGGATTTCGGGGGGAATCCGGTCGGGATGGAGCATCTCTTCGAAGGTGGGGCCGATGACGATCTTTCGTTCTTGAGACATTGGGACCTCCTGAGCAATACCTCTGGATATGCGTAAGGGAAGTTTCACCCTGCCCATGCCCCGGGCCGGGGATGTGGCTAAGTGCCGTGCGGCTCTAACCTTTTGACCTCGGCCTCCAGGCCGGCCGCGTCCAGGACGGCCAGGACTTTTTCTCGTTCATCCCAGGAAAAGCGCAGCGCAATACCGCAGTCCGAACTCAATTGGCGTGGGATAGGGATCAGTTTACAGGCGATTCCGGTCTTGCGCACCAGGCTTTCAGCCCGCATGGCGTGGTGTACCGAGGGAAAGAGCAACACTCCCCAGTTGGGATTCGGGTTATCCATCGTTTCCCTCGTCGCCACCTACCGGGGGGTGAGCACGGTCGGGAGGCGTTTGGGCTTTCGGGTGATTGGACATTTCCCCCTCTTTGTGGCATAATATTGATAAAACTCTCTACATGGGATTGTCAATTGCATTTTATCCTGCAACCCCGTAAAAGTCAACTTGAATTGCAGGGCTTCCATCCGGTTATGCTCTACACGGTGGTTAGCACCCTGCTGGCGCGACGGCTGGTTCCCGGTTCGGTGGATACCCTTTGCCATCATTGACAGCCCTCCGCGCTGGTATTATAATAAATACCAAACGAACCGGAGAGAAATTGAGGATGGACAGCCATCAACTGCGCCGTTCCTTTCTCGACTTTTTTGCCCGCCACGGCCATACGGTGGTGCCGGGCTCTTCGTTGGTGCCGGCCCAGGACCCCACCCTCCTCTTCACCAATGCCGGCATGAACCAGTTCAAGGATGTCTTCCTGGGCCTGGAAAAGCGCCCCTACAGCCGCGCCACCACCGTCCAGCGCTGCCTGCGCGTCTCCGGAAAACACAACGACTTGGAGGAGGTCGGCCCATCGCCCCGCCACCACACCTTCTTCGAGATGCTGGGCAACTTTTCCTTTGGCGATTACTTCAAGGCCGAGGCCATCGCCATGGCCTGGGAACTCCTCACCCAGGACTATGGCCTGCCCCCCGAGCGCCTTCGCCCTACCGTCTTCGGAGGTGACGAGCAGTTCGCGCCCGATGAGGAGGCCGCCCGCCTCTGGGAAGAGGTGGCCGGCTTTCCGCAGGAGAAAATCCTGCGCCTGGGACGGAAGGACAATTTCTGGCAGATGGCCGACGTGGGGCCCTGTGGCCCCTGCTCCGAAATCCATTACGACCTCGCCGGCCACTGCCTGCGCGCCCCCCAGGTGAACTGCGACCCACGTTGTGACTGTGGCCGCTGGATCGAACTCTGGAACCTGGTCTTTATGCAATTTGAAATCCGCGCCGACGGAAGCGTCGTGCCGCTGCCCCGCCCCAGCGTGGATACCGGAGCCGGCCTGGAACGCCTCTTGGCCGTCCTCCAGGATGTACCCTCCAACTACGATACCGACCTTTTCCTGCCCATCATCGAACGTCTTCAGGAGATGCTTGGCCATAGCAACGGGGAGCGTGCCCGCCGCATCGCCCCCTCCCGCGCCGTGGCCGACCACAGTCGTGCTGTGGTCAACATGATCGCCGACGGGGTGCTCCCGGGCAACCTAGGGCGTAACTCCATCCTGCGCCGTATCCTGCGCCGGGCCATCTACCAGGGCCGTCTCCTGGGCTTTTCCGGCCCCTTCCTGGGCGAACCGGCCCGGGTGTCCATCTCCATCCTATCCCCCGCCTACCCCCACCTGGCAGAGAAAGAAGCCTTCATCCTGGAGGTCATCGCCGATGAGGAAGAGCGCTTTGGCCGCACCTTGGAGACCGGCCTGAACCGCCTGGAGGCGCTTCTGGAAGGCATTCCGGAACCGCTCCTTCCCGGCGAGGCCGCCTTTGAACTCTATGCGACCTATGGCTACCCGCTCGACCTGACCCGTCTGATCACCCGACAGCACGGTGTCGAAGTGGACGAGGCCGGCTTCCAGGAGGCCGTCGCCCGCCATCAAACGGTCAGCCGGGGCGAAGCCGCCGGAACGGAAACCATGGCGGAGGCCGGCCGCTACCGTGACCTGGGCCTTCCTCCCACCGCCTTTACCGGCTACGAAACGACCTGCGACGAAGGCCGCCTCCTGACCCTCCTAAGCGATGGCGAACGGGTGCGACGGGCCTCGGCCGGCGAACGGCTGGAGGTGATTCTGGAGCATACCCCCTTCTATGCCGAGGCCGGTGGACAGGTGGGCGATACCGGCGTGCTTATCGGCCCCCACGGCCGCTTCGTCGTGGAAGATACCCGTCGCCCCATCCCCGACCTGGTGGTGCATATCGGCCAGGTGGCCGAGGGTTACCTGGAGGAGGGCGAGACGGTGCGCGCCGAGGTAGATGCCGAACGCCGCGCCGACATCGCCCGCAACCACACCGCCACCCACCTCCTCCATCGCGCCCTGCGCCGGGTATTGGGCGAACACGCCCTGCAATCCGGCTCCCTGGTCGCCCCCGACTCCCTGCGTTTTGACTTTTCTCACCTGCGGGCGATGACGGCCGAAGAACTGGAGGAAGTCGAACGACAGGTCAATGCCGCCATCCGGGCGGATTGGCCGGTCTGTCCCCGCGTGTTGCCCAGGGATGAGGCCCTGCGTCAGGGAGCCATTGCCCTCTTCGGAGAAAAGTATGGGGAAACGGTGCGCATGATCGGCATCGAGGACGGCGAAACCGTTTTCTCCCGCGAGTTGTGCGGCGGCACGCATGTGCGCCGTACCGGTGAGATCGGAGCCTTTTTCATCCTATGCGAAAGTAGCATCGGGGCCGGCCTGCGGCGCATCGAGGCCGTTACCGGACGCGGAGCCGTAGTCTGGGCCCGGCGGCAGGTGCGCCGCCTCCAGGAACTGGCCGCCTCGCTGGGTGCCCCACCGGAGCGCTTGGAGGAACGCCTACACAATTTGCTGGAGGAAAAACGCGAACGCGAGCAGCAGATCGTCGCCCTGCAGCGGAAACTGGCCCAATCCCAAATGGATCGGCTTCTGGGACAGGTAGCGGTGGTGGACGGTATCCGGGTCATCGCCGCCCGGGTGGACATGCCGGATGTAGCACGCTTGCGGGAGATGGGCGACTTTTTGCGCGAACACCTGGGTTCGGCCGTCATCGTTCTGGCTACCGTGATCGAGGACCAGGCCCGGCTGGTGGCGATGGTGACTCCGGACCTGGTGGCGAAAGGGTATCACGCCGGCCATCTGGTACGCCGGGTGGCCGAGGTTATCGGTGGGACCGGCGGCGGCCGGCCGGAAATGGCCCAGGGAGGTGGGCGCTTCCCCGACCGCCTGGAAGAGGCGCTCTCCCGGGTAGGTCATCTGGTGCGGACAAGCCGACATCCGTAGGAGCACGGCATTGTGCCCGTGCGGGTGCAATGTGTTGCGTTCGCGGGGATGGAGGCCGCAAGGAGGAAGAAAGCAATGTCCGAGGAGACGGTAACGATTACCCTCCTTCCGGAGGACGATAGCGAAGCGATTCTGGAAAAGGTCCGGCGGACCAGGGCCAAAAAGATCAACCTGATCGTCCCACCCGACAACCGTGCCCTGCAAACGCTGGGCGGCTTTACTATGCTGCGCAAGGCCTGCGACATCACCGGTCTCGAGGTTACGATCTATTCGACCGACGAAAAGATCTGCGATCTGGCCCGGGTATGCCGCTTCGAGGTAGTGCGGGTGGACCAGGAAGTGCGCCCACGGGAAGTCGCGCCCCCGCCGGAGCCACCGCGCATCGTCGTTTCGACCCGGCCGCCGGAGCCGGCCGGCGTAGCCGCCCCTCTCAAGGTCGAGGCGGAGGCCGGCCGGGAGGAAGCGCTTCTCGGCCTCTCGGAGGCGGACCAGGCTCTCTTCGAGGCCCTGGAGAGCATGTCGCTCACCGAGGATGTGGAACTGCGCCGGGAAGCCTTTGCCCGACCGACGCCGGCGCCGGTAGCAGAGGCCGTAGCCCCCCCGCAACGGCCGGCCGCGCCCCGAAAGCCGCGCCGTAAGCCCTCCCCCCTGAGTTTTCTCCTGGAGCCGCTGGCCGGTGCCCTGGCGAATATCTATATCGCCGTAGTCGGCCTCTTCCTTCGGGTAGCCTCTCGCTTCCAGCCCAAGGCCGGCGTCGTCGCCGAGGAGGCGCCGGCCGTGGCCGCTCCCCGTGCTCCCACCGTCGAGGAAAGGAAAATCCTACGCCGGCGCAGGTTGCGCTACTATCTGATCTCGCTCCTATCCACCTTCGGCTTCACCCTTCTCCTCATCGCCCTCTACTCCTTCTCCCTGCCCCAGGTGACCGTCGCCCTGACCCCCTTGCAGGCCGAAGAACAGAAGATGGATATCGTCCTGACTGTTGCCCTGACCGACACGCTTGTCCCCAAGGGCATCCAGGCTGTGCCCCAGGTAGAAGGTGAGCAAGTCTCCATCTCGGCCAAGGCCGTGCAGGTCGAACTGGAGCGCTCCGAGGCCATCTCGACCACCGGGGAAGCCTGGATTGCCGAGGGGACGGCCACCGGGATGGTCGTCTTTGTCAACGTAACCGGCTACGGTATCAACGTCCCGGCCGGGACACGGCTCTCCGGCGGCGGAGCCACTTTCCATACCACACAGGATGTCTGGGTGCCGGGTTCGGACTTCCGTGGAGAGGATGCCTACCTGGGCAAGGGCCGGGTAAACATTGTGGCCGACGTGCCGGGCAGTGCCGGAAACGTGCCGGCCGGGGCCATAGTCGTGATCGAAGGAGAACTCGCCTGCTGTCTCACCGTAGAGAACAGCGAGGCAACGGCCGGCGGTTCGGAGCGCTATGCTGCCATCGTCACCGCAGAGGACCAGGCCCGGCTGCGCCAGCGCCTCATCAGTGCCCTTCAGCAGGAGGCCTATAGCGAACTCCAGGCCAAATTGAGTGGTCTGGAGGTGCTCAGCGGGACGCTTCAGATCGAGACGCTGGAGGAGACCTTCAGCCAGTCCGTCGGCGGCGAGGCCGAGACGCTCGTGCTTCGGGCCCGGGTACGTGCCTTCGCACTGGCCAGCGTTCCGGCCCTGCTGGGCAAGGCTGTGGAGGCGGCGGTGGAGCAAAAACTCGGTGGGCAAAAGGCCGGCCAGGAAATCGGCACGGTGACCTATGCCCCACTGGAGACCATAGGCCCAGGGCCGGGCAACACCTGGACCTACCGTACTGTGGCCACCGTTCCCATCCTGAACCGCATTGATGAGGGGTTGAAGGCGGAGATCGCCGGCCAGCTGCGCGGGAAGAGTTACCAGGAGGCCCGGCGCATCCTGGAGAGTTACCGTGACCGTATCGCCGATTACGCCATTAGCCCGGTGCTGGATTTCCTGCCCAGCCTGGGGGGAATCCACGTGGTGGATATAAGCAGTTACAGGTGATGGAGGCACATACCCGCTTGCTGGGACTGGACGTGGGCCGGCGTCGCATCGGGGCTGCCCTGAGCGACCCCTCAGGATGGCTGGCCTCGCCGCTGGGTGTGATCGAACTTCGGGGAACCGTGGAAGGGCTGGAGGAGGTCTGCGCCTGGGTCCGGGAGCACCGGGTCATCCGCATCATCGTGGGCCTGCCCCTCCATCTGGACGGCTCGGAGGGGGAGGAGGCGGCGTGGGTACGGGGGTGGGTCGGGCGATTGCAGGCCTGTTTGGACATCCCGGTCGAACTGTGGGATGAACGGCTGAGCACCGTGGCCGCAGAGCGGAACCTACGGGAAAGCGGCATGGGCCGGAGGCGCCGCCGGGAACACCGCGACGCAGTGGCGGCGACGTTGGTGCTACAAAGTTATCTGGACGCCCATACTCGACATAGAAACCCCTTCAAATAGGCCCCTTCGGGGAAAGTGAGCAGCACGGGATGGTCTTCTCCTTGGAAGAGGCGGAGAAGGATCTGCACTTCACGGCCGGCATCCAGAGCGGCCCCGAAGACAACTTTCTGGAAAAGATCGGCACTCACCATCCCGGAACAGGAAAAGGTCACGAGCAGCCCACCGGGGCGCAGGAGGTGCACCCCCAGCATGTTGATGTCTTTGTAGCCCCGCGTGGCGGCCGTCACCTGAGAGGTGCGGGCGGCAAATTTGGGCGGGTCCAAAATAACCACGTCGAAGGAGCGGCCGGCCGTCCGCCATTCCCGTAGTACGGCAAAGGCATCCCCCGCTTCCCACAAGGTGCGCTCCTCCACCCCGTTGCGGCGGGCGTTCTCCCGGGCCAGGTTCAAGGCCTCGGCCGAGGAATCCACGCCCACCACCGAGACGGCCCCACAGGAGGCGGCATGGACGGCGAACCAGCCGCTGTAGGTGAAAACGTCCAGCACCTCCTTCCCCGCGCACAAAGGGGCCACCCGCCGGCGATTCTCCCGCTGGTCCAGGTAGGCTCCCGTCTTCTGGCCATGACGGACATCCACCAGGAAAGGCCGTCCCCCCTCCCAGACTTCCACCCGCTCCGGCGGCTCCTCGCCCCAGAGGAGGCCACCGCGGGAAGGCAACCCCTCCAGCCGGCGGACGGCGACCTCGCTGCGCTCGTAGATCCCCCTGGGGGTATATCGCCCGGCCAAAAGCGCTACCAGGTCCTCCCGCCACACCTCGGCCCCCCAGGACAGGAGTTGCAGCACCAGGTAGGGGCCGTAACGGTCCACGATGACGCCGGGGAGGCCGTCGGACTCGGCATAGACCAGACGGTAAGCGGTGGTGGTCGGGTCGTCTTCCAGGGCCAGACGGCCGGCAAGGGCCCGCTCCAGACGCCGGCGCAGGAACTCCCGGTCTACGGCCTCATCCACATCCCAGGTACAGAGACGAACCCGAATCTGGGAACGGGGGCTGTAGCAGCCACGGGCCAGAAAGCGACCGGAGGCGTCCACAACATCCACGACTTCGCCGGGAGAGGGGCTACCTTCTACGGAGGCAACGGCTCCGGAAAAGACCCAGGGATGACGTTGCCGGACCGACTTTTCACGACCCGGTTTGAGGAATATCCGTGGACGGCGATTCATCGGGCGGTCCGGGGCACTTCCCCCTGCGAAAGAAAGGCCTCCATCATAAACTGCTCCAGTTCCCGACTGGTCATGGAGAGGTCCTTGACCGTATCCACCGATTGCCAGTAGGCCCGGGAGCAAAAGGCCCGCAACTGGCCACGTTGGGCCAGGAGGGGAAAAGTCTCCACCTCATGGTCGCCCCAGTCGGGCAGGAAATCGTAGATAGCCCGGTTGAGGACATAGACGCCGCCGTTGATCCAGTAGGGCAGTTCCGGCTTCTCCTGGAAACCGAGCACACGATGCTCTGCATCCACTTCGACGATGCCAAAGGGGCTGAAGTAAGGGGTCAGGTAGATCGTGCCCATCGCCCCGGAGGCCTGGTGCTCGGCGATCATCTGCCGCAGGGGAAAGTTGGTGATGACATCACCGTTGGTGACCACGACGGGGTCGTCTTCCGGTGTGAGGCGGGAAAAGGCCAGTTTCATCCCACCGCCCCGGCCCAGCGGCGTTTCTTCGACCACGTATTCGATGGACAGCCCCCAGCGAGAGCCGTCGCCGAAGTAGTTGCGGATGACCTCGAAACGGTAGCCGCAGGAGAAAAGGATGCCCTCGATGCCGTTGGCCCGCAGCCAGCGCACCTGGTAGGCCAGAAGAGGCACACCGAGAACCTCCACCATGCCCTTGGGGCGGTCGTTCGTGTAAGGGCGCAGGCGTTCGCCCTTTCCTCCGGCCAGGATAATGGCTTTCATTCCGTCTCCTCCGTATCGAGCGTTCCCCAGGCCGCCTGCAGGATCCCGAACTCTTCGGCCGGGTCCAGCAGCGGATACTGCAGGCGTACGATGGGCACAAGGAGATTGAAGTCGGCGATCTTACGGTTGAGGCGTGCGATGAATTCCTGAATCTGCTTCCAGGAGCGAGCCTGAGCCCGGCGAAGGTGTTGCCGCTCTTGCAGTTGCTCCTCCGGCGACATAGCAGCCAGGGTAGCCCGACGTTCTTCCATCCAGCGTCGTTCCTGGGCGTAGCGTTCCTGAAGGGAAACGAGGTCTGCACGGATTTCGGCCTGGCGCATAATCCAGTCGGGGGCCAGGCCGGCCCGCTCCAACAGGTCAAAGGCCAGCCGCCAGTCCGGGGGGACGAACGGATTTTCCTGCCACTGAAGCGGCCGGCCACGGCCGGGGAGATGATCAAATTCCCCCCGTTTCATCGCCGCCAGGATTTTTCGTTCGGCCAGGAGGTGCCAGTTGAGCATGAAGAACCCCTGCTTCGGTATACTTATATTCTACTATACCCCGGCCCGATATGCAAATGAGGAACGTCCCCCATGAACTGGCCGTGCAAAATTGACAAACGATGGTATCTCGGGTAAACTTTTCCTCAGAGCATAAGAAAGACCGGCCCAACGCCGGCAGGAGGACATGATGAAAGCGCCTATCGAAGAGGCGGTCCAGGCCTATCTGGAGGCAGCGGCTCGCGTGCGCACGGAGAACGTGGCCGCCAACCACACCTCCATCGCCCGGCGTTTTCTGGACTATTTTGCCGCCCGTCGGACGGCCGACATTCGCACACTGCAGCGGTCGGACCTCCTGGCCTTCTTGGACTATTTTTCCCGTCGCCGAGAAGTCACCGCGTCGGCCAGCGCCTACAACATGGGCCTGGAATTTCTCAAGCGGCTTGGGTTTTTCTGCCTGAAGCAGGGATGGGTGGAAGAGAATCCTGCCGAGAACATCCCCTTTCAGGCAATCGAAGTGGAGATGCCACTTGTGCTATCGTGGGAGGATCGAGAACGTCTGCTGGAGGTGGCCCGGTCCAACGATTTTGAGCGTATCCTGGTGGGCCTGCTGGGGGAGGTGGGGTTGAAGAAACAAGAACTCCTAGCCCTGCTCTTGGCCGACCTGGAACTGGAGGGACCGGAGCCGGCCGTGGTGGTGCGCTATGGCGGCAAGTTGCAAAAAAAGTCGCGCCGTGTCCCCTTGCCGGCAGAACTGGCCGAGACGTTGTCCCGTCATGCGGCCCGCTGCCGTGCGCTGGGCACCTACAGCCCCTTTTCCCCGCTGGTGCCGATCACCGGCCGGCAGGTGAACAACATCCTGCTCCGCCTTTCCCGTCAGGCCGGCATCCGGCCGATCAACCCCCAAATCCTGCGCGATACGGCAGCGGCCCATCTCCTTTTCTCCGGCCGACCGGCCGAGGAAGTGGGACGGCTGCTCGGATACACCTCCCGGGGGTATCAACTGGAGTTTCTGCCGCGCTTCCAGGCCTGGATCCGCCTCGCGGAGACGAAATAAGGCCGGTCCGGCCCGACACACACCGATCAGGTCATCTCTTCCGTGCCGAGCACGGAGGAAAAAACTCCATCGCCAGGTGCTCCGCGGAGAAAAAGGCCGAGGCGTCTCCTCGCCAGGCTACCTCGGCCCGGCCAGGGGCAGCCCTCCCCAGGAACGAATCTCCACGGCCAAGCCGGCCATGCTTCCCACCAGTTGGACGTTATAAAGATAAGGCCGGCGTTTTTGGGGCGGAATGGCCGAATGAAGCGCCTCCACCAGGCGGTCGGCCAGGGCACGGATCTCCCCTGCCTCCAGCCGGCCCGGGGGCAAAGCCAGAAGCACGGCCTCGTGGACGGCATCGTGGTAGAGAAGCGGCACCATCACCTGCCCCTCGTCCCCACAATAGGGGCAACGGACGACGTTGAGCCGGCCTAGGAGGATAAGCGCCCGCAGATCGGGCCGCTCCTCCGCATCCACGATACGCCAAAGGGAAACGACGAAGGAATGCCCCCGAGAACAGGAAATCTCGGCCGGCTCGCTCCACGAAATGGCCATATCCAGGGTAAAGGGCGGTTCTCTATTTTGCCGAGGCTTTCAGACGATTCCCCAAATCCGCGACTTCCGAATCCCAGCGGGCCACCCCGCGGTCTTCCGTAGGGGCAAGCACGTTGCAACCTCTCAAACATCGGTGAAGTCCCTATTCGAAAAGCGGCACGAAATCGAACCGCTGCACGTCCACCAGCCCCCGGTCAGAAAGTTTCAGTTCGGGGATGACTACGAGCGCCAGAAAAGACATCGTCATCAGGGGGGCTTCCAGCGTACACCCCAGTTCCCGTGCCGCCCGGTTGAGCACCTCCAGCCGGCCGCGCACCTCCTCCAGCGGCCGATCCGACATCAGTCCGGCGATCGGAAGCGGAAGATCGGCAAGCACCGTCCCGCCGGCCACCGCGACCTGGCCGCCGCCCATCCGCACCACCGCTTCTACCGCCGCGGCCATCTCTGCGTCGCTACAGCCGACCACGACGATGTTGTGGCTATCGTGGGCCACCGAGGAGGCCAGGGCCCCCCGCTTCAGCCCAAAACCCCGTACAAAGCCCAGACCTACCCGACCGCTGCCGCGATGCCGTTCTACCACGGCAAGTTTGAGGAGATCGCGTTCGGGGTCGGCCACGGCCAAACCGTCCTCCACCCGCGGCTCCTCCCACAGGGCACGGGTAACCACCTGCTCGGGGACCACCTCGATGACCCGTAGACGCGATCCACCGGCCGGGATGACAAAGCGTTCGGCCCGCAAAGGGGGCACATGAAAGGTCGAGGGCGGGATGGGACGTTCCTCCGGCAGCGATGCGCCCAGCAAGGCCCCGCTCTGGGCCACCGGCCGGCCATCCTTGAAGACCATGCTCACTTCAAAGGTCTCCAGGTCGTCCACCACGACCATATCGGCCCGGTAGCCTGGAGCGATGGCTCCAAGGTCCCAGAGGCGGAAGTAACGGGCGGTGTTCAGGGTGGCCATCTGCACCAAGGTAACCGGAGGCAAGAGTTCATGCGGCTGGGCCTGACGCAGGATGGCATCCATGTGGCCGCGCTCCAACAGCTCGACCGGATGGCGGTCGTCGCTCACAAAGAAACAATGGCTGGCGTTGCCCGGCATGACCAGCGGCAGGAGGTCGGCCAGATTGCGAGCGGTGCTGCCTTCGCGGATCATGATGGTCATGCCGAGACGCAACTTCTCCAGCGCCTCGTGCAGGGTGGTGCACTCGTGGTCGGAGCCGATGCCAGAAGCGATGTAGGCACAGAGGTCATGGCCCGTAAGTCCAGGGGCATGCCCGTCCACCGGCCGGCCGCGGGCGACCTCCAGTTTCGCCAGTACCTCCGGCGACCGGTGGATGACACCGGGAAAGTTCATCATCTCGGCCAGGCCCAAGACGCGCTCTTCCCGCAGGAGGATCTCCAGATCGGCAGCGGTGAGTTCCGCTCCGGCCGTCTCCAGCGGGCTGGCCGGGACGCAGGAGGGGGCCATCAGGTAGACGCTCAGAGGCAGGTTGGCCGTGGCCGCCAGGAGATAACGGATACCCTCCAGACCCAGGACATTGGCGATCTCGTGCGGATCGGCGATGACCGTGGTCGTTCCCCGGGGCACGACGGCCCGGGCAAATTCGGCCGGGTGCACCATGGCGCTTTCCAAGTGGACGTGCCCGTCAATGAGCCCCGGACAGAGGTACTTCCCGTGGAGGTCGATCTCCTCGCGGGCCGAATAGTTGCCCAGGCCCACAACGCGGCCGGCATCGATGGCCACGTCGGCCGGGTGCACTTCACCAGAGAAGACGTTGACCAACCGGGCGTTGCGCAGCAGGAGATCGGCCGGTTCCTCCCCTCGGGCGACGCGAATGCGCTGGGCGAGCATCACAGGCCTCCTCGTTTTCATCTGGCCAGGAGCCGACCGGCCCTGCGAACGACGGTTTTCGGGACGGATCGCCCGTTCTCCGCCAGAAGGTCGCGGTCTCCGCTTTCCAGGGAGGGAGCAGAGGGCGGTCTCGGTTCCCCGGACCGGAAGGCGGCGACGAACGTTCCGGCTCCGGGGAGGTTCCCCTGGGGTGGCTGGCCGATGACATATACCTTCTGGCTGGTCGCCCGCCGGCCGGCCGTGTTCACCGCCTCCACGCTCAGGACAAAGGAACCCTGGCGCACCGGCCAGGTGACGGTGTAGATGCGTTCGGAGAGGGGATAGACGGTTTTGGTGATAGCCGAGCCGATGAAGACTCCCGGTTCGTCGGGGTGAGCGGGGTCGCCGTAGAAAAAGTCCACTCGGGCAGCCGGGGCAACGCTCTCCACCTTGGCGACCAGGGTAACGGTCGCCTGCCGCAAGACCGTGCCGGGTTGGGGGGAAAGGAGACGGACATAGATGGGTCCCCGGTCCAGGTAGACGGGGACGTAGGTATGGCCCGGTTCATCTCCATCGAAGCGCGGCCGGCCTTCTTTGGTGACGACGGTCAGACGGAGGGCATAACTGCCGTCCGGCAGGTCGCCGGGGTCCCAGAAGGCCAGGACGCCGTTATGTACCGGCGTATACCCGATACCTGAGGTCACGGGGTGCCATTCGGTCGGCCAACCAGCGGAGGGCTTCCAGCCCCACTCCACGCGGTAGTGGTCGAACTGGTCCGGGGCATAGGGGGCGACCAGGTCGGCGGAGCCGCGAATCTCGATCGGGCCGGTGATGCCGGCGTAACGCCGGGGGTAGGTGATGGTACGCACCAGGCCGGCCCAGCGATTGGGAGGGGGCTGGCCGGGTTCTCCGGGCTGCCAGGTGTCCAAGTCCGGCGGGCAGGGTTCGGTGGGGATGCGGGGGATACCGGCCGCCTGCATCCATTCCTCCAGGCCGGCGACTTCCTCCGGCTTGGCCACGCTGTAGAGGTCCAGGAAGGTCTGTTGTTGTACCAGTTCGGGAGGATATTGCACGCCCTCCAGCGGCAGGCAATATTGAGGCGGGTCGGTACCGGGAATCTGGACCACGGTGAGCACTTTGTGGACAGGACAGAGATCTTCCTCTCTGGGTTCGGTACCCTCGACAAAGATTTCTTTGACCACCGGGCAAACGCCGGGGATGGGACGTCTGCCGGAGACGGCGCAGACCTCCTGCTCGATGATGCCATCCGGCCGGCGAAAGTCCTCCCGCAATCGGCCTTCCGAATCGCGCAGGACATCCGTCAGGTCGCCATCGCCGAAAAAGGCCAGGCGTTGTTCCTCGTCGGGGAAGTATTTGGGGAGCATCTCGGCCGGGTCGAAGATGGTTTCCATGAAATAATGCCAGATGTGGCCAGCCCCCCGGGAACCGGGGATGCCTCGCGTCGCTTTTTCGCGGGGGGCGCAGTTGGCCGTCATCGGCTCGTTGTTGTTGTTGCCCATCCAGACGCCCACGGCCAGATACGGCGTATAGCCGATGGTCCAGTTGTCCCCCCAGTCCTCCGAGGTGCCCGTTTTGACGGCAACCGGCCGGTCGAAGTAGAGGATGCTACGGGCGCCGAAGGCGATTTCGCGGGCCGTGTCATCGGAAAGGATGTGGTTGATCAGGTAGACAAAGCGCGGGTCGGCCACCGGAGGGTATTCTTCCAGCGGCTTGGGTTTGTACTCGTAGAGCACGCGGCCCCGGCTGTCAGTGACCTTCAGGATGGCCACCGGCGGGACGTGGCGGCCCTCGTTGGCGAAGGTCGAGTACGCGTTGACCATATCCAGGAGACGGACCCCGCCCCCGCCCAGGGTCAGCGAAAGGCCGTAGTAGTTCATCCCGCGTTTCAGGCCGGTAATGCCAAAGCGCCAGGCGGTACGGATGGCTTGCTCGACTCCGGCGTGCTGGAGCACTTTTACCGCCGGCATGTTGAAGGAGTTGCCCAGGGCGTTGCGCAGACGCACCGGGCCATGGTATTTATTATCGTAATTTTTGGGGACGTAGGGCTCGTGGCCGGGCACGGGGAACTCGGTCCGAACGTCCAGGACCATGGTGGCCGGCGTGTACATGTCGCGGGTCATGGAAAAGGCGGTGATATAGGTGAAAGGTTTGAAGGAAGAACCGGGTTGTCGTTCGGCCAGGGTCACGTTGACGTTGCCATCCACCACGTTGCCCTCGCGTCCGCAAAGGCTGGCCTGGACCAGGCTATAGTCCACACTGCCGACCATAGCCAGAATCTCGCCCGTATCGGGGCGCATGGCGACCAGGGCAGCGTTGTGGGCGTTGAAGGCACGGAGGTCTTCGCGTTGCATCCGTTCGCGGACGATGGCTTCGCCCAGGCGCTGGTAGCGCATATCCAGGGTAGTAGTAATGCGCAGCCCGCCCTCGAACAATTTCTCCGGGCCGATGGCGGGATTTTCCTCCAGCAGGTGGCGGATATACATCACAAAGTGGGGAGCCTTGAGCGAGACCCGTGGGGAGGCAAAGTGCAGTTCCTCCTGATAGGCTGCATCGGCTTGCTGGTGGGTGATGTAGCCGTTTTCGACCATCAGGTTGAGGACGTCCCACTGGCGGGCCTTGGCCCGTTCCAGTTTGACCGGGTCCAATGCGCCGTAGGTGAAGGGAGCGTACACGTCGGGCAACTGGGGCAGGCCGGCCAGGAAGGCGCTCTCGGCGAGGTCCAGTTCCCGGGTATGTTTGCCGAAATAACTCTGGGCAGCCGCCTCGATGCCGTAGGCAAGGTTGCCGTAGTAGACCTCGTTGAAGTACATCAGGAGGATTTCATTTTTCGTCTTCCTCCGGGTCAGTTCCAGGGCCAGAATGGCCTCCTTGAGCTTGCGTTCGAGGCTCTGGGAGACCTGCTCCTCCGGGGTGAAGAGGGCCTTGCGGATGAATTGCTGGGTCAGCGTGCTGCCGCCACCGACGATCCTGCCGGTGGAGAGAAAGCCCACCAGGGCACGGCCGATGCCGACCGGATCCACGCCGGGGTTCTGGTAAAAGGTCTTGTCCTCGATGGAGAGGGTCGCCCAGATGAGGTGTTGAGGGACCTGGTCGAGGCTTTCCAGTCGGGTGCGCCGCCCCTGGGCGAAGAACTCGTAGAGGAGTTCGCCATGGCGGTCGTATACCTTGCTCGTCTCAAAGAGGGTTCGACCCTCCAGCCGGTCGAGTTGCCCCTGGAGGGACTGGGCATAATAGAAGTATGTGCCGGCTGCGGTGCCCAGGCCCGATCCAACGCCCAGCAGGCTGAGGAGGATCAGGGCGATCAGGAGTTTGACCACCAGCGGCATATGGCGTCGCGCCGGGGGTAGGCTGGAAAGGATCAGCCGTCGCAGCAAGAAGGGCGGCACCTGCCGCCTCGTCCCATTGCGATGAAAGGCGTTGGCCCGATTTTGCCGTCCACGATACATGACCGCTTCCTCGGCGGGAAAAGATTTCCGGTCGGCCCAGGCTTTTTTTCTGGAGAGGGCCGGCCGGCTCCGGCCGAGAAAAAGTATATCACATTCCGCACTTTCGGTCAAAGCCGATTGTGCATGGGTATCCTCACCTCAGGGTTGGTCTGGGACAACTCGCTGCCTGAAATTTTTTGTACCACCACCCGATAGCGGCATAATACACAACCAGGAACCCCACGCCTAGAGGCGGCAGCGGAAGTGCGGCCCAGGGAAGGCTTCCGCTCCACTCCACCACCCCCAGCATATAGGATGCCACCAGCCAGGTGAGGCCCTGCAAGATCGTTCCCAGGCCGGGCAGGGTGCCCAGGCAAAGGGCAAGCGTTCCCAGGAGCATAAGCGGGGGTAGGGCCGGACAGGCCAGAAGGTTGGCCAGGGGCATAACGAGCGAAAACTGACGGAAGTAAAGGGCCATGAGCGGCCAGGTCAGGAGTTGGGAGGCGATGGTGGCCGAAAGCGATTCGGCCAGGAAGCGTGGCCAGCGGGCCAGGAGGTCCATCCCTATCGGCACGAACATCAGCATCCCCATCGTCGCGCTGAAGGAGAGTTGAAAACTCGTATCCCAAAGGAGGAGCGGATTCCAGAGCGTCATCGCCCAAGCGGCGGCCATCAGGGCGGTAGGGCCGTGGCCCGGCCGGCCGACCTCTCGGGCCAAGACGTAGAGGAGGCCCATGAGCGCCGCCCGCAACACCGCCGCCCCGGCTCCGACGAAGAGGGTATAGAGGAGGATGCCGGATGCCACCAGAAAGGGCGAGAGCCGGCGGGGAAGGGAGCGGCCGGCCGCCGCAAGAAAGCCCGCCACGATGGTGATGTTCCAGCCGGAAATGGCCAGGATATGGCTGGTGCCGCTACGCGAGAAAGCCTCCTGTACCCCGGAGGGAATGCCGGCCCGTGTTCCCAGCAGAATGCCCACCAGGAGAGAGACCTGTGGCTCCGGGAACAGCCCTTCCAGACGCAGCCGGGCCCAGGTGCGCAGGCCGTAAAGAAGCCGCGCCCCCCCGAAGCCCCCCTGACCGGGCAATCGCTCAACCACCTGGACCTTTTGCAACAGGGCACAGATGCCCTGCCGGGCCAGATAGTCCCGGTAGGAGAACGTTCCACCACTCTGGGGACGGACCAGCTTCCCCCTCAGGACCATCCGGTCGCCATAACCTACTTCCAGGAAGCGTTCCCCCTGGACCAGCACGGCGCCCTGCTCTTCTCTCCATCCTTTTCCGGCCGGGCGCAACGCCTCGACCTGGAAGGGAAAGGCTAGCCCCCTCCCAAGCACTTCCGCTTCTCCTATCGCCGTTCCGGCCAGCTCGACCGTCTGACCGGTATAGGCCAAGAGAGTCTGGGGAACAGGGTGGGCCAGACTCCAGCGTAACGCCCCCAGCAAGGCTACGAGCGCCAGGGAAAGCAAGGGGCGAAGCCACCGGTTGTGCCGCCAGAGGAAGAGGAGTGGAAGCACCGTCCCGGCCAGCAGCGCCCCCATCGTCCAGGGGAGCCCCAGCCTCTCCCCAAGGAAAATTCCTCCCATCCAGGCCGTCCCCAACCCGATCAGTGTCATGGTGACCCTCCCTGAGGAGATTATACCACGCTTTCGCCAATTTGTCAATAGGGGAAGCAAGTCCCGGCCTACATAACCGGATTTTTCTTCCTTCCCCGGTGATCCATCTTACTTGACACTTTCTTCCGACCGTGTTACAATGGTTGTATCCTTTGAAATGTGGAGGAAAATATCTGATGCGCGAAAAGGTCGAAGAAGTTCTGAGGCTCATCCGCCCGCAGTTGCAGGCCGACGGCGGAGATATCGAACTGGTGGACGTGGATGAAGCAGGCAATGTCCGGGTCAAGTTGCTGGGCACCTGTCAGGGATGCCCGATGTCACAACTGACCCTGGCCTGGGGAGTCGAACGAATCCTGCAGGAGCGCGTCCCCGGCGTTACCCGTGTCGTGCCGGTGTAACTTCTGTTCGTTTCCGAGGGGATGTCAGAGCAGCGCACAAGTCCAATGACCATGTTCCCTCAAGGTGATCGTTCCCTCAAATGATCATGCTATCCGTAGGGGGACGTATGGAATTGCGCCAAGTGTTGGCGGTGGCCGGAATATACGTTTTCGCCACCAGGTGCATCACCGGCTAGAAAAAGGAGGAAAAAGTCCAATTCATGGTAGAGAGACAGGGAGACGAGTTCACTCTGTCGCACATGGATCGGGCCAGCCTTGCCCTGACCGTCGCTACAATGTTCCATACACAAGGGAAGGCGGATCGATTGCCCTCGTCGGTAAATTGCCAGGGGGGTGAGTCGTGGAACCTGAAATGGATCTGGCGGCCGAATGATTTATCTGCAAGCACCGCAACACCGGTCGGGGCAACTTTGGGTCATACGGAGATGGCCGTATTCAAGAGCGGAAGATGTACATTGTCCCCAATCCGTTGACCGACGAGGAACTGAGGGGTAGCGTGAGCCTGGTTACAGAAGCCGATAATTTGGTGGGAAGATTTGCCCAGTTATCCCTAGCCCTGACAAGGGTCAGGAACACGCCCAGTGGGCAACGGTACCAGTTCTATGTTTACCGTTTGGCCTGAGATGATCGGAGGGTTGGGCGATGCCGATCTATGAGTATCGCTGTCCGCACTGTCGGGGGCGATTCAGTGTGCTGGCGCTACGTCCGGGGCAGGAATCTCCCCGTTGCCCGCGCTGCGGGAACGCCGACGTCCGACGTCTGATCTCCGGCTTTGCCACCCTGCGCTCCGAGGAGGAGCAGGTCGAGGCGCTGGCCGACCCGGCCATGCTGGCCGATGTGGATGAAAACGATCCCAGGAGCATCGCCCGCTGGGCCCGCCGGATGCAGCGTACCATGGGCGAGGAACTGGGTGAGGATTTCGAGGAAATGATCGAAGCGATCGAGTCAGGCCGCTGGCAAGAAGAAGAGGAAGGGGAGGGCCGGACCGATCTCGGCGATGAGGACCTGGGTTGGGCCTAGGGGGAAACGGTGCCGTTCTGGTCGCGTAAGGAAAAAGAGGGGCCGGCCGGCCTGGAGGAAGGTCTGGCCCGCACCCGGCAGGGAGTCTTTGCCCGCATCGGGCAGATCTTTCGCCGCGGTGGGTTGAGCGAGGAAGACTGGGAAGAGCTGGAGGCCCTGCTCATCGAGGCCGACGTGGGGGTACAGACGACGTTGGAGATTGTGCAATCCCTGCGTCGGCGGGTGCGGGAGGAGGGAATCTGCGACCCGGAGGCGTTGCGCCGGGCCATGGCGGAGGAACTCCGGGCCATCCTGGAGGCGGCCCACCCCTCGTTCACCCCACCAGAACCGGGCATGCCTTACGTTATCCTGGTGGTAGGGGTGAATGGGGTGGGCAAGACCACCACCATCGCCAAACTGGCTTACCGCTACCGCCAACAGGGGCGAAAGGTCCTTTTGGCGGCGGCCGATACCTTCCGGGCGGCGGCGATCGAGCAACTCCAGGTATGGGGAGAGCGGGCCGGCGTTCCGGTATTGGCCCATCAGCCGGGAGCCGACCCGGGCGCGGTGGCCTTTGACGCCCTCTCAGCCGCCCTGGCCCGGGGAATTGATGTGGTCATCGTGGACACGGCCGGCCGGTTGCACACCAAGCACAACCTGATGCAGGAACTGGAAAAGGTCCGGCGTGTGATCCAGCGCAAAGTCCCCTCTGCCCCTCATCAAGTCCTCCTGGTCATAGACGCTACCACCGGGCAGAACGGGCTGGCCCAGGCCCGTCTCTTCACCTCCGCCGTACAGGTGACCGACCTTGCCCTGGCTAAACTCGACGGTACGGCCAAAGGAGGCATCGTCTTCGCCATCGTCCGCGAACTGGGCCTGCCGGTTACCTACGTGGGCACCGGGGAAAAACTGGACGACCTGGCCGATTTCGACGCCGAGCGTTTCATCCGGGCACTCCTGAACTGAGGGTCGGAGGTCCACGATGCCCCGAGACCGCTCCTTATATGCCCTGGGGGGTCTGTTTCTCCCGCGCTGGTCGTCTTCGAGGCCATCCGGGGCACGCTGTCGCCCCTTATATACCCTGGGGGGCATGTTTTTCCTGCTCCTCCTGGCCGGCTGCTTTCTGGTTTCGGGTGAACGGATTTTCAAGACGCCCCGGCCTTCCGGCGGGGAGGTCCAGATAAGGTTTGTCAGCGCCGATGGGGAGGCCGAGCGCCGGATATCCCTGGGCCGGCCCCTGGCTTGGGTGCGTCTGGACGTTAACGTCGAGGTGGATTGGGGAAAACTGAGCGTGGAGGTCATCGGCGAGGACCTGGTCCCCCTGCTGGGTGTGCAAGCACGCTACGGACAGGCCGGCCAGGGGGGTACCCTAGCCCGCTCCGATGTGGACGGTACGATCCGGCTGCGCGTGCGGGCTCATGAAGCCCGCAACGGCCGCTATACGATTCGTTACACCTTCCAGATTCCCCCCACGCCTACTCTTACGCCGACCCCTGTGCCGGCCCGGTAAGTGTACCTGGGATACACCGCGGGGGAATCACGGCCAGGCTCGAAATGGTAGCCTCGGCCTTTCCGGCAGTGAGGGAGCGAGAGCGTCTCCAGGGCGGGGACGGCGGCCGGCTACTCACCCTTGTGAACGATAGCGTACTGGGGACTGGCCGGGAAGAGGGCCCGTCCTTGTCGCAGGCCACCGCTCACCTCGGCCAGGGCGGTGGCATAGGCCACATCGGCTTCGTCCAACCAGATGCGCCAGCCATCTTCGCCGAGTTTCCGAATGTGGCCCTCGCGACTCCAACGGGCGTAGTAGTTTTTGGAAAGGCCATAGTGGCGCTCGGCATCGGAAGCGGTGATTGGCCGGCCGCGCAGATGCTCCCACTGGCGGCGGTCCAGCCGCCGACCGATCTCCCGGGCCTCGTCCTCCAGGACCAGGAGTTCGCCCTCCGGGGAGAGTTTTGAGCCAATCACCCCGTCTTTGGCCAGTTTCTCCAGCACGGCCGCTTCAACCCCGAATTGCTCAGCCGCCTGCACAATCGTCGTCCATTTCATCGCCGCACCTCCCTGTCGTTCTGACCTGACATCGCCTTTCTGGGCCACTGCACTTCTATTATACCAAATGTTTTGGATTTTTTCAAGTGGGTTGGTTCTTCTTTTGGGTGGTCTTGATTTGTGGAATCCTTCGCACCTTCCACCACAGTCGCAGAAAGTTGCGCATGGCCCGGAAGACCACCCGGAAAGTTCCACCGGATTGTTTTCCCACCAAGCGGGGGTAATGGTGCACACCCACTTCGGTCAAGGTGGCTCCTCGGCGGCGTGCCTTGGCCAGGATCTCGGTGTTGATGAGGGCGCCGCCGAACTCCAGGCGGATGTCCCTCAGCAGGTCCCCCCGAAAGACCTTGAAGGCGCAATCAATGTCGCGCAGGCGCAGGCCGAAGAAGAGGCGTACTGCCAGGTTAAAGATCCGGGCATAGAGCAGACGAAGCGGCGGGTCGCGCCGACGGATGCGGTAGCCGGCCACGATGTCGTACCGACCCACATAAGGCAGGAGGCGTTCCAGGTCGGCGATGTCGAACTGGCGGTCCGAGTCCATAAACATCACATAGTCGCCCCGGGTGTGGGCGAAACCGGTCATCAGGGCATCGCCGTAACCCCGGTTGACCTCGTGATGAAGAGCCACCACACGCGGTTCCTCGGCCGCTAGACGGTCCACGATCTGGGGGGTGGCATCGCGGCTGCCATCGTCCACCACGACGATCTCGAAATCCCGCACCAGACGTGGTAGGACCTCCAGGCAGCGGCGCACTACGAACTCGATGTTGGCTTCCTCGTTATGGGCCGGCAGAACGACGGAAAGCGCACTCTCCAGCACCCAACGACCTCCTAGGGCCAGCGGCTGTGTTGGGCCACATAAGCCTTGACCGCCTGGTAGGCCGGCCGGGGGTTTCCGGCCGGGTCAATCAGACCAAAGGCCGACTTCTGGTCGTCGGGCGGGTTGGTGCGGGCAAAGTTCAGGTTCCAAATGAACATCGCCCCCATCCAGGGTTGGTAGGTGGTGCGGCCTATCTCCAGCGCCCGGATCAGATAGTCGGCCTGATCCTGGGCCGTGTTGTAGGCGGCATACTCATAGCGAGGGGCCGGCACCTCCGTAATGCCTTCGATGGAGGCCCAGCCGAACTCGGTGATCCAGATTTGTTTATCGCCGTCCCCGTACTTTTCCATCACCTTGCGGATGTTTTCCACATGGCGGAAATAATGGGTGGGGTGGTCCACCCAGCCCGGGCCGGGACCGGGGTTATCGGGCCAGAGGGTCTCCGGGGGATTGAGCGTGCCGGCCACATGCACAGCCATGACGTCGAAATAGCTCCGTACCACCCCATCCTGATATCTGTATACCGCCTCCAGGTAGGTGATGTCATCCATGGCGATGGTGGGGTCGTTTGTCCCGGTGGGCGTCAGCGGGCCGAAGAGGACGATGGCCAGGGGGTCGGCCTCCTTGATGCGGAGGTAAGCCACCCGCAAGAGTTCCACATAGCGGCCGGGGGTCTGGACGTAGCCGGCGTTCTCCTCCGCATAGTTCTGCTCGTTCCAGATCTCATAGGCCTGGATACGGCCACGGTAGCGGGAGGCCATCGCATAGAGCAAGTCGCCCAGGTCATTGGGGTCGGCCGGCATGCCGTAGCTGCCGTCTTCGGTAGCCCAGCCCGGGGCGCGGACGACGCTCACCAGAAGTTTACGGTGGTGTTGCCCCACGGCCTCCACCACATTGTCCAGTTCATCCCAGACGTAGTAACCCTTGGAGCCTTCGATATGCTCCCACCAGGCCTGCTGACGTACCCACTCGATGCCCAGATCGTCTACGTAGCCCAGTACCTCGTCATAGTCCTTGTAGAAGAGGTCCACGTCAATGCCGAAGGAAAAGTAAGGCGTGCGCATGGGGAAAGTAGGGTCCGGGGTTGGGCTGGGGGTCAGGGTAGGTCCGAGCGTTGGGGTGGGCTTGGGGGTATTGGTCGGCACCGGGGTCTGCACGGCCACCGAGGCCGGCGGGATGGAAGGCATCGTGGCGGCCGGCCCGCAGGCGGCCAGGAGGGAACCGAGCAGGATGAGACCTGCGACGGACCAGAAGTGTTTGGGACGGGCCATGGTTTTCTCCTCGTCGGGTATGATCCGTGTTACGGCCACTGGGTATGTTCTCGGATGTCTTCACGCACGGCTTTGTAGGCCGGCCGGAGGGACCAGTCGGCCCGTAGCAGACTAAAGGGGGCCTTTTCATCGGTAGGAGGGGTAATGGTGGAAAAGTTGAGGTTCCAGATGAACATGGCCCCCAACCAGGGTTGATACCGGCTGCGGCCCATTTCCAGCGCCTGGATCAGGTAGACGGCCTGCTCATACTCTGTGTTGTTGAGGGCGTATTCATAGCCCGGCGCGGGCGTATCTCCGATGTTCTCCAGGGAAGCCCAGCCGAACTCGGTGATCCAGATCTGCTTGTCGCCGTCGCCGTACTCCTCCATCACCCGGCGAATGTTTTCCACGTGGCGGAAGTAGAAGGTGGGGTGGTCTACCCAGCCCGGGCCGGGGCCGGGGTTATCGGGCCAGAGGGTGTCGGGCGGATTGTGCACACCGGCCACGTGAGCGGCCAGGACATCGAAATACCCTCGGACCTCGCCACCGTTGTACTCGTACATCTGGCGCAGGTAGGCGATGTCGTCAATGGCGATAGCGGGGTCGTTCACCCCCGTGGGCGTCAGCGGGCCCAGGAGAACAAAGGCGTAGGGGTCGGCCTCCTTGATACGGACATAGGCCACCTTCAGGAGTTCGACGTAGCGGCCAGGCCCCTGGACGTAGCCGTCGTTTTCCACAGCATAATTCTGCTCGTTCCAGATTTCATAGGCATGGATGCGGCCGGCGTAGCGGGTGGCCATAGCATAGAGAAAATTGCCCAAGTCGTCGGGGTTGGCCGGCATGCCATAGCCGCCGTCGGCGGTAGCCCAGGAGGGCGAGCGGACGATGCTTACCAGAAGTTTCCGGTAACTGCGGCCCACTGCATCTACCACCTCGTCCATTTCATCCCAGATGTATTCCCCCTTGGCCGGCTCCAGGTCGGACCAGTAGATCTGCTGGCGTTCCCATTCCACCCCCAGGTCTTTGACATACTCCATGACGTCGTCCTGGCTGCGCCAGACCACCTCGGGGTAAAAGAGGTGGGCATTGATGCCGTAGGAGAAGTGGGTGGTGCGCATGGGGAAGAGCGGATCGGGCGTGGGTGAGGGCGTAGGGGTAGGAGGTGGGAGGGGAGTGGGTTCGGGCGTGGCCGTCGGTTCGGCCGGGGCTGTGGGCTGGACCGTGGGCATAGGGGTCGGAAGCGGTTCTTCGGCGGCCGGTGCACAACCGACCAGGATGAGGGTCAAAATCAGGGTGATCCAGATCGCGTTTCGGTGTAGACGGGACATCAGTGTTCTCCTTTGGGGTACATGAATCACCTGAACCTGGTACCGGTGGATTGTATCCGACTTGCTCCTACTTCGGCATCTGGGCCAGGGCGGCATAGGCCGGCCGCAACGTCCCGTTGGGCCGGATGATCCCGAAGGGGGACTTTTCGTCGGTAGCGGGGAAGCAGGTGGCAAAGTTCAGGTTCCAGACGAACATCGCCCCCAGCCAGGGCGGGTACTCGGTACGCGCTTTTTCAAAGGCTCGGACCAGATAGGCGGCCTGTTCCTGCTCAGAGTTGTAGTAGCCATACTCATAGCCCCGGGCGGCCACCGAGGTAACGTTCTCCGTGGAAGCCCAGCCGAACTCGGTAATCCAGATCGGCTTATCGCCCATTCCGTAGGCTACCATAACGGCGCGGATGTTCTCGACATGACGGAAATAGTGGGTGGGGTGGTCCACCCAACCCGGGCCGGGGCCGGGGTTATCGGGCCAGAGGGTATCGGGCGGGTTGAGGGTGCCGGCCACATGCACCCCCAGGACGTCGAAATAGTTGCGGATGACGCCGTCCTGGTACTGGAACATCCGCTTCAGATACGTGATGTCGTCAATAGCCAGGTAAGGATTGTTCACGCCGGTGGGCGTGAGCGGGCCGCAGATCACGATGGCGTTCGGGTCGGCTTCTTTGATACGGCGGTAGGCCACCTTCAGGAGTTCGACGTAGCGCTCGGCCCCGGCTACGTAACCGGCGTTTTCCACGGCATAGTTCTGTTCGTTCCAGATCTCATAGGCCTGTACCTGCCCGCGGTAGCGGGAGGCCATGGCGTGGAGGAAATCGCCCAGGTCGCTGGGGTTGGCCGGCATACCGTGTCCCCCGCTCTGTGTGGCCCAGGCCGGAGACCGGACGATGCTGAACATAACCTGTATCCCTTTTTGGCCGGCCTTCTGGGCGATGACATCGAGAAAATTCCAGTTGTAAGTGCCTTTGACCGGCTCGATGTCGGCCCAATGGACCTGTTGGCGAATCCAGCCGAAGCCGGCCCCTCGGACCAGGTCCAGAACGCCGTCAATGTTGCTTCCGGTCAAGTGCACATCGAAGCCGTAGCGCAGGTTGCCGGACGTCGTGATGGACGGCGTAGGCGTGGAAGTCGACGTAGGTAGAGGGGTACTGCCTCTCTGCAATCGGTGCAGGTACTCGTAACCGAGCAAGCCCAGCAGCACTTCATAAGGAGTGCCGGCCAGTTCAGGGTGGTATTCGAAACGGTTGCGCTCAAAGTACTGCACCAGGTAGGTCTTTCCGTCGGTGGGGCTGACCTCGTAGAACGGCTCGGAAATGGGGTAACCGAAAACGGGCAAGCCGCCGTTGCGCTTCCAGTAGTCCAGGAAGATGCCGCTCAGGGAATGTCCCCCGTAGTAGGGAAAATAGAGCCGGCCCGGAGTATCGTAATGGGGTTCGGGGGCCGGATCGAAAGTGCGTCCCTGGGTAACGATGAGGCCCAGCAGGCGCAGGAGGACCTCGAAGCGCGTGCCGGCGTATTCGGGATGGTATTCAAAGATGGCCCGCTCAAAGTACTGGGTGAAGTAGGTGTTCCCGTCGGTGCTGACGTCCAGAAATTCGTCGGTGATGGGGTAGCCGAAGATATAAAGGCCACCGTTTTTTTCCCAGTAATCCAGAAAGGCTCCGGAGACGGTATGCCCGGTTTCGGCAAAGTAGCGGGATCGTCCTGTTCCCGGAGAGGCCCCGATCGAGCGAGTGCTCAGAAGCAGAGGCAGGAGCAATCCCAGGATCCAGATCGGGCTCCACCATCGTCGAACGACCATCAGTCTACCTCCTTTCTGCGAGCGCAATCGCGGGGGATATTATAACATTGTCCCCTGATTCTGGCAAATGGATTCGGAACGAACTGGACGGGGGATAAACCTGTGGTATAATAACCTGCGATTTCCACGTCATCGCGGGATGCCTTCTTGTCGTGGGTATTACTGAGCGTAAAGAGGAGTATGATGAAAGTACCTCTGAAGTGGCTTCGGGAATACGTCTCGTTGGATGACCTCTCGGTGGACGTCCTGGTCCATCGCCTGACCCTGGCCGGGCTGGAGGTGGCCGGCACCGAGCACATTGGCCGGGAGTGGGATCGCGAGCGCATCCTGGTTGGCGAGGTGCTGGAGGTGCGTCGCCATCCCAACGCCGACCGCCTGACCGTGGTAGACGTCTCCTTTGGGGCCGGCTCCCCGCTCAGCGTGATCTGCGGTGCCCCCAATATCCAACCGGGGATGCATGGCCAGAAGGTGGCCCTGGCCCGGGTCGGCGCCCGCCTCTACGATGGCCATAGCCGGGAACCCCGTCAAATCACCCTCAAGGCCAATACCATCCGCGGGGTACGCTCCGAAGGGATGATCTGCTCGGAGAAGGAACTCGGCCTCTCCGAGGACCACACCAGCGTGGTGATTCTTCCTGAGGATGCCCCCCTCGGCCTTCCCCTGGCCGACTACCTGGGCGAGGTCATCCTGGACGTTGATCTGACCCCCAACTTGGGCCGCTGTTACTCGATGATCGGGGTAGCCCGTGAGGTCGCCGCACTCTTCGGGCGGGAACTGCGCCGGCCTTTCCCTAGCCCTCGGGAAACCGGAGACCCCATCGCCGGCCAGGTGACGGTGGAGGTCCTCGACCCCGACCTTTGTCCCCGCTATTCCGCCGCCCTGGTGCGCGATGTCCCCATGGTCCCTTCGCCCTCCTGGATGCAGCAGCGCCTCCTCCGCGCCGGCATGCGGCCCATCAACGTTGTTGTGGATACAACCAACTATGTCATGCTCGAGTTCGGCCAGCCGCTTCACGCCTTCGATTACGAGAAACTCCGCCCGAAGCCCGGCCAGGACTATCCACCGGCCATCGTCGTTCGTCGCGCCCGGCCAGGGGAATGCCTGATCACCCTCGACGGCGTGGAGCGCGTCCTGGACCCGGATGCCCTGCTCATCTGCGATGGCCAAGGGCCGGTCGCTTTGGCCGGGGTGATGGGCGGGTTAGAAAGCGAGGTCACCGAAGCCACCCGCCACATCCTCCTGGAATCGGCCCACTTTGACCCGATCGGCATCCGGCGTACTTCCCAGGCCCTGCACCTTTCCAGCGAGGCCTCTATCCGCTTCGAGCGTGGTGTGGACCCGGAGGGGACGGTCTGGGCCCTCCGGCGGGCCTGCGCCCTGTTGGAGGAACTGGCCGGTGCCGTTACGGCCCGGGGCGTCGTGGACGTTTACTCCCGGCCTTGTCCGCCCCGCGCCGTCGCCCTTCCGGCCGGTGAAGTCCGGCGCATCCTGGGCATCTCCCTGACGGCGGAGGAGGTGGCCGAACTCCTGCGCCCGCTCGGCTTCGCCTGTACGGTGGAGGGGGAAACCGTCCAGGTGGAGGTGCCCTCTTTCCGCATGGACGTCTCCCTTCCGGCCGACCTCCTGGAGGAAGTCGCCCGTATGTACGGCTATGACCGCATTCCGGCCACCCTGTTGCGCGACATCCTTCCCCCGCAGCGTGGCAATGCGCTTCTGGAACTTCAGGAGCACATCCGCGACGTCCTGGTGGGCTGCGGGTTGGATGAAGTCATCACCTATTCCCTGACCAACCTGCGTAGCGTTTCCCGGCTGACCCCGGGGATGCCCGAGATAGACGGCAGCCGTTACCTCCGGCTGGCGAACCCCCTTTCCCCGGAGCGAGAATACCTGCGCCAGACGTTGATGGCCGGCCTTTTGGAGGCCCTGGCCCTCAACCTGCGTTCCTATGAGCGGGTTGCCCTCTTCGAGATCGGCCGTGTCTATTTGCCCCGGGAGGGGCAGGAACTGCCCGACGAACCCCCTATGTTAGGGCTGGCCCTGGCCGGCCAGCGGGAGGAGCGCTCTTGGATTTCCTCCGCGGCCGGGGACATGGACTTTTTCGACCTAAAGGGGGTGGTAGAAGTCCTGCTGGACCGCCTGGGCATCGTCGGAGCGCGCTTTGAACCGTCTGCCCATCCTTCCTTTCACCCCGGCCGGCAGGCGACATTGTGGCTGGGGGAAGAGGTGATCGGACATCTGGGCGAGGTCCACCCCCAGGTGTGTGCCCAGTTCGAACTGCCGACCCACCGCATCTGTCTGGCCGAAGTCTCCCTCTTCCCCTTCCTGCACCACGCCGGGTTGCGGCTGTACGAGCCGCTCTCGCGTTTCCCGGCCGTCATTCAGGACATCGCGGTGGTGGTGGATGAGGGCGTTCCGGCCGTGCGCGTGGCCGAGGTGATTCGCCGGGCCGGTGGACCCCTTCTACGGGATGTCGCCCTCTTCGATGTCTATCGGGGTTCCCCCCTTCCCGAAGGGAAGCGCAGCCTGGCTTACCGTCTGACCTTCCAGGCGATGGATCGTGTCCTGGTGGAAGACGAGGTCAACCGCCTGCGCGTGAAAAAGATCGTGCCGGCCCTGGAGCGCGCGCTGGGGGCGACGATCCGGGCAAGATAGTCCCCGACCTGTAGGGGAGATGATCAAGAACCGATGGTAGAGGTTGTCCATGGATGCCGACCTGCTGATTACCCACGCTACCCAGCTCCTTACGCTGGCTTCTCCGGCCGGCCCGAAGCGAGGGGCGGAGATGGCCGACCCCGGCCTCATCCTCGACGGGGCCGTGGCTGTGGAGGGCGGGGCCATCGTCGCTGTGGGTCCCACAGCCGAGGTCCAGGCCCTCTATCGTGCTCCCATGGTGGTGGATGCAGAAGGAAAGGTCGTCCTGCCCGGCTTTGTGGATGCGCATACCCATGCCCTCTTTTCCGGATTTCGGGCCGAGGAATTTGAAATGCGCCTGCGCGGGAAGACTTACCTGGAGATCATGCGGGCCGGCGGAGGCATCCAGAGCACGGTCAACGCCACCCGCGCTGCTTCCTGGGAGAGACTCCTTCGGGAAACTCGCTCCCGTCTGGAGAACATGCTGGCCTACGGCACGACCACGGCCGAGGTCAAGACCGGCTACTCCCTGGAAAAAGAGGGAGAACTGCGCCTGTTGCGGGCCATCCTGTGTCTGGCTCGTGACCCCCACCAGGCCCTGGACCTCGTCCCCACCTTTCTGGCTGCCCATGCCGTCCCCCGCGAGTTCCAGGACGATCCGGAGGGCTATGTCCGGT
>FWPU01002383.1_pt1 | contig 52433 bp, 44 predicted proteins | sample 2228361 | NCBI WGS metagenome assembly FWPU01 (sample SAMEA103939777, study PRJEB20133) | metagenome | reverse complement strand
CTCGAACCAGCACCCGACGCGGCCGCGTCCGCGCCGACGGCGGCGGGAATTACTCCTTGAAGCACTTCTTGAAGAAGGCGCGCGAAGCAGCGCTGAATCTCCTCCCCCCCGTCTTCCTTCAAAATTCCCCCACTGCCCATGACAGGATGGCTTGTCGGCATCCGAATCATATAAAGCCTACCTCGATGCGGCCCCGCCGCCGGTCAATAGGCCGGTCACGGGACCGGATGAATTCGGAGACTTCTACATGGAGTACCTGCGGTACCTCGAACAGCGGATTCAGGAGAAGCTGACCTCCCTCAATGGCCTCATGGGACGCCTGTCCCTTCGCACGGTGGTTGCTTGGGCGGCCCATCGCGTACAGCGTATACCAGCGGGGAGAATCGCCGATTACTACGGCTACAAGGACGATGATTCCGTTCGCTCTCTCGTCGGCCGGTTCCAGGCGCGCTTGGGGAAGGACCCAGCCCTCAATGAAGCCCTCGCAAGTGTTATCGTTTCTGCGTCGCGATTTCGTTAACAGTTCAGCGGGCCTTGACCTCGGCCCAGGCGGCCTCCAGGGCCTTCCTGATCCCCGGGGGCAGGACGGGCAGCGTAGCGCATCGGGCGAGCACCTCAGCCGGCGGGAAGACCAGCGGGTCATCCAGCAGTTCCCTGCGCACGTGCTTCCAGGCCGCCTCGTTGGGATTGGCGAACCGCGTCTCGTTGGTGATCGCCGCGGAGACCTCCGGCCGCAACAGATAATCGATGAACCGGTGGGCCAGTCCGGGCTGCGGCGCGCCCTTGGCGATGCAGAGATTATCGAACCAGAGCGTGCCCCCCTCCTTAGGCACCACGTAGACCACCTTGCCTCCCAGCTCCGCGGAGGCCTGCAGCGCGTCGCCGCTGTATGACTGGGCTATCCAGCAGTCCCCGTTTATCAGCATCTCCTTGGGCGACGAGTTGTACGCCTTTGGCTTGCGCTCGAGGAGTTTCTTCTTGGCCTTCTCGACGGCCTCCAGCGACGGCGCGTAGCGGAGGTCGGCGCCCGTCAGCCGCATCGCCGCGGCGAAGACCTCGCGCCCGTCATCCAGCATCGTCATCTGCCCGACGAGCTTCGGATACCACAGCGCCTCCCAGGAATCGGGCGCCGGGGCCACCTTGTCCTTGAGATAGGCGATGCCGGTCGTGCCCCACATGTAGGGCACGGAGTAGGCGTTATCGGGGTCGTGGGGCAGGTCCGTGAACTTGGGATGCAGGTTTTTCACGTTGGGGATGGCCGCGCGGTCCAACCTTTCGAGGGCGCCCTGCGCGATCAGTATGGGCACCACCTCGTCGCTGGGAAAGACGACGTCGTATCCTGAGCGGCCCCCGGCGAGCTTGACCCGGAGCGTCTCCGAGGACTCCATGTAGTCCAGGACCACGCGGCAGCCCGCCTCCCGCTCGAACCCGCGGATGGTGTCCTTGGCGAAGTAGTCCGACCAGGTCAGCACGTGCAGCTCCGGCGCCGACGGGCCGCAGCCAGCCAGGACCGCCGCCGCCAGAATCGCGCGCCTCATCTTCCACCTCCGGCCAGTGGTATGCGCGAAATCCTCAAAGAGACCGCCAGGAGCCCCAACGACGCCGCCAGCAGCGCCGTCGATACCGCGTTGATTTCCGGCGTCACCCCGAACCGCACCATCGAGTATATCTTCACCGGCAGCGTCGCGCCCCCCGGGCCGGCGGTGAAATAAGTGACCGCGAAGTCGTCGAACGAAAGCGTGAATGCCAGCAGCGCCCCGGAGACTATCCCCGGCAGGATCGCCGGGAACGTGACCCGCCAGAACGCGCCCCAGGCCGTGGCCCCAAGGTCCCGCGCAGCCAGCTCGACCGTCCGGTCGATCCCCTCCAGCCGCGCCGAGACCACCACCGCCACGTAGGACATATTGAACGTGGTGTGCGCCAGCGCCGCCGTCCACAGCGACAGCGACGCCCCCAGCGTCCGGAAGAGGGCCAGGAGTGCCACCGCCAGCACGATGTCCGGCACCATTATCGGCAGCGACACCAGCGCTGCGTACAGCCGCTTGCCCCGGAAGGCCGGCCGCGCCGCCAGCGCCGCCGCCGTCCCCAGCACGGTTGAAAGCGCCGTGGAGACCAGCGCCAGCGCCACCGTGTTCCAAAGCGCCGCGCGCAGGTCGCGGTTCTCCCACGACCTTGCGTACCAGTCCAGCGTGAAGCCCGCCCAGCGGAAATGCCTGGAGGCGTTGAAGGAAAAGAGGCCCATGACCGCGATCGGCGCGTAGAGACCCGCCAGCAACAGGGCCGTGTAGGCCGCCAGGATCTTCCTCATATGAGGCCCTCCGGGCGCCTCAGCCGGTGATAGATCCAAGCGAACGCCGCCGTCAGCGCCATCAGGACCAGCGTCAGCGCGGATCCCGCGGCGGCGTTGTCCGACCGGCAGAAACAGTGGTTGATCTGGCTGCCGATCATCGGCACGGAGGCCCCACCGATGAACTCCGGCAGCGCGAAGACCCCCACGAGCGGCACGAAGACCAGCAGGCACCCCGCCGCGATGCCCGGCGCGGTGAGCGGGAGGATGACCCTCCAGAACGCCCCCCAGGGCGTGGCGCCCAGGTCGCGCGCCGCCTCGATCAGCCGCCGCGGCACCCTCTCGATCGAGACGTAGAGCGGGAGGATCATGAAAGGCAGAAAACTGTGCACGAGGCCGAAGATCACCGCGCCTTCCGTGTAGAGGAACCCCATGGGCCGGAGCACGAACATAAGCGCGTAGGTGCGCACCAGCAGGTTCGTCCAGAACGGGAGCACCACCAGGAACAGGAGGAAATTCCTCCACCTCGGCGCGCATCCCGCGATGAAGTAGGCCGCCGGGTAGGAAACCACCAGGCACGCGGCCGTCGACGCCGCCGCGATCAGCAACGACCGCCACAGCAGCATCCACGTCGTGGCCTCCACCAGGGTCCGGGCAGCCTCCGGACCGAGGGAGCGGACGACCAGGGCCGCCGCGGGCACCAGGAGGAAGACCGCCAACCATCCGGCGGTGACCATGAGCAGCGCGAGGTTGCGCCTGTTCATCTGGGGAGCACCCGGACGTCCTCCGGCAGCCAGGAAACCGTGACCGCCTGGCCGGCCCGGAGGCCGGTCTCGGCGCCCTCGGCCAGGAGCCGGCGGTCCCCGGCCCGCAGGACTATCGACGTGGAGGCGCCGCGGAAGATCACCTCCTCGACCAGCGCGCGTATGCCGCCCCCGCCTCCGTCCAGGCGCACCTTCTCGGGGCGCACCATGAGGGTGACCGGGCCGGTCGCCGTGGCAGGGATCTCGAGGCCGTCGGCGGTGCGCACCGCCCTCCCGTCGCCGGTGCCCTCGAAGAAGTTCCCGGCGCCCACGAAGCCGGCCACGAACCGCGTGGCCGGGCGGTCGTACACGTCGCGCGGGGTCCCGACCTGCTCGATCGCGCCGCGGTTCATGACGGCGACCCTGTCGGACATCGCCAGGGCCTCCTCCTGGTCGTGGGTGACGTAGAGGAACGTCATGGCCAGCTCGCGCTGGAGGCGCCGCAGCTCCTCGCGGAGGCCCTGGCGTAGCTTGAGGTCGAGCGCCGCCAGCGGCTCGTCCAGCAGCAGCACGCGCGGGCCGGTGACCACGGCGCGCGCCAGGGCCACGCGCTGCTGCTCGCCGCCGGAGAGGGTCCCCGGGGAACGCCGCTCGCAACCGGTCAGGCCTACCTTCTCCAGGGCGCGGCTGACCCGTGAGTCGACGTCGGGCGCCCCGAGGATCTTCAGGCCGAAGGCCACGTTGCCCGCCACGTCGAGGTGCGGGAAGAGCGCGTAGCTCTGGAAAACCATGTTGACGTCGCGGCGGTGCGGGGGTACGCCCGCCGTGTCGGCGCCCCCCAGGAGTATCGTCCCCTCGTCGGGATCCTCGAAGCCGGCTATGAGCCTCAGCAGCGTCGTCTTTCCGCAGCCGGAAGGGCCCAGGAGGGAGAAGAACTCGCCCCGGCGGACCTGGAAGCTCACGCCGTCGGCCGCGCGTCGGCCGCCGTACGACTTCGTCACCCCGCGCAGTTCGACGTCGAAGGAATCCACCCCTTCGAGCACCCCCTTCGGCGCCGGCGGCGCCTACCTCAGGCGCTTGAGAGAGACGCCGTGGATGAAGAGGTTCCTGTCGTACTCCCCTTCCTTCCAGGCGTCGTTGGTGAACTCGATGCCGAGCCTCCGCTCGCCCGCGGCGATCTTGGCGGCCACCTTGTACTCCTTGACGTCGGTCGAGGTCAGGACGACCTCGCCGCTGACGGCCTGCCCGTCGACGCGGACGCGGAACTTGGCGAACTCGTTGAGGGCCTCGTCGCAGGCGGCCTTCACGGCGATCTCGTACTCTCCGTCGGCGGGAATCCTGACCTTGGCCTCGGCGCAGCCATTGGAGTAGTAGAAGGTCCGCTCGTTGCCGTCGTCGTAGCCGAAGTGGTCCGTGTCCTTGAACTCACCGACGGCCTCGAACCTGGTAAGATCCACCGTGATGGGCTTGGGATCCACCGGGGCTGCCGTGGGGGGCGGGGGCTGGGGGGCCGCCGGCGCGGCGGGCGCCGCCGCCGGGGGCCGCTGTGGCTCCGCGGGCTTGGATTCCTTCGACGCCTGGCATCCGGCGAGGGCGATGGCGGCCGCGGTCAAACAGGCGAGTCTCTTCATGGCTTTCTCCTGAATCTCGTTCTCTCCCGTCGGGGAGCACCTTAATTCGCGGGGCGGGCCCAAGTCAAGCGTCGGCGCTACCCGGGCCGGTGCTTGATCCTGTGGGTGCGGGGCACCTTGCCGCATTCGGGGCACTTGACGTCGTATCTCGGGAACGGCTGCCTGCAGGGGAGGCACCTGTACCCGTCGATGGAACGGTCCCAGTAGAAGCGGGCGCGCGCCCCGCAGCCGGGGCAGATGGAGATGAGCACCTCCTTGTCGGGGTGCTTGGGGCTGTTGGAGCAGACGAACATGATCGGGCCGGTCTCCTCGGGGCTGCGGGCCGGCTCGGCGGGGGGCGGCGCAGGGGCCTCCTCCCGCCTGGGGGGCGCCTTCCGGCCCCCGCCGCCGGCGGATGCCGCGGCTATGATCAGCAGGAGCAGCACGAATCCGCCGACGACGCCGGCGATCAGGGGGAAGGGGCTGGAGGCCCGCGGCGCCGCCAGCGCTATGCGGCTAGACCTGCCCGACCTGCCGGCGCGCTGCATGTGGTTCAGACGGCGGCCCGCGCCAGATACCAGCGCGCGAAGTCGCGGATGCCCTCCTCGATGGGTACCTTCGGGTCGTATCCCAGGTTCGCCCGGGCACGTTCGATCGATGCACAGGTCCGCCGGACGTCCCCCGGCTGCTCTGGGAGCCGGCGGATGTTCACTTTCTTTCCCACCGCCTGCCCGATCAATTCGACCAGGCGCCCGAGCGTCACGGTCCGCGAGTCGCCCAGGTTGTAGACCGCGAATGGTTCGTCCCGGCCGATCGCCGCGACGATGCCCTGGACGATGTCGGATATATGCGTGTAGTCTCGCTCGGTGGATCCGTCGCCGTACAGTTCGATCTCGCGGCCGGCGGCCGCTGCGGCAGTGAACTTGTGGATCGCCATGTCGGGGCGCTGGCGCGGCCCGTAGACGGTGAAGAAGCGCAGGCACGTCGCGCGTATCCCGTGGAGGCGCGAGTAGACGCGGACGTAGTGCTCGCCGACGAGCTTGCTGATGCCGTATGGGGAGATCGGCCGCAGGGCCTCGTCGTCCTCCCGGAAGGGGACCTCCGCGTTCCCGTACACGGAGGAGCTGGAGGCGAATATGAAGCGGAGGACGCCAGACCTGCGGCAAGCCTCAAGCAGCGCCAGGGTGCCGCCCACGTTGACCGAGTCGTACAGGAGGGGATCGGCCAGCGAGGGGCGCACCCCCGCGCGGGCCGCCAGGTGCACCACCGCGTCCGGCCGCTCGGCCGCTACGAGGTCGGCCGATTCGCGGACGTCCCGCTGGTAGAGGCGGAAGCCGCCGGGGGGCAGGTTCCGGCGCTTGAGCGCGGCGTCGTAGAAGTCGTTGAAATCGTCGATGACGGCCACATCGTTGCCGAGGGCCAGCAGGCGCTCCAGGAGGTGCGATCCGATGAAGCCCGCGCCGCCGGTGAGTAGGATCTTCATCTAACGCGCGGTGAGCTTGCCCTGGAAGAGGGTGAGGAAGGATACGTAGAGGAAGCCCACCAGGAAGAGCATCTGGAACGGTATCGCTCCGTACATGCGGTGGATGTACGAATAGTATACGACCCAGCCGAACGCCAGCCCCGCCAGCAGTTCCAGGGCGGGGACGATCCAGCGGAAATTGACGCGGTACTTCTTTCCCATGAAGGTGTCGCCGCTCCCGCTGATGTTGTACTTCGGGGTCCTGACGAACTCGCCCCCCCTGGTCAGCAACCCTTCGAGAACGGCGCGGCTGTTGGAGATGCACATTCCGATCCCCATGCACAGGAGCATCGGCGTGTAGAGGATCGTGCGGATCACCCCGCGGAGGCCGTGGAGCTCCCGCTGCGACGCCAGGTAGAAGAGACAGACCGACAGCGTCGCCATGGAGAAGACCGCCAAGTCCAAGATGACGCTCGTCTTCATCTCGAGGCGCGGTCGGAACCACGTGACGGGGAACATCAGGACCGCCAGGAGGAAGGTCAGGAGGTAAGCGGTGTTGCCCAGGAGGTGCACGATCCCCTCGATTTTGACGTGGAGGGGGATCGGGGCCCGGATCACGTCCTTCAGCAGCTTCTTGGAGGTCTGCATGGATCCCTTGACCCAGCGGTGCTGCTGGCTGCGGAACCCCTTCATCTCGACGGGCAGCTCGGCGGGGGTGTCGACGTCCGGCAGGAAGACGAACTTCCATCCCTTCAGCTGGGCCCGGAAGCTTAGATCCAGGTCCTCGGTCAGGGTGTCGTGATGCCAGCCCCCGGCGTCGTCGACGGCCTGGCGGCGCCACATGCCCGAGGTCCCCGAGAAGTTGAAGAAGCGGCCCGAGCGGTTCCTGGCGGCGTGCTCCATGATGAAGTGGCCGTCCAGGAAGATCGACTGGAGCCGGGTCAGCAGCGAGTATTCCTTGTTGATGTGCTCCCAACGCGTCTGGACGCACCCCACACGCTCGTCCGTGAAGAAGTGAATCGTCCGGTTCAGGAAGTCCGGTTTGGGCACGAAATCGGCGTCGAATATGGCCACGAAAGAGCCCTTTGCGGTCTTCAGCCCGTGGTCGAGCGCCCCCGCCTTGAAGCCGGTGCGGTCCGGCCTGTGGATGTATTCTATGTCCACCCCCTTGGCCCGCCACTCCTGGACCTTATGGAGAGCCACCTCGCTGGTTTCATCGGTGGAGTCATCAAGCACCTGTATCTGGAGGCGATCGCGGGGGTAATCCATGGAACACGTGGCGTCTATCAGCCGCTCGGCCACGTAGAGCTCGTTGAACAGCGGCAGCTGGACCGTCACGTGCGGCAGATCGTCGAAGCGTTTCGTGACGCGGGGGCTGCGGCGGGCATGGCGGTAGTAGAGGTAGACCATCAGGTACCGGTGAAGGCCGTAGAGGCACAGGAGGCCCAGCACCGCCAAGTAGACGTAGATGACCGCCAGCCCCGCGGCGTGTCCGGCGCCGATTCCCGCCGGGATAGCGAGATGCCAATTCACACAGCACCCGACCCTTTCTCGTTCCTGCCGGTTAAAAGAACGGAAATCAAGATTATAATCGACCTCCGCGTGGGTCAAGTATGGTATTTGGCGGGGGCTGCGTCCATAGCCCCCGGTTGGAGGCGGCATGAAATCGCATACGGAACACCTATGGTTCAACACCCGTGAAAGGGTCGAGTTCGTCAACATCACCCCGGAGGTCGAACGGATCGTCAGGAAAAGCGGCATCCGGGAGGGTCTTGTGCTAGTCAACGCGATGCACATCACCGCCAGCGTCTTCATCAACGACGACGAGCGGGGGCTCCACGCCGATTTCAGGGAATTCCTGGAGAGGATCGCGCCCCACGCCCCCGCCGACAGGTACCGGCACAACGATACGGGAGAGGACAACGCCGACGCGCACCTCAAGCGCCAGATATTCGGCCGCGAGGTGGTTGTGGCGGTGACCGGCGGCAAGCTCGACTTCGGCCCCTGGGAGCAGATCTTCTACGGGGAATTCGACGGCCGCCGCCGCAAGCGGGTCCTGGTGAAGGTGATCGGCGAGTAGGCGCCTTCAGGGACACCCGCAGGGGATCGAGGAGCAGCGCGGGCACCCCTTGCCGTACTTGGCCAGGGCGGCCTCCTGGACGTCCACGCCCGATATGGAGGCCACGGTGCAGAGCCAGGCCAGCACGTCGGCGACCTCCTCGGTGATCCTGCTCCGGTCGCGCTTGCGGACCGCCTCCGCCAGCTCGCCCACCTCCTCCGTGAACCACAGGAAGTCCCGGTCCAGCCCGCGCGCGGCGTCCCGCTCGTGGTAAGTCCGCCGGATAAGATCCTGGAATTCAGCGATTCTCATGCCTCCTCCATCGCGACGGCCGCGCCTCCTCCATCCCCAGCAGCCGAGCCAACAGGAAATACGACACCGCGCCCGCCGCCACGGGGACCAGCACCCGCGCCAGCCGGCCCGCGAATGAGGCGCCCACGGCCGCCTCCATCAGGAGATACAACCCCCAAGCTACCCCGCCCATGATCGCGCCCGCCGCGGCGGACCGCGCGAGGGTGCGCCCCACCGGCCCCAGGTCCAGCCCCTCGTGCCGCCGGCGCAGGAGCCCGTTCAACACCAAAAAGGTGGCCAGGCCCGTGACCGAGTTCGCCAGGGCGATCCCCTTCTCGCGGAGGAAACCCACCAGCGAGAGGCTCAGCACCAGGTTCAGGAGCACCATCGCGGCGCTGACCTTCACCGGCGTCACGGCGTCCTTCCGGGCGTAGAAGGCGCGGACCTGGACCTGGTTGGAGCAGTAGCACCACAGCCCCGCCGAGTAAAGCGCCACCACCCAGGCGGTCCGGATCGTGTCCTGCGGCCCGAACCGGCCGTGCTCGAAGAGAAGCGCGACGATCGGCCTGGCCAGTACGATCAGCCCTATCGTGGCGGGGATGGAGATGAAAAGCACCAGCGAGAGCGAATCCCTGAGGACCCCTCGGAAGTCCTCCTTGGGGGACGCCAGCAGGGGATACACGGCAGTGGCCACGGCCGTCCCCACCAGGGCCAGAGGAAGCTGGGTGAGCTGGTTCCCGTAGTATATCACCGAGGCGGCGCCCGCACCGGCGAGGTATTGGGCGATGAGGGTCCCGACCAGTTCGTTGATCTGCGCGGGGGCCAGCCCGAACGCCAGCGGCACGAAACGCCGCCCCACCTCGCGCAGGCCGGGATCGCCCAGGTCGAGCGCCGGGCGGATCGGCACCCGTCGCGCCCGCAGCGGCGGTATCATGATGAGTAGCTCCAGGATCCCCCCGATCACCACCGCCCAGGCGACCGCCTCTATGTTGCGGGCGAACGCGAAGAGCGCCGCTATCCACGCCAAGTTGAGCAGGACCGGAGCGGACGCCGGGGCGAAGTAGTGTCGCATGCCGTTGAGCGCCGCCCCTAGCAGCGCCGCCACGCAGATGATCGCCAGGTACGGCAGCATGATCCGCAGCAGCGGCGCCATGAGGGCGGTCTTCGGATCGCGCGGCAGGATGTATGTGACCCCGATCCCTAGCGCCACGAACAGTCCGAGGAAGACCGCCAGGGCGGTGGCAAGCTTGTTGAGCAGGGAGTGCGCCTCCTCCAGCCGGCCGGAGTCGTGGCGCTCGACGAACGCCGGTAGGAACGCCGCCGTCAGCGCCCCCTCGCCGAAGAGCCGTCTGAAAAGATTCGGTATGCGGAACGCCGCCACGAACGCGTCCCACACCGGCAGCGTCCCGAAGAAGTGAGAGGAGAGCACGTCGCGCGCAAGGCCCAACAGGCGGGAAACCAGCGTGCAAGCGCTGACGACGCCGGCCGATCTGACGAATCCGGGATTCCCCATCTCTCCACTCCAGAGTCTCCCCCGGGTTGGGCCGGTTGTCAAGGCCAAAAGCCGCCGTTTCCTTTCCCCCCCCCTTCCATTAAACTGTTAACGAAATCGCGACGCGATTTCGTTAACAGTTGCGGTGAGAGAAGAAATACTGAGACGGTACGGGCGGATCCGGCGGCGCCACTTGTGGGTGCGTGGCTGGGATCTTTTCTTGGAAACCGCGTTCGTAACGACGACCGCGGCGGGGGTGATGCTTCTTGCGGATCGCCTTGCCTTCGAGGTAGGGCTGGGCGGGCCGGGCATCTCCCGGCCGGCGGGCGTCATCGCCGCGGCGGTGGGGGCGTTGCTCGTCTCGGCCGCCGTGGCGGCGGCGGCGCTCGTGCTGAGGCCCACGCCGCCGGCACGGATCGCCTGGAGGCTGGATTGCGCCGCGGGGGGCGAGGAGCGATTCCTCTCGGCGCTCGAGGTCGCATCCGCCGGGGCCGGCGGGCCGCTAGGGGAGGCGCTCCTGCGAGACGCGGCCCGGCTGGCGCGTGATGCGGAGCCGGCCAGTGTCCTGCCGCGGCCCCCGGTGGGCTACCGCTGGGGGATCGCCATATCGATCGCGGCCGCCGCCGCGCTTCTTGCGTGGCCCCCGGTCCTGTATGAGGCCCCGGCGGCGGATTTCGAGGCCCATCCTTCCCGTGGGCCCGCGCCGCTGGAGGTGGAGTTCCGGGACGCATCGGTGGGGGCGATCCGGGACTTCCTGTGGGAATTCGGGGACGGGGGGACGGGCGCCGGCGAGACGGCGGCGCACGTCTACCAGATGCCGGGGCGGTATGAGGCCCGCCTGCGCCTCCGCGGCCCGGGGGGCGAATCCGTTCGCTCGCGCCAGATCGAGGTGCTTCCGCCGGACCATGCGGTTGCGGATTTCGAGGCCGAGCCCCTCAAGGGCCGCGTGCCGCTCGACGTGCGATTCCGGAACCTTTCGCGGAACGCTCTCCGTCACAAGTGGGATTTCGGCGACGGAGGGTCGTCGGATTCGCCCGAACCGACCCATCGCTACCTGCGGCCGGGACACTACACGGTGCGGCTCGAGGTCTCCAACGAGATCAGCCGGGACGTTCGAATCAGGGGACGCTACATCAAGGCCGCTGCGGAGGACGCGCCGCTGGCCGACTTCCGGGCCCTGCCGGTGGAAGGTGAGGCGCCGCTGAGGGTGCATTTCGAGGATCTCTCTTCGGGGGCGGTTGCGGAGAGGCGGTGGGACTTCGGGGACTTGCGGGCGGGGGAGGACAACCTGAGCTCCGAGCGCAACCCGTTCCACGACTACTGGACGCCGGGGTGCTACACCGTCAAGCTCCGCGTCCGCGGGCCGCAGGGGGAGGACGAGGAGGAGAAGATCCATTACATCCGCGTGACCGATCCCGGATCCGGCGGGCGGGGCCGCGGGGGGGCGGCGGCGGTCCGGCCGCGGCCGGCGGGTCGTGACAAATCACCGGGCGGCGCCGGAGACCGGCCCGGGCGCGACTTCGGCGAAAAGTCGGCGCGGCCGAAGGTGACGCTCGTGCCGGAGGGGGTCACCCCCCACACCAGCGGCGGAGAGCTGACCGAGAAGATCAAGGTGGTGGGTCGGCGGGGGGGCGGGAAGGGGACCTTGGAGGAAGTGGACTACGGACGGATATACCCCGAATACCGCAGGATCGCGGAGGACAGCATCAATCGGGAGCTCATCCCGCCGGCCTACAGGGAGACGCTGCGAATATACTACGGGAAGATTCTGCCGAGGCCCGAATGAGTCTGACGATCACGTTCGTGACCTGCAAGGACCTGCGCCAAGGCCGCCGGATCGCCGAGGACCTGGTGCGGGAGCGGCTGGCGGCGTGCGTCAACTTGGTGCCGGGCGTGACCTCCGTCTACACTTGGGAAGGAAAGCTCGAGCGTTCCCCGGAGTGTCTCTTGATCATCAAGTCGCGCGCGTCGCTGTCGAAGAGGCTCGTCAGGCGGGTTCGGGAACTGCACTCGTATTCTGTGCCCGAGGTGGTGACGTTCCGGATATCCTCCGGTAATCCCGCCTACTTGCGGTGGGTGGCCGAATCCACGCGGCGGCCTACCGGCGGCGCCGGGCGAGCCTGAGGAGCCCGAGCGGCAGCAGGAGCTCCAGACCCATCAGGCCGCAGGTGCTGTCGTTGGGCGAATCGTCGCCGTTGGCAGATTCACCCGTGCGGACGTCGGTGGATCCGGGCACGCCCACGTAAACGCCGTCGGCGTTGTAGGAACCCGGCTCCAACGGCGTGCCGGTCCCCGGTGGGGCGAGCGGGGGAGTTGGCCCTTCGTTCCCGTCCGCGAAGCCCACCCATACGCCGTCCTGGTTGAAGTAGCCCGGTCCTGTGTAGCTTCCGCCGCCGCCTCCCCCGCCGCCCCCGCTGGTATCGGTGTAGTAGATGCGGAAGTCGTCGATGGCCCAACCGGCATCGTTGTTGTAAAGGTCGTCCACCGTGTCGAATTCGAACGTGACGTATATCTGGCCCCAGGCAGGATCTAAGGCTATCGGTCCCACCCGCTGCCAGGTCATCTGCGTGCCCGTGATGGTCGTGGGAAGGACCGGCTGGCCGTCGCCTATCGCCATCACATCGACGAGCTGGGCCTCGTATCTTACGGTAGGAGGCGAGCCGGCGCTGTAGATCCTCACGATCCGCGTGTCGTGGTTGTTGGCCCTGTTCATCCCGGTAGGGGCTTCGGTGGCGAACCATGACCAAAATTCGAGCATAGGAGAGGTCAGGGTTGAGATGTCGTATGTGGGACTCGTGGCGATTCCGGAGTTGGTGGACCCGTTGTCGTAGTCGAGGCCGTCGTTGTAGTTCAGCGAATACGGAGGAGTATGCCCGGAGATTAACATGGGCGTGTTGTCCACGGCCCACATGCCGGTGGCGGTCCAGCCGCCGGGGAGTTGGTTCGTGGGGAAATCCTCGTTTTCAAGATCGACGGTTGGGACCTGCGCCTCCGCGGCGGCCGAGAATGCCGCCACGAGCGCCAGCATGCCCGCAAAAGCCAGTACTCGCCTCATCCCCATGCGCATGACGGACACTCCTTTCTCAAGCCCGGATCCCCCGGTCTGCCGGGTGGGCCTTCGCATGCAATCCCGCCTTGTCCTATATAGAATACCCCTCATGTGCCGGTGAAAGCAAATGAAACGTCGCCATACTAATGACGCCGGGCGCGCGCCGAACCTTGCACGGGTCGCGCTCGGGGCGGCACCCATCTATACGGGTGGCGGCCCGTGAGCTTTCACCTCAAGGTCTGCCTGGGGCTGGCGGCCCTGGTGGCGGCCGCGTGCGCGGCGGTCTGGCTCCTCTCCGGCGGCGGCGAGGAGGCGGCAATAGAGAGGCTGTTCGAGGAGGCCGCCCGCGCCGCCGAGCGCGGTGATGCCGAGGGGGTGATCGCGATAGTCTCGAAGGACTACAAGGCGGCGGGGCAGGACTATGAAGGGGTCGCCCGGATGATCCGCCAGTACGTCGGGCCGGGGATCCGTTACGGCCCGATAGAGGTCCGCTCGGCGATCCACGTGAGGGGGGAGGAGGCCGACGCCACCGCCAGGGTCCGCGCCGGGATCGGGAAGAACGCGCAGGAGGCCGTCTTCCGGGTGAAATTGCGCAAGGAGGCGGCCGGCTGGAGGGTGGTCTTCGCGGAGGAGCGGTAGTCCCCCGTCACGCCCGCCCTTTGCGGGTGACGCCGCAGTCCCGCAGCGTCCGCGCCAGCCGGGCCCGGTTTTCCCGCGACATCTCGCAGAGCGGCAGCCGCAGTTCGCCGTTGAGCAGTCCCATCATCCTGAGCGCGGTCTTGACCGGTATGGGATTGGCCTCAAGGAACAGATCCTTGAACAGCTGATGGTAGCGGTCGTGGATCGCGCGGGCGCGCAGGAAATCGCCCTTGAGCGCGTACCGGCACATCCGCGCCACCTCCGCGGGTATGATGTTGGCGGCCACCGAGATCACGCCGCGGCCCCCCAGGCAGAGGATCGGGAAGGTCAGGGCGTCCTCGCCCGAAAGGATCGGCAGGTCGCAGAGGGCCCGTATCCGCGTCACCCGCTCGAGATCCCCCGTGGCGTCCTTGAGCCCCGCGACGTTGCGGATCTTCGAGAGCCGCGCCAGCGTCTCGGGTGCCATCCTGACGCCCGTGCGGCCCGGCACGTCGTAGAGGATCAGCGGCATCGGCACCGCCCGGGCCACCGCCTCGTAGTGCCGGTAAAGTCCCTCCTGCGAGGGCTTGTTGTAATAGGGGGTCACAAGAAGCGCCCCGTCCGCCCCCAGCTCGCGGGCCATCCGGGTCTGTTCGATCGTCTCGCGCGTGTCGTATGTCCCCGTGCCGGGGAAGACCAGCGCCTTGCGGCGCGTCATGCCGACGACGGCGCGGATCACGTCGGCCTTCTCCCGCCTGGAGACGGTGGGCCCTTCGCCGGTGGTGGCCACGGGGCAGAATCCCTGGATCCCTCCGGAGAGGTGGAATTCCACGAGCTCCCGGACCTTATCCAGGTCCACGCGGCCGTCCTTGAACGGGGTCACCAGGGCGGCGAACGTGCCTTCGAGCCTCATGGCGGTCTAGATGTTACCAGGGCTCGGCCGCCAGTCAATCAGTTTGGGCGTCACTCCATGGGCCGCAGGCGGATGAGGGTTTCCAGGTCGGTCGACTGGACGACCCAGGCGCCCCCTTCCGGGCGTGCCTTCGAGCGGATGGCCTGCGCTATCGATGCCTCGGCGCGGACGAACCGTCGTTCCCGCAGGGAGAAGTATGAAACGCTGCGCCCGCGCAGGAGGGTGCGGCCGGAGGGGATAGGCGGGGCGTATTCGAATTCGCTCTCGAGGCGGGCGCACTCGTGGCGCTCCACCTTGAAATACCCGGTGAGCCTCGTCCTCGATGCGCCGTGGGCGGTCTTCCGCTCGCCTTCCTGGAGGGCCAGGAGCGAGTCGAAGAAGATCACCGGATCCGACGCGCCGCTGAGCAGCCTGCCGGTGGTGGGGATCCCGTCCTCGCCGATGCGGCACTCGAACTTCGTGGGCGGGTGCCGCTCGACGGCCTCCCGCGGGGCCGGGCGGCCGTCTACCAGCGACTCGCGGGTCTGTATCTTGACCCGGGCCTGGGCGGTGCCGTCCCCGAGGGCGATGAACTCGAAGTATCCCTCGTTGCGGTCCTCGGCCCGCGTCACCGCGCGGCGTCCGCCCGATGAGGCGACCGTGACGCGGCTGAGCCGCTGGGAGACGTCGTATGCCCACCTCCGGCCCGCGGAGAAGTCCCACCTGAGGGTCCGGCGTTCCGCCGGAGGGGGGAGCTCGATGAACTTCTCCTCGTCCATGCGGACCGCCTCGGAGGGAGCGACCTCCCCGATTGGTGGCAGTTCCGGCTCGGGCTCCGGCGGCCGCGGGGGCTCATCGGGACCGCAGCGGGCCAGCGCCAGGAGGGCCAGGGCGCTAACGGCGGCGCGCCGCATCCATGAGCCTCTTCATCTCGCGGACGGCGCGGCCGATACCGGTGAAGAGGGCCCTCGAGACGATGGAGTGGCCGATGTTGAGCTCCTCGATCTCGGGGATCGCCGCGACGGCCGAGACGTTCTCGTAATCGAGGCCGTGGCCGGCGGCGACCTTGAAACCGGCTTTCCGGGCGGCGCGTGCGGCCGCGGCGATGCGGGCGAGCTCCCCTCGGCGGGCCGCCGCCCCGCGCGCGTTGGCATATTCGCCGGTATGCAGCTCCACGATCGGGGCGCCGCTCTCCCGCGCGGCCTCGACCTGCGGGAGATCCGGGTCGATGAAGAGGCTGACCTCGATCCCCCGTTCGGCGAAGCGGCGCGCGGCCCGCCGGATCCTCGCCAGTCCGCCGCGCACGTCGAGTCCCCCCTCGGTGGTGAGTTCCAATCGGCGCTCGGGCACGAGGGTGACCTGGCGCGGCCGGACGTCGAGGGCGATCTCCACGATCTCCGGGGCCAGTCCCATTTCCAGGTTGAGGAACGTTCGGGCCTTCCGGCGTATCCCGCGCACGTCCCGCTCCTGGATGTGGCGGCGGTCTTCACGGAGGTGGCATACAATGGAATCGGCGCCCGCCTCCTCCGCCGCCAGCGCCGCCGCGACGGGATCCGGCAGCTCCCCCCTGCGCGCCTGCCGCACCGTGGCGACGTGATCGACGTTCACTCCCAGGCGGATCGGGTTCATGTCAGATCCTGCCGGACGGCGTCCGCCACGTCGCGCGCGATGCGCTCGACCGCCCCGGCGGAGGTCCCTTCCACCATGACGCGGCAGAGGTTTTCCGTGCCGGAGTACCGGACCAGCACGCGGCCGTCGGTGCCGAGTGATCTCCGGGCGGCTTCGACGGCCTTGGAGACGCCGGGGACCTGATCGATGGGGGGCTTGCGGCCCACGCGGACGTTTATGACGACCTGCGGGCACTTGGTCAAGGAGAGTCGTGACAGCGGCTCGCCGCGCTCGGCCAGCGCGTCCAGCACGCGGAGCGTGGTCAGCAGGCCGTCCCCCGCCGTGGCGGCGTCGAAGAAGATGACGTGGCCGGCTGGTTCCCCCCCGAGGATCGCGCCGGAGCGGGCCATCTCTTCCGCCACGTAACGGTCGCCCACGGGGGTGCGGGCGAGCTTGACGCCGATGCCCGCCAGGTACCGTTCCAGGCCGAAGTTGGCCATCACGGTGGAAACCACGGTGTTCTTCGCGAGCTTGCCGCGCTCCTTGAGGTGGGTGGCGCAGAGGGCCAGGACGTCGTCGCCGTCCCTGATCCGGCCGCCCTCGTCGACGAGGATGGCCCGGTCGGCGTCGCCGTCGTAGGCGACGCCCAAGCCGGCGTTCTCGCGGCGGACGGCTTCGACGACCCCCTCGGGGTGAAGCGCCCCGCAGCCGGCGTTGATGTTACGTCCGTTGGGGGAGGCGTTGAGGACTATGGGGCGCGCGCCGAGGCTCTCAAAGAGCGGTCCCGCCAGGGCCGAGGAGGCCCCGTGGCCGCAGTCTATCACGATCTTCATCCCTCCGAGGGGCCGGCAGAACCGACGCAGGAAGGAAAGATACTCATCGCCCGCCGACGGGGAGAGATCCAGAGGCGCCGGGGTCTTTGCTCTCTTTGGGGCGGGGATCGAGTCGTTTTCGAGGAGCTTTTCGATCCTTTCCTCGGCCGCGTCTGGGATCTTGAATCCCTGTGGGGAGAAGAACTTGATGCCGTTGTCCTCCGCCGGGTTGTGGGAGGCGGAGATGACGACGCCCAGTGAGGCGCCCCAGGCGCGGGCGAGGCGGGCGACCCCGGGGGTGGTCATGACGCCCGCGAGGGCCACGCCTATGCCCTGCCGCCGGAATCCCCGCGCGAGGGCCTCTTCGATGTCGGGTCCTGAGGCCCGGGTGTCGCGGCCGACGAGCACGCGTCCCCGTGCCGGGCCCCGCGCTGGGGCGCGGGGCGCCAGGCGCCGCAGGGTCGAGGGCGTGGGGGTCTTGAAGCGTTCCGGGCTTTGCCGCAGGATGCGGCCCACGGCGGAGGCCGTCCGCTCGACGAACTCGGGGGTCAGGTAGCCGGATCCCGCCTTGTCGCGTATGCCGTCGGTGCCGAATATGCGTCCCATAAGGATGGAGAGGATAAAAGATGGCGCGCCTGGAATCAAGGAACGGGCCGGTTCATGGCTTCGACTTGACCTCGATCTTGACCTGCCTGTTTTCAGGTTTCATGTCGGCCATCAACACGACGCCTATCTCCTTGAACTTGGGATCCAGGATGTGGCAGCCGAGCGTGCCGATGCTCTTGAGCCCCGGCGGTTCCATGTCGGTGTCGGTGACCACCACGTAGGGCTGGAAGGCCGCCGGGCGTTTTTCGGCCTCCCGCACCAGTTCCTCCGGGCCCCGCAGTTCGACGATGATCGTCTTGTCCTTCAAGTCGATGCGGCCCAGGTTTTCGGGCTTGGCGCTGAGGCTGAGATCAAGCGTGAGCCGGGCCAGCTTGGGTTCCGGGACAATCTCGACGCGCAGCTCGAAGGCGCGGATCGGCTTTATTAGAGGATCCTCCAGCTCTCCCGGGATCGTGAAGGAGGATTTGTTCCCTTCCAGCCGGATCCTCTTGGCGGGGACCATGAGCGGTTCCGGCCGGTCGGCCGGGACCTTCGCCTCGATCTCGCCGGGCACGGCGGCTATGTCGACCACCTTGTGGTCCGGGGCGGTGTAGCCGTCGTACATGTCGGCGGTCGCGACGATCTTTATGCGCCTGGTGACGTACTTGACGTAGCGGAGGGTTATGTTGGGGGACGGGAGTGGGTCGACGGAAAACTTCGCCGGCAAGTCGAAGTCCTTGCGGTCCAGGACGATCGTCACCTTCCCGAACCCTTCCGGCGCGTCGACCTTCTCGGGACCGATGATGGGCTCGCACTTGAAGGTTCGCGGCCGCAGCGCCTTGACGTCGCCCTTCGGGCCGGTCACGAGGACCTTGAACTCGTTGCCGGGGATGCCCGGCACGAGGAGTTCCCTGCCTGCGCTGTTGGTGAAGGTCGCCAGGGCGAGATCTTTGGCCTCGATGCGGGGCTGGAAGAGGACCGGTAATTCGCTCTGGTCGGTGTCCTGGGAGTACAGGTAGATCCACGTGAGGGCCGCCAGCAGCAGCGCCATCACGACGGTCGCCGGGTTGACGGGCAGGTTGCGGGTCACGGCGCGGCCTCCGGGTTCGTCCCCCCGGGGTTCTTTTCGGCGGGGGCGGGCATTGGTTTTTGGCCGGTCGCGAGGGAGGCTGGCGGTCCGTTTTTATCCTGTTGAGCCCTTGCGGGGCGAGGCATCGCCGGTTGCGTGTCGGCGGCCTCCTGGGCCTTGCGGATCGCCACGGCGGTCCGCTCCCGCCTCATGAAGAGGTCGTTCAGGAGGTTCTGGAGGGACTCCCTGGTGAGATCTCCGGTGAGCTTCCCGTCGGCGGCGACGGATATGCGGCCCGTCTCCTCGGAGACCACCAGCGCGATCGCGTCGGTCTCCTCGGATATGCCGATGGCGGCGCGGTGGCGCGTGCCCATGGACTTGGAGAGGGTGGGGTCGTCGCTGAGGGGCAGCAGGCACGCGGCGGCCGCCACGCGGTCGTGCTGGAGGACGACGGCGCCGTCGTGGAGCGCCGAGCCGGGGTAGAAGATGGTTTCCAGGAGTTCGCTGCTGAGGCGGGCGTCGACGGGCACGCCGTTCTCGATGTATTCGCCGAGTCCCACGTCACGTTCCACGGCCACCAGGGCCCCGATGCGGTTCTTGGAGAGCTTCACGGCGGCGTTGACCAGCTCGTCGACCACCCTGGTGGACTGGCCCCGCAGGAGGGGCGACAGCAGGGGCGAGCGGGCCAAGTGGGAGAGTCCCCGGCGCAGTTCGGGCGCGAAGATGATGATGAGGGCCAGTCCCGCGCCGGAGAGGAGGAACTTGAGGATCAGCTTTATGTGGTCGAGTCCCAGCAGCTCGGTCAGGTACATGGCGCCGAGGAAGGCGGCGGTGAGCACGAAGACGACTCCCTTGAGGATGCCCGCGCCGCGGGTCCCGCGGATGAACTCGAGGATGAAGTAGAAGGCGACTGCGAGAATGGCGATCTCGATCCAGGAGCGAGGTTTTCCGAGTTCCTCGATCATCTCAGGATGTCCGCCATCCGGGCCACGTCGGACATCTCGCGGACGTCGTGGACGCGTACGACATCCGCCCCCCGCAGGACGGCGGCGGCCACGGTTGCCGCCGTCCCCGCCATGCGCTCTTGGACCTCGCGTCCCAGGTAATGGCCTATGAAGCTTTTCCTGGAGGTCCCCACCACCAGCGGCAGGCCCAAGCTCCGGAACTCCTCCAGGCGCCGCAGGATCTCCACGTTATGCTCCGGCCTCTTGCCGAAACCGATCCCCGGGTCTACGAGGATTCTATCACGGGGGATACCAGCGGACAACGCGTATTCGACCGCCCGCCGCAGGAACCTGCATATCTCCGAAACCACGTCCCCGTAGCGCGGATTCCTCTGCATGGTGCGGGGCCGGCCCTTCATGTGCATCAGTATCACCGCGGCGCCGGCGCGCGCGGCGGCGCGGGCGGTGGCCGGGTCGCCCCGGAGGGCGGTGACGTCGTTGAGTATCCGTGCGCCGGCCCGGAACGCGGCGCGGGCGACGCCGGCCTTGGACGTGTCGATGGAGACGAGGATCCCGCGGCGCGCGAGGCGCTCAACCACGGGTACTACGCGGCGGAGCTCCTCCCCCTCGGGGACTCCCAGCGATCCCGGCCGGGTGGACTCCCCGCCCACGTCGATGATGCGGGCGCCCTGCCGGGCCATCTCCAGCCCGTGGGCGGCGGCGCGGTCCGGGTCGAGCCAGCGGCCGCCGTCGGAGAACGAGTCGGGGGTGACGTTGAGTATGCCCATCACCAGCGTCCGCCGGCCCAGCACGAGGATCCCCCCGGCGTGCCGGAGCCGGAAGATCCGGGCGGCGTGGCGGCGGAGCGTCTCCTTCACGAGGCGGCCGACGGGGCCGGGTGGCGTGGCCGATGCGGGGACGGGGTTGCGGCCCACGAGCGCCCGCTCGCCGGCGGTGAGCCGCTCCAGCATGACCGCCGGGCCGTCCGGGGTCCGCACGACCCTCGGGTTGAGGCGTGTCTCGAGCTCCATGGCGTGGTCAGGGTCTCGGGCGCCGATTCATGCCTGCTGGGGGCCGGGCAGGGGCTCCTTGCCGGGCTTCCATCTGGAGCCCTTCCGGGAGGCGGGCTCGTCGGCCTGCGCCGGCTCCTGCCGGTCGTGCTCCCGGGCGATCTCGCGCTCCTTGCCTTCCTCAATGTTCTCCCCGCGGATGATCGCGCGGACGTCCTCGCCGGTGAGCGTCTCGTGCCGCAGGAGCGCCCCCGCCACGGCGTCGAGCTTGTCCCTGTTCTTGGCGATCAGGTCCCGCGCGCGGGTGTAGCTTTCGTCGACGAGGCGGCGTATCTCCACGTCTATCTTGCGGGCGGTCTCCTCGCTGTGGTTCCTGGTTCGGGTGATCTCGCGTCCCAGGAAGAGGTGCTCCTCCTCCTCCGAGTAGCTCAGCGGGCCGAGCGCCTCGCTCATGCCGAACTCGCAGACCATGCGGCGGGCCAGCTCGGTGGCCTTTCTGATGTCGTCCTGCGCGCCGGAGGATATGTCCGGCAGGACGGCCTCCTCCGCCGCCCGGCCGGCGAAGAGCACGGCCAGCTGGGCCATGCAGTAGTTGCGCGAAACCACGTGCCGATCGCGTTCCGGCAGGGCCATCGTGGCGCCGCCCATGCGCCCGCGCGGGATGATCGTGACCTTGTGAACGGGGTCGCACTCAGGCTGGAGGCTCGCCACCAGCGCGTGCCCCGCCTCGTGATAGGCGGCGATCTTCCGCTCCTCCTCGACCACCACGCGGGACTTCTTCTGCCTGCCCCAGAGGACCTTGTCGCGGGCCTCCTCCAGGTCGGGCATCTCGACGGCGTCTTTCCGCCTCATGGTCGCCAGGATCGCCGCCTCGTTGACGAGCGACGCCAGGTCGGCCCCCGAGAACATGGGGGTGGCGCGCGCCAGCACCTTGAGATCCACGTCGCGGGAGAGCTTCACCTTCTTGACGTGTATCTTCAATATCTCCTCCCGGCCCCGCACGTCCGGAAGGTCGATCGTGACCTGCCGGTCGAAGCGCCCCGGCCGCAGCAGCGCGGGATCCAGCACGTCCGGCCGGTTGGTGGCGGCCATGACGATGATGCCCTCGTCGGTGTCGAAACCGTCCATCTCGACGAGGATCTGGTTGAGGGTCTGCTCGCGCTCGTCGTGGCCCCCGCCCAGGCCGGTCCCGCGGCGGCGGCCCACCGCGTCGATCTCGTCGAGGAAGATGATGCAGGGGGAGCTGTCCTTGGCCTGCCGGAAGAGGTCGCGGACGCGGGAGGCGCCGACGCCCACGAACATCTCGACGAAGTCGCTGCCGGATATGGAAAGGAACGGGACCCCCGCCTCGCCCGCGATGGCCTTGGCCAGCAGGGTCTTGCCGGTGCCGGGCGGTCCCACCAAGAGGATCCCTCGGGGGATGCGCCCGCCGAGCCGCGTGAACTTCTGGGGGTTCTTTAGGAATTCGACTATCTCGCCGACCTCCTCCTTGGCCTCGTCGATGCCGGCGACGTCGGCGAAGGTCGTTTTCACCTTGTCGGCGGTGATGAATCGCGCGCGGCTCTTGCCGAAAGAGAGGATGTTGCCGGGGCCGCCCGTGGCGCGTATCTGGCGGAAGAAGAAGTACCAGATCAGCAGGATCAGGATTATCCACGGCACGAAGGGCAGCACCACCTGGTAGAGGAACAGGCTCTGGCGCTCGTAATGGAACTTGCCGGGGTTGAGGCCCGCCGTCAGCTGCCGCCAGCCGACGTAGTCGGTCAGCATCGAGGGCGGGACGGGGCAGCGGATCCTCATGTATTCGCGCCCGTCCACCACGTGGCCGGAGTTGAGGTCGGCCTCCAGCGTGTCGCCGGAGACCCAGACCTCCTTGATCTTCCCGACGCCGAGGAACTCGAGGTACTGTTCCGGGGAGACGTCGATGATCTTTGAACCGCTCATGACGGCGCGCCCGGAGTACACCAGCGTGGGCACGAGGAGTATGAAGAAGAGCAGCAGCAGGAGGCTGCGCGGCCTCCGCCGGGGCTCGTCCTTCTGTGGCCTGGGCTCGTCGTCGAAATCCATTTCTTGGGTCTTCCCGGATCCCTTAATCCTACACCAAAATGAGCGGCCGCTACCACTCCTTTTCAAAATGGGATACGACCCATCGGGCCAGGCGGTCGAAGGCCTCGCGCCTGGCGGTGTCCGCCGACTCGCCGCGGACGGAGGCGAAGGGGACTTCGACCGCCTTCTGGTCCTTCCAGACGATCTCGCCGCCGGTACGCGACAGCTCGATCTCCAGCAGTACGCGCAGCGAGCCCACCAGGACGGCGTCGGCGCGGCCCTCCACCACCGACGGCGTGCGCATGTCGCGTATGCGGCCGGCGAGCCTGTAGGGGGCGCCCGGGACGTTGACGCGTATGCCGCGCGAGGCCATGTCGCGGACGACGGCCTGGGTGAGTTCGAACTCGTGGGTGCGGCGCTCGGTCAGGTTGTCGAATATGTCGACCCGGACGCCCTCGCGGTAGCCTTCGTAGAGTCCGCCGACCTGGTACCCGCAGGATGCCGCCGTCACGGCGGTCAGGCCCAGGAGGATCAGGAGGCGCGGGGGGGCGGGGCTGATCACCTTTTCTGCTCTTCGGTCCGCCGCGGGAGGGGGCCGCCGCCGGGGGGCGGCTCGCCCATCTCCAGCAGCCGCCGGCGGGCCGTCGCCGCCGCCTTGGTCTGTGGGAAGGCGCGGATGATCGCGCGGTAGGATACGGCGGCGGAGCGGGGATACCCCTTCCAGAGGTAGTACTCGGCGGTCCGGAGCTCCTTCTCCGCCATCAGCTCGTTTATCCTGCCGACGGCCGCGCGCGCCTCCGGGAGATACTTCTCCACCCACTCCTCGGCCCTCGGCGACAGCCGCCGCATCCTGTCGGCCTCCTCGATGAAGCGCGCGAAATGGCGCTTGGCGTCCTTGAGCGTCTTGATGTCGTAGGGCACGTCGTCGAAGCGGTCCAGGCGGATCCGTCCCAGGTGGAACAGCGCCGGGACCACGATCGGCGAGTCGGGGTACTGCTCTATGACGGTCGTGAACTCCGCCTCGGCGGAATCGTAATCGCCCCTGCCGTAGAAGAACAGACCGAGGTGCTGGTAGAACTCCGCGCTGAAGTCCTCGCGCGGGTAGCGGCGCAGCGCCTCGCGGAGCTTCTCGACCCCCGCCTTGGAGGACGAGATCAGGGGGACGCCCAGGACGCTCTCGGCGTGGCCCCGATAGGCCAGCTCCAGGGCGGATTCCATGATCCTGCGCTTGGCCTCGGTGGAGCGGTCGGACTGCGGGAAGCGCGCCACGAAGTCCTCGAAGAGGCGGCACGCCTCGAAGAACTCCCCGGCCCTGAAGCGGGCCTCCGCCTCGTCGTAGCGGGCCGTTTCCGACAGGGCGGCGTCCTTGGCGTGCCGGCCGACCAGCCCGAAGAGCCGCGCGGCGGCCGCGAAGTGCCCCGCGTCACGCAGCTTCAACCCCTGGCGGTGGAGCTCCTCGGGCGAGCGGCGCTCCATGGTGGCGGGGTTGACGAATCCGAGCCCCTCGCGGTATTCCCAATCCTGTGCGGCCTGCGCGAGGGCCAGGACGAGCAAGCCGATCATGGTTTTCCCGCATCGGATTTTATCAGAGGGCGCGCGGGAAGTCGATATACTGTCCCCTCCTGATGGCATGGAATTTCGCCACGGCGGCGGGATTCGGTATCCTGTACCTGCTGCAGCGGGCGGGGATGATTTGAAGGCGGCCCACATTCCGCGGCGGGGAAACGTCATCGGCTTCGCCGGGGGCTCTGAAAGGGGGTGGGTGGGAAGAAGCGGGGTTGATGCGGCCGTCAGTACTGTTTCCCCCACACCTCCCGCAGCAGATTCGCCGCGTCCGGGTCGTGCTCGATCACCTCGCCCCGGACGAACGGGAAGAAGTCGTTCGTCCCGAACCAGGCCTCGGAGAGCTCCGCGAAGTATTCCTGGTCGTTGTTGAGCGCGTAGGCCCTCTTCCTGGTCCCGTCGCAGTAGAGGACCGATTCGTAGTCCTTGCGCTCGACCGCCTTTCGGAAGGCCTCCTTTATGCCGGCGTGGCCGTGGCCGAGTACCTGGTGGTGGTAGGCGTGCGCCAGCTCGTGGATGACCATCGAAGGCTGCTGGTGCGACCAGTTGAGGAAGTTCTCCGGGTTGCCGAATTCTATGCCCTTCTCCTTGTCCGGGTTGAAGCCGTGCTCCTCCAGCCACTTGCGCGACGGATGGTAGCAGCCGCCGGGGACCTTGGGGTTGCCCGCCTCCATCCAGAAGACCACGCCGGCGCGGAGCTTATCCCGGGCCGCCTTGGGGATGGCGCGGTTGGCGTCGTAGAGCTTTACCCGCAGGTGGTCGAGCACCCGGCGGCCGAGATCCTTCTTCTCCTCCAACAGTCCGTTGTGGACGCGGACGCTCCAGCCCTCGATCGTCTGGAGGGCGTAGCTGGAGGTCGGGTCGTAGGACACGGCGGCGAGGATTACGGCGATCATGGCGTCCTCCTGTTACGGCGGCATTATACCCGGCGCCGCGGCGCGCCGTCAGCGCGTGATCGACAGGACGGCCGCCTTGATGAGGTCTGGGGGGATCGCCTCGGGGCCGCGCGAGTGGCCGATCACGTCGGGGAGGACGAGCCTCGGGGCGTTGCCTTTTCCCAGGAGATCCCTTGCCAAGCGGTCGGCGGCGATGCCCTTGACCCGGGTGGGGAGCCCGAACGACTTAAGCAGCCGGTTCTGCGCAGCCTGGAGGTCCTTCTGCGCCCAGCCGAGCCCCCGGGAGACGGCCATCTCCGCCTCCATGCCCACGGAGAGGGCCTCCCCGTGGAGGATGGCGGCCCCGGCGACGCGCTCGAGGGCCCTGCCGACGGTGTGGCCGTACTCCAGCGCCCTGAGCGCGCCCCCCTGGCCGTCGGAGGAGTCGACCGCCTGGGCCTTGCTGGTGGCGCTCAGGTAGGCGAGCTCCTCTAGGACCGCCGGCGCGCGGTCGCGGATGGCCGCCTCGTTGCGCTGGAGGAACTCGAAGAGCGCGCCGTTGGCGATGACGGCGATCTTGGCCGCATCGGCCAGTCCGGCGATGTATTCGCGCAGGGGGAGGGTGGCCAGGACGGTGGGATCCGAGAAGACCGCCACGGGCCTCGCCCACCGGCCGCCGATGGGGCAGCAGCTGGCGCCGCTGACGCAGGAGTCAAGCTGCGCCCGGACGCTGGTGGGGACCAGGAAGAGGGGCATCATGCCTCCGTGTTTCGAGACGAGATGCGAGGCCAGGTGGAGGACCGGGGTACCCCCCACGGCCACCACCAGGGTCGCCTCCGTCCCCACGCGGCCCAGGCGCTCGTCCACCTGGTGGAAGAGGGACGTCCCCGGGCGGCCCTTCACGGGCGGGACGGCGGCGCCGGCGATGTTGTCGTACTTGGCCTGCTGGAGGCTGAGGGCCACGCGGCGGGCGATCTCCACGCAGTTACGGTCGGTAAGCACGAAGGCGTTCCGCGCCTGCGGCGCCAGCACGCGGACGTTCTCGCCGGTTTCCGCGTGTATGCCCGGCCAAACGAAGACGCGGGCCGTTCCGCCGCGGACTTCCTGCATCGGGTCTCCTTGCCGGCCGCCCGGGAACGAACTCCGGTGGCCCCATCAAGTAGATTTTCGGCAAAAGTTGAATTTAGGCGCAGTGCCGCCGGATCTTTCTCAGCGCGCGGGCTTCTGGTATATCCGCACGTAGTCCACCAGCATCTTCTGGGGGAAGATCGAATCGTCCACGCCCTTCTGCCCGCCCCAGCTGCCGCCGACGGCTATGTTGAGGATGAGGTACTGCGGCTTGTCGAAGGGCCAAGCGTCCACGCCGGATTTCTCGTTCTCGTAGGTGAAATATTTTTTATCGTCGAAGAAGAAGTCTATGCGTTCCGGGAACCACTCGAGGGCGTAGACGTGGAAGGCGTCGTAAGGCCTGTCGGCCTTGATCCGGGAGCCCTTGTTGTTCCCCTTCATGTGGTTGTACTTCTTGGTGTGGACGTTGGCGTGGATCGTGTCGGGATCGAATCCGACGTTCTCCATGATGTCCAGCTCGCCGCAGGCGGGCCAGCCCGTCTGCCTGCGGTCCTCCCCCAGGGTCCAGATGGCCGGCCACATCCCCCTGCCGGTGGGGATCTTCGCCTTCACCTCGATGCGGCCGTAGGTCCATGAGGCCTTGCCGTGGGTGATCAGGCTCGCGGAGGTGTACTTGGCGCCCTTGTAGTTCTCCTTGCGGGCCTCTATGACGAGCGTCCCCTCCTCCACGCGGGCGTTCTCCCTGCGCGCGCGGGTGTAATACTGCAGCTCGCGGTTGCGGACGAAGCCCTCCTCGTAGTCCCACTTGGCGGGATCGGGCATGCCTGCGACGTTGAACTCGTCGGACCAGACGAGCTTCCACTGCGCGGGCGGCGCGGCGGCCTGCCATGCCAGTCCCAGCAGGCATGTCAGAGCGGCTCGGCTCATGCGGTCCCTCCGGTGCGGCCCCCCGATATTATTACGCCGGCCGGTCCGCTAGTTGAGCATCCCGGGGGAGAGCCGCCTCTGGAGCTCCCTCCGCGCCCGCCAGAGCCGCGACATCACCGTGCCCACGGGGATTCCAAGCCTGTGGGCGATCTCCTTGTAGGGGGAGTCCTCAAGCGCCGCCATCAGGAACGCCTTGCGGTGCCCCTCCGGCAGTCCGCCGAGCGCCCGGGCCATCTCGTCGCCGATCTCTCCGCCGCCGGGATCGGCCGGCCCGAGCCTGCCGGGTTCCAGTCCCTCGGGGTAGGGGACCTCGCGGGCCACTTGGCGGCGTCGGAAGAGGCTGATGACGGTGTTGCGCAGGATGCGCATGAGCCAGGCGCGCAGGTTCGTCCCCGGCGAGAATCTCCGGGCGTGGCGTATGGCCTTGCAGTATGTCTCTTGCACCATGTCGTCGGCCGTGGGCGAGTCTCCGCGGCACAGCTTGAGCGCGGCTCGGCGGAGGGTGCCGCGGTGGAGCTCGATGAGGCTGCCGAAGTCCCTGTTCATGTCGTCCTTCCTTTTCATTGTGTTGTCGCCCTACGCTGTACCGATCCGGCGGGCGGCCCCGGGTTACGGACTTTGCTTGCGCTGCGGTGTTCCTTCCGGGAGTAGTGGAACCGCCGGACGAGATCCGCGCCCCGACCACCGTGATCCTCGCGGAGGGCGCGCGGAGGATCGGCAAGACGCAGCGCCGCGGCGGGCGGCGGCGCGCCGGATCGCTCGGGCCGCCTGCGGTGGTGGGCGGGGCGAGACTCGAACTCGCACGCCTTTCGGCATACGCCCCTCAAACGTACGTGTCTGCCAGTTCCACCACCCGCCCACGCGCGCTTGGAGGGACTGATATTGATATCCCACCGCGCCCCGCCTAGTCAAGGGTTGATTCCGGCGCGCCGGCGCAGGAGGGCGCTGAACCGTTATGGGCGGCCGCCGCGCGTTTAAAGAATCGGGATGATGCGCGCGCCGCTCCTTCTGGGGGTTCTCCTTGCGGCCGGGGCCGGTCAGTCCGCCGGGCCCCCCGCCCGGGCGTGGCGGCCGTTTTCTCCCGACAGCCCCTGGAACCAAAAGATCCCCCAGAACCCGGAGATAGACCCGCGTTCCCAGGAGCTTGTGGAGGATCTCGCCGGCAGCAGCAGGTGGCCGTTCCTGGGCATCAATATCAAGGGGTACTCGATACCCGTCTACTACGTCGACAGCGCCAGGACGCCGACCTGCCTGGTGAAGTGCCGGGACGCCGTGGGCGAGGGCTTCGACAAGCCCGTCCCGATCCCCGACGGTGCGCGGCCTGACCCCCAGAGCGACCGGCACCTGTGTATCGTGGACAGGAAGAGGGGTATCGAGTGGGGCATGTGGGACGCCCGGAGGAATCCGGACGGCTCCTGGGTGTGCGGTGTGGGGGCGACGGCCGATCTGAAGGGGCCGGGCGTGCGGCCTCCGCACGGGCGGGCCCCGCGCTGGCAGCTCTCCGTCGGGGCGCGCGCGTCGGGTTTTCCCCTCATCGCGGGGCTGATCACCGTGGAGGAGATGAGGGCCGGGGCGGTCGAGCACGCCCTGGCGCTGGCCTACCCTCACTGCCGCTCCCGGTACTTCGTCCCGCCCGCCAGCACCGCCCAAGGGACGACCGCCGAGGCGCGCCCCGACCGCGGCATACCCATGGGAGGACGACTCCAACTCGATCCGTCGATCGACGTCAATCGCCTTCGCCTGAGCCCCTCCGGCCGGGCCATAGCGCGCGCGCTGCAGGTTTACGGGGCCTACGTCTGCGACTACTCGGGGGCCATCAACCTCTACGCGGACGGATCCCCGGAGGCGCAGAAGGAGTGGGACGCGAAGCTCCTGGACACCTACGAGCTCAGGGAGGTCTTCAACGCCGCCATGCTCCGGCGCTTCCGGGTGCTCAAGATGCCCGAGTTCCTCGACAACAGGAATTGACCGGTCCCTTTTGCTTGAATCCCTCCCCCGGCCGCCCCTACACTACCCGGCATGACGGCTTTTGCGGGCGGCCGCGGCGTTTTGTCGCGCCGCGCCAGCGAGGTCGGGGAGTCCGTGACGATGGCGATGACGGAGAAGGCGGCGCGCCTGCGCTCGCAGGGCGTCGACGTGATCTCGTTCTCCGCCGGCGAGCCGGACTTCGACACGCCCGAGCACATCAAGAAGGCCGCGGTCGAGGCGCTCCAGAAGGGATACACGAAATACACGCCGGCGGCGGGGCTGCCGGCGCTGAAGAGGGCGGTGGCGAAGAAGTTCGAGCGCGACAACGGCCTCTCCTATGACCCCTCCCAGATCGTGGTTTCCTGCGGCGCCAAGCACTCGCTCTTCAACGTGATCCTGGCGGTCCTCGACTATGGCGACGAGGCGATCGTCCCGGCGCCGTACTGGGTGAGCTATCCCGAGATGGTCAAATGCGCCGGGGCCGACCCGGTCATCGTCCGGACGGCCGAGGAGGAGGGATTCAAGATCACGCCGGAGAAGCTCCGCGCGGCGGTGACCTCCCGCACGAAGGTGTTGCTTATCAACAGCCCCTGCAACCCCACCGGCATGGTCTACACTGCGGGGGAGTTGGGGGCGCTGGCGGACGTGGTTCTGGAGAAGGACATCCTGGTCATCTCCGACGAGATATACGAGAAGCTCTGCTTCGGCGTGCCGTTCGCGTCGATCGCCTCCCAGAGGCCCGGGATGAAGGAGCGCACCGTGGTGGTCAACGGCGCTTCCAAGGCCTACGCGATGACCGGGTGGCGGATCGGCTACGCCGCGGGGCCCCCCGAGATCATGGCCGCCGTGGGGCGGATGCAGAGCCAGTCCACTTCCAACGCCACATCGATAGCGCAGCACGCCGCCATAGCCGCCCTCGAGGGCGACCAGGAGTGCGTTGAGAGGATGCGGCAGGAGTACGCCCGGCGGCGCGACTACATGGTGGGCCGCCTGCGGGAAATCCCGGGGGTGACCTGCGGGGAGCCCAGGGGGGCCTTCTACGTCTTCCCGCGCTTCGCCCCGCTTTACGGGCGGCGGCATGGCGGCCGGCTGCTCGCGGGCTCGGCGGCATTCGCCGAGGCGCTGCTTGAGGCGGCGCACGTGGCGACCGTACCGGGCGCGGGGTTCGGCGACGACGGGTGCATCCGTCTCTCATACGCTACGTCGATGGACAACATACGGGAGGGGCTCGACCGCATACGGAAGTTCGTGGGCGGTCTTGCCTAGGCGGCATGGAAGGCCAGGAGAAGAGGAAATATAAGCGCCTCGCCGCCCACTGGGTCACGAAGATCCGCAAGATATCGCTGACGGAGTCCATCCGCGAGCGCCTGGAGCGCATCAAGAACGTCTCCCTCGGGGGCGTCTTCGTGGACACGCCGATGCCGTTCGAGGTCGGGACGCTGGTGGCGCTGGAGTTCACCATCCCGGCGGTGGCGGAGCGCGTCCAGGCCAGGGGCATTGTGCGCTGGTCCAACGACGGGCGTGCCAGGGGCCAGCCGATCGGGATGGGGGTGGAGTTCCTGGAGGTGACGGCGCGCGCGAAGGACGCGCTGGACGAGTTCTTCCGGTACGAGACGGGCAAGGAGTGCATCAGGATCCTCACGAAGACGCCGCTGAGCCAGAGCCTCCTGCGCTTCTACTGCCGGAAGATCGGCGGGGTCTTCACCGTGGCGGAGCTGGCCGAGTACATGGGCTGCGAGCGTGCGGAGCTCCTAGAGTGCCTGAAGGACTTCGGGGCGTTCCAGCTGGCGCGGCTCTCCGACGAGGGCGTCCAGTTCGTGCAGGCGGAGAACCCGGATGTGACCCGGGCCGTGCAGGGGTGGTACGAGGGCCTCGAGCACGGACGCACGCCGGCGGCGGGGATCCCCATCGTCCCGCCCCCCTGAGGGGCCGCGTCGCCGAGGCCCGGCCATGCCGTACGCGCGCACCCCGGGGGTCTGCCTGAGCAAGGTCGATTTCAGCGAGACCAGCCAGGTCCTGCGCTTCTTCACCCGTCACCACGGGAAGGTTTCCTGCATCGCCAAGGGGGCCAAGCGCCGCCGCGGGGCGTTCCCGGCGCCCTTTGACATCCTGGGCCTCTACGACCTGGTGCGCATAGAGAAGCGGCCCGGCTCGCTCGACGTGGTGACGCAGGCGGAGAGGCTGAGGTGTTTTCCCCGGCTGGCGGGGGACTACCCGCGGTTCGCAGCGGCCTGCTACGCGGCGGAATTCGTCGACGGGTTCGCGCCGGAGGGGATGCCGGTGGAAGGGCTCTACGACAGGCTGGTCGAGGTACTCGAGCGCCTCGATGGTGGGACCCCCCTGCCGGACGCCGTCTTCTCTTTCGAGGCGCGGGCGATCCGGGCCCTCGGCTGGTTCCCCCGCGTACGGGAATGCGGCGTCTGCCGCGGGGAGGTGCGCAGGCCCGAGGCGTACTTCTCCGTGAGGGACGGCGGCGCCGTGTGCGTCGAGTGCCGGCCGCGGAACGATCCGTGGTTCCCGGTCCGCAGGGTCTCCCTCGAGTCGATCGCGCGATTCGGCGAGGGGGACATGCCCCGCGAGTCCATCAAGAAGCCGCTGGTGGAGGAGATCCGCCAGATATTCGACGCCTGCATACGATATCACCTGGACCGGGAGCTCAAGAGCGCCAGATTCGTGCGGGAGGCGCTTGTTGGAGCGGCCCGGTAGGGGTCCCGGGCGGCGCCTCAGGGGGCGAGCCGCACAACGGCCCTGCCGTCGGCCTTCCTCAGATTCACTTCGACACGCCTGCCCCCGGACTCGACGGCGTGGCGGCCGAAGAAGGCGTCGACCTCGCACTTCCCCGAGGCGTCCGCCTTCCCCTCGAAGTTCGTCCACCACTCCTTGAAGACGAGGTTCCGGTATGTCTCCGCCGCCTGGGTCGGCGTGAAGTCCCTTCTCCAGAGAGCCGCGCGCGGCCTCCAATGGGCCCCCTCCCAGAACCCCCACATGAGGATGCCCTCCACGGCGGGGTGGGCGAAGGCGATCCGGTAGACGGTCTCCAGCGTCTCGGCCTTGCGCTGCTCGTCGGGGCTGTTGACGTCGAACTCGGTGATCTTGATCGGCAGCTTGAACTGGGCGAGCCCGTCGAGCGACGCGCGCACGTGGGCGCCGTCGACGCGGTTCCCGCCGAAGTGGGCCTGGTCGCCGATTCCCCCGACGGGCACGCCCCGCTCCAGGAGCGAGCGGACGTGCTCGACGTACCTGGGCGTCTCGTTGCCGGACATGATGTTGTAGTCGTTCACGTAGAGAATCGCGCCGGGATCGGCGGCCTTGAACCACATGAACATCTCCTTGGTGATGCCCGGGCCGAGGCGTTTCGCGTACCAGTCGCCGTGGATCATCTCGTTGTTCAGATCGTACTCGCGGATCCGCCCCTTGAAGCGCGAGGCGACTCCCTTCGCGCGCTTCTCCAGGGCCGCCCTCAGCGCCGCGTCGTCGAGGTTCTTCACCCAGGGGTTGACGAATTTCTCGACGCCCCAGAAGACGCAGTGGCCGCGCATGGTGATCCCGTTCTGTTCGCACCACGAAAGGACGCGCTCGGCGTCGTTGAAGCTGACCTGCCCCTGGGCGCGCTCGGTGTGGCCCCACTTGAGCGCGTTCTCGTGGACGGCGTGGTTGAAGTTCTCGCGCAGGATCCTGAGGTAGTTCTCCTTCACGTCCGGCGCGGCGTTCCAGACCTGGTGGGCGATAGCGGTGCCAAAGAGGAACTCGTGGCGGAGCATCGCGACCTTGACGGCGGCGCCGGGGGCCGCCTGTACGACCAGCTTCCCCATGCGGTGCCTGCGGACGGCCTCGTCGCAGGATTCCTTGATGCCGGAGGCCTGCGCCAGCGCGATCAGCGCCGCCGCCAGCCCAGAGAGGTTGATCATGATCGCCTCCCGTGATCGGGATGCGCCGGCGCATCCCCCTTATGGTATTACACGCCTCGACGTGTGGACGCCTCGCCCGTTACCTCCCCTCTTGGACGATCTGGACGCCGGAGAGTATGGGCTTCGAGCCGGGGGTTTCGGGCGTCAGCGTGATCTCGATGTCCTTCCCGGCGGGGATGCCCTTGAACTCGCGGATCAGGGTCCGGAGCGGGCCGCCGGCCTCCCTGGCCACGTCGAGGCGGTTCAGGACGGTCCGCCCCTGGATCGCCACGCTGAAGATCCGGGTCCCGGCCCTGACCGCCTCGGGCTCGGCGAAGCAGAGGCGGACCGTGAAGGGGCGCTCCGCCGCGCCCTCCTTGTCCAGCGTGACGCTTATCGATCTGAGGCCGACGGCGCCGGAGGCGCCGACCCAGTTCAGCCGGCCCTCCACGCGCGAGGAATGCCGGCGGAACCATTCGGGCTGCTCGGGTACCGTGGCGACCGCCACGGGGGGCGATACGCCGGGGGTGGCCGGATGCTCCAGCCAGAGGGTCCCGTCCTCGGCCCTGCGGTCGCCGGGCGCGCCGAGATTGATGCCCACGCGCCGGATGGGACCGTTGATCTCGCGGGTGCCGAGGAAGGTCCACTGCTCGACGTCTGGCATGTGGACGAGGGCGAGCGACGTCTGGTTCTGGTAGCTGCAGGTGCAGGTGCGCGTGTAGTCGGGGGCCACCAGGACGCCGCCGGCCACCACGAGGTTGTTGGAGCATCCGGATCTGAACCCGCCGAAGTTGCCCGTTCCGCCGTCGGCTATGAGGTCGAAATAGCCCGCCGCGCCCGAACGAAAGACCAGGAGATTCCTGGACGCCATGGGGGTGTTGCAGCCGTAGTTGCGCGACCAGATCCAGTCCGCGCTCAAGCCGGTGAGCGGATGCTGCCGCTTCTTCACCTTGCCGGTAAGGAGGTCGTACGCCTTTCCCTCGGTGTAGATGGTCCGGCCGTTTATGATCGGCACGCCGACGTGAGCCTCGCTCCAGAGCGCCCTTCCGTCGGCGCCCTTCCAGGCGCGCATGCCGCGGGGCTCGTCGTTCAGCGTGTCCCGCGCGCGCCGGCCCGCCTCCAGCAGGATGTCGTGCTCTTCCGAGTAGCCGAGCCAGGTGCCGAAAATGTCGCCCTCGGAACTCCACAGCTCCCTTCCAGTCTTGAGGTCGAAGGCGACGAGCCGGGGCGCGGTCCGGGGCGTCTCGCCGCGCTTCTTCATCCTGTCGATCTGGGGGCCGGAGAGGCGGTCTATGGCGTAGAGCCGGCCGTCCCCTATGCAAACGGCGTTATGGCGGAAGCCGCTGCGGGCCGCGGCGCTCCAGAGGACCTTCCCCGTGTGGCGGTCCATCACGGTGAGCGACCGGCTGGAGGAGAAGGTGTCGTTGATGCCCTTGAGCGCGTTGAGCTTCTTGAAGATCGCCTGCATCTCCTCGTCGTCCGGGTCCGGATCGTCTCCGCTGCCGACTTCACTGGCGGCGATGCGGACGGCCTCCTGGAGCGGCTCGGCGCCGCCGACGAGATACCGGTCGTGCGCGTTGATGTAGCCCCACTGCGGCGGACTGCGGCCGCCGGCGGGGACGGGGAGGGAGAACTCGCCGGTCTTGTTCCCCGTGGCCGGGTCGAGCCGGACGCAGCGGTTCCCCCATGCGGCGTAGATGCCGTCGGGGGTCGAGATGAAGTTCGTGCCCGCGGCGTTGGCGCCCATCTGGTGGAAGGTGTTGTTGTAGAAGCGGCCGATGCCCGGAAGGGAGGCCTCCCACAGCAGCCGCCCCGTGTAGATGTCGACGGCGCGGATCATGTCGGCGCCCTCGATGAAAAGGCGACCGTCGAGTACTTGTGGTTGGGGACCGTGCCCGTGGCGCGGCAGGATGCCCTCATGAGACGTACCTCCGAACCAGAGCAGGCCCAGCGGCGCCTTGAGGTTGTCCTTCGAGCAGCGCGTGTTGGCCGCGTCGGCGTGCTCGTGGGTCCAGTTGCCGGAGCCCGGGGGCGCGTCCGGACGGCGCAGGACGATGAGATCGCCGGCCTGCCGCACCTCGGCGCCCTCGATGCCCGCTCCGAAGTCGCCGCGCCCGCCCGCCGGGACCGGGAGGCAGGCGGCGCCCCCGAAGGGACGGAGTGAGGCGAACATCCTGGCGGCGGACTCCCTGCTCATCCTGATTCCAGCCGCGGCCGGATCCTCGGAAACCATGAGGGTTGCCAGGTAAGGGGGCAGGTTGAACGACGAGAGATCGCCTTGGTGGACGGCGATGCGCTCTCCATAGAGCCCGGCGCCGGCGAGTTCGCGCCGCAGCGACTCGACCTTCTTGGGGTCTGGTTCGACGACTATGATGTGCAGACCGCTCTGCCGCGCCAGCTCGGTGACCAGGCGGCCGCCGCCGGCGCCCCAGGCGATGCACCAGCCTTCGCGGACGCCCGCCGTCTCCAGGACGGAGCGGGCGCGGGCCGTCCAGGCGTCCGCCGGGGCCGGGCGCGGTGCTTCCCGGCGGTGAATCCTCGGCGTCCCGGTCCGCTCGGGGCCGAAACAATAGATGCTTCCCTCCTGTGTCACGGCGAAGAGCCGGTCGTCCGCGGCCAAGAGCGACGCCACCGTCCCCTGCACCTCCGACTTCCAGACTATGTCCCTCGTCGCCGGGTCGACGGCGAATACCTCGCCCCGCCCCCCGGCGTAGAGCCTGGAACCCGCCCGGATCAGGGAGTCGAACCGAGGCGTCTCGATGGTTTCCGCGCGGTACTTCTTCCACCGCGGTTTCTTGAAGGGTTTTCCGCTCTTGTCCTTTCTCTCCACCACCTCGACCGCCGGGGGTCTGAAGAAGAGGATGCCGCCGTCCTTCCCGGCGTGATAGACCGTCTCGCCCGCCAAGACCAGGGGAGAGGGCACGTCTCCGATCTGCAGGCCCGTGGACATCTCGAAGGCGCCGCCGCCGTTGAAGTACAGGTCCCCGCGCGCCGCCACGTCCCAGCCGCCCTTCTTGGAGTTCTGGACCAGCGCGTAGTGGACGAGCTTTCCCGTGGAGCGGTCGTACACGGCGGGCACAGAGCGGCCGCACGGGACCAGTAGCTTGCCGTCGGTCACGGCGAGCTGTCCCTGCGGCGCGACCCCCGCGAAGGCGTACGCGCGGTGCGGCTGCTGGATGTACAAAGATCCGTCGCCGTCGTTCGCCCATACGACCCGACTGCTGCGGGCGTCGAGGGCGTAGAGGAAGATGCCCATGAATGGCCAGATGCCCGCGGCGAAGTAGACGGTCCCGTCCTCGACGGCCGGAGCGCCGCGGGCGGGCCACATGGAGATGAGCCGCCCGTTCCCCAGTATCTTCCGGTCAGAGGGGCCGCCGCGGAACTTCCACAGGAGGGTCCCCCGCTGGGCATCGAGGCAGTAGAGATGGCCGTCGTCGGAAACGAAATAGACCTTTCCTTCCCACGCCGTGGGGGCGAACCGGACGGGCCCGTCGGCGAAGAACCGCCATTTCGCGGCCCCCGTTCGCGTATCGAGGGCGGTGACGGTGTCGGTGGTCATTGACGGCACGAAGATCAGGTTTCCCATTACGACGGGCTCGTAGGCCGCGTCGAATCGCATGCGGGGCTGGTCCGGCCAGGCGGGACTGGCGGGGGGATACTCGCGGATCCATTGGAGATGGAGTTGCGGGGCCAGTTCCAGCGGGGAGGACGCCGTACGCGCCGCGTCGTGCCGCCAGGTCGGCCAGTCATGGGCGGCCGGCGCCGCGGGCGCGGCCGGCAGGCAGGCCAGGAAGAGCAGGCGGGAGATCGACGAGCGCGCGGGTCCTTTCACCGAAGATCCTCAAGGGTAGCGATCCCGCTCACATTATACCCCGCGGCGGACGCGGCACCCGGGGGGGGGGCGCCCCTTTACGGCGGTGCGTCCACGTAAATCTTCAGCCGCGGGGTGAGAATCGTTACATCAAAAAGGGCCGGGAGCTCGCGGCCCTCTCGCGCAACCGCTGTGGGGCGGTGGTACTGAACGCCGAGGGCCTCCCTCCTTCGCCGACATCGACTTCAAGCCGATCTCGACCGGATGAACCGCGCGGACTCCGAGGATCTGCCGCTGGCCTGAGCCGGATTTTCAGTTCCTGGACTTGACGGCCTTCTCGTACCTCGCCTGGGGGAGTATCTGGTTTCTTCTCGAACGTCGTGTCGGGGCCGAAGGGGATGCCGCCATGGACGCCCACGGCCGCGCCCGGCCGCCGGTCGGCCAGCCGGTCCTCCGGTATGATCCCCGCCACTGATCGGGCGGGTTCAGCGCGCCGAGTCGCGTAACATATCATGATGGCCACGTTTCCCTGGCTCGCGGCGCTCCTGACGGTCGCCCAGGGGGGCGAAATTATGCTCGATCCCGGCGGAGACATTCAACGCGCGGTACGGCAGGCCGGCCCGGGCGGCGTCGTCACGCTCCGGGCGGGGATCTACCAGCCCGATCAAATCACCATAGAATCCTCCTTTGCGGGCGGGACGATCCGCTCGCAGCCGGGCGGGCGCGCGCGTATCGATTTCGGCGGCCGCGGCGGCATCTACGTGAAGGCCCAACGATATACGCTCAAGGACCTTGATGTCCTCAACGCCAAGAATCACGCCGTTGATGTGGATGCGTCCGACTGCACGATAGAGGGGTGCAGGCTCCTGGGCAGCGGCGGCGATGCCCTCAAGCTCTCGCCGGGACCCTGGCAGGAGAAACGCTACAACCGGGGGGCCAGGGTCGTCCGCTGCGAGATCGGCGCCAACAGGCAGTTCGAGGGAATCGACTGCGTGGGGCACGACGACGTGCGCGTCGTCGGTTGCTACATCCACGACACGCCGGGATGGGGCGTCTACCTCAAGGGGGGCGCCGCGCGGGGGCTCGTTGAGGGCTGCGTGTTCGAGCGCTGCGGGATCCTCGAGGGCAACCCTGCGGGTGGCGCCTGCCTGGGCGAGCACACTGGTCCTGAGCAGGTCATGACCAACAAGCACGGCGAGCCGTGGGAGAACGTCGGCGGGGTCGTCCGCAACTGCCTTTTCATCGACATCCCTTCCGCGGCGCTGGCCGCTTGGTGCGCCCGGGGTGCTCGATTCCACAACAACACCGTCGTCGGCGCGGCCCTCCGCGACCGGGCCTCGATCATCGTGCTGGGCAATCACGGCCTGCCCTGCCGCGACGTGGAGTTCGTCAACAACGTCGTGGTAGGATCCCACGAGGGCGGCCGGCCGCTGGTGTGGATCTGCGCCGGGGGGGCTTCCGGGGGGCTCGTCTTCGACCACAACTGCTACTTCGGCGGCAACGGCAGGTTATGGGACCAGCGCTCCGGCGGGCCCGTTGATTTCGAGGTGTGGAGGGCCTCGGGACGCGATGAGAACGGCCTGTTCGCCGATCCCGGGCTCGGGGTGGACTGCCGCCTGACGTCCGGCAGTCCGTGCATAGGCCGGGGCAGGGTATTGGCGGGTTTCTCCGACGACATCGACGGCGCCGCGCGCGGCGGCCGGTGGGACATAGGCGCCGACCAGTTCGGCGCGGGTACGCCCCGGGAGTACCTGGGCCGGCCGGCGAGGAGGTAACGCGCCGTCCGTCAGGCGGACCGGCGGCGTGCGCGCCGCCGCAGGATCCACAGGAAGCTTATCGGTAACAGCGCCTCGATGCCGAGGGCGCCGCATCGGCGGTGGCGGTCGTCGTCATCCGCCGGCGGCAGCGGACTGCCGGGGTGCGTCCCCATTATCAGCTCCGCTTGGTTGTCCAGCCCGTCCCCGTCCCAGTCGTCCAATCCGTCCGGCACGCCGTTGGCGTTCTCGTCGGGGTTGTCGGGATTGAGCCCCGCCGCGGCCTCGGCGGCGTCCGTCATGCCGTCGCCGTCCGCGTCGGCCGCGCCGCCTCCCACGCTCACGGACGTCATTGATGAGTATGTGAGCGCCGCGTTGTTGTGGCTGGTGACGGCCAGGCCGATGTAGACGTTCGCGGTCATTGGAATGGTATGGCTGCCTATCGCCGTCCAGCTCGATCCGTCGCTCGACGAGTGGGCGGTGAATGTGTCGCCGGTCCGTGCCAGGCGGATCCACGCGGGGACGGCGGAGGCGGGGCCGGCGGTGTTCACGCTGGTCCCGCCCGTATCCGGCCGTCTTTGGAAGTTCACGCCGTTGGAGGGCGTGGCCACCACCGAGGCGTGTCTGGCGCCGGGGTCGAGCGTTTCCCGGATCATCACGCCCGCCTTGGCCCACGGGTCGGTGTTGTCCAGGCGGGTCACCCGAGCGGTGATCTGGCCGTCGCCGGAGAGCATCCTGAAGACGTAGTGGAACCCGTCCGCGGTCCCCCAGATGTCCGCGCCGGAGGCGCACTCCATGAAGGTGCCGTTCTCGTGGCCGGCGGCCCCGGGGATGCCGGTGATCCCGACGTCCCGATCCCGCCATGGGGCCGGGAGGGGGCTCCCCTGGAGCGCCACGAGCTCTATGCCGGCGCCCGTGCCGAGGTTGCGGCTGTATTTCTTTTCGACGGCGTTGTTCCAGTGTTCGTGGACTCCCAGGCTCGAGAGGGTCGTGCCGTCGGGCTTGTAGTTCGTGCCGGAGGGAGGGTTCCCGGCCAGCGCCGCCTCGTGCAGGTAGTTGTCGCAGTTGGGCATCCATCCGCTGTTGGGGCTGACGTTGCTGTATTCCGTCACGAGGAAGTCCAGGACCACCGAGTCGATGGCCACGGGATCCTGGGAGAGGAAGAGGCTGGACGACCAGCCGTTGCCGAACAGGAGCGGCCAGCGGGTGGGGTTGTAGCCGACGTCCTGCGCGCCGTAGAGCCCGTCGATCATGAACAGGAGCGTGTTGCCGCCTAGATAGCGGCTGCCGATCAGATCCACGAACGGGCTGTATGAGCCCATGCCGCTCTGGCTGGAACGGATGTAGGCATGCTCCCTGGCGTTTATTGAACCGTAGTGATTCTTTGCGGTGAGGGTGACTCCGGCGGTGTTGTGGCCCTTCATGAGGGCCATGTTGATTAGGTAATTCGCCCGGGTGACGCAGGTGGGGATGTTCCTCCCGCAGCCGTTGGATACGGAGTACGTTATCGCGTTGCTCGTCCACGTGACGGGCGTGCGCCCGTTGGTCCCCACGCAGTCGGCCCATATGACGTTGGGGAATTCGGCGTTGCACTTCGTGTAGATGCGGTCGGGGATGATGCGGGTGGGGGCCGTGTTGGGGGCCTCGTAGACGGTGATCATGTTCTGCGGGACGCCGGCCTGGTTGACGAGCTGGCGGAGGAGGGCCAGCACCGCCTGCGGGGAGGCGTCGGCCTGGTTGTCGGTGTCCGAGTAGCTGGTAGTGTTGTTGCAGTTGATCTTCACGGCGATGCGTTCGCCGGGGGCATATCCGGCGTTCCCTTTGCCGTGGTTCTGGTTGAAGTACCTGAAGAGCGCGTCCCATGCGGCCGGATCGGTGGAGGCGCCCGTCAGCGACCGGAGGGCGGTCGAGAGCATGGAGTCGACAAGCGCCTGGTCGGTGTTCGCGTCGCTCCACCAGTTGCCGGTGCTGCCGTCCCAGCGCGTCGCCAGCGGGTTTCGTACCCAGACCACGCGGCCCGGATGGATGCCCTGGGCAGTCCCGATGGGGGAGTTGGGCGGATCGGTGGGTGTCCATGCCGAGGCAAGGGGGTTGGGCAGGCCGAAGAAGTTCCACAGCATGAGCGCCGCGGTGGTGACCGCCCCGATCAAGACGGCGGCGCGGCCGCGGGGGCGCAGGCGGGCGCCGATGCGGCGGCCCAGCGCCAGTATCCCGAGAGACCCCAGCAGCCACGCGATGAATCCCGTCCCCAGGGCGAAGGACGCCTGCTGGCACGGGTAGGCGGCGCGGCTGGGCTTGGCGCCGACGCGGAGGATGAACCATGCGAGGGCGGCAAGACCTATGATTGGGTATAGCGGCAACAGCCACCAAGTACGGCGCAGGCCTGTGATTTTTCCCGTCTTGGGGCAGACATGCGGCAGGAATGCTGCGGGCCTTTTCATGGTACTCACCTCTCCCGGCCCGCCCCTCAATGATACGGTCCGCCCGGAATTAGTGTTGCAACGGCCGCGAGGAGAGGTTAGGTTTCATCCGGTGGGAGTCGGGTGACCCGTTGACGGGAGGGGTTCATGGAAAACGAGGGATCGGTTCGGATGACGCGGCGGCGGTTCCTTGGGGCATCCTCCGGCGCCGCCGCCTTCACGTTCCTGCCGAGGCACGTCCTGGGGGGCCCCCGCTTTACTCCCCCCAGCGAGACCGTCATGATCGCCATCGTCGGATCCGGCGGCCAGGGGAAGACCAACGCCCGGAGCCTGTTCCAGGAGCCGGACGCCCGCGTCGTCGCCGTCTGCGACGTGGCGGAGGAGACCGATCTCAGGTCGTTCTATTACGGTTACACGGCGGGCCGGAAGGTGCTGAAGGCCGACGTGGAAAAGCATTACGGCGCCGCGATACCCGGCTTCCGCTGCGCGGAGTACGAGGACTTCCGGGTCTTGCTGGAGAAGGAGAAGGGGATCGACGCGGTGCTCTGCGCCACCCCGGACCACGTCCACGCCGTGGTGACGGCGGCGGCCATGAGGGCGGGCAAGCACGTTTACTGCGAGAAGCCGCTGACGCACAACGTGTGGGAGGCGCGCCAGATCGCGCGCATCGCGCGGGAGACGCGCGTGGCCACCCAGATGGGCAACCAGGGTCACTCGGGGGAGGGCATCAGGCTCACCTGCGAGTGGATATGGGACGGGGCGATCGGCGCGGTCCGCGAGGTCCACGCCTGGAGCGACGCCGGGGGATGGGTCCGGACGCCCGGCCGGCCCAAGGAGACCCCGCCGGTGCCTCCAGGTCTCAACTGGGACCTGTGGCTGGGGCCCCGCGACCCGCGGCCCTATCACCCCTCGTATGCCCCCTACAACTGGCGCGGCTGGTGGGCGTTCGGGACCGGCGCGATCGGCGACATGGCCTGCCACAACCTGGATCCAGCGGTGATGGCATTGAAGCTGGAGCATCCCCTGTCGATCGAAGCGACGGCTCAGAGGATCGATGACGAAGTGGCGTCCCTGTCCGGTGCCACCCACGTTTACAAGTTCGGCCCGCGCGGCGACATGCCGCCGGTGAAGGTGACTTGGTACGACGGCGGCCTGCGCCCGCCGGCGCCGGAGGGGATAGACACCAGCGACCCGAAGCAGCGGCTGGGGGACGGCGGCAACGGCATACTCTTCGTCGGTGAGAAGGGATACATCACCTGCGGCGGCTGGGCGGGGATGCCGAGGCTCCTGCCGCTGTCGCTGCACCGGCAGTACAAGCGGCCTCCCAAGAGCCTCCCGCGCGTGAAGGGCCACCACGCCGACTGGCTGTCGGCGTGCAAGGGCGGCCCGCCCGCCAGCGGGAATTTCGAGTACAGCGCCAGGCTCACCGAGATCGTCCTCCTGGGTTCGGTGGCCCTGCGGACCAGGAGGCCTATAACCTGGGACGGGCCCAACTGCAGGGCGGTCAACGCGCCGGAGGCCGAGCGGTACATCAAGGAGACCTACCGCAAGGGCTGGGAAGTCGCCTGAGGCCTATCGTTCCGGCCATCTCCGCGGCTCCTCGACAGGCTTGGGCGGTTCGTCTCCGGGGCCGGCGCCTGCGGCCTTGAGATCTTCGGCGGCCCCCTCGAGGTCACCCAGCTGCGCGCGGCACCTGGCCCTGGTCCGGCGCAGGTTGTCCCAGTCGGGCATCAGGGCCAGCGCCTTGGTGCAGTCCGCGGCCGCCTGGGCCCAGGCCCCCTTCTTGAAGTAGGCGGCGGCGCGTCCCGCGTAGGGCAGGCCGTACCCATAAGGCATCAGGCGGATCGCCTCGCTGAGATCCTCTATGCCGCCGTCGAGGTCGCCCAGCAGCTCCACCCGCGTCCAGCCCCGGCCGTTGTAGGCGGCCGGCAGCAGGAAGCCCCTCGCTATCGCGCGAGTGAACGCCTCGAGCGCCGCAGCGGCGTCCCTCTTCTGGTAGAAGACCGTCGCCCGGTAGATGTGGGCCTCGGCGAATTCCGGGACGATCCGGATGGCCTCGTCGTAGTCGGCTACGGCCCCGTCGTGGTCTTTCAGCCTGGCGCGCGCGTCGGCCCGCGAGTAGAGCGCCAGCGGGAACTTCGGCCTGAGAGCGATCGCGGCGTCGAAGTGCGGCAGGGAATCGCGGGGACGTTCCGCGGCCAGCCCGAGCAGCCAGTGGAATTCCTCGACGCCGGGGCTGTCGCCGAACCGGTCGAGGGCGGGGAGGCATATCTCGCGCGCGATCTGCCGGTCGCGGCGGATCCAGGCGAGCATGGCGGAGGCGACCTGGCGCTGGAGGTCGTTGTCGAACCCGCTGCCGGCCTCCTGCGCCGCCTCCATCTCGCGGATGGCCTCGACGGCGGACGGTTCTCCCCCCGCCCCGTTCCTTTGATCGTGCCAAAGGTTGAGGCTGTCGAGGTAGGCGCGCACGACCAGAATACGTCCCAGCCGGTATCGCGCCGGCCCGAGGCGCGGGTCGAGTGCAGCTGCGGTCCTCCAGGCCTCCTCCGCGCGGGCGTAGCGGCCCAGAAGCTCCAGCGTCTCGCCCAGCCGGTGGTATGCCAGCGGCAGCTGCGGCGCCTGCCGCGCGGCCTCTTCTATGAGGGCCAGCGCGTTCGACAGGCCCCTCCTGTGGGGCTCGTAGTCCGCGTCGCGGGCATAGAGCGCGGCGGTGGCCTTTTCTATCGCGGGGCGGACGCTCTCCAGCAGCGCCATGGCCCTCATCTCCCCCGAGCGGGCGGCCTCTTCGCGGAGGCGCGCCTCCCGGAGCGTCTCGCGCAGCCTGCCGCGGTATCCGATGAGCGCCGCGGCGGAGGCGGCCAGCGCCGCCAGCACCGCCGCGAGCACCGGGATCGCGGCGGCGCGGTGGCGCAGCGCCCTCCTCCAGAGGCGGCGCGCGACGGTCTCCGGTCTGGCGAGGACGGGCTCCCCGGCCAGCAGCCGCCGGAGATCTTCCGCCAGGGCGGCCGCCTCCGGGTAGCGCCGGACCGGATCCTTGTCCATTGCCTTGGCGACGACCGTGGCCGCGTCGGCCGGGATCATGGGATCAAGGCGGCGGATGGGGACGGGCTCGGAAGTCTCGATCTTGTTGACGATCTCCACCACCGAGCCGCCAGCGTAGGGGGGCGCGCCGGTCAAAAGCGCGTACAGCGTCGCGCCCAGCCCGTATATGTCGGTGGCGGCCGTCCTGGCGGCCGGGTCGCCCCTTGCTTGCTCCGGCGACATGTATTCCGGCGTGCCCGCCACGGCGCCGGTGGCGGTGATCCGGTCGCGGGTCTCCAGGAGGCAGGCCAAGCCGAAGTCGAGGACCCACACGGTTCCCTGGCGGTCGCGCATGAGGTTTCCAGGCTTGAGGTCGCGGTGGAGGACGCCCTTCCGATGGGCGTGGTCCACCGCCAGCGCGGCGGCCCGCGCCGTTTCCAGGGCATCCCTGAGCGGCAGGCGGACGCCCTCCAGCGTCCGGCCCTCGATGTACTGCATGGCGATGAAAGGGCTCTCGTCCGGCCCTGAGACGCGGTAGACCGGCACGATGTTCGGGTGGGCGAGCCGTGCCACGGCCGCGGCCTCGCGGTGGAACCTCTCCCAATCCGCGCGGGAGTCCGGCGGCGAGGAAGGACGCTTGAGGGCGACCCACCGGCCCAGCCGCTGGTCCCAGGCCTTCCAGACCTCCCCGGCCCCGCCGCGTCCGAGGCGCGATACGAGCACGAACTCGGCCAGGTTCCTCGCCGGGTCGCCCAGGTGGGGCAGGGCCTCCGGGGGGGCGGGGTGGCTGCGCGCCAGCGTGGCGAGGTCGAAGGCCTCCTGGCGCCAGAGGGACTCCAAGGCCTCCCACTCCTGTGCCCCCACCCATCCGCGTTCCGACAGGACCGCCGGGAGCGGGCGGCCGGCCCACAAGGCCTCTTTCAGCTGGGCCTCGGTGATGAAACCGCGGCGGACGGCGAGACGTCCCACTTCCATGTACCATTCCCGCGAAAGCAGGCGCCGCAGCCTCGACTCGGCCCCCGGCGGAAGTTCGGGCGTCGGCATGTCTTCTCAGGCCTCGAAGAGCCGCTTCAGCTCCGCGGCGAGCTCCTCCGGCGAATCCACCGTGTCGTAAAGCACGTCGGCGGCGGCGCGGCGGAACTCGCGGCGGGCCCGGGTGAGATGGTTTTTGACGGCGTCGGCGTCCAGCCCCAGGGCTCGGCCGATCTCGGCGTAGGATTGGCCCTCCTCGCCGCCCTCCAGGTCGTAGCGGCGGAATATCTCGAATGCCTCGGCCTTTCCCTCTTCCCTCAGGCGCCGTTCCGCCAGCCTCAGCGCCTGGGCCAGGACCGTGCGGGCCCACGCGCGGTCGAAGACCTCCTCGGCCGACAGGGTGGCCGCGTCGGGGACGATCCCCTCGAGATCCGCGTCGTTCATATCCAGGGGGATGGTTCTCGCGCCGCCTCCACGCTTAAGCCGCGCCGCGTCGCGCGCCGCGTGACCCATGAAGTTGGCCAAGGCCCCCTTGAGGAAGGCCCGGAAGCTCCCGCGCGACGGGTCGAATCGGTCCAGGAGCACGCCCTCGAGGACCTGTGTGGTGAAGAATTCCTGCGTGAGGTCCTTGGCGTCCTCGTTGGTCTTGGCCCATCCGCGCCGGATGGCGCAGTAGACAGGTTTCCAGTAGGCGGCCACGAGGCGCTCCAGGCAGCTTCGCCGCTCCGTGGGGTGGCCTTCCTTGGCCCCCTGGAGGATGCCCCAAGCGGTGGTAGGGAAGGCCCGGCCCGCGCCGCCGAGGACGGTGTCGGGTTCTGCCATGGGTGAGTCCCGATTAGAGCGCAAAGGCCCGCCCGGCGCAAGGGGGCGCGCGGGGTCACCGGACGCCGGGGACGGGAGGTCGGCCGCTTCCGCCGCCGCATGACGTGGACCCAGTCGGCGCCTCCGATCCGACCGCCGCCCTACTGAATTACGTTCGAGGCGCCGCTTGATTTTTACCCCGCCGTGACGGGACATGCGGGTACCATGAGTCCGTCATGAGATGATTTCTTGGGAATACGGATCGATCCACACTACAATCCACAACCAACTTGAATTGACTCCTGATAGGGATCTGAGAGGGAAGGGTCAAGCTGTGTTTCCTGAAAGAAATAGTTGTGCACGTATGTTTGATCGTAGTCTCCTTTTTTGCTTTCTGTTTAGCGGCATTCTAACCGTCGCAGTTGGATTCCCAGTGATTTTCAATGGTAAGACCTTCGTCCCGACGGACTTGTTGAGGGGACGCCCGCCTTGGTCGGACAAGGACGCCAGCGATGCCGCGGTAAGGGGTCGCATACACCTGGACATCGTGGAATTCTTCGCGATGAACGCGATCCAGGCAAAGCGGGACATTTCGGAGGGGCTCGGGGTTTTTTGGAATGACGCGATTCTGTGCGGTATACCTCTTGTAGGTGATCCTCAGGTCGGCACGTTCTATCCGCCACGTGCGATATTCCTGCGGATGTTGCCGGCGGCTTCGTCAATAGATGCTTTTATCCTCTTTCATTACTTCTTTGTAATGCCCTCCATGTTCATTTTTCTTCGAGGGAGGGGCCTGGAACCTGGGCCGGCCATTTTTGGCGCCTTGGCCTGGGCGCTGGGGGGCCAGGTGATGGGGTGGTTCAAATATGGTTGCGGACTTGTGGCGGCCGTGTTCCTGCCCTTGGAGGCGTTTGCCCTCGACAGGGCCTGGTCGAAGCGGTCGATCTATTGGGCGCTGGGGGCGGGTGGTTTGTGGGGCCTCATGTTCTTGGGCGGTCATCCGCAGCTTTCGTTTTACGCTTTGGTATGGGCCGGGGTCAGGGCGATAACCGGCATTCGGGAGGCGGGATGGAGGTGGAGTTTAAGGGCCTGCTGTGCATTCGCGATGTCCGGGGCTGGATTGGCGGCAGTACAGCTGTTGCCCTTCCTTGCAATCCTGTTTCAGAGCCAGAAGGGGCCTTTTTCTCAGGTGTTGAATTTTTCAAAGCCATGGCGGACGCCCGGTCTTCTATTGATGTTGATCTGGCCCCGTGCATATGGCAGCCCGGTCGACAGGCTGGATGTCACGTGGCAATGGCTCGGAGGAAATTTCTTCGAGTTCAACGCCTATCTGGGCCTGTTGTCTCTCTTCCTTGCCCCACTGTCGGGTCGCAAGGGAGCGATATTTTGGGTTGTGGGGATCGCAAATCTTGCCGTAGCCACATTGGCTCCCTTGTGGTGTATAATTCGCTTGATCCCTCCCTTCTATGCCATGGTCCCTCATCGTCTGTTTCTGTTCGGGTTCGCGGGGGCCGCGCTGGGCTCCATTGGTTTGCAGGAGGCCTTACGGGGGTCTATCCCGCGGCGTTATCTAGCCCTCTATCTGGCAGGTACGGGCCTGATTTTCGTCGTGGGGATAGGGGGCGTACTGCTGAAAGCCAGATGGTTGTCGCTGGCCAGTGAACCATATGCCGGCCTGTTCATATCCGCGGCTTCCGGCGCATGTGCCCTTGTGATCATAAGCCTTTTCCCATCTGTAAAGGTCAGGTACTCGGTGGTCATGGCCGCGTTGGTGGTGGATCTCTTTCCGTTCTTCGTTCGTTACAATGATTGCCACGATCAGATGCCGGGGCCTCCGCAGGTCGTGGATTCCATCCCTCGCGATAAGCGCTTATTGGTTTCGACCCCAAGCGCTTACTGGAAGTCACAGTTTCGAAACTATGTCAGCATAAGCGGTCATGAAACACCCACCGGCCACGCCAGCATGTATTTCAAGCGGTATAGAGAGTTTGTTTCAGCTCTGACTCGCCCTGAAAATGTTGATCCGGCCTTAGTTTTGCCTTCCCACCAGCGTATGCTATGGGCGCTCAACGTTGGGTACGTTTTGACTCATGATGGGTTGCAAAAATTCGATGCGCTTCCTCGGGCCTGGCTGGTGGGCAATGTGGAGGTGATTGGAGATAAGGATTCGAGATTGAAGCGATTGGCAGATCCGGGGCTTGACTTGAGTTCCGTGGCTCTCGTGGAACGCCCGATACCCGGTTGGTCGGATAAGAAGGTCGAAGGCCGCGTTGAGAGATTGGGCAGGCGATCCTTCAGAGTCCGCACCGACGTCGATGCGTTGCTGGTTGTCAGCGAGAATTGGGATTCTGGTTGGATTGCAGAGCTGGATGGTGCTCCGGCGGAGGTCCTACGGGTGAACCACGCCATGCGAGGGGTGCTCATCCCGGCGGGCGGACATACGGTGCGGTTCGATTATCGACCAGTTACGGTGAAGGCCGGATTTTTCGTTACAGGCCTGACCGTTCTTGCCGCATTGTTCTGGGGGGCGTGGCATCTTGTCAGATGGCTCAAGGCGGCCTGAAGACGAGTGCCGTCTTCAGGACATCAAGGTGGAGTACGGCGACTTCCTACGAGGGTAACGATTCACCCCCCACCACCCGCAGCAGGCGCCAGCGGCCCGAGCGGAACCGAAGGTAGAGGACCAGCCCCAGCCCGAGCACGACCGCGACCATGGCGCACCACGCTGCCCGCGGGCCGACCCGCATGCCGCGGATAAGCGCGGCGCTGGCAAAGGTCATCAGCCAGTGCCCGCTCACGGAAATCACCATCGTCCAGAACGTGTCTCCCGCCCCGCGGAGCGCCCCGCCGAAGACTATGCCCACGGCGTCCGCGAAGACGTAGACCGCGACTAGGCGGACCATGAACGCCGCCAGCGGCGCGATCGATCCGAAGGCCTCCACGCCCCCGGCGGGACGATAAAGCCCTACCAGCGGACCGGGCAGGATGAAAAAGACCAGGAACGTCAGGGAGGTGTAGGCGGCCGCCGCCTTCAGACCGGAGATCGCCGCCCGTTCGGCGGTGTCCGGATCACCCGCCCCCATGTAGCGTCCCACCAGGCTGGTCACCCCGATCCCCACCCCTATGAGCGGGATGAAGGAGACGAGATCCCAGTTGAAGGCGATCGTCACCGCCGCGGCCACCTCCACGCCGTAAGAGTGGAAATTCATCACCAGGAGGTTGAAGGCCACTATGTTCAGGAAGAACTCGAGGCCCGACGGTGACCCCAACCGCAGGAGCTTCGTCATGAGCCCGCGGTCGAACCTGAGCCCCTCGATGACGCCGAATTCCCTGCGGATGGACCGGCTGAAATAGCGCGCGGCAAGGACGCAGAGTCCTGACGCGCTCCCCGTCAGCGCCCCGATCGCGGCGCCCCGGATACCCATGGCCGGCAGCCCCAGACGCCCGAAGATGAGGACGTAGCTCGCCGCGGCATTGACGACCAAGGCGATCGCGGCGGAAAACATCACCACCCGGGTCCGGCCGATCCCGCTGAAGAAGCTGCTCAGGGCGTTGCGCGCGATCCCCAGGAACGATCCCCACATGAGGATTTTGAAGAAGGTTTCCTGGGGTCCCAACTGCTCGGGGGCCACCCCGCCCGCCTGAAAGAGCGCGCGGCCCGCCGGGATGCACAGGACCATCAGGGGGAAGGCCGCCAGCGCCACGATAAGGGCCTGCGCCGTCACCAGCCCGCATCGGCGCCGCTGGCCCGCGCCCAGGTGCTGGGCCACGAGGGCGTTGGAGTAGCCCGTGAGCCCCATGAAGAACGTCGCGAACATGAATGACGTAAGGCCTCCCCCCATCGAGGCGCTCAGGTACTCCGGCCCCAGCTTGGAGAGAAAAAACCTGTCCGTGACCATCATCAGCGTCTCGCAGGCCTGCGAGACGACCATGGGAAGGGCCACCGAGAGGAGCTCGAGGATGCCGCCGGGTCGGCGCCTTCGCGCCGGAGGAGATGCGAGATCCATGGGCGTATAAGGTCGAGGACTCCCAATAGCATACTTTCCCCGACCGGGCAAGAGAGCGGCCCCGCCGGGCGTAACTTACTGTGGAGCGGGCATGAGGCCGGAAGGGGTATTGCTGCTTTTCCTCTGCGCGGCGGGGCTCGCGGGCCCCGGCGCCGCCGGGCCGGTTCAGGTACGGCCGCGGGGTCCTGCCGCCCGGCCCATCCGCGTCACGTTCGACGAACTTCCCCCCGGTCCCTATACGCGGGCGGCCGCCGCCGCCCAATGGAAGGGCTTGAGATGGTTCGAGCTGGCCGAGCGCGGCCGGATAGTCGCGGGGCAGAAGAACCTCGCACAGCGCTTCCTGGAGGTGAAATACCCGGCCGGCAAGTTCGGGCCCGACGTCAACGGCGGCCAGTTCCTGGTCTCGATCCCGCCCCGCGAAGAATGGTATCTGGATTATTTCGTCTGTTTCCTCCCCGGCTTCGACTTCCGCTTGGGAGGGAAGCTGCCGGGGCTCACCGGCAACGGGGCCCTCAGCACCGGCGGCCACAACCACCCCGGCGAGGCCTGGAGCGCGCGGTACATGTGGCACCGGGGCGGGGCGATCATAGTTTACCTCTACCACATGGACCAGAAGGGGAAATACGGCGACTCGCTGCCGTTGGAGGGATGCCGCTTCACCCCCGGCAGGTGGCACCGCCTGACCCAGCGCGTCCGCGTGAACACCGGCACCGACCGCAACGGCGTCATTCAGGTCTGGTTCGATCTGAAAAAAGTGGTGGACCGTACCGACCTGCGGCTCCGGGCCGCCCCCAAGGCGCCCGTCGACAGCTTCTACTTCTCAACCTTCCACGGCGGCAACACGCCCGACTGGTCGCCCCATAACGACGGCTTCGCCCGGTTCGACGATTTCCTCATAACGGCCGACGAGCGAGAGGCCCTCAGCCCCGCCAGGAGACCGCCGGAATAGGCGCCGTGCTCAGCGGCGCCGTAGCAGCGACGCCGCTCCCAAGAGCAGGATGACTTCGGCCCCCATCGCCCCGCACCGCCCGTCCGGATCTCCATCCTCCTCGATCGGGTCCGCCGGCGGCGCCCCAGGCGGCGTCCCGGCCGCCATCTCCGTCTGGTTGTCCACGCCGTCGCCGTCCCAGTCGTCCAGGCCGTCCATGCGGCCGTCGCCGTCCTGGTCGGCCAAGGCGGGGTCGGAGCCGACCGCACGCTCCGCCGGGTCGGGCATGCCGTCGCCGTCGGTATCTATCGGAAAGAGCCGGTCGCGGGGCACTATTTGGTGGGCTTGGCTGGGGCTCGACCAGTAAAGCCCGGCCACGGCCCCGCCGGCGTTCTCGTAGTACTCCATAGTGAGGTCGTAGAGCCGGCCCGCCTGGAGCGCGATCGAGCCGGAGTGCTCGGTGGGAGACTGGTCCTTCCAGGCGTCCACCAGGAGCTTCCCGTCCACCCAGAGGCGGACCCCGTCGTCAGTGAGCGTCGTGAAGGTGTAGGTCTCGGTGTACGCGGGCATGATCCTCCCGGTCCAGCGGACGGAGAAGGTGTCGGGTCCCATCAGCGGATCCGGCGAGCCGGTCGACCAGTCGAAGTCAATCGCCGCGTCGTTCCGCGCCAGGACGAAGTTCGTCAGGTCGGCGCGGCCGTAATACAGGCCCGTGATCCCCGTCCCGCCGCCGGGGGGCGCCGGCGGGGCCGCCGGGAAGTAGCGCTCCTGGAGGTACGACTCGACCGCACGGCGGTCGGCGTCTCCGAGCGCGCGCGCGTACACGAGAACCTCGGCGATCATGCCCGCGAAGAAGGTTCCCGATGCGCCGCGGCCGAGCCACGGGGTGTCGACGGTCCCGGCGATCGCGGGGAGCTTGCCGGAGGCGGACCAGACCCGGCTGCCGTCCACGTAAAGCCGGTCGGTGGATCCGTCGTGGATCGAGATCGTCGTCGAGAAGGCGGCGCCGATCGGTGACGGGCGCGTCCATGCCGGGAGGTTGCCGGTCTGCGTGGTCCCGAAACGCAGCTTGATCCCCGACTGGAAGGGGCTCAGGAAGGTCCATCCCCAGGAGGTCGTCTCGTCCCAGAATATCGGGGAGTTCTCCCCGCCGTTTGAGCCCCCGGTGCGGTCGACGGAACAGGAGCTCACCAAGACGATCGTCATGCCGGTAAGCCCGTTTATGGGCAGCGTGAATCCCAGGTGGTCGTCGGCGCCGTCGAACCGTACGGCCGGCCTGCCGTTGATCGCGCCGGACACGAGGGTCGGCCGGCTGGCGGCGGCGCTTTGCGATGCGTGCCGGCCGTTGCCGGACTGGTCCGCCCACTGGGAGACCGCGGGGCCGCTGAGCGTGATGCCCGCGTCCGCCCTCAGCCACAGGGCCAGGCCTGAAGATGGCACCGATCCGCCCCCGCCGGCCGCCGGCGTGACGGCGCTCGCCTCGTTCGAGTAACCCGAGTCCCCCCCGGCGCCGGTCGCGCGCACCCGGTAGAAGTAGGTCGTCGAGGGAGAGAGCCCCGCGTCCCACCAGCTCGTTGCGCCCGCCCCCACCTCGGCCACCTGGCCCCAGGAGCCGCTCGATCCGGTCTTCCGCTCGATCTTGAATCCGGTTTCGTTCGAGGAGTTGTCCGTCCACGAGAGCACGATCTGGCTGGAGGTCACCGCGGAGGCGGTCAGGTTCGAGGGAGCCGCGGGCGGCTGTACCGTCCCCGGGTTGAGGGCGTTGCGCATGAATACGTGGAGGTTGCCGTTCCAAGGTTTGGAGCAGACGTCGGCGTCTCCGTCGCGATCGACGTCGGAGGCGACGGCTTCGTGGCA
>FWPU01002382.1_pt1 | contig 52469 bp, 45 predicted proteins | sample 2228361 | NCBI WGS metagenome assembly FWPU01 (sample SAMEA103939777, study PRJEB20133) | metagenome | reverse complement strand
AAAGTAATTCCAAAAATTTTATTTTCTTTAACCAATCTTTTCTTTGCATTTTGTCTCTTTCGCTTACAATTTTTAAAAGCCAATCTTGAAAATTTTCGACATCTTTAATTTTTACATTTGAAAATTCAAGATGCGTGTGTGCGTTTATAAAGCCCGGCATTATAAGGGCATTTTTCAAGTTAAATCTTTCTTCGACATCTTGAAATTTCATGTCGATCTCTTCCCTGTTTCCGAAGTCGATAATTTTGCCTCCATTTATAACTATTGCCCCATTTTCAATTATTTCGGATGTCACAGGGTAAATATATTTTGCGTAGAAAATTCTCATGATGCGCAATTAAACCTATGTGATTTAAATCACGTCTAATTTAGTGAAGACAGAAAAGAAAACAAAAAACATAGAGAAAATCATGAAGGCGAAAATAATAATAGCAATGCTTGCTTTAACCTTAATTGCTTCGGTATCTTTTGCACAAAGGTTCGGATTTGAAACTCCACCATTTGATCGGGACTGGCCAGAGAGTCTTGCGAGGATTAATGAAGAACTCAATCGTATCTATGACCAAATGACACAAAAGTTCGGATTTGAAGTTCTATTATTTGATCGCAGATGGCAAAGGGGAATTCCACAAAGGCTTTACGAAGAGCTCAAACTTACCGATGATCAAAAAGAGAAACTTGAAAATTTATTCTTTGATTTTCGCAAAAATCAGGCTGATATAGTTGGGAAATTGAATAAGGCGAGGATTGAACTACAAGAATTGCTCTCAGCGGAAAAATTAGATAAGTCTGCAATTGATAGGAAAGTTGATGAGATCTCCGGTTACACAAGAGAATTGCTCAATAACAGAGTAAATTACTGGTTTAACGTTCAGCAAATTCTTACGCCTGAGCAGAGGAAAATTTTGAAGGAGAAGTTTGGATATCGCTATGGTTTAGGCTTTGGTGGATGGGGTAGACTAGGGAAGGGATTAAGATTAAGGTTGCATTGCTGGTGATGAACGTCTTTTTTAGCCCTGCCTGATTTCGGTGGGGCTTTTTAGTTTTCTCGTAAAATTTTTAAAATTTCATCATGCAAAGTTTCATTCGAAACAATTACTCCCTTTCTTTTGATGTTTTCAGCGTTATAGAAAATTTTATTCCCATATAAATCTGTAACTTTTAACCCGGCTTCTTCAGCTATGATGTGCGCACCTGCCAAATCCCATTCGCTTTTGTCGAAGATGCTAACGACCGCGTCAGCCCATCCGCTTGCGACGTTTACAATTTTATAAGCTATGCTTTCTCTAAATTTTACTTCCCTAAACTTTTTAGCCAAAATTTCAAGTTTTTCAATTCGAGAAAATTCTTTCCTGCTGACGATTATTGACGCATCTTCGATAGCGTTTTTTAACTTTGAACTTTCGTTCGCTACAAGTTTTATCAACTCTTGAGTTTTAATTTTTCTTAAATATGCTCCGTTTCCTTTGACTCCATAATATAGCTCACCAGTCGCAGGATTATACACAATCCCAAGTATAGGATTTTTACCTTCAACGAGCGAGACAGAGATTGAAAATTCCGGTATCCCTTTTAAAAAATCGTTTGTTCCATCGAGCGGGTCGACGATCCAAACTCTTTGTTTTTCTAACCTCGTTTTATCATCGATCGTTTCTTCCGAGAGCCAACCATCGTTTGGGAAATTTGAAGCGATTTTGCTTTTTAAAATCTCGTTTGATTTTATATCTGCGTCCGTGACGGGACTCCCTTTCCCAGATTTGCTTTTATATCTGACCCTGTAATTTTTCTTCTTGAAATACTCGATTAAAATTTCACCTGCTTCGATAACACCTTGGATTGCTATTTCAAGTTCTTTCTGATAGCTCACGGATTTTAGAAATTTTTTCAAAAGATATTAAAAACTGCATAAATAAGAAAGTTTGCTTTTATCTTTTAGAATTTTTAAAATTTTATAAAAAAGGATTTAGGTCTTGCCCTGGGTCTTGAAGATGACATTGCTTTTGCTTGGGCTTTTGGTTCTAATTTATGCGTACTTGACGATGAGAGTAACCGGCGCAGTTAAGCAGGTGTTGAATATCACGGACCGAAGTTTAATAAGATTTCTTGGGGTTTTCATCCCGCTTTATTTTATATCTTATCCAATAATTGGGTTCATCGGTTATTTGCTTGGGGCGCAAAGCATAATTTCTCAATTTAGATTCGGGAGCAAAATTTTCGATGCATTTTTTACTTATCCTTTTTGGTTTGGGCTTGTCTTAGCGGTTCAAACTTTTCTTCTATTTCTTGCTCTTGACATAATTAAGTTTATCTTATCTTTTGTGAAAGTTTATTCGCTTCAAACAAGGGTGGCTTTCGTATACCCGAGGTTGATTTTGGTTATCGTTTTCGCGAGTGTTTTATATTCCGCGTTGAAAATATACATCGATACAAAATCAATCAAAGTCAACACAATAGATTTAAAAGTGAAAAATCTTCCACCAACTTTAAAAGATTTTAAAATTGCCCATATAAGCGACATCCAAGCGGACAACAGAACTGGAGAAGAAAAACTTGCTAGATATATAGACCTTTTAAATTCTCTTAAACCCGACATCATTATCTTCACAGGCGATGCTGTAACTTATGGAACTGAGCATATACCCATTGCGGTTAAAACGCTTTCAAAAGCAAAATCAAAATTTGGTTTATACTCATGTGTTGGTGACCATGATTATTGGGCTGGGCTTAAAAATATAAATGATGAAATGAGCAAATATGGGTTAAAGCTCTATAGCGATGAAAATATTCTTTTGAAGATAGATGGAGCTAGAATTGGGTTGACATTTGTAACGAACATATACAGTGTTCGACCGAAAATAGAAACTTTAAAAAAACTTGCGTTGGGAAATGATGCGGATTTAAAGATTTTCGTTACGCATCAACCATCTGAAAACCTTGTGAATTTTGCGCATGTAAATGGTTATAAAATTTTTCTTGCTGGACATACGCACGGTGGACAGGTTGTTTTTTCTTTCTTCGGATTTAAATTGATACCATCAAAAGTTGAAACAAAATATGTCTCTGGATATTATCGAGTTGGTTCAATGTTGGTAAATGTTAACAATGGGCTTGGTTTTACGCTCGCACCCATAAGATTTAACGCTCCTGCGGAAATAACTTTAATAAAACTTCTTCCTGAAGGTTAATGCGAAAAATTGTTTTTCTTTTCGTTGTAATCATTTCTATTTTCGGTTGTTCGAGAGAAATGGACGAATTCACCGGACCAGATACAAATCCGCCGTTCCCACCGCAAGGTCTTTATGTTTATTTCGCCGGTGATGGGATGGTCATTCTGGTTTGGCAAAGCAATAGAGAGTCGGATTTGGCTTTTTACAAAATTTATCGCGGGGTTGATAGTTTGAATTTTTCATATATAGGCAGAGCAAATGAAAATATGTTTGCGGATAAAGGGCTTGATTATGATACGACTTATTATTACTATGTCACGGCGGTTGATAATTCAGGAAATGAAAGTGAACCAAGCTCAATTATCAACGCAAAGCCAGTAAATCTTTATCCACCAGAGCAACCTTTCGGATTGAGCGTCAACGCACATAATGATCCAGATGGAATTTATTTCGATTTAAGTTGGTATAAAAATCCTGATGGTGATATAAAGTTTTACAAAATTTTTAGATCCCGGACTTCGAACTTTTCTGCAAATGATTCAAACTTTATTGGAATTTCACCTGTGAACTTTTACCGCGATACATTTAATCTTTCGATAAACCAGCGATATTATTACAAAATCGTTGCTGTAGACAAAGGAGGGCTTGAAAGCAAGCCAAGTTACGAGGATAATGATATAATTTTGAAATCCCCTGAGCTTCTCTTTCCTGATGATAATTCTATCATTGGGCCAAATGTTATATTCAAATGGAAAAAAGTTGAAAATGCAACTGGATATGTAGTTTTGGTTTCAACATCAAGGTTTGGAAATGAGATATGGAGAAAAGTTATTTATTCTCAAGGTTACTCTGATACTGTCTCCGTCGCTTACTCTGGTCCGTCGCTTTACAACGGCAAGACCTATTTTTGGAAAATCGCAACTTTCACAAAGGATAACAACATTATAAATTCAATAAGCGAAACAAGAAGTTTTATAATAAGTGTAAGATGATCGAGGCGATAAACATAATTAAATATTTTGATAAAAAACTTGTTCTTGATAATGTGAGTTTCAGCGTAAAGCAAGGTGAAATCTGCGGTTATATCGGTCCAAATGGCGTTGGTAAGACAACGACCATAAAGATTTTGACAGGGATAATCAAACCAACATCGGGCTTCGCATATGTAGATGGTGTAAATGTAGTTGAAAAAGCCGATGCGGTCAAAAAGATAATTGGCTATGTCCCCGAATCCGGGGCTGTGTTTGAAGCGTTAACTCCAATTGAGTTTTTGATCTTTGTTGGGCGAGTATATCAAATGGATGAGGAAAAAGTAAATAGGAAGATGTTCGAGTTGATGGAAATTTTTGAAATTTATGAAAATAGAAACGAACCGATGTCGAGTTTTTCGAAAGGTATGAAGCAAAAAGTTTTGTTAATTTCAGCGTTGGTGCATGAGCCGAAAGTTTTGTTTCTTGATGAACCTTTAAATGGCCTGGATGCGAGAGCAATTCAAGTTTTTAAAGATATCATAAGAAAGTTCGCCAGCGAAGGAAAGACAATTTTTTATTCTTCACATTTGCTCGATGTAATTGAAAAAATCTGCGATAAATTGATAGTCATAAATCGAGGGAAGATAATCGCGGGCGGGACAGTTGATGAGATTCTTAAAATTTCAGAGTCGGACAATTTAAGCGATGCTTTTGCAAGGTTAATCGGAAGTTATGTTAATCGAGATTAACTTTTTGAATTTATTGCTTCGCTATCAGCGTTAAATATGTTTTTCGGGATATTATCTCGTTCTGTTCAAATGGAGAAAATCTCCAGATGATGTTTATAGTTTAACTACAAAACTTTAAAAAATCAGGACCTGTGATAAAGCAATGCCCTTTTAAGCCATGGGGTTTGGGCTTGATCCCTGCAGGGCTGACAAATTAATCATAGTTCACAGGAGTTAAAGCCTCATCACTATCTGAACTTCTCCACGCTTGTTACCCTTACCTTTTTAACTGTTCCGCTATGTTCGTGTACTTCCACATCTTCATTGCCTTTGTCATCTTGCATTTAATTTTAGCAGGAGTTATATTATTAAAAAATCAAATTCCCTTGCCTATGAATACTGATATAAACTTTCTCAGGAATGTTTTGATTTTTGAGGAGCTTCCAGAGCGAGATCTTGAGAAGATAGCAAGCCTTGGGACGAGGAAAGTTTTTTCGAAAGGAAGCGTCATTCTTATGGAAGATGAGGTTGGAAGTGCGCTTTTTATTATAATCGATGGAAAAGTTAAAGTGTCACGGCTTGACGAAACGGGTAGGGAAGTTATACTTTCGATACTCGGACCGGGCGAAGTTTTTGGTGAGATGTCTTTGCTTGATGGTTTGAAGCGATCCGCAACTGTTTCAGCTATTGAAAATACGGAGGTTTTGATCATTTACAGGGATGATTTTTTGAATTTGCTTAACAATCATCCGCAAATTGCGATTTCTTTGTTAAGAGAATTAGCGTTAAGATTGAGAAAAGCGGATATGCAGATAAAAAGTCTATCTTTGAAAGATGCGGAAGGTCGCATCGGTTGTGTTTTAATTATGCTTGCAGATGACCTTGGTAGAATGTATAAAGGGCAAGTTATTGTCGAAGGAATCCCGACTCAGCAAGACCTTGCAAATATGGCTGGAACATCAAGGGAAACGGTGTCAAGAGTTTTAACAAGGTTTCAAAAGAGAGGGCTGATAAAAGTTGAAGGGAGAACGCTTATCATACTTGAGTATGAAAAAATGAAGCGGATGTTTAAGTGAGGGTTGATTTGCATTTACATACATATTACTCGGATGGAGTTTATTCCCCCGCCCAAGTTGTGATGAAAGCCAAGGAAAATGGACTTGATATAATAAGCATAGTCGACCACGATACAACAGATGGACTTGATGAGGCAATTGAGGTTGGGAAAGAACTTGGGATTGAAGTTATCCCTGGGATTGAGTTAAGTTCGAGCATAAACGGAACTGACATTCACATACTTGGTTATTTTGTCAACTGGAGAGACGAAAATTTTCAAACTCACTTGAGGGTTTTTCGCGAGTTGAGGATTCAGCGTGCAAAGAGAATGGTTGAAAAATTGAACGCCCTCAATATACCGCTTGAATTTGAAAGCGTAATTGAAATGTCAAGGACCTCTGCTGTTGGGAGGGTTCACATAGCCAATGCGCTTGTAAGATATGGTTTTGTAGGTAATCTTTATGAGGCTTTCAATAAATACCTTGGCGTTGGATGTCCAGCCTATGAGAAAAATATCGAACTTTCACCAAGAAAAGCTATAAAATTGATTTCAGATGTTGGGGGATTGTCATTCATAGCTCACCCTGGAAAATATCTAAGCGAAGTTGCTCTTGCAAGTTTAATTGAACTTGGAATCGACGGTATTGAAGTTATACATCCATCGCATAATGACGAACTTGTTAAGTATTATCGTTCGATCGCTGACGAGTATTTTTTGCTTGAAAGTGGTGGCTCGGATTTTCATGGGGGGTTAAGAAATGATGAAAATTGCGTTGGGCTTTATACGGTTCCATATAAGTTTGTTGAAGCGATGAAACAAAGATTAAATTTAAAATAAAGCGAACTTGTTAAATGAAAGCCTTCGAAGGAAAGCTCATAGCACAGGGGTTAAAATTTGGTATAGTTGTAAGTAGGTTTAATGAACTAGTGACTTTTAAATTACTTGATGGCGCGCTTGATTGTTTAAAAAGACATGATGCAAGTGAGGATAATATAGAAGTTTTCTATTGCCCCGGCTCATTTGAAGTCCCGCTCGTTGCTAAAAAACTTGCCCAAACTGGGAAATACGATGCGATCATCTGTCTTGGCGCTGTAATCAGAGGTGAAACCCCACACTTTGATTATGTTGCCTCTGAAGTTTCAAAAGGTATCTCTTTAGTTCAACTTGAGACGGGCGTCCCTGTAGCATTTGGCATTATAACCGCGGACGATGTTGAGCAAGCGCTTAATAGAGCAGGGATCAAAAACGGAAACAAAGGCTGGGATGCAGCTTTATCCGCAATTGAAATGGCTAACCTTCTAAAGCAGATAAAAAGATAACCTTTATAAAATTATGTCCCTTGCCTTTTTCTCCTCACGATTGAAAAGGTTTTTTATTTTATGTGTAATTGTTTTGCTTGTTTTTTCAACTTCGTTTGCTCAGGTTGGGGTTTGGAAAAATTATACCGATATGAAAAATGTGAGAAAAATCTATGTCCAAGGTGATACAATCTATGCTGGAACAGAAGGCGGAATTTTTATATTTTATCCCGAACTAAAGAAAATTGAAAAAATTCTGAAAATTGATGGACTTATCGATGTCGATGTTAGGGCTTTAACATTGTCGAGCGATGGAAAGATATTTTCTGGGTTTTCAAATGGAGCGATCGATATTTTGGAACTTTCTAAATCAAGTTATGGGGTGATTCACATCTTTGATGTAATGAATTCAATTGAGACAGACAAAACGATAAACTTTTTAAAAGCATACGGGGATACGCTTTTTATCGGGACGAATTTCGGACTTCTTAGTTTTAGAATTTCAAAACTTGAATTTATAGATACATATCGAAGGATTTATCCCGATGTTGAAAGGGTTAAGGTATTTGATATCGATGTTGCAAATGATACAATTTACATCGCTACTTCAGAAGGCATAGCGCTTGGTTATAGGTTTAGCCCAATTCTTGTATCTCCCGCTGGGTGGAAAACTTACAAAGTTTCGGGTGGATTTAACAGTGTTAAATTTTGGAATGGGAAAGTTTACGCTGGAAATCAAAATGGTTTATTTACGCTTGATGGAAATAATTTCGTCAGGATTTCAAGTATACCTGTGAATTTGATTTTCAACGCGGGCGATTCGATTTTAATTTCTACTGGAAGAGTAATTTTCTCTTACGAAAATAATCAACTTCAACCTCTTTTAACTTCGAATTATTTAATAACCGATATTTCGATTTGGCGTGGTAGAATCATCGCGGGAGTTCTTTCAAATGGTATTGGCATTTTTGAAAACGATGAATGGGGTTTTTATTATCCTGATGGGCCAAATGGGAATCAATTTTCAAATATGGTTGTCGATGAAAAGGGAAATTTATGGGTTGCGTCTTCAAAATATTTGGGAAGGGGATTTTATAGGTATACGCCCGGGGATTTTGGAGAAGAAGGGGGATGGAAGAATTTTTCAAAAGCGCAATTTCCGAGAATGTCAGATGATTGTTATAAAGTAAAGGTGGGGAGAAAATACACTTGGATTGGGACATGGGGCGGTGGATTGATAAGGGTTGATGAAAAAGATTCTTTAAAGATTTTCTCGGCTGAAGAAGGAATAAAAGGAGTCATTGAAGATACAAACTTTGTCGTTGTAACTGACATCGCTGAACAAGGGGATTTGATCTGGATTTTGAATTACAAACCGAGGAATTCGAATATAATTTATCTTTTGAGAAGCGATTCGATAATTTATTCTTTCGTCAATGGTTATAATTCAGCTCATATTCTAAACATCCAGCTTGAAATTGACGATAAAGGTCGAAAATGGATTGTCTCAGAACATGGATTTATTTTCGTTTTCGATGACAATGGAACGATATACGATAAAAGTGATAACAAATGGATTGCGATTTCAAAATCAGATGGTTTAAATGGTCGTCCAACGGTCATAAGATTTGATAACCGCGGTGATATATGGATTGGGACTGATTATGGGCTTAACATAATAACAAACCCAGATGAACCTTTGAGAAGCGGAAGTATTAGAAGTGTTTTCCTCCTTCGTGACTTTTATATAAATGACATTGCTGTTGATGGGGCTAATAATAAATGGATAGCAACCAAAAACGGTGTATGGGTACTTTCTCCAGACGGAACAAGTGTCTTAGCTCAATACGATTCTAAAAACTCACCTATTTTAGGTGACGATGTCAAATCTATTGCCATTGACCTTAACTCTGGAATTGTTTATTTTGGCACGGATAAAGGTTTGACAAGTTTAAAGACAACTTTTGCAAAGCCGGTTGAAAATTTTTCAAGTTTAAAGATTTATCCAAATCCATTCCGTCCCAAGATTGATTTTAACGTAGAAATTGATGGTCTCGTTGCGAATTCAACGATAAAAATTTTTACAATAGCCGGGGATCTTGTTAGAACGATTTCGACTCCCGGCGGAAGAATTGCGCTTTGGGACGGAAAAGATGAAAAAGGACAATATGTCAGCACAGGGATTTATTTGGTTGTTGCTTATAGCGAAGACGGAACAAAGGTCGGGGTTGGAAAATTAGCCGTCTTAAGAGATTAAGTGCTCATTGACTTAAGAAATTCCTTGTTGTTTTTCGTTCCCTTCATATTTTCAAGTAAAAATTCCATTGCCTCAACCGGTGACATCTCGCTTAATATCTTTCTTAAAATCCAAACGCGGTTTAATTCCTCTGGCTCAAGAAGCAGTTCTTCTTTTCTTGTCCCCGTCTTATTTATATCAATGGCTGGGAAGATTCGCCTATCTGCAAGTTCTCTGGTTAGCACTACTTCCATATTTCCTGTTCCTTTGAACTCTTCAAATATGACTTCATCCATTCTGCTTCCTGTATCGATCAATGCGGTCGCTACGATAGTCAAACTTCCTGCTTCCTCTGTGTCTCTTGCTGCGCCGAAGAATTTTTTGGGCTTTATCAAAGCGCTTGCGTCGATACCACCAGATAAAATTCTTCCGCTATGTGGCGTCACAAGGTTACTTGCTCTTGCAAGACGTGTCAAGCTATCCAAAAGAATTACCACATCTTTTCCTGATTCGACGAGACGTTTTGCCTTTTCAAGGACCATATCCGCAACTTGCATATGTCTTTCTGGTGGCTCGTCAAATGTCGAGCTTATAACTTCAACATCTGGGCCAACAGAACGCTCCATATCTGTAACTTCTTCCGGACGCTCATCGATTAAAAGTATAATTAGTTTTACCTCTGGATGATTTCGCATAATACTATTTGCCATCTTCTGGAGCAGAACTGTTTTACCAGCTTTTGGTGGCGAAACTATCAAACCTCTTTGTCCCTTTCCGATTGGGGCGAAAAGATCAAGGATTCTCATCGAATATTCACCGGGGACAGTTTCGAGGCGTATCCTCTTTGTTGGATAGAGAGGCGTAAGATTTTCAAAAAGGATTCTCTCCCGAGCTTTTTCTGGCGCTAATCCATTGACGGTTTCAATTCTCAAGAGAGCATAAAATCTTTCACCTTCTTTTGGTGGTCTAACTTGTCCCGCGATTGTATCGCCAGTTTTTAGATTGAACTTTTTGATCTGAGACGGGGACACATAAATATCATCCGGGGATGGGAGATAATTATAGTTTGCGGATCTTAAAAAGCCGTATCCATCGGGTAAGATTTCAATTACTCCTTTGCTAAAAATTATCCCGTTTTGTTCCTCGCCTTCTTCAACTTCCCCAGCTGTAGCTCTTTGCTCTTGCATTTTCTCAAGAATTTTCATTATCAGTTCCTGTTTTTTCAAATCACTGTAACCTGAGAGGCCAAGCTCCTTTGCAATTTTTTGAAGCTCGGCAACTTTTTTGGACTGAAGTTCTGCAATGTCCATTACCATTTTTGCTTCACCCTCTTTATTTTGTTTTTAAATTAAACATTCGATTTTTCTATTTTCAACATAAGAAATTATTTCACCAGCCAAATAATGCGAGCCGATGATCAAAATAAGATCTTCTTTCGTCGCTTTGCTTAAGATGAAATCAAATGCTTTATCCGAGTCTTGGATATAACTTGCCTCAACATTGTTTTTCTTGAAAATATCTGAAATTGTCTTTGCATTGAGAGCGCGTCCTACCTTAGGTTGCGTCCCAATTGCAAAATTTGCAACTTCCGAAAGTTTCTTTATCATTTTTTCGTATTCCTTATCTTTCATCACCGCAAATAGAACGAAAAGATTTTTATATTTGAAATTCTCAAGTTCAGATACAACTTGGCAAATAGCTGGGTAATTATGTGCGACATCAATGATAATTTTCGGTTTCTCGTTGTAGTTAGATAAGTTTTGGGTATTTAAAATCTCGAGGCGACCCCTCAATCCTGAAAATTTCCTCACTTTTAAAAGACCCTCATAAACGCTTTCTTTTTTGTATTCTGTAAAACCAAGTTCAGGAAGTTTTTCAAAAGATAAAACTGAAAGCTGAGCATTCCTTGCTTGAAATTTTCCAGTTACCCCAGCGATTAAATCGGGATAAAAACTTTTTGAGGTTCTCAAATCAAATTTTATGCTATCTTCATTCACTTCTTTGACTTTGACTCTCGAAATCTCATTGGCGATTAGGAGCTCTGAACTTTTTTCCTTCGCGACATTTTTAATTACATTTAGGGCTTTTTCATCCTCGCATCCGGTGATGCAAGGGGTATGCTCTTTTATTATTCCCGCTTTTTCAAGAGCAATTTGTTCGAGTGTTTCCCCAAGAACATCCATGTGGTCATACGAAATACTAGTGATAACCGATACAGCTGGCTTGATGACATTTGTTGAATCAAGTCTTCCGCCGAGACCAACTTCAACGACCGCGAAATCAACTTTTTCGTCAGCGAAATATTTAAATGCAATAGCTGTTGTTGCTTCAAAGAACGTGGCTTTCAATGTGTCAATTTCATTATGTAAAATTTTCACATATTCAACAACTCTTTCTCTCGGGATTGGAATCCCGTTAATTTTGATCCTTTCTGTGAAATCAACAAGGTGCGGTGATGTATAAAGTCCAACTTTGTAACCACACGCAGATAAAATTGACGCTATAAAAGATGATGTTGAACCCTTACCGTTTGTCCCGGCAACGTGAATTGAAATAAACTTTCTTTCAGGGTTCTGTAGTAATTTAAGCAATCTTTTTATATTATGCAAGCCTAACTTAATGCCAAAGCGTTGGAGCGAGTAAAGATAGTTTATGATTTCAATGTATTCTCTTTTCATTGTTTTTAAGGATTGTTTTTTAAAGTTATTTGGACATTTCTTGAGGGGAAGTTTCAATGATTATCGAACCAACAAGTTCGTTTACATCTTCAATTTTATTTTCTTCGCAATATCTAATTATCCCAGAGATAACTTGCAAAGGGGTCGTCGGGTCGACAAAATTTGCTGTCCCAATTTGAACAGCCCTTGCTCCTGCTATCATAAATTCGACCGCGTCTTCCCATGTTGTAATTCCTCCAATTCCAATTATAGGTATATCGACATTTTGAAAGACTTCGAAAACTTTTGAAAGCGCAATAGGCTTTATAGCAGGGCCTGAAAGACCTCCGGTGATCGTTGAAAGTTTGGATTTACGCGTTTTTATGTCAATTGCCATCCCAACGATTGTGTTAATTAGTGAGACAGCGTCAGCACCTTCATTTTTGCAAACCTTCGCAAACTCAGATATTTTTGAAACATTTGGGGTAAGTTTAATTATCAAGGTTTTGTCGGTTGTTTTTCTTGTTTCACTTACAATTTTTGCTGTCATAGACAAATTCGTTCCAAATTCAAGCCCACCTTCTTTAACATTTGGACAAGATATATTGATTTCGTAAGCGTTGACGCCCGGGGAATTCTCAAGCCGTCTTATTATTTCGCAGTAATCCTCGACTCTTTTTGCAGCGATGTTGACTATTATCGCGGTGTTAAATTTTTTCAAAATTGGCAATTTCTCATTGATAAATCTATCTACGCCTATATTTGCAAGACCAATTGAGTTTAACATACCGCATGGGGTTTCTGCAATTCGAGGTGGGGGATTGCCTTCTTTTGGTTTCAGAGTTAGTGATTTCGTGACAATTCCACCAAGTTGATTGATGTCGATTAAGTCGAGGAGTTCATCGCCATAGCCAAACGTTCCAGATGCGACGAGGACAGGGTTTTTAAGTTTTAATTTTCCAACTGTGACTTCAGTTTTTATCATAAAATAATTTCTTTTGTGTTGAAGACAGGTCCATCTTTGCAAGCAAGTTTATACTTTGATTCCCTTGTTTTAACAGCGCATCCTTGGCATATTCCAGTCCCACAAGCCATTGGCGTTTCAACTGATACCTCGCAATTGAGATTTAAATCATCACAAAGTTTAACAAGCGCTTTTAACATTGGGGTGGGACCGCAAGCAAAAATTTTATAAGATGAATCAAATTTTGATAAATTCAACTTCAGTAAATCTACCACAGTTCCTTTAAATCCGTATGAGCCATCATCGGTTGCGACATTGACGTTTTCAAGTCCATCGAGTATGAGTTGGGATTTCGTTCTTGCTCCGATAAAAGAAATTACATCTTTTCTTTTTTCTTTCAAAATTTTGGTCAAAAAAGGAAATGGTGCAACTCCAAGTCCGCCTGCTAAGATTATAGCCAGATTAAATTTGTCATCTACATTGAAGCTCTTCCCAAGCGGACCCAAAATATCAATTTTATCTCCCGGCTTCAAATTTGAAAGTAGTTTTGTTCCTTTGCCCACTGTGTTGAAAATTATTTGTATTTTATCGTCAATGATGTTACAAATGCTAAATGGTCTTCTCAAAAATGGCTCAAAGGAGTCCGAGACTTTAATGTTTATAAATTGTCCGGGTTTAGCTTGGTTTGATATTTCCAATGCAGAAATCGTCAGGCGGTAGATCTCGTCTGATAAAGGTTCGTTTGAGACAATGGTCGATATTTTTTTAATTATCATCTATCCTTCGTTTTTTTCTTTCCCTCAAGCGTAGGTCATCTTCAGGTTCATCACCAACCCCTTTTGGTGGAGTTGGTTTTATCTCATCGGGTGCTTTTTTAGTTGCATCAGGCGTTAGGAGCAAATCTTTTGGTTTGGTTTGCATCTCTTGTTTTTCTGGGTTGAGCTTTGTTTGCGCAATCTTAGCAAATTCCGTGTTTGAAAAATTGTTTAAAACTGTTGTGTAATATTCCACTGCCTTTGCAAAATTTTTAAGTTTATATTCGTTTATCCAAGCGATAGCGAATAATGCCTTTGCTTTTAAATCTGTATTTGAGTTTGCGTTGTGATTGCAAATTGCAAACAAAATATCTATCGCCTTCGTTGGATCCGAATCGATGAAAGAAATTGCCATTTTGTAAAGTTCTTCCAATGTATCTTTTTTGATGTCGTTTTGAAGACCGAGAAATTTCATGGCTTGTGTGGAAAATTCACTTTCGGGAAATCTGTTGATAAGTTCAAAATAAATTTCGCTCGCTTTAGCTGTGTCGATTGACTCATAAATTGTCCCAAGAAGGTAATAAGAGCGAGGAATTATAGGCGATGTCGGATGATTTGAGATTATATCGTTTAGATAAAAGATAGCTGAATCAAGCCTGTTTAATGACATATAAAAAATCTGTGCAAGCGAATATTTCGTTTGAGCGATTTGATTTTTGATTGAGTCAGGATTGATTTTTATGGTTGAATCAGGGTTTGATACGATGGATTTTAAAATGCTATCGTTTTTTGATAAGATTAAATGATGCTGGAAGTACTCGTTAAAAGTTTCAGCTTTTTTCTGTGCTTGTTTTGTTACCGCGCTTTGTGGAAATTCGATGCGCGCTTTTTCGTAAAGGACTTTCGCAGAGTCGTAGTTTCCGATCTTTGTTTCATAAATCTGACCAAGTTCAAAATAACCGTAGGCGGATTCTTCTGTCCTCTTATATGTTGTGTCGAGGTATGTATATGTTTGAATTGCTCGCTCGAGATTGTTGGATAAATCGTAAGTTCGCGCAAGTTCAAGGTAAGCTTTTCTTTCGTAATCTTTATCGATGTTTGAATAAATTAAATCGTTAAGAACCCTTTCAGCAAGTTCGAAATTTCCAAGTTTGCGTTGCTGGATTGCGTATTTTATCAGTGAATATGTTTTTAAGTTCGTTCTCTTTGTTATCTTTGATGTTGAGAGATAAAAATTTGCGCTTTCGGATGGGTTTATGTTTTCGTTAAGTTCGCCTAGATAAAACAATATCTGTGCTTTATCTTCACCCCCTGTTCTTTTTGAGGCGAGATTTAGATAAAAAATTGCGCTATCGATTTCACCAACCCTGAATTTTGCAAATGCATAAATCGTATGAAGTTTCCATAAGTTTTTTGGGTTTTCTCTGGCTTTAGTTTGAAACGAGAGTATGACATCGTTATATTTTTTCTCCTTTGCAAGTGTCAGAATTAGGTAATAAAGTGCTTCGTCGTAAAGTTTGCTTTTCGAGAAAGTTGATATGAGCTCTGCGAATTTTCTCTCGGCGCCTAAGTAGTTATCTTGATAAAGATAAGATTTCCCGATCATCAAAAGTGCATCGTCTGCGATCGATGTGTTGAGATAGTATTGGAGGATTTTTGAGCATTTTTTTATTACATCGTCGAGTTTGCTTCTATTGTTGGGGTTAAGTTGAGTTTCTTTGTCGAGTTTTTCGAAACTTGGGAATTTATCGGAAAGGGTTGTTATTTTTAAATTTTCTTCGATTTGTTCAAATGTGATTTTTGCGTTGTAATATGTGTTGAAGTAAGCGTTGAACTCATTGAAAATGGTTTTCCATACAGGGCATCCTAGAAGAATGATTGATAAAACGATCAAGGGAATTTTTTTAAATGCGTAGCCCAAGTTGTCGTCAGTATTGAGTTTTGTCTGCGGTTAATTTAAAAGAATTGAAAGCAATTTACAAATTTGATAATTTTTTTGATAAGGTGTAAATTTTTAGCAAAAACTTTTGAAATTCATGTTAAAGAATGCTATAGCTAAACTCGTTCAAGGTCAAGATTTAACTTTTGAAGAAGCCTATTATTCGATTAAGCAGATAATGTCGGGGGAAGCTGAACCAGCTCAAATTGGTGGGTTTCTTATTGGGTTGCGAATGAAAGGTGAAACCGTTCATGAAATAGCTGGGAGTGCAAAGGCGATGATTGAAAAAGCGACAAAGATTGATTTTTACGATGAAAATCTCATAGATACATGTGGTACAGGTGGGGATGGGGTTGGAACTTTCAATGTTTCAACCGTTTCCGCAATTGTCGCAAGTTCTACTGGGGCAAAGGTTGCAAAGCATGGAAATAGAGCTGTTTCAAGTAAATGTGGTAGCGCTGATGTTTTGAAAGAACTCGGAGTTAATATCGAGTTAACACCGGAACAGGCTAAAGTTTGCTTGGAGGAAATAGGCATCGCTTTTATTTTTGCATCACTTTATCACACCGCTATGAAATATGCAGGTCCGGTGAGACAATCGCTTGGGGTGAGGACGATTTTTAATGTACTTGGACCTTTGACAAATCCAGCAAATGTGAAAAGACAAATTCTTGGGGTTTTCTCAGAAAATTTAACCGAGAAAATTGCTTCTGTTTTAAAGGAACTTGGCTCGAAACACGCCTTGGTTGTGCACGGTGCTGGCGGAATTGATGAAATTTCAGTTTCTGGGCATACGAAAGTAAGCGAATTAAAAAATGGAGGGATAAAAACTTATGAAATATATCCTGAAAATTTCGGACTAAAAAAGTGGGATATAAACTTCGTTCTTGGAGGCGATGCGAAATTCAATTCTGAGATTGTAAGGAGAGTTCTCGACGGTGAAAAAGGTCCGCAAAGAGACATCGTTCTTTTAAACTCCGGCTCCGCGATATATGTCTCTGGGCTTGCAAATTCAATTCACGAGGGGATTGAAATGGCTAAAGAGGCGATAGATTCCGGTAGGGCAAAAAAGAAACTCGAAGAATTAATAAGTTTAACAAATAAGTTTGTAAAAACTTGAATTTATGACATTAATAATCTCGTCTATTTTAATTTTGCTTGGCATATCCGTGTCTGCGGTTGAGGTTGCAGTTATGTTTGTCGAAGATCTCGAAAAATTGAGAAGTTCAATCGCTTCAAAAATTGAACAATTTAAAAAGAATCCGAGACATTTCTCTTTCGCTGTGACCTCTTTTAAGTTTTTATCCTTTACTTTGGCTTTTATTTTTCTTGGGATTTGGACGAAGGGTGGGTTGATTCTGCTTTTGTTTGTTTTGTTAATCGGGATAATCTCCTTTTATGTCGTTCATGAGACGAGAAAGTTTGCAGGGAAAAGTCCGGATATTGTTCTGTTGACTTTGAAACCGTTGCTTTTGTTTCTTTTTTTGTTTTTTAAAATTACGCTTATATTGCCGGAAAATCTTGTTTCAATGATTTCGCCAGTAGATGTTAATTTCGTAAGACGTGAATTTGAATTTTTAATCCAAAGCTCAGAACAAGATGAGTCCCACGATGAAAACCAACTTTTGCGCAATGTCTTTGAATTCACTGATAAAACTGTGCGTGAGATAATGGTGCCAAGGACGAAAGTTGTCGCGCTTGATATTAACGCGCCTCGCGAAAAAGTAGTCAAAGTCGTTTTGAATGAAGGCTATTCTCGACTTCCAGTTTATAAAGATAAGATCGACAATATAATTGGCATAGTTTACGCCAAGGATTTGATAAACTACATCGAGGAGCCGAATTTGTTCGTCCTTCACGATTTGTTGAGACCAGCTTATTTCGTTCCGAAGACAAAGAAGATAAGCGAGCTTTTGAGAGAATTACAAAAGAACAAAATTCACATGGCGATCGTCGTTGATGAATTCGGTGGTTTTGAGGGAATTGTAACACTTGAGGATATACTCGAAGAAATCGTCGGAGAAATACACGATGAATACGATAAGGTCATAAAAGAATACGAGATTTTAAGGGATGGTTCAATTGTTGTCGATGCTGGGATGCTTGTGAGCGATTTTAATAGAAAATTTAACGAGGATATCCCGGAAGACGTTGATTATGAAAGTTTGGGCGGTTTCGTCTCTAAACTTGCCGGAAGAATTCCTGAAGAAGGTGAAATGGTTAAATTTAGAAGCCTTGTATTCGAAGTCTTGAAAAAATCAAAACGAAAAATAATCGAATTAAAAATCTCAAGGAGAACATAATAATGAACATACTTGATGAGATTGTCAAACAAAAAATTAAGGAAGTTTCGCTGTCAAAAGAGATTTTGTCGATGAAAGACTTGAAAAAGTTAGTGGAATCTTTGGATTATGAGCATCGTGAATTTGCGAAATCTTTGCGAAGAGATAGTGAAATTAAAATCATCGCGGAAGTCAAAAAATTTGCTCCATCGTTGGGGAATTTAAGCATCGATGGATTTGATCCGATTAAGATCGCTCGCGATTATGAGAACGCTGGGGTCAGTGCTATATCGGTTTTGACAGATTTTAAATATTTTGGCGGAAGGAAACAACATTTGGCTCAAATAAGAAACAATGTGAAAATTCCAGTATTGAGAAAAGATTTTATAATCGACGAATATCAAATTTACGAAACAAAATATCTCTGTGCTGATGCGTTTCTTTTAATAGTTAAGATAATTGACGATGTTCAACTTGAAGATTACATTTCGATTGCGAATGAACTTGGACTTGAGGTTTTGGTTGAAGTTTACGACGAACATGACATAGCTCGTGCTTTGAAACTCTCGCCTTATCCAAAGTTGATCGGGATAAATAATCGAGATCTTGAGACATTTGAAGTCGATGTAGATAGAAGCGTCAAACTATGTGGATTTATTCCTGATGACGTCGTTAAAGTAAGCGAAAGTGGGATCGAAAGCAGGGATGATGTTTTAAAAATTGCTGATGCAGGGTTCGACGCAGTTCTTGTTGGGGCATCGCTTATGAAGGCAAAGGATAAAGTTGGTAGAATTTTTGAACTTCTTGGTAAAAACTAAATCAATTTTTTATGTCTGTGATTGTAAAAATTTGTGGGATCATAAATCTTGAGGACGCGATAAATTCAGTTGAAGCTGGTGCGGATATGCTTGGGTTTATTTTTTACAGGGGAAGTAAAAGATATATCGACCCAGAAAAATCCGCGTTCATCATCCGTGAGGTTAGCTCGTTTGCCCTTTGCGTTGGTGTTTTTGTAAATGAAGATGTTGAGAATGTGAAAAGGGTAATAGACCAAACTATGATCGATTTGGTTCAGTTGAGCGGAGAAGAAAGCCCAGAGGTTTGTGCGAAGTTGAGAGAATTTGTTCCTGTGATTAAATCGTTTAAAGTTGGTGAAAATTTTAATGAAGGGATTTTGAACAGGTATGATGTCGATTTCGTTCATTTGGATTCTTTTTCGGTTGGTGAATATGGTGGGACGGGGAAAACATTTAATTGGGGTGCGGTGGCTGGGTTGAACGATAAATGGAAAATTATCTTATCTGGCGGATTAAACCCTGAAAATGTTCAAAGCGTTATTTTAAAGGTCAAACCTTACGGAGTTGATGTCTCAAGTGGAGTTGAGGAATATCCAGGTAAGAAAAGTTTTGAAAAAGTTAAATTGTTTATTGAAAACGCAAAAGGTGTGAAATTATGAAATTGAATCTTCCAGACTCAAAAGGATATTTCGGAATTTATGGTGGGAAGTTTATCCCAGAGACATTGGTTCCTGCGGTTGAGGAGCTTGAAGAATGGTATTTGAAATTAAAAGATGATAAAAGTTTTAAAGATGAATTTGAATATTACCTCAGGCATTATGTTGGGCGTCCGACTCCGCTTTACTATGCGAGGAGGTTGAGCAAATATCTCGGTGGGGCGAAAATTTATTTAAAAAGAGAAGATCTATGTCATACGGGCGCGCATAAGATAAATAACACGATCGGACAAGCGCTTCTTGCTAAAAGAATGGGGAAAAGAAGAATAATCGCTGAAACAGGCGCAGGTCAACATGGTGTTGCTGTTGCGACGGTTTGCGCACTTTTTAATTTTGAATGCGTAATTTACATGGGAGAAGAAGATATGAAAAGACAGGAAATAAATGTATATAGAATGAAACTTCTTGGTGCGCAAGTTAAATCGGTTTCGTCGGGAAGCAAAACTTTAAAAGAGGCGATAAATGAAGCAATTAGAGATTGGGTTGCAAATGTGAGGACAACTTTTTATATGCTTGGCTCAGTTGTAGGGATGCATCCTTACCCGATGATGGTAAGGGATTTTCAAAGTGTTATAGGCAAAGAAACAAAACAACAAATTCTCGAACTTGAAGGAAGGCTTCCAGATGTGATAATCGCTTGCGTTGGCGGGGGAAGCAATTCAATTGGTATGTTTTATCCATTTATCGAGGATGTTCCGAAAGTGAAATTAATTGGTGTTGAAGGCGGTGGAAAAGGACTTGGGCCGGGGTTACATTCTGCATCTTTGACAGCAGGAAGGCCCGGTGTTTTGCATGGTGCGATGCAATATCTTCTGCAAGATGAAGATGGGCAGATACTTAACACTCATTCGATATCCGCGGGACTTGATTATCCAGGTGTTGGGCCTGAGCATTCATATTTAAAAGATTCCAGGCTTGTCGAATACACGATAGCAACGGATGATGAAGCTCTTGAAGCTTTTCGTATCCTTTCAAATCTTGAGGGGATAATCCCGGCGCTTGAGAGTGCCCATGCGGTTGCACATGCTTTAAAAATTGCTCCAAAGATGAAAAAAGACGATATTATAATTGTGAATTTATCCGGTCGCGGTGACAAAGATCTGTCTTCAGTAATGCAATATCTCACAATTTAAAAATAAGTTAAAAATTCAGATGTTTACTGGAATTCTTTACAAAGAAGAGCAAAAATTACCTTTCTGGGTTTACCTTCTGTTTTTTATTTGGATTCCGATTTTATTTATTTTGTCACTTTTTGAGCCTAGGATTTTTGAAATGAAAGAATTTTTACTTGTGTTTTTAGCAGTTCTCATCGTTGATTTTATTATAATTGGTTTTACAGGGAAATTATCCCTCATCGTCAAATGGAATGAGATGATAGTTAAAATTGGTTTCTTTGGATTAACCGCAACAAAACTAAAAAAAGTTGAGATTAAAAATGTTCAAATCGTAGATGAAAACTTATGGAAAACTTATGGTGGTTGGGGATTTAAGACAACTTTTGGAACTGTGGCTTATGTCTATTCGGGGAAGGGTGGTGTTGAAATTGAGGTTGGGGATTTGTATAACCAAAGAAAAAAGTTATGGAAGATCAGAAAAATAGTTATCTCAAGTGAGAATCCCGCACGACTTATGGATGCTATAATGTCTATGACTTAAAAATAAAATAGTTTGTGCCATGCTCCAAACCGAGAGGGCTTTGATAATTCTCCCAAACAAATTGGATGATTTAGAAGTTGGTGAAGATTTTTCTTGCGATGAAAAAATCGAACTCTATAAAGCAATGCTCCACGATACAGCTGATTATTATGTTCAAAAAAGTAGGAACACGAACGTTTATGTTTATTTTCCAGATTATGAAACTTACGACCTTTTGATTCAGGTTTTTCCTTTGCGTGTTAAAGTTTCGGTACTTGAAGGCGTTGGCAACATTTATCTTGAAAGCATATCAAAAGCTTTTAAAGATGAGCGTAAATTTGTGGTCTTGCTTGATGTCAAAAGTTTAATCTATCCCATCCCTTGGGTAAACAACGCTTATGAGGTTATGACGCATAAATATGATGTTGTAGTGACCTCAATTTACGGGGATAATCCAAACAAACTTATCGGGCTGAAGAAACTTCATGATAGATTTTTATCTAAGTTGGAAGGTGAAACGGATGAACTTAACGTTTTAAAGTTTGTAACTGAACTTGACGTTCTCTATGTCCCTTTGAAAAGAATAGATTATGCAAAGGATGTAGAATCTTTAAAGCAAGTTTATTTATCTGTTCTAAGTGTTGGGAGAACGGATGAGTTTAAAAGGACGAGGTCTGTCGTTTTGAATTCGTTGAAGAAAAGAAAAATAATCGTTTTCGATTGATGAAAGTTGGAATTTTTGGAGGAACTTTTAATCCACCACACATTGGGCATTTGATAGTAGCTGAGTTTATAAGGGAGGAATTTGAACTTGATAAAATTATTTTCGTTCCATGTGCAAGCCCACCACATAAACAGAACTTAGATTATCTATCCCAACTTGTAGAGCCAGAACATAGGTTTGAGATGGTCAAAATTGCGATAAAAGGGAATCCGTTTTTCGAGGTTTCAGATATTGAAATAAAGCGCGGTGGTATATCTTACACGATTGACACGATAAATCAAATGCTGGAAAGATTTCCAAGTTATAATTTTTATCTTTTGCTCGGCGTGGACCAATTTAGAGATTTCCACTTATGGAGGAAGCCTGATGAGATAGTTAAAAAGGTTCAACTTATAGTTTTCAATCGTCCGGGTTTCGTTATATTCGAGTCGAGATTCTCGCCTTTTGCGAAATTTGCCACCATCCCAAACGTTGATATCTCTGCATCGACGATAAGATTTAGGATAAAGAGTGGGAAATCAATAAAGTATCTTGTCCCGCCTGAAGTTGAAGAATATATCTATCAAAATGGATTGTATAGGTGAAATTCAAATTTCAATTTTTTTACAGTCTCTGAAGCACAAGCACAATTTGTTCGCCGAAGTATTTGAAGGGGAAACGATGATAAATCATTGATTCGACCTTCCAGAGCCAATTGAAAAATTTTTCTGGTAATCTTTCGGTCGGTTTTAAATATGCGGGTGGAAGAAGAAAAGGAAGAGCGAAGCATTTTTTTATTGAGAAAAAATCCTTTGAAAATTTTTTTATATTTTTGATCGAATAATATCTTGCTATCGCATCGTATTCCTTGCGGTCAAGCGTAATGTAGCCCCAGCCTTTCAATCTTTTTCTGAGGTAATTTGTTATCCCAAGCGTAAAGAAAAGAAAATCTCCCCAATACCAGCGGTTTATCACAGATGTGATGAAGTATGCATTTGGTTTGAGAACATTGTAAAGTTTTTGGAAAAAAGAATTAACATCGCTCATACAGTTCAAAACCCCAAATGAAGCATAGGCACCGTCAAATTTAATTTTGAATGAATCAATGTATTCTGCGGGTAGATTTATAAATCCTGGCTTTCTATCAGAAGGTAAATTTTCTAACTTTGAAATTTTATCAGAAGCAACTTTGAGCATTTCGAAAGAGATATCGGTTAAGGTAAGATGGCATCCATGCCTTATCATCTCAATTGACTCAGTTCCGGTTCCACATCCGATTTCAAGTAAATTTTGTCCCGGCGAGAAGAATGATTTGAGAATTTTCAAGTTTATAAAGCGTAAAAAATCAGCGCTTTTCTTTCTTTCATCGTAAGTAGGGGCGTAGAAATCCCAGAAATTTTTAATCTTGTTGAGTTCCTGCATCGCTTATATCGAATTTTTTAAGTCATCGTCCTTCCGCAGGTTGAAATTGAACCAAATTTGAAGTTGAAATGTGTGCAAGGGTATCGACGATTGCTCTTGAAATTTGAAGTTCGATTTTATTCCGAATTTTTTCAAAGACGCTTGCATTCCTACCCGCTTTATACCACGCATCTTTCCACTCTCTGTGAAACCATCTTATAACCCAGTGGTAAAAAGTCGTGTTGTACTTCTCTCGTTTAAATAAAAGTTTGTTTTCAGCTGTATAATCCCAATCGAGCATCCAATCCTGGGATTCAAACATCAATCTGTCTCGTACCTGTTCATAAAATTTCGTCCCAGGAAGTGGATATGCGATTGTTGTGCTGAATTCATCCGGGAGCGTTTCCCTGAGAAGTTTTACGGAAAGTTTTAAGTCCTCTATATCTTCACCAGGATATCCAACCATCATAAAGAAATATGTTCTAATTCCGAGTTTTTTGCAAAGTTCGGACGTTTTATAAATTTGTTCAACGGTTATGCCTTTTTCCATTGCGTCGAGGACCTTTTGAGAACCGGATTCAGCACCGAAATAAATTTTCTTACAGCCCATATCTTTAAGTGCTTTAAGCATTTCCTCTGTTGCAAGGTTTACCCTCGTTAGGCATTCAAACGGTATTTGTGCGTTTCTTTTTACAACCTCATCGCGCCATTTTAAAACCCAATTTCTTTGGACACCTGTTATATCATCAACGACTCTGATAAAATCGGGAGAATAAGCATCTTTTAAAAGTTTCATCTCCTCAGCGGAATTTTCAGGCGATCTTATTCTGTATTTTCTTCCAAAGACGGCTTTTTGACACCACGAACAATGGTAAGGGCAACCTCTGCTGTTTATAATTGTAAGCGACCAATATCCATGTGCTTTTTTCCACGCTCTTCTGTAATCGTCCATATCCACGAAGTCACGGGCTGGGAAAGGGATTGAATCGAGATTTTGAATCAATTCTCTATGTCCCGTCGAAACTATTTTTCCATCTTTCCCTCTTAATCTCAACCCTTTTATTTCCATTATATCATTTGGCTCATTTTTGAGGTAAAAGTTCGCAAGTTCAAGCATCGTAATTTCACCTTCATCGAACACAACAACATCGACAGGGAATTCATTGTTTGTCCCTCTATAAAGCAAATACCTTTCTGGTAGTGCAGTTGGGTCGGGTCCACCAAGTATTACTTTAGCGCCGTATCTATGTGCGATGTCTGCAAGTATAAGGGCATTTCTGCGAATTGTGATTAAAGATGTGATTCCAACAAGTTTTGGCTTTCGAGTTTTTACATAGTTTTCAAAATCACCAAAGTCTTTTCTAAAAGTACAGTCAAATAGTTCTACTTCATAACCATTTTTTCTCAGAACAGATGCGAGATACATTAACCCAAGCGGGAAATACGGCGTCATAATTTTTTTCTCAACCGGGTCCTTCTCAATGAATAATGGATGGACAAGGGCAATATCTATTGGCATAAATTATTTCCAAGTTAAATTTAAAATCTATAGAGAAAACCTTAACTAACTTCTATCTTTCTATGCCTTAGGTTTGCTTGAAATAACAAAAATCTCTCTCCCAAAAGTTCCTCAATACGGATAAAACGATAATCAAAAATACGTTTGAGTTGGCGCTTTACCCAAAAAGTATGAATCATTTCCCCAATAGGTCCAAACGGCAGGAGGTAAAGAACTTCATCTATCATTAATGTAGTGTTGCTGTCAAGAGCTAAGAAACGGTGCGTATGGTACCAAAAACTGTAAGGTCCTTTTAGTTGTACGTCTACAAATCTATGCGGTGGCTCATAAATAGCGATATAAGTAGTCCATCTTATTGGAATGCCAAATAATTTTATTTGATAATCGATGATCGCTCCTTGATGCATTGGAATAGGTGAAGGCGTTAAAAATCTAAAACCTAATTCAGGCGGAGTGATTAAATCTAAATTTTCGGGTCTTTCAAAAAAAACAAATACTTCTTCTAAAGGTCTATGAATAACTTGTTCACAATATAGCCGATGCAATTGCATAGCGATAAATTTTTGTTTAAAAATCCGGCAAATAGAATATGCAAAGGTTCGAAAATCATCCGAAGAAAACTTCCGCAATTTCAAAAAGTTCCGGATTTACAGTTTTTAACCATCCTATAACTTCGGAAATTTCGACTTCCGTTACATCGCTTCCTTGTAAAGCTGTCATCACTCCGAATTTTCTTTCATTTATCAACTCGACTGCTTTGATTCCAAATCTTGTTGCAAGAATTCTATCAAATGCAGTTGGCGATCCTCCGCGTTGGATATGCCCGAGGATCGTCGCTCTTGCTTCCATGCCAGTTCTCTTTTCAATTTGATCAGCGACGAGATTTCCAATCCCACCAAGCCGAACATGCCCAAATTCATCGACTCTTAAATCCTGTATGATAAGAGTTCCATCTTTATCGACATGTTCTTCGACTTTAAATTTTGCTCCCTCTGCGACGACAACTATGCTAAAGTTTTTCCCTCTTGAATGTCTTTTTTCGATGATTTTGCAAACTTGGTCTATATCAAAAGGTTTTTCAGGTATCAATATGACATCCGCACCTCCTGCTATTCCTGAATAAAGTGCTATCCAACCTGTGTGTCGTCCCATCACTTCAACAACTGCGACTCTGTTATGGCTTTCTGCTGTCGTGTGAACCCTGTCGATTGCTTCGGTTGCGATGTTTACAGCTGTATCAAAGCCAATTGAATAATCGGTTCCAGGGACATCGTTATCAATTGTCTTTGGGATTCCAACGATATTTACACCTGTCTTTTGGAGTTTGTAAGCTACGCTTAAAGTATCTTCACCACCGATTGCAATAAGTGCGTCAATATTTGCTTTTTCAAGGTTTTCGAGAATCTTTTTTTCTCCATCTGGATATTTATACGGATTCGTCCTTGATGTGCCAAGTATCGTGCCACCGCGAGGGAGGATTCCAGATATATTGTTAAGGTCAAGTGTAAAAGTGTCAAGTGTCATTAAACCTTTCCATCCATACTTTATGCCGATTGTCTCGTGCCCAGTGGTAAGGGCTTTTCGAACGACCGCTCTTATTGCAGCATTTAAACCTGGACAATCGCCTCCACCTGTTAAGATGCCAATTCTCATAGTCTCACCCCTTAAATTATATCTTTAAGTTTCGATTCGAGCCTCGGGAGTTCCTTCGGCTCAGTTATTTTAAGAACGAGGTTCCCTTCCTTATCAAATAAAATAAGCGTTGGAATGTTTAAAACAAGATAATTTTCTGCAACTCCATAATCTTTCATCACATTAAAACTCAAAACTCTAACGCTTCCTTTAAAATCTTCTTTTATTTTCTCAACAAATGAACTCATAGTCTTACATCTTTTATTGTCAGCCCAGAAGAAGATAAGCGTTGGTTTTCCGTTTATAAATTCAGGCATTAATTTTTTTCTCTTTTGAACAAGGTTTATTGCGATCGTTGTAATGCTTAAAAAAATTAATACAAATGCAATTATCGCAAGCGCTTCAAGCAAATTTGTAGATGAATTTTGTTTCTAAAATTTAGAAGATTGTCAAGAGCGATTTCAGTTCAAATCAAAATTAAAAAATAACCTTTTCCCAGTCAAGTTAAAAGCCGATAAAATTTCATGTGGATTAAAAATCTTGTTTTAGTGTGTGAAATTTATTAATTTTTTCGAAAAGAGTTCAAATGAAATCAATGTGCGTAGAAAATTGAGAGCAATTTTGATAGATATTCCGGGATTTTCCGATTATGCAAAAATTTGGGAATTCCAACGCCAACTTCATGATCTGCGATTTAAAGGGGAAATAGAAGATATTTTGATATTTACCGAGCATAACCATGTTTATACGATAGGAAAAGCGGGGGATGAAAGCGATTTAAAAGTGAGCGAAATTTTTTTGGAGAAAATGGGTGCAAAAGTTTATAAAATTGATCGTGGGGGAAAAATAACTTATCATGGACCCGGGCAAATCGTTGGCTATCCTATTTTTAAACTTGATGAACTTGGGCTTGATATACATTCTTATTTGAGGACGCTTGAAGAAGTGATAATTTTATCGCTTAAAGATTATGGTATAAATGGGGGAAGAAAAAGCGGTTTAACAGGGGTATGGGTTGGGGATGAGAAAATCGCTTCAATTGGAATAAAGGTGAGCCGATGGGTGACGATGCATGGTTTCGCTTTTAATGTTAACACCGATTTGAGATTTTTTGATTTTATTTTCCCATGCGGGTTCAAAGATGTGAATATGACGTCAATAAAGAAAATTCTTGGCGTTGAGATTGATATCAACGAAGTCAAGCGAAGTTTGAAAAATAAATTTGAAATTGTATTTGATTTTGAGTTTGTTGAAAATGATTATGATTTTTATGAAATTTTAATCGATAAAAACAAAATTGAAAGTAGCTATGCGGAAAAGTTTGAATAAGCAAACAAATCTTGGGAATGAGGTCGAAGTAGGGATAGAAACATTAGCTGGGTTAAAAGCTGAGACATTGATTCAGGCTTTGAAGTCAATGTATGTTGCAAGGCGGATAGATGATAAAGCTATGACATTGCTGAAGCAAGGAAAGGTTTTTTTTCATATTGGTGTCTCGGGACATGAGGCGAGCCAAGTTGCAAGCGCTATGAATTTGCGCCCTGGTTATGATTGGGCTTATCCATATTATAGGGATTGGGCTTTTGTTTATCAGCTTGGCATTACGCTTGAGGAACTTTTTTATAGCGTCTTTGGAAGGGCGGATTGTCCAGCTACGGGTGGAAGGCAAATGCCAGCTCATTTTGGGAAAAAGGAATTAAGAATAATAACTCAATCAAGCCCAACCGGGTCACAATATCTTCAAGCGGTTGGGACAGCGATGGGATGCGTGAGAGATAAAACAGATGAAGTTGTTTATGTCTCAGGTGGTGATGGTTCCACAAGCGAAGGAGAATTTCACGAGGCCTTGAATTGGGCAAGCAAAGATAAATTGCCAGTTATTTTTGTTATTCAAAATAATAGATTTGCAATTTCCGTCCCAATTCAAGAGCAGACAGCAGGCGCTTCGGTAGCAAAAATAGGACAAGGATTTTTTGGGCTTGAGGTTTACGAGATCGATGGAACTGATTTTATTCAAAGTTGCCAAACTATGAAAAAAGCCGTTGAAAGAGCACGCTCCGGGCTTGGACCAACGATGGTTGTTGCAAATGTTGTTAGATTGGTCCCGCATTCGTCATCAGACGATCATAGAAAATACAGAACGCCGGAAGAGCTTGAGCAGGATAGGATTAACGACCCGATTTTGAAGATGGAAAATCTTTTGCTCAGTGAGAAAATTTTAACAAGGGAGGAAATTGATGAAATTTATAATGATTTAGATGAAGAAATTGAACGCGCTGTCGAAATTGCAGAAAGCAAACCTTATGCATCCGCTGACACTGTTATGTTTCATGTTTATGCGCCTGAGGAAACGAGAAAATTAAATTATGAAGCAACCATCCCATCGGGCAAACCCATTGTAATGGTCGATGCGATAAATCATGCTCTTCATGAGGAAATGGAGATAAATCCGAAGATACTTGTTTACGGCGAGGATATCGCTGACCCCAAAGGCGGTGTATTCACTGCAACAAAAGGTTTGACTATGAAATTTGGGAAAGAGCGAGCATTTAATTCTCCGCTTGCTGAAGCAAGCATCGTTGGAACCGCGATTGGACTTGCTGTAAAAGGTTATAAGCCAGTTGTAGAAATTCAATTCGGCGACTATATCTGGCCCGCGATGATGCAAATTAGAGATGAACTTGCAACTTTTAGATACAGATCAAATGGTAATTGGTCCGCACCAGTTGTTATTAGAGTTCCGGTTGGCGGATACATTCACGGTGGACATTATCATAGTCAAAATATTGAGGGATTTTTTGCTCATTTACCCGGAATTTTCATTGCTTATCCATCAAATGCGGGAGATGCAAAAGGGCTTTTGAAAACTGCATGTAGAATTGAAGATCCAGTTCTATTCCTTGAACATAAAGCTTTATATCGTGCACCTCAGGCTATGTCTCCAGAGCCAGATAAAGATTATCTCTTGCCATTTGGGAAAGCGCAAATTAAAAAGCAAGGGAAAGATGCAACAATTGTGACATGGGGATTGATGGTTTATAAGTCTCTTGAAGCAGTCAAAATCATCGAACAAAAATATGGTGTTGAAATTGAAGTAATCGACATACGGACGATCAACCCATTGGATAAGGAAACGATTTTGAAATCGGTTAAAAAGACGAGTAAAGTTTTAATCGTTCATGAAGATACTTTAACTGCTGGGTTTGGCGCGGAGATCTCAGCTATAATTGCGGATGAAGCGTTTGAATATCTCGACGCACCGGTGAAAAGGGTTTCTGGGCTTGACATTCCGGGGATTCCTTATGCACCGACGCTTGAGGACGCAGCGCTTCCTCAAACTAATTGGATAGCAAAGGCTCTTGAAGAGTTAATTAAGTATTGAGCAAAATTTAAGTCAAAAACAAAAAATTCCGGTGTTAATATGAAAGTTGAAGTTGTGATGCCCAAGATGGGCGAGAGTTTGCAGGAGGGAACAATTTTAAAGTGGCACAAAAAGCCGGGAGATAGAGTCCAAAAGGATGAAATTTTGCTTGAAATCAGCACTGATAAAGTTGACACAGAAATTCCATCGCCTGCGAGTGGAATTTTGATGGAAATTTTATACAAAGAAAATGAAACTGTTTCTGTTGGAACTGTGATAGCATATATCGAGACTGAGGTTCAAACTCAAACTTCGGTTGAAGTTGAAACAGTAAAAGAAGAAAAGAAAGAAGTTGGGGTTGTTGAAAAAACAATCGAGAAAGGCAAAGAAATTATTTCTGAATTTATTCCAACAAGAGCAAAAAGATTTTATTCTCCAATCGTTAGGGAAATAGCAAGACGTGAGGGGATATCACTTGAAGAACTTGAGCAAATCCCTGGCACCGGACACGGAGGTAGATTGACGAAAAATGACCTTTTAAACTACATTGAAACGAAGAGAAAGAAAGTCGAAAAAGTTGAAGAAGTTGAATTTAAGTCCGCTGTAGTTGAAGTATCAGAAGAGTTCAAGGTGCCTGAGGGAAAAGTTGAAATAATTGAGATGAACCATGTGGTTAAAATGATGGCTGAACATATGGTTCGAAGCGTTAGAACGTCTCCTCATGTTTCGACTGTTTCAGAATGCGATATGACGGAGATAATGAACTTCATTGATAAAAACGCTGACGAATTCCAAAGACGTGAAGGGTTTAGGTTGACATTAACTCCATTTATCGCGGATGCTGTTGTAAAAGCATTGAAAGAGTTTCCGCTTATAAATAGCAGTGTTGAGGGGGATAAAATCATCTTAAAAAAATTCATAAATCTTGGCATAGCTGTTGCAACTGACTATGGTTTGATAGTTCCAGTTGTAAAAAATGTGGATGAGAAAAATTTCATCGGGCTTGCAAGATCAATTAATGATATCGTCACAAGGGCGAGGAATAAGAAATTAACCCCAGACGATGTTCAAGGTGGAACATTTAGCATAACAAACTATGGTGTCTTTGGAAACATAATTGGAACGCCAATTATAAATCAACCTCAAGTTGCAATTCTTGGCGTTGGAGCAGTGAAGAAAAGACCAGTTGTCATCTCAAAAGAAGGAGAAGATTTCATCGCGATACGAGCCATTTCATTTTTGACGTTGACCTTTGATCACAGGATAATCGATGGAGCACTTGGCGGGAGATTTTTGGAAAGGATTGTTTACTATCTTGAGAACTTCGATTTCAAAGGGATAATCTAAAACTAACTTTACAAGGAGTGAGCCTATGCGGAAGGTTTTAATTGCAACTCTTGTTCTTTTTTCCTTCGCATGTGGTCAAAGGGAAAGTCCGAAAAACGAATCGATCGATTATTTAAAAATTCACTATGACGCGATAGTTGCGGACACACATAACGATGTTCTTTTAAGAGCGATTGAAGGCGAAGATATAACCGTTGAAACAGATAGAGGACATACGGATCTTATGAGGTTGAAAAAAGGTGGAGTCGATGTCCAGGTTTTCGCTGTGTGGGTTGACCCCGTTGCCTTTGCGAAAAATTCGTTCAAAAGAGCCAATCAGATGATCGATACGCTTTATTCAATTGTGGGGAGAAATCCCGATAAAATTGCTATCGTCACAAACTCAAGTGAACTTGAAAAGGCGTTAAGCGAAGGGGAAATATGCGCTGTAATTGGAGTTGAAGGCGGGCATGCGATTGAAAATAGCATTGAAAAACTTGAACAACTTTATATACGTGGTGTAAGATATCTCGGTTTGACTTGGAATAACAGCACCGATTGGGCAAGTTCCGCTTTTGATGAGACGACAAATCCGGGGAAGTTAAAAGTTAAGGGATTAAGCGAGTTTGGGAAAAAGGTTATTCAGAAGATGGATGAACTTGGAATGCTCATAGATGTGTCTCATCTTAGTGAACAAGCATTTTGGGGCGTTATAAAAACTACGAAGAAACCGGTCATAGCATCTCACTCAAGCGTTTACAGCTTATGCCCACACTACAGAAATTTGAAAGACGAGCAAATAAAGGCGATAGCTAAAACCGGAGGTGTCGTCTTCATCAACTTCTTCCCCGAATATATCGATTCAACCTTTGCTCAGAAAAGAAAACAGATCGAAGAAAAATACAAAGCGCAATTTGATTCGCTAAGGGTTCTTTATGAACACGACCAGGAAGCATATCGCCGAGCAAGACGCCAGTTGATGAAAAAAGCCCTTGAAGAACTTCGCCCGCCACTTGATGTTTTGATCGATCATATCGATTATATCGCAAAACTTGTCGGGGTTGATCATGTAGGGCTTGGTTCAGATTTCGATGGGATAAGTATAACACCTCTTGAAATGGACGATGTCTCGTTCCTTCCAAATATAACGAGAGAACTTTTAAAGCGAGGATATTCAATCGAAAATGTTAAGAAAATACTTGGTGGAAACTTTTTGAGAGTTTTTAAACAAGTTTGCGGTTGAAAACAAAATTAGAGTTCAAAAATGAGAAAAGTTAAAATTTTGTCGCTTTTTATTTTAATCTCACTTTCAATGTTTGCGCAGGAGGAAGGTCTGCTCCCATCAACATTTTTTAAGTCTAATCGAGAAGAATTTATGAAGGCTATAGGTAATGATGCGATCGCAATTTTTTATTCAAATAATTTAAAAATTCGCTCAAACGATGTTGAATACAGATTTAAGCAGGATAACAATTTCTTTTATCTAACCGGTCTTGAAGAACCAGATGCTGTTCTCGTCCTCGTGCCACAGGGATTTTCATCCGCAGTTTTAAAAGTTGCTGGAAGAGTAACGGGGAAATATTACGATGTCACTCTTGATACGATTAAATCTAATTTCAAAATTCGTGAAGTTTTGTTTTTGAAAGAAATAGATTCGCTTCGTGAGGTTTGGACTGGTAGAACTTTGGGAACAAAAGGAGCAATGGAGAAACTTGGAATTCAACTTGCATTGCCGATTGAGGAGTTTAAAAATGTGATAAGAGCGATAATTTTTGCGTCAAGAGCTAAAACAGTTTATTTCCCATATCCAACGGGATGTTACGAGGGAATTTTAAAAGATGCAATTGAAACAGTTGAATCAATAATAAGTTCACAACGTAGCAGATTCCAATTTTCGGATCCTTCGCCAATCCTTGCGAGAATGAGGATGGTTAAGAAACCCGAAGAGATCGAAATGATTAAAAAAGCGGTTGATATCACCGTAAAAGCCCATCGACAGGTTATGATGTCGTGTGAGCCGGAAATTTATGAGTATGAAATTCAAGCAATCGTTGAATATGTTTTCACAAGGTTTGGCGCACAATATCCAGCTTTTCCATCTATAATTGGTTCAGGAGAAAACTCCGTCATTCTTCATTACAGTTCGAACAGAAAAAGAATTAAAGACGGTGATTTGATCGTCATTGACATTGGAGCTGAATATGGCAATTATTGTGCTGATGTGACAAGGACAATTCCAGCAAACGGTAAATTTTCACCGGAGCAGAGGGAAATTTATGACATAGTTTTGAAGGCGCAGGAGGAAACGATAAAATTAATTAAACCAGGGGTAAGTTTTGCAGAGCTTCAACTTAAAGCGACTGAGGTTATTGCGGATGGATTACTTAAACTTGGAATCATAAAGAACAAAAACGATGTAAGAAAATACTTTATGCATGGGGTTACGCATTATCTTGGGCTCGATGTTCATGATGTTGGTGTTCCAGGAAACCTTGAACCGGGAATGGTTATAGCTGTTGAGCCGGGAATCTATATCCCCGCTGGTTCAGATTGCGACCCAAAATATTGGAACATTGGAGTTAGAATTGAAGATGATATTCTCCTTACAGAAACGGGTTATGTTGTTTTATCCGCTGATGCGCCCAAAACAATTGAAGAAATTGAACGTTTAATGAAAAGACGTGGCATTGGGAATGAACCAATTGATTGAAAATTAATACGTTAATGCTTGCTTTTTTGTGATTTAGCCTTTAAATTTTGAGGTGCGTTTTTAAAAGAAATTCGGCTTAATCTTATGAAACCGCTTTATTTAACAATGCCCGATGGAACAGTTAAACAGATTAATCCATTTAGTGAGAGCGAAGTTTGGTCTGTGCCCGGAAGAAATAATAAACCCATAACAAACGAAGTCCCTGAATCAGCAAAATCACTTGAACCACGAGAACCTGAGGATCATTGTTCATTCTGCCAAAAAAGATATTATGAAGTCCCACCTGAAAAGTCGAGATTGATTAAACTACCAGATGGAAGTTATAAACGAATTGATTATCTATCTCCAGATAAATACTTTGAAAGCGTAGCAGAATTTAGAAGGGTGGGGAATTTGTTTGAAATCGTCACACTTAATTATTGGCAAAAAAATTATGAGTATAGATTTACAAGAGAAAAGGAAGAGTGGAAAAAGGCTTATCTTGAAAATCCAGTTGGGATGAAGCATATTCTTGAGCTTATTCATTATAAATTGAGGATGATGGGAAAGACGCCTGAAGAAATAAATTCGATGCCCACGGAAGAGAAACTTGAAATGGCTGATTGTTTTTTCGGTGGTTCCCATGAGCTTATAATCGCGAGAAGACATTATGTTGATGGCGCAAAATGGACAAGCGATCTATGTTCGTCAGGAGAGTTAACTCAGGAGGAGCATTATCAATATTTTAGGTTCACGGTCGATGCGATGGTTGATATAATGAATTCAAATCGTTATGTCAGATACATTGCTATCTTTCAAAATTGGTTAAGACCTGCGGGGGCATCGTTTGATCATTTACATAAACAACTCGTTGGGCTTGATGATTGGGGTGCGACGATAGAAAAACATATTGCAATGGTAAGGGAAAATCCAAACATTTATAACGAATATGCTGTTAATTTTGCGGGTTATCATAACCTTGTCTTCGCCGAAAATGAAAACGCTGTTGCATTGGCTGGATTTGGCTATCGTTTCCCAACCGTTGCTATTTATTCCAAATCAAGAGCTGGAAGACCATTTGAAGTAAGCGAAAAAGAACTTCGCGATATGAGCGACCTTGTCCATGCGATTCACGCGGCGATGGGAAATCAGATCCCATGCAATGAAGAATGGTATTACACGCCGTTTGATTCAGTGTATAAAATGCCTTGGCATATACTGATCAAATGGAGGATAAACGTTCCAGCCGGATTTGAAGGAGGAACGAATATCTATATAAATCCAATCACACCCATTGAACTTAGAGATAAGCTCGTCCCACGTTTATTTGAGCTAAGAGACAAAGGCAAAATTTCAAATCTTTTGATCGCTGAAGAATGCAAAGTTGAACCAAATTCATTAAAGTATTATTTGCATTGAAAATATAGTAAAAGTTTATCTATGCTCAAGCGGTTTATTCTCTCTTTGATCGCTATAACAGCATCTCTTCTTTCTCAAAATTTTGAGTATGATTATCTCATCAAGGGGGCAAGGATAGTCGATGGTTCGGGTGCACCGTGGTTTAAAGGGGATGCCGCAATTAAAGGTGATAAAATTGTTGCGGTTGATTTTAAACTCGATGAAAAGAAAGCATCAAAAGTTATAAATGCCGAAGGTTTATATCTTGTCCCGGGATTTATTGACATTCATTCTCATGCAAGAGGTGGATTAAGTTTAGACCCAGCAATGGAAAATGTTATAAGGCAAGGGGTAACGACTGTAATTGAAGGTAACGATGGATCATCGCCATTGCCTTTAAGCGCATATTTTGCTGAACTTGAGAAATTACCTCTTGGTGCAAATATAGGTTTTTTCGTTGGTCATGGAAGCGTTAGAGATTCTGTTATGGGATGGGAAAATAGAAAAGCAATGCCAGAGGAAATTGAAAAGATGAAAAAGATCGTTGAAGATGCGATGAAAGAAGGAGCATTTGGGCTTTCAACAGGGCTTATTTATCCGCCCGGTTCATTCGGAGATACTGATGAAATAATCGAACTTGCAAAGGTAGCAAGTAAATACGGCGGGATTTATATCACTCACATGCGAAACGAATCAAATAAAATTATGGAAGCGATCGAAGAAGCGATAAGAATTGGCAAAGAAGCAAAAATACCTGCCCAAATAACTCATCACAAGATTGTCGGTCGTGCAAATTGGGGAATGAGTTTAAAAACTTTGCTAAGAATTGAAAGAGCAAGGGAGGAAGAGGGGGTTGATATTACACCTGACCAATATCCTTATACCGCAACTCATACCGGAATAACTGTGTTAATTCCCGGCTGGACAATGGAAGGTGGGAATGATAGTTTGTTGAAAAGATTGAATGACCCGAAGTTAAGGGAGCAGATAAAGCAAGGGATAATTGAAAATATGAAAAGCGATCGAGGAAGTGGAGACCCTGCAAATATTCAAATTGGAAGTTGCAGATGGAAACCGGAATATCAAGGTAAAACACTTGCTCAAATTTTGAGGGAAAGAGGTGTTGAACCAAACTTTGAAAACTCAGCCGAACTTGTGATTGAGATAGTTAAGAACGGCGGAGCAATGGCGATTTATCACTCGTTAAATGAAGATGACCTTCAAAGAATTATGAGATTTCCATGGACGATGCATGCAAGCGATGGAGGAGTTGCAAAGCCCGGGGTAGGATTTCCACACCCAAGAACTTATGGAACTTTTCCAAGAGTAATAGCAAGATATGTCCGAAATCTCGGGCTTTTAACCCTTGAAGAAGCGATAAGAAAAATGACTTCTTTACCTGCCTGGAGATTGAAAATTTTTAACAGGGGAATGATAAGAACGGGTTACTATGCCGACATAGTTGTTTTTGATTATGAGAAATTTGAAGATAAAGCAACGTTTGAAAATCCACATCAATATGCTGAGGGGGTTGTTTATCTTTGGGTCAACGGTGTCCTGACGATTGAGGACGGTAAACTTACTGGTAAAGCTGGTGGAAGAGTTATAAAGCGTGAAAGTTTTGAGTTTCCTCAAAATTAATCAAAAAGTAGCGCAGGTGTTAGGGCGAATGATTATTCGCCTGAGCATAAAAGTCCCAGCGGGGCGAAATGTTAATAGCGGATTTATTTTTAAGATTATGGTGTCGATCTTGTGTAGCTCAATCCCAAAAAATCCCTATTGAGGTCTCGCCATTTTTGCTGTAGAAGCGTATTGTAGTAAGCTATCTACGATAATGTAAATGGTTGGGGCGAATTACCATTCGTCGATATTAAACCCCATCAAGGGAAGCGATAGGTTAATAGTCAACAAAAATATTTTAAAAGTTAGCCTCAGACAACACAAATTGGAAAATTTTGATTTTTAAATTGTTTTTCTTAAATTTGTCTGCTTCGAAAACAAAAATAATTGGGCGATTAAATGTATGGTGTGCTTGTTGCGATCGAGATAATTGTTGGGATTTTGCTTATAATTGCGGTCTTGCTTCAAGCTGGTAGAGGCGGTGGACTTGCGGGAGCTTTTGGTGGCGCAGGTTTCGGGACTGTGTTTGGCGTAAGAAGAACCGCTGATTTTTTGAGCAAGGCAACTATAACGCTTGGCGCGATTTTCCTTTTGCTTGCAATTATAATTAACCTTTTCTTCCTTCCGGGGAAAACCCCGGAAAGCGTGCGCGAAAGCGTAATACAGCAGAGAGCTAAATCTGTTCCACCGGTTACCGTTCCTGCTCCTCAACCGACGCAGTCACAGCCAGCTGCGGTTCCGCAGGAGCAGAAGTGATAAAATATAGAATTTTATGGAGGCTCGCTTGATTGAAATTGCGATAGAAGTATTGGAGTTTTTATACGTTCTTTTACCTGTTGTTTCTTTGACAGTTCTTGCATATAGATTGGCTTCTGAAACCGGTAAAAGGACTGGTTCATCGCTTTTATTCTTTTCCGCTGTTTTCTATCTCATTGGGGTTTATGGATCATTCTATATAGCTTCAAAATTTGGGATAATCACAAATGCAGAGTTGATTTTCCTTCAATTTGTTTATCTTATCGGTGGTTCCCTTTTGTTTTTTGGCTCTCTTTCGCTTTATAATTTCTTCATCAGGATTACGGAAATAGGCGACTCGAAAAAAGCGATAAAAATGATCTCGTTTATTGTTTTGATTTATTTGTTTTTGTTTGTTCCATACTTTTTAACCCAATCGTACTATGAACTTCTCCATATCTTTAACGATGTGTTTTATGTTTTAATTCAAACCCAATTTTTCGCCTCTTATTTCATATTTGGCTATACGATGTATACAACCAAGTTCGTTTGTGAAAAAGCACCTAAAAGAAGTAAGCAGATAAAGTTCGTCTCATTTTACTATTTGGCGGAGTCTGTTTTATGGCTTTGGATTCTTAGCTCTAAGGTTTCTGACGCAACGCTTGATAAGGTGTTTTTAATAACCGAAATAATCGGCGTTGTAGTAGCTGGGCTTTTGACGTTTAATGTCCTTCATGTTTTGGTTTCTCATGTACCATTAATACTTGACAGATACAAGTCAAGATATTTCGCAATTGCTAAATCTGCTTTTGTAAGGCAACTTGCGCTTATGGCTATATTTGTTGGGGCTGCGATTATTTTGACGGGAACATTTGTAACGGGGATTTTATTCAGGTTTCAAGAGGAAACTTTCTATGCCAAGATCAAAAACGAAGTAAACGTAATTGGTACACTTGCTATAGAGGGCGAACGTGAAATTGAAAGTTTGACAACAAAAGTTCAACTTTTGATTAAAGAAGGATTGAAAAGCAATAAAATCAAGGACACGATCAGAAGTTTAAGGGAAAGATATAGCGAATTTGTATCGAATGTTTTCTTCTTCGATAAAGATGGAAAAATCTATTATTCCTATCCAGAGGTCCTCAAAGTTAAAATACCGCATGAAAGTTTTTCCCCTCGTCAAACCAGTCTATCTTTATTTTCAAGAGATGAAAAAGGTCATTTTCATTTATATATTTTCTTCCCTCGCTTTGATGAAAATGGAAAGACTTTCTCCGAGGGAATCGGGGTCGAAATAAACTTTGATAATTTAAGGGAAAACTTGAAAAAACGCTTGCACCAAAAATCAAATGTCTTCTTAATCGACACATCGAACTTGATTATTTCTGCAGACGATGAGAAAAAGCTTGGTGAAAATTTCCTTCGATATCTAAGCTCCATTGTGGATGAACCCGAATCAATTTCTTCTATCCTTAACAAGTTTAAGGATATAAATGAAGCCCAAACTTTCACAACCAGGTTGTATAAAAATTTAAGGCGAACTATTTTTGCTGTTGTGGTGTTTTCTGTTTATTTCAACAGAAATAAAGTTGTAGTATGCGATTATCATTTTCTCGAGGATTTCGGGCTTTTTGAGTTGGTTTCGAGAGCCGAATTTCTTTGGTTGATTATAGGTGCGTTAGGAATAATTATAAGCGTAGTTGCTGTGCTGTATCTTAATTTCAAGTTTTCTGAACATCTTGAGAATGAGGTTGAAAAGAAGGCGGTAGAGCTTTTGAAGTCTGAGGAGAAATATAGGTCGATTGTTGAGAATCCGTTCTTTGGTGCTTATTTGATGGATGAATCTGGGTTCAAGTATGTAAACGACAAGTTTTGTGAGATCTTTGGCTATACTAAGGAAGAAATTTTGAATTTAGAGGATTATACGATTTTGATTCATCCAGATGATAGAGAAAGGTTAAAACAGCGATTGAGGCGTAGGTTGAAGGGTGAATTTGAAATTAACAAATGGAGCGCTAGAGGTTTGAGAAAAGATGAGCAGGAAATTTTTGTTGAGGGATATACAAAGAGAGTTGAATATGAAGGAAAGCCAGCAGTGCAAGGGATGATCCTCGATGTGACAGAGGAAAAGAAAAGGCGGGAGGCTCTTCAACGGTCTCAAAAACTCGAAGCGCTTGGAACGCTTGCAAGCGGTATAGCACATGATTTTAATAATATCTTGCAGATAATAATCGGTGCAGGACAACTTCTTGAGATGAAGTTGAAAAATTTAGAACCTGAATACGCAAAATGGTTAAAGACCATAAATTCAACTGCTTTGCGCGGTGCTGAACTTGCGAAACGACTTCTTCTATTCTCGAGAAAGAAACCCACAGGAGAATTAAAACCGATCGACATTCACCAACTTATTGACGAATCTGTGCGAGTTTTTAAAGAGACATTTCCAAGAAACATTGAGATAATTGCAGATTTTAAAGCGCAAAATTACACTATTCTTGGCGAGGATGCACAAGTTCAGCAAATAATTTTTAATCTCGCTGTAAATGCAAAGTATGCGATGCCAAACGGTGGCAAGTTGATTTTTAAAACGCAAAATGTTTTTTACGAAGGAGTTGAATATTTAGTTTTGAATGTTATAGACACTGGAATTGGAATGACGGAAGAAGTTAAGAGAAGATTATTTGAACCCTTCTTTACAACGAAACCCGCTGGGAAAGGAACAGGGCTTGGGCTTTCAACAGTTTACGGAATTGTCAATTCTTACGGTGGTTTTATTAAGGTCTATAGCGAAGTTGGAAAAGGGACGAAATTTTCAGTTTATTCGCCAGCACATAAACAAACTGCAAAAGAAAACGACAAATCTAGAGCAAACATTAAAAAGACCGGGACATTGCTTTTAATAGATGATGAAGAAGAGATAAGAGTTACCACAAAAGAACTTCTTGAAGCGGAGGGATTTAAAGTCTATATTGCTGGTGATGGAATTGAAGGAATAAACATTTATAAAGACCACAAGAACAAGATCGATCTCATAATACTTGACCTCAATATGCCAAAGATGAGCGGGAAAGAAACGCTTGCACAACTTTTATTGATAAATCCTAATGTGAAAGTTATAGTTGCCACTGGTTATATTGCTGAATCGGAAAAGGAAGAGATAGAGGGAGTTACAGGATTTGTCGAAAAGCCGTTTGATATAGACAAACTTATACGGATGATATCGACGATAATTTAATTAATGTGATCCATATCACAATCGCCCCTTGATTCTTATTAGAAATTGTTAATGAAGGCTTGAATTTCAGAGAAAAAACTTGACAAAACCTTTAACATTTTTTATATTTGAGTGTAGAGATGAACTTCTCAAACAAAAATAATCTCGGAGGAAGTCATGAAAAAGGTGATTTTTTTACTATCGTTTTTCTTAATCGTTGCTTCCAGCGCATTTGCGCAAACGCTTACAATTGGATGGTCGGTTTCAGATGTATATGTCGAAACAGGGTCAAGTGGTAACCAAGCATTTGTAAGATTAGACTGGAACGATGGGAACCCCGGACAGACGCTTGGTGTATGGAGCTGGCGGTTTGATATAACCTCAACAGATATAACAATTAATACTTCATCTGTTGCGTTGCATCCATCGATCTTAGCAAATTTCAATATGAAAGTAAAGAACATAACAAATGGTGTTAGAGTTACGATCTATGGTAAAAGTAATAACAAAATGTTGAAGGATGGAGGAAATACCACTGCTAGTTATCTTGTTTTAACCTTGACTTTTACAGCTCCCGGAATCGACGGTGATTATACGATAACTTTGACAAATTCATCAACTGCTGTAACGAGAACTACTAGCCCTCCTTATACTCCATCTATTCAAACTGTCACAAATGGTATAACGATCTTAAATGTTCATGCATCAACAACCCCCACCAATCAAGTTCCTACATTTACCCCAACTGGCTACACTCAATCGCGCAAATATGGCGATATAAACTGGGATGGGAATATAGATGTATCCGATGTAACTGGGCTTTCGGATGTAGTAATTGAAAATTATTCAGCTGTGACTGTACAGGATCCACAAACTGGAAATAGAGCTTTTTACGAAGGGGATGGTTACAATGGAACAAATGCAGATAATGCGGATAGAACATCTGCTGATGTGTATGGTTCGGGAGGAAACCCGGACAACACGCTTGATCTTATGGACCTTGCGACATTGCAAGATGCTGTGACAAATGGAGTATGGCCAAGCTATGCTATTAGTACTATAGTGAATTCTCCTGCTTATAGAATTTCCGGAGGTGATAACTTTACACCTGGAATTCTTGCGAAGGTAAGCGGTGGTTCAAAGTTTGATAAAGTTGCAACGGATGTATTTGTTAATTTTGAAGTATTTAATTCGGGTCAAAAAAGCAGTAAAGTGAGAGTGACCATTGAAAATAATAATCCTGACTTGAAAGGTATCCAAATCGAATTTAACTCATCTGTTTTGCCTGGTAAACTTGATGTTTGGAAACTTCCTGATGCATCTGAGTTTAAACTTGCATGGGCAAGGAATGATTACAACAAGATAGTTGTGCTTTTATATGCTGAGGGTGGAAAGACTATAAAAACTGGAACAAGATCGTACATAACGATAGTTATTCCAAATGTCAGCGTTGAAAATCTAACTGGTGCGGAGCCAAAAGTTATAGCAAGCATAAGTAATCTTTCGTATGATGTTAACTTTGACATAAAGCAAGCGGGCGGTATTATGCCTTTGACTTATGCTTTGTATCAAAATTATCCAAATCCGTTTAACCCAGTAACAACGGTTGAATTTGAAGTCCCTGAATATTCAAGTGTTAAGTTAATCGTTTGGAATGCTCTCGGTCAAAAAGTTAGAGAGCTTTACAACGGTGTGTCTGATCCCGGTAGATATCCGGTCTATTGGGATGGTAAAGATGAGAGCGGAAATGTTCTTTCATCTGGTGTGTATTTTATTACAATGTATGCAAGGTCACTTGAGGAGAACGGGAAAGAGTTCACGATGACAAGAAAAGCTCTGTTGATGAAGTAATAAAAAGAAAAATCGAAAGGGGCGTTTTCAAACGCTCCTTTTTATTTTCGTTTGATTAAAATGGGGTTCTTCCTCTGAATTGGAATGGCTGTTGTTGAGGTGAGGCTGGATTTGATGTCGCAGTTGTCAGGACATAGCCAGTTATAATTTCATCTTCTTTTTTAATGTTTCCACCGACGACTTCTGTATAGTTTCCATCAGTTATGCCTAATCTTACAAATGCGGGTTTTGGATTTTTATTTTCATCAAGAACCCAGATAATAGCGCGATTTCCGGCCGGGTTTGTTCTTCCCGGTCTCTGTCCGCCGGGACCTTGGAAGAAGCCAAATCCACCTTCAAGATTGCCACTGCCTTCTTGCGTTCTTCTTCTTGCGAGTTCTTCACGTCTTTTTTGCATCTCTTGCATCGCTTTTGCAAATCTTTTATCCTCGGGGTCAGGTTTAAATCTCAAAGCTTGGTTTGGAATTCTTAAGACATTTTCTCTTTTGTCGATCAAAATTCTAACATTTGCGGTCATCCCCGGTCTTAATTTCAAATCTTTGTTCTCCAAATCGATTATCACAGTATAGTTTATCACATTTTGGATATTTATTGGCTGAAGGCGAACCTGAACGACTTTACCTATAAATGTTTCCTCTGGGTATGCATCAACTGTGAAGAAAACCATTTGCCCGGGTTTTACCTTACCTATATCTGATTCGTCAACATTTGCTTCGACTCTCATCTTTCTCAAATCGTTTGCAATCGTAAATAGCGTTGGCGCTTGCAAACTTGCTGCGACAGTTTGACCAACATCAACATTTCTTGATATCACGATCCCATCTATGGGGGAATATATCGTTGAGTATTTCAAATTAACCCGTGCTCTTTCAAGTTGAGCTTCCGCAGATTTAAGTTGAGCGAGAGCGACTTCGTAATTTGTTAAAGCTTGATCGTAGTCTGCTTGGGAGACGAGATTTTTAACGTAGAGTTCTTTTATTCTATCTAAATCGCGTTTCGTTTGATTTACCTGCGCTTTTGCACGTTCAACCTGTGCTTCAGCATCTCTGACTTGTGCAGAAAGAAAAGTTGAATCAATTTGGGCTAATATCTGTCCCCTTTTAACCATATCGTTAAAGTCAACATAAATTTTTGCAATCGTTCCAGATACTTGAGTTCCAACTTGGACAAGCGTTACTGGATTTAATGTTCCTGTTGTCATCACATAGACTTCTATATCTCCGACTTCCGCTTTAGCAGTTTTAAGTTGAAGAGTTTTTGTTCCTTTATTGTTGAGATAAAACGCGATCGCTAATCCGGCTATCACTAAAATTGTCGCGATTATTATAATTCGAATTGTTCTCCTTTTCATCTTATCTTCGTTTTGTTTTTTCTTTTATCATTTTTTCAAACTCAGAAAGTTGCTCAGGCGTAAGAATTGTTCTTATCGAGTCATAAAGCGCACTTTTCAATGAATCAAACTTCGGGCGAAATTCTCTGCTTAAACTTTTAAATTCATTTTGAGACCAACTCAGAATTGAATCAAGTCGAACCTGTTGCTCTTTGTTAAGGTTTAATCTCTTTACAAGTTCTTCTTTGTAATTTCTCTCTTTTTTAGGATTGTATAATTTCAAAAAGACGAACCTGTCAGACGCAACTCCAAGAATGAATCCAATCAGAATACAGGTGATAACGAAAGCTATGGCTTTTGTTTTATTTCCCATTTTTACCTCCGTTTGACAGAGTTAGTTCAAGGATTTCGTCTTTTGATAGGTTCTCGTTTGAGGAAATTATCTTGTGAACCGTTGGGGTTTCGCTTAAAATCGCTTCTTCAACTTTAAAAGAGCCTTTGCTAGATATCAATTCAAATCCAAGCAATATAAAAAGAAGTAGAATCAAAGCAAATGCAAGTTCTTTGGAGAAGTTTATGGCGTAATCCCAGAAGGTTTTTTGAGTTTTTCTTTCTCTTAATTGCGCTTGTATTTGCAAAAATAGGTATGGTGAAACTTCAACGGAATTTTCTTTTAGTGCCACCTTAACGAGTTCATGAGTTTTTATAAGTTGTAAACATTCTTCACATGTTTTTATGTGATTTTCTATAAAATCGGCATTCTTTTTCAACTCTCCGTCGATGTATTGGGAGACAAGTTTTTTAATTTTGCTGTGCCTCATTTTAAGAACTCCTTATATTCTTTTAGATATTCTGCGAGAAGTTTTCTGGCTCTAAAAATTCTCGATTTCACAGTTCCAATTCTTATTTTCAAAATTTTCGCTATCTCCTCATAAGGCAAATCCTCAAACTCGCGCAATACTATGACAGTTTTATATTCAGCAGGTAGTTTCGATATTGCGTTTTCGATTATTTCTCGCATTTCCCTTCGCTCAAAGGTTCTTTCAACTGGTGAATAAGACGGTTCTGATTTCGGGTTTTGGCCTAAGATATTATCAAGGGAATAAGCTCTAGAACGTTGTCTTTTTCTTATTTCATCGATGCAAATGTTAACCGTTATCCTGTATATCCAGGTATAAATTGCGGAGCCAAATTTGTAATCTTTTAAGGATTCCATAACTCTTAAAAAGACCTCTTGAGTTAGATCTTCAACTATATCTTGGTCACCAATGATTTTGAAAATTAAGTTTGCGACCTTATTCTGATACTTTTTAACGATAAATTCAAATGCCTTCTCGTCACCATCTTTTGCTCTTTTGATAATTTCATTTTCATCGAGCATGTCAAACTTATCTTTAGACACTTCCTTAATTGAGACGATTTAATTTCAATTGAGTTCCTTAAATGTTAGGATTCATCGGTTTGTTCTCTCCAAATTTGGGCGCCGAGGCGTTGGAGTTTGACCTCAATTTTTTCGTATCCCCTGTCGATGTGGTAAATTCTCAAAACCTCTGTTTTTCCTTCAGCGATAAGTCCCGCAAGAATTAAAGACGCACTCGCTCTTAAATCTGTAGACATAACTTTAGCTCCTTTAAGTTTTTTCACGCCTCGGACGATGGCAACATTTTCGTTAACCTCGATATCAGCACCAAGTCGAATAAGTTCTGGAACATGTTTAAATCTATCATAGAAAATCGTTTCAGTTATTATGGAAGTGCCATTTGCAATGGACATCAAAGCAATCCATTGTGCCTGCATATCCGTTGGGAAACCTGGATAAACCGCGGTTGTCACATCGACTGGCTTAATTTCATCTGGAGCTTCAATTTCGACAAAGTCTTTACCAATATTTAGATTACAACCAGCATCTTCAAATTTAATAAGAACTGCTTCAAAATGGGTTGGATTGCATTTTTCAACCCTTATTTTCCCACCAGTTATGGCTCCCGCAACAAGGAATGTCCCTGCTTCAATTCTATCGGGAATCGTAACGACATCCGCTGGATGTAGTTCGTCAACCCCTTCGATTTCGATTTTATCAGTTCCGAGACCTTCAATTTTTGCTCCCATCGAGATTAAAAACTCACCAAGTTGGACGATCTCCGGTTCTTTTGCTGCGTTTTCGATTATCGTTGTTCCTTTTGCGAACACAGAAGCCATCATTATATTTCCGGTTGCCCCAACGCTTGGCTTATCGAGGTGAATTTTCGTGCCACGTAATTTTTTTGCCCTTGCTATGATGTAACCTGCGTCAAGTTCAACTTCAGCCCCAAGTTTCCTTATTCCTTCAATATGTAAGTCGACAGGTCTTGGCCCCCATGCACAACCACCTGGCAATGAAACTTTTGCATAACCAAATCTTCCAACAAGGGGACCAAGGACATAGATCGATGCTCTCATTTTTTTTACAAGTTCGTATGGCGCTTCATACTTTGAGATACTTTCCGTGTTGATGGTTAAAGTGTTGTTTTTAAATTTGACATCAATTCCCGTTTCTCTTAAAACTTGGCTCATCGTTTTAACATCTCTAAGGTCAGGGGTATTGTAAATTTTACAGGTTCCGCTTGCAAGTATAGTGGCTGGCATTAGAGCGAGGACGGAGTTTTTAGCTCCACTTATTTCGATAGTGCCGGATAGTTTTTGACCTCCGATTATGACGAATTTTTCCATTTGAATTTACCTCGTTTATTGTTTTGTCAAAATTCTCAAATTAAAACTAAAAAAACAAAAATAGATTTGAATTCGCTTTGTCCACCCAAAGAGATTTTTGCAATACTTCCATTTTTTTAGTAATTTTAACTTGTGTGAACAAGGGAACTGAAATAAAAGACATTGACAAATGGACTCTGGTGATAGATTTACAGAAAAAATCAAGACGGATTTGGAAGAAAAAATTTTACCATTTGTAGACAAGCCCGGTAGATATATTGGGAACGAATTTAATGTGGTCATAAAACCCGATGCGGGGATTCGAATTGCACTTTGTTTTCCGGATGTTTACGAAATTGGAATGTCGTATATAGGTTTTAAAATTTTATACAACATCGTTAATAAGTTAGAGTGGGCGAGTGCTGAAAGGGTTTATGCTTCGTGGGTAGATGCGGAGGAATTAATGCGTAGGAGAAATATCCCACTTTTTTCACTTGAAACGAAAAGACCGCTTAAGTTTTTTGATGTGGTTGGCTTTACACTTCAATATGAACTTCATTATACAAACATTTTAAATATGCTTGACCTCGGTTTGATACCTGTTTTTTCCAAAGATAGGACAGATTCTGATCCAATTGTAATAGCTGGTGGACCTGTGGCTTGTAATCCAGAACCGATGTCTGCGTTTATCGATGTTTTTTTGCTTGGCGATGGTGAGACTTTACTTCCTGAGTTTCTTAAACTTGTTTACGAGATGAAAAAGTATGGTGCGGGAAGGGATGAGATTTTGCTGACCGCTGGGGAAAAATTGCAAGGTGTTTATATCCCGAAATTTTATGAGCCGATCTATGAAGATGGCAAATATAAAGGGATAAAAAAACTTTATGATGAGTTGCCACTTCCAATAAAAAGGAATGTCGTTCCTGAATTAAAATCCGAATATTATCCTGATAAACCTATTGTTCCATTGATAGAGATAGTTCACGATAGATTTCAACTTGAAATAATGCGTGGTTGTACCCAAGGTTGCAGGTTCTGCAACGCGGGAATGATCTATAGACCTGTTCGCGAAAGATCCGTCGATGATTTGATAAATGGGACAAAACGCGTGATTGAAAATACCGGCTACGAAGAGATGTCTTTCGTTTCGCTTTCAACCTCTGATTACTCCCTTTTGCCCGAACTTATGAGCAAAAATTATGATTTGGTCAGAGAAAAACGAGTTATACCAAGTTTTCCATCTTTAAGACCTCAAACATATACCGAAGGGATTGCAAAGTTTATTCGTGAAGGCGGAACAAGTGGTTTGACATTTGCCCCTGAAGCTGGAACAGAAAGGCTTAGAAGAGTTATAAATAAACAAAGTTCGGAGGAGGATTTTTATCGCGCGGTCGAAATAGCGATCGATTATGGATGGAGGCTTGTAAAACTTTATTTTATGATGGGACTTCCGACAGAGACATACGAAGACCTTGATGGAATTTTAAGGATCGCTGAGAATGCAATAAATATCGCACGGAGGAAGAAAGTTTATAATATGGAAGTTCATGTTTCTGTTTCTCCATTTTCTCCGAAGGCACATACACCATTTCAATGGGAGAGACAAAATTCGATCGAAGAGCTTCTTGAAAAAACAAGATATTTGAAATCAAAAAACAAATGTAGGAATATTAAACTTGACATCCGTGACCCAAGGGTTACGGCGCTTGAAACAATACTTGGGCGTGGTGATAGAAAAATTTCAAATGTGATCTACTCTGCTTGGAAAAAGGGAGCGAAGTTCGATGCATGGACAGATAAAATGAATTTTGATATTTGGATGAGGGCTATGGAGGAGAATTCTTTGAAGGTTGATGATTATACGCGCGAATTTGATAAAGATGAAGTTTTTCCATGGGATCACATATTCATGGGTGTTTTGAAAAAATTTTTATGGAGGGATAGACAAAAAGCGTATCAAGAGGCGATGATAGCCGATTGTAGACCTGAGGATATTTGCTATGCTTGTGGAGCCTGTGATTTTAAAAATATTAAAATGCTTATAAGAAGCCAAATCGATAAACCTGCAGAAGTTAAGCCAAGTAATGGAGAAATTTTAAACATTGGCGAGGAATCGATATGGATTGATAAATCTGAAGGCGTCAAAGATAGCAAACAAGTTAAGATTTACGCATACAGGATGAAATACACAAAAGAGGGATATTTGAGGTTTATTTCTCATCTTGATGTTTTGCGTTTGTTTAATCGAATTTTCAGAAAATCGGGTTTAAAAGTTGCTTACACCCAAGGATTTCATCCACTTCCGAAGTTTTCGTTTTCACCGCCCCTTCCTCTTGGTTACTCAAGCAGGTGTGAATATCTTGATTTTGAACTCATGGAGGAAGTTAAACCAGAAGATATTAAAAATCATCTCTCGCCCCATCTTCCTGATGGAATGAAAATCGTCGATATCAAACCGCTTGAAAAACAGGATGAGTCGCTTGACAAGCAAATAAATCTTTTTGAGTATAAAATTTATTTCATCTTGGAGAATTTAGAAACTCAGATTGCTTCGTTCCTTGCGAAAGACGAAGTTTGGGTGACAAAGGTAAACTCAAAAGGTAAATTTAAAAAGATAAATCTGCGCGGATATGTTGATGATATCGTCATCGATGAAGATGGTTTCAGGTTGAAAATAAAACGAGATGACGATGGAGCTATGCCAAAGGTTGACTTGATTCTTGAAGAAATTTTGGGTTTAAACAAGGGCGAGATTAGAAAAATTAAAATTGAAAGAATTGGACAGTTTATTTCAAAAAATGGATTGATAATTGATCCAATCATTGGTTCAAACGATGTGAAAAACAAAGTAAGGGTTTTACATGGTGAAGGAAATTTATATCAGTACGAAGGGCAAAGAAACCCGCATAGCAGTTCTTGAAGATGGTCGACTTGCAGAGTTGTTCTTTGAGAATCCCGAGCAGGAAAGAATGGTTGGAGATATCTACCTTGGGAAGGTTGCACGGGTTTTGCCTGGAATTAAAGCGGCGTTTATAGACATCGGACATAAGCAAGATGCTTTTCTTCATTTTGCAGATATCGATCAAACATCAATTGATGAATATGCAGATTTACTTGGGGATGATACAAGCATTGACGAAGCAACTGAAACAGGCGTTGAGGAAGATAAAGAATTAAAAACTTTAGAACCGATCGCGTCAACTCAAACAATAAAGACAGCTGAAGCTTATGCTCCGCGCAAATCTCATCTTTTAAAGAAGGGGCAACCCATACTTGTTCAAGTCATCAAGGAGCCACTTGGTAGAAAGGGCGCCCGCGTGACGACAAGGATAACTTTGCCCGGGAGATTTATTGTTTTTATGCCATTTATGGAGAATAAGATTGGCGTTTCTCGCAAAATTCAAAATCCGAAGGAAAGGAGAAGATTAAGAAACATAATAAGGGCCTTACTTCCAAATGGTTACGGCGTAATAGTTAGAACTGCTGCTGAAGGTAAAGACACGAAAACTTTGCGTGGTGAACTTGAACAATTGATCGCAACTTGGGAAAAAATTGAAAAGGCAATACCAAACGAGAAACCGCCGGCTTTGCTTTACAAAGACCTTGGCGTTACCTCAAGCGTGATGCGAGATTTGTTGACAAAAGATGTGGAAAGGGTTGTTGTTGACTCGAAAAATCTTTTCAAAGAAATCGTTGCATATGCGAGGTGGGCTGCTTCGGATATAGTCGATAAAATTGAACTCGATGAAATAAAAGATATTTTTGAAAAATATGGCATAAACAAGGAGGTAGAAAATTCGCTTGGTAGGAAGATTTATCTCCGCGGCGGTGCCTACATCTTGATCGAGCAAACTGAGGCGATGACTGTTATTGATGTCAACACCGGACGATATGCCCCGAGACAAAATCAAGAGCAAGTATCTTTGCGGATTAATCTTGATGCTGCTAAGGAAATCGCAAGACAACTTAGGTTAAGGGATATCGGTGGTTTGATTGTGGTTGATTTCATCGATATGGAGGATGAAAGAAGTAAAAAACGACTTTTTGATGAACTTCGCAAGGAATTTAAAAAGGACAGAGCTAAGGTTACAGTTTTGCCAATGACTGAATTTGGTTTAATTCAAATAACGAGGCAGAGGGTTAGACCGAGCGTTTTTGAGAAGGTTAGCGAACCTTGTCCAACATGTGCGGGAACAGGAACAATTTTTCTTAGAAATTTGATTTTCCGAAGAATTGAAAGGTGGTTTTCGAAGTTTAAGGCGATCTCGATCGAAAGAAACTTAACTTTAAAATTACATCCAACGGTTGCAAATTATATGAAGTCAAGTTTAACGGGGAGATTGAAAATTTTAAAGCTTATGCTAAAGCATTTGATAAAAATTAAAATCGAACCAGATCCGACGCTTTCGGTTGAAGAATTCAAGGTGATTTCAAATAAGACGGGGAAAGAGTTAACAGAAACAAATGTTCAAAATAAAGAGGGACAATGATATGAAAATTTTCCTTGACACAGCAAATGTCGCTGAGATAAAAGAAGCAGTAAGTTGGGGAATAATTGATGGAGTCACAACAAACCCGAGCCTTATCGCAAAGGAGAAAAGAGATTTTAGGGAACTTCTACAAGAAATTTGCTCAATTGTTGATGGTGATGTAAGCGTTGAGGTTATCTCCACAGATTTTGAAGGGATGGTGAAGGAAGCAAGGGAATTGGTTAAAATTGCTGATAATATAGTTGTCAAGATACCGTTGATTAAAGATGGTTTGAAAGCGGTTAAATTTTTAAAAGGTGAAGGAATTCGAGCAAATGTCACGCTATGTTTTTCTCCCCCTCAGGCGCTTTTAGCAGCAAAAGCAGGTGCGTATTACATTAGTCCGTTCATTGGACGTCTCGATGATATATCAAACGATGGAATGAACCTCGTTAGACAAATCGTTCAGATATACAAGAATTATAATTTTGAAACGAAGGTCCTTGTGGCAAGCGTAAGACATCCAATGCATGTAGTTGAGTCAGCTTTGATAGGTGCAGATGTTATAACTATGCCGTTTAAAGTTCTTGAGCAGTTAATAAAACACCCGCTTACTGACATAGGACTTGAGAGATTTCTAAGCGACTGGGAAAAAGCTCGTGCGGAACTTGAAAAAAGTTTTGTAAAAGTTTAAAAACAGTTGTTAAATTTGACAAGTGGAGGTTTTGATATGTTAAATTCAATTGTGCGGTGACGTCAAATTTTTGAATAAAGTCATAAGTTGATTAAATTTCGACAAGAGAAAAACTTAATGTTTTAACCTATGTTTAAATTTGAGGAAATAAAGGAGAAATTGAAGATTGCATTTGATGAGAAGCAAGCTGAATTGCTTGCTGAAGTAATTCATAAGTCATATGAGAACTTGATTAAGGTAAGTGATTTTAATGAGTTAAAGGAAATAGTTCGGGAGCTTGCAGAGGCTCAGAAAAGAACAGAGGAAAGGTTGGATGCATTTGAGAAAGCGATGGCGGAAAATTTTAATAGAGTTTGGGCTGCTATAAATCAACTTGCGGAGGCACAAAGGAGGACGGAAGAGAGATTGAATCAGCTTACTGAAAGGGTTGATCAACTCGCTATAAGACTTGATCAACTTGCGGAGGCACAGATGAGGACAGAAGAGAGATTGAATCAACTTACCGAAGGGGTTAATCAGCTTGCTATAAGGGTTGATCAGCTTGCTGAGGCACAGAGGAGGACAGAGAAAGAGATAGAAAAGCTTGCCCGTTCACAAAAAGCGCTTAGTGAACAAGTTGGTGGATTGACTCATACCA
>FWPU01002381.1_pt1 | contig 52497 bp, 48 predicted proteins | sample 2228361 | NCBI WGS metagenome assembly FWPU01 (sample SAMEA103939777, study PRJEB20133) | metagenome | reverse complement strand
CGTGATCGGCGGCGTACACGACGCGCCACCACTGCCGGAGCAGCGCCTTAAACGGCGGTGTGCGCCACCGCCCGCTTTGCTCGGCGTCGCCGAGAAACGCGGGGGTGAGGAATCGAACCGTGCATTCGCGCGTGGTCATCCGTGCCATGGTCGTGCCGCCTCGCTGACGATGGGCCTCTCTTTACGATGATCGTTCGCCCGTGTCCAGTCCGGAAACATTGCCGGCACGGACACGGCGTTGTCGGTTCTCACGACAGCGCCTCCATCAACCGCTCGGTGTGTTCGGTGACCCGTTGGGTGAAGAACTGCGTCACCTCCCGCCACGGCCGCGCGACCAACAGGCGCGGCTCCGGCTCCCGCTCCGCATCCTCGAAATACACGAGCGATTTCGCCAGGTGAAGAGGATTGGGGCGCGGGTCCGCGTACATCTCGCGCAGGCGCCTGGTCACCGTCCTGAACTCGATGCGCTGGAGAATTTCATAGAGATCGTAGAAGTCTTTGCGCGCGCCGCGTTGGGCGACGGCGATCAGCTTCATCGCGCCGATCGCGGCGATCGGGGCGATCGGGATCCCGTGCAATCGCTCGGCGGCGGGCCCCAAGGCCGGGCGAAAGGCGATGAAGGTGCAGCGCACGTTCCCGAGCAGACATTCCACGGTATCGGTCCGATCTTGGATCATCGTCAGCGGTCGCCCGAGCGTGCTGAGCCGGGTCGCCAGTCCGGGCGGAAAGGCTTCCGGGGGGCAGAACCAGTCGAAGTCCACCGAGATCCGGTGGCCGAGTTGCAGCGCGAGTCCGGTGCCGCCGGCGAGGACGAAGTCGGTGCCCGCCAAGCTTGCGCAGAGGTCCGGCGCCAGCTCGCGAGCGTCCGGGGTCAAGGCCTCAAGCCTGAGCAAGATAGAGCCTCCAGAAATTCCGGTCGCGCGGCGGGAGCCGCCGGCTTGTGCGCGCCACGTCGCGCAGGACTTCGGCGCTGACATGGGCGAGCAGCCAGTGAAACGTCTCCGGCGTGGTCTTTTCCATGAGGCGCTCGGCAATGAACCGTTCGTGTGCGACCACATCCAACCGCTCGCAATCGGTATCCCAAAAATACGGCTTGAGGCACTCGGGCAGGGCGGTCGCGCTCATGCCGGCTCCTCAGGTTCCGGCAGGGCGCCGAGTTCCAGCGCGGGCATCTCCGGCAAGTGGCTGCCGATGGTGCCGCGAATGGCGCCATACATGCCGACGGTGTTCGTGACCAGCCGCTCGATCTGCTTGGCGCGCTCGGCCCAGAGCTTCTCCATCGCCCGCCGTTCCCGGGCCAATTGGTCTTCCATGGCTTTGAAGGTCTCCACCAGCGCCTCGACCCGGTGGCGGAACTCGTCGCCCGAGAGGTACCGATACAGGGCCGCCATCTTCTCCTGCATCCCCTCGGCGGCTTGCCGCGCGAAGGCCACACGGAGGAGTTGCTCGCGCAGGGCGACGGCCAGGGGGAGGGAGCAGGTCAGGCTCGCGACCCACACGCCATCCACCAGGCCGAATGCCCGAATGTCGTCGGGCAAGGTCACGGAGACCAGGACTGCCACGCTCGCCCCGACTGCCCGCTGGTCGTCCTTGAGCTTGGCGAGCCAGGCCGGGCTCCAGGCTTTGGTGTTCTTGGTTTCCCAGATGATGCTCCCGCAGGGGCGGAGGCTCCCGTCGTGCACCTCCTGGATCACATCGGCGCCACGCATGCCCTTGGGCACCGGCCGAATCGCATCCTGAGGAAAGGCTCGGGTGAGCGAGGTCTCCAAGTCCAACTCCAGCACCTCGCCCTGGCGCTCCTGCGACCCCTGCTCGCTCTTGCGCCGGGCTTCCTCGAGCAAGGCCTTGAGATCGTCGATTTGCTTGTCCTTTTCCTTGAGCTTGAGCGCCTGTTCCTCCGCGGCGTGCGCGCGAATGTGTTCTTCGAGCTTCTGCTTCTCGGCATCCACCTTGCGGGCCACTTCGAGGTCCAGCTCGCGGGCTCGCGCTTCGAGGGCCGCCTTCTCCTTGCGGAGCGCCAGTTCGGCTGCTTGGGCCTCGCGGGTCTTGCGCTCCTGCTCGGCGAGTTGCTCGCGGAGGAGTGTGAGATCCTGTTCGCTCTGCTCCTTGGCGCGGGCCGTGGCTTGCTCCACTGCCGAATGCAGCCGTGCCTCGTACAGGCGCTTCACGTCCGTTTCAACCGTCGCGCGGACTTGGGTCATCAGCGCTTCGGTCAGCGGAATGGTGGCCCCACAGGTGGGGCATTGAATGGTGGACTCACTCATCGGATTCGCTCCGCCAGATCCGCCGCGGCGGCCTGGGCTTTGGTCGGATCATTCTCGGACAAAAACACATAGGCCTTCGTCGTCGCCTCGTCCGCCGCATAGGTCGCGATGACCCGATTGCCGGCGGACGGGTGCGGCTCGATCGTCGAGCGCCCCGGCAGGCGCGGGTTGTAGTAGAAGGTCTGGATGCGGGTCACGTAGGGCACGGCACGAATGCGCTCGAACCACTCGGCCAAGCCCCGGTGCCGACCCGGATTGCCATCTTCGTAGCGCACTTTCTTCTCGCCTGGTGCGAGGCCCGATGGTTTGGGGAGCAACGCCTGGGCCTGGGCGCGGAATCGGCTGCGAAACCCCTCGTGATAGAGCGTGCCGAGGGCGTTCAAGGTGGCGACACCCTGGCTGGTCTCCACAAGGACCCTGAGTCGGTCCGGCAGCGCCTTCACCCGCGAATCATCGGCCCGCAGGAACTCACCCGCCTCTCCTTCGTCGAGCGCCTCTAACATGTGGCGATGGGCCAGCCACTCATCGAAGGCGAAGTCCACCGGCAACGAGGGCAGCTCGATGGCGGTTGGGAAGGATTCGAATTGATAATAGACCGGCAGGCCAAAGACTTGTCCGATCAAGCCGGCAAAGGAGATCTGCGCTTTGTACCCGCCGGTGGCGTTAATGGCAACTGACTGGTGATTGTCGAAGGCTTCTCTGTAGATGGCGGCAATCTCCTTCACCAAATTGCGGAGCCCCTGTGCAAAGGCCTTGGGATCGTCGCCCTGGAGCTTGTGAATCGTTCGGCTTTCGGCAAGAAAGCCCTGCTCCCGCACGACCTCGCACAAGACCTCACCCACAAATTTCCCCTCGCGGGTGTCCGACACCAAAAACACTAGGCGCTCGCCCGGCTGCGTGACCCCCTGTTCGCGGAGCGAGTGAAGCGACGTGAGTTCCGCTCCGACCCGGCGATCCGTGAGCGCGAGCGCCCGAAGGGCCGCCAGCAGCCGAGCCCGGTGGGCGTCGTCGTACGACTGCCCCAGGTCCTTCCACGCCGTTACGAGTGACGTGCCGACCGTGTTGATCACAAGCACCGTGCTTCTCCTGTCGGTCCGAGAGGCTATCTACCGCACAGGCCTGTTTCTGTCGAGCGACGAAACATTGCCGGCAACGTTGCCGCGGCTCCGCGCACCGGCCGACTCGGGGCCTTCGGCGAGGACGATCTTCGTTTTGTCGAGCGCCAGGCCGTAGACGGTCTCCCCACGTGCGCCGCCGGAGCGGATGCGATAGGGGTTCTGCTCCGGCCCCATCGCAAGCGTGCATTCGAGTTTGCCGTTGACCTTCCGAATCAGGGAACGGAATTGGTTGGCCAGGTCCTTTTCATCCGTCGCGTTCCGCAGGACTGGTCCGCCGCCACGCTCCTCAAGGAGCGTCTTGGTCTCATCCGCGGCGTCCTTGGTGAACCGGATATAACAGTCCATGCAGTCGCCGCAGGCGCGGAGATCGGGACGCACGCAGTGGTCTCGCTTGGTTCTGGCCAACGCCCGATAGATCGTCATGCCGGACGGGGACAGGGCCACGCGGTTCGAGCCGATGCGTAGGAGGTTGTGCGTGGGGTGAACCTGAACCGGTTCCGGATCCACCAGGAGTTCGAGCCGCTGTTGGGCGGTGGCCGCCATGGCGCTCAGCGTCGTCTGCGCGGTCAGGTGCCCCGCGTCCAGCAGGCCGCGCAAGCGGACATAGGGCAATTCAGCCAATTGGACGTTCACCGTTCGGGCATCCAGTCGGCGCCCATCCTTGAGCGTGAGCATCCGCGGGCGTTTCGGCGGATAAAAGAACGAAGGATGGTTTTCGACCTCGCGAGGAACCAGCACGTGATAGATCCGATCATTCGGCCGGCCGTACAGTTGCAGCGCGGCGGCCAGGAGCACCCCCATCGTTTTGCGGCCCCCGGCGACCGAGCAGTGGAGGCGGGTCTCGGCTCGGTTCGTCTGCTTGCGGATGAACTCGGCGATCTGATCGGCAATCGCCCGGTTGTCCCGCTCAGAGCGAACGTCGTCCAGCAGCGTACCATCCGCTGTTTTCAACAGGATGACGGAATTCGATCGACAGGAGGGAACGGGGTCGGGCCGGTACTCGCGGACGTAGCGTGCCAGCGCCCCCTTCGGCCCGAGGAGCGTACGGAGGCATTCGTCACGGCCGGCGCGGGTGGTGAGAATCCAGATCTCTGTCGGATGGATCGGCGCCGAGCGACGATGAAGCGCCCAGAGGGTTTCGGTTACGACTTGCGGCGTGAGCCCACAGACCGCCACTAAGACGTCGCGCATGCGCCCTCGCTTCAGCCGGCGGGCATCATGCGAAATCTCTAGCGGCCTGTCAAGGCAGGCTTTTACGGCGTCGCATCGCGCAGGTCGCGCGAGTCTCGCCGGTCTCGCGCGGGAGGCCTCAACCCACGATCCGCCCGACCAGATCGTACGTCGCGGCCTCGGTGATTTCGACCGTGACGAAGTCGCCGGCCCCAGGGAAGGGCCGGTCTCGGCCGGCCTGGGCTGGGCGGGTGAGAAAGTCGGGCCGGTCTCGGCCGGCCTGGGCTGGGCGGGTGAGAAAGTCGGGCCGGTCTCGGCCGGCCTGGGCTGGGCGGGTGAGAAAGTCGGGCCGGTCTCGGCCGGCCCGCGGCGGGCTGGTGGGATCGTCGGCCACGTCGTTGATGTACACCACGCCGTCGATGTCCGGCGCCTGGCCTTCGTGCCGGCCCTCCAAGAGGAGATCGGTTTCTTCCGACGGCCCGTCCACCAGCACCTCCAGCGTGCGGCCGATCTGCTCTCGGCTTTTGGCCGAGGCGATCGACTCCTGAATGGCCAGCAACTCGTTGCGCCGTTCTTCCATCACGGCGCGATCGACTTTGTTGTCGAATTCAACCGCCGGCGTGCCTTCTTCGTCGGAATAGAGAAACACCGTCACCCGGTCGAATTCCATCTCGCTCACGAACCGTTTGAGTTCCGCGAACGCCGCGTCCGTTTCTCCGGGGAACCCCACGATGAAGGCGGTGCGGAACGTGACGCCGGGAATTCGAGCCCGCATCCGCTCGACCAGGGCGGTGAGATACGCCTGATCGCCCAGACGGTGCATGCGCTTCAACATCGTGTCGTTGATGTGTTGTAACGGCATGTCGATGTACGTGGCGATCCGCTCTTCACCCGCATAGAGGTCCAGCAACTCGTCGGACACCTGTTGCGGGTAGAGATAAAAGGGTCTGATCCAGCGCAGCCCCTTGATCCGGACCAGCTCGCGCAAGAGCGACACGAGCCCACGCCGCAGGCCCAAGTCCACCCCATAGTTGATCGTGTCCTGCGAGATGAGGTTGAGTTCTTTCACCCCTTCGTCGGCCAGACGTCTGGCCTCGGCGACAATGGACTCGATCGGCCGGCTCCGCTGTTTGCCGCGCATGATCGGGATCGCGCAGAAGGCGCAGTTCCGGTTACAACCCTCGGCGATCTTCACATAGGCGCTGTGGGCCTTCCCCAACCGGACGCGCGGCGCCAGTTCGTCGTAGAGATAGGGTGGGGGGCTGAACCACATCCGTCGGGTCTTCCGTTTCGGTCGCAAGAGCTCCCGGCAGATCTCGGCGATCCGGCCGAACTCGCCGGTCCCCACGACCGCGTCCAACTCCGGCAGCTCCTTCAGCAATTCGCCCTGATAGCGCTGGGCCAGGCAGCCGGCGGCGATCAGGACTTTGCAGGAGCCCGACTGCTTCAGGTCGCCGTGCTCGATGATGGCGTTGATGGACTCCTGTTTGGCCTCTTCGATGAAGCCGCAGGTGTTGATAATCACCACCTCGGCCTTCTCCGCGTCGGCGGTCAGCTCGAAGCCGTTGGTGAGGAGCGACCCGAGCATGATCTCGGAATCTACCTGGTTCTTGGAGCAGCCCAGGTTCACGAAGCCGATCGTGGTTCCCTGCTGGTTTACCCTCTCCCCCGTGGCGGGGGAGAGGGGAGGGTGAGGGGCGGGCCTCCCTGTTTCGCTGGCCATGGGGAGCGTCTTCTTTGCCATGCGCGCAATCTACGGGACGATCGAATGAGCTGTCAACCGGCTCGCCTCTTGCCCCGAGCCTCTCGCCTCTCGTACAGTGTCGGCAATGATTCGGACTTTTCAAGGCATCAAACCGACCATTCCGAAGTCCTGCTTCATTGAGGAGACGGCCGTCGTCATCGGCGACGTGGTCTTCGGCGAGGACTCGAGCGCCTGGTTCCACGCCGTGATCCGGGGCGACGTGAACTACGTCCGCATCGGGCACCGGACCAACGTCCAGGACCTCTGTGTGCTCCACGTCACCCATGACACGGCGCCGCTCGTCATCGGCGATGACGTGACGATCGGCCACCACGTGGTCCTGCACGGCTGCACGATCAAGGATCGCGTGCTGGTCGGCATGGGCGCGATCATCATGGACGGAGCGGTGATCGGCGAGGATTCGGTCGTCGGCGCCGGCGCGCTGGTGACCGAAGGCACGGTCGTGCCGCCCAAGAGCGTGATCCTGGGTGCCCCGGCGCGAGTGAGGCGGCCGGTGACCGACGAGGAGTTGGCCTGGATCAGAGAGTCGGCTCAGAACTACGTCAACTACGCCCGCCAATACCTGGCCGATCCGGCAAAATCAAAGACCGGATTCAAAGTGTGAGGCCGGTCGTTTAATCCTCTCCTCTCACCCGAGGGGAGAGGGAAGGGTGAGGGGTGGAGCCGATCCGTACAAAACACACCGGGTCGCCCACGGTCGCGGTGGGGTACCGCTCATTTCCCACTCGGTAGGGGATGCCCCGCCGGTGGCACCATTCGGCGATCCAGACCAATTCCTCCGTCGAGGTCGTGACCAGCGCGGGAAGCGCGAGTTTACGCAGGCACCGATCAGCCAGAATCCTCACAATGCGGCGCTCGCCCGCAAACTTCCTCGGATCGAATGTGACAGGATCGGCCCGGCCATAGGAAAGCGCGGCCAGATAGGGAAACCGTTCCGGGTCGTTCAACACGCTGACGATCCAGAGATGATCGAAAACGCCCGGCGCCGTCCCCGCATCAGCAGCCGCGAACTCAAAGGGCAACCCCTTGCAGGCCTGGTTCAGCACCGCCACTTCGTCGGCCCGCAGGTTATAGGCCGTCACCTCCCGGCCGAGTTCCAGCGTTTCCATCGCCAGCAAGGGGATCTCCGCCACCCCCGCGCCGACGTAGAGACTCCGCCCGTCCGGCTTGAGCCGCGCCACCAGCGCCTCGGCCAGCTTGATCCCCAACCGCCGGCACGGCCCGCGCTTGGCTTTCCAAAACGCATCCCCGCCCTCGTCGCAGTACACGCGACCGAGGGTGGAGTAGTCGAGCCCGTCAAAGATGCGGCGGATGGTCCTGACAGTTTCGGAACGGAGCCTGCGCTTGCTGCTGCTCATGGCAGAAATTCCGACGGAGACGATGAGTCAAGTATAAGTCAAGGGATGAGTCAAGGCGAAAAGCAGGCCTTCACAGCTCGCCGTGGAAGGAGCGGTGGAGATGGTGGAAGGCGGAGAAGGACAGCTCTTTCCTTGACATGAGCATCGCCGGGCCAGGAATTCGAGACTGACGGGCTGAATCTCTTCATCAAGAAATTCAGCCAGTTGATCAACATCACTCAAGAAGGACAACTGGCGATGCACGAGATCATCCAGGCCCATCTCCAGCGTATCGAGCGAGATGTGTCCGGCATCCCGGTGAGGTTGTATCCCTTTACCAGAAAGCGTGACCTTCAGGAACCTCAAGAAGAGCCCAAGGCCGTCGTAATCGATCCACAAGTCTCCTTCGGCCGGCCTGTGTTGGCGGGAACCGGCATTCCGACCGCCGTGATCGCGGAACGCTACAAGGCAGGCGAATCAGTGGACGATTTGGCGGACGACTATGGCCGCAAGCGGCTCGAAATCGAAGAAGCGATCAGGTGCGAACTCTGGCTCGAAGCCGCCTGAAGCTCCCAGCTTTTTCCTCGACCGCTCCCTCGGCAAGAAGCGCATCGCCACAGCCCTCCGCCAAGCCGGCGCAACCGTCCACGTCCATGACGATCATCTCCCGCCCGATGCGAGGGACCAGGAATGGCTGTCGCAGGTAGGACAACACGGATGGATCGTTCTCACCAAGGACCACCGGATCAGATATCGACACGTTGAACGCATGGCGTTGATGAAAGCAGGTGTTGCGCTTTCATCCTGACTTCGGGAGATCTCCAGGGCGAGGAAATGGCGCAGATCTTCGTCAAAGCCCTGACCGGTATACAAAGATTTCTCGCCAAGCACAAAAAGCCGTTCATCGCCAAGATCGCGAGAAAGGGTTCAGTGACGACGCTGTTCCAGGGTATGCGGTCTTGACCTTGGAACGGCTTGGCACTTCAACCGGCTGGCCAGGTCGGCTCTTCGACGCGCCACACGCGTACGGGCCGGCCGCGCGCACGCAGTACCGGCGCCGCCATCCGCTGGAGCTGCACCACGATTCGCACCTTGTCAGGAAACGGCAACTTCGCAAGCCGGTGGCGGCGTTCCTGTTTCGCGGCAAACAGCCGCGCAATTTCAGGATTCAGGGATTCCATGCCGCCCACTGCCTTTCGAGTCCGTGTCTGGCAATGATGTGGAAAAGATACTTTCGATCAAGGGCGGCCTGTTCAAGCAGCAAACGTATCCGTTCCCGGTCCTTGTTCCGTCCTGTCTGGAGCGCGATGGCCAGGAGGTGTTCCGCGCGCAGCACGCGGGTTGATGTCCGTTCATAGGTCGTCTCCCGCGCTTCCGCCAGTGCCTCCTCGACCAGTGCATTATAGGCGGGAAGGAATTGGACCGGCACGCCTTCGATGTTCACGCAGTCGCTCTCCTCGGTGTAGCCTCGGGCTCGTAATGCGTCATAGAGGGGAGCAAGCGTCAGCAACCCGCCCTCGGTCCGTGGCAACACCACGAAAACATCGAGATCGAACGTGAGAACCGGCTCAACGTAGAAGGTGGCGCCCATCGCCCCACCAATGGCGTAGCGACTGAACACCCCGGCTCGTTCGAGCTCGTTGAGCACTTGGAGCGTCTTTTCCATCCGATGGGGTCAGAGAGTAGCAGGAAAGGCCCTTGGGACTCAAACAACGTGACTGAAAGCGGCTGATGCAGTTCTCCTCGCTCCGAATCTTCAATAACGCGCGTATCCACGGAGGCTCTGAACATGCAGCCTGTTCCCTTTTCTTTTCTCGCTCCAGGGGTCGAGCAAAGGTCGAGCAAAGGTGTCGGGAGTCTTTTCCGCCAACTTTCGGTGGCAAGCGACAGGCAGCATCCGATTGGTTAGCCCGCTGTGACAAAAGACTCCCGACCCCTTTCTTGTCTTTCTTGTCACGGGTGCTACGGGTGCGCTCTGCCCGCCAGCTCTAACGCTGACGCCGTGACCGCTGAAGCCACCTGGCATAGGAATTCAAGATTCAGCGTCTCCACCGTATCCGTCGGCTGGTGGTAGTGGGGATTGCGAAAGTCGGCCGTGTCGGTGAGCATGACGGCGGGGTAGCCGTAGTGCCAGAAGGCAGCGTGGTCGCTGCGCCTGGTGTCGGGGAGCAGTTCCCCGTTGCCGGGGACCACCAGCGACACGACCGGCACGTGCGGCTTCGCCGCCTGTTCGACGGAGGCGGTGAGCGCCGCCGAGGCGGCGTTGCCGATGACGCCTAGGAAGTTGCCCGTTGAAGGCACGGCGATCGGGACGCCCGGCGGGACCTGCTGCGTTCCTTCCTCAGAGCGCGCATAGCCGACACATTCCAGGACGATCGCGCCCAGAATGTGCTCGTCGGTCGCTCGCAGATGGGCGGCATAGGCCAGGCTGCCGAGGAGGCCTTGCCTTTCTGCAGGCAGGTCTTCCTCTTCCAGATTGAAGGCGATGAATCGCACAGGCCGACCGAGCGGGACCTCCCGAAGCCGGCTGGCGACTTCCAGCAGCACCGCCACCCCGCTGGCGTTGTCGTCGGCGCCGGGCGAGCCCATCACCGTGTCGAAGTGGGCCGCGAGGATGAGCGGCGGTTCGCCCTTAGCCGATGCGGTCAGCGGGACGCGCGTCGCGATGACGTTCCGGTACGTCCCGCCGAACGCCTCGAACTCGTGCGTGGCGACCCCGTAACCCAGCGCGGCGAATTGGTCTTGGAGATAGTGTTCGGCTTGGAGCAGCGCGGCCGGTGAGGTCTGGGGATGGCGCTCGCCGACGAGGGCCTGGAGGTGGGCATACAAACTCTCGTGAGAAGACATGCGTCAATCGTTAACCGTTAAACGTGTGGAAAGCGGAACATGTCTCCTCCGTTTAGCGAATAACGATGAACGGTTCACGCCGGTTGTCGCTCATGCCACGATCTCCGTCCCGATGCCTTTGTCCGTGAACACTTCGAGCAGGATCGCGTGGGGCATGCGGCCGTCGATGATGTGCGCCTTGCGGACACCCCCGTCGAGCGCCATCAGACAGGCATGGACTTTGGGCAACATGCCCTCGCCGATCGTGCCCTTCTTCACCATCCGCTGCATATCTTTGCGCGACAAGGTGGAGACGTGCCGGCCTTTCGCGTCGCGGATGCCCTTGACGTCGGTCAGTACCAGCAGCTTTTCGGCTTTGAGCGCACTGGCGACCGCTCCGGCCACCAGGTCGGCGTTGATGTTGTACGTGTTGCCGACGCGGTCGGTCCCGATCGGCGCGATGACCGGGATGAAGTTCTCCTGCTGGAGCTTTTCGATGACGCGCGGATTGACCGATTGGATGTCCCCCACCAGGCCGAAGTCCTCCTCCGGCGAGCCGTCGTGTTCCGTCCCGATGCTTTCCGCCCAGGCTTTCATGGTCAAGGGCTTCGCGTGGATGAGATCGCCGTCCTTGCCGGTCAGCCCGACGGCCCGCCCGCCGTGTTGATTGATGAGCGCGACGATTTCTTTGTTGATCTTGCCGCCCAACACCATCTCCACGATGTCCATCGTCGCCCGGTCGGTGATCCGCACGCCGTGCCGGAACCTGGCTTCCAGCCCCAGCGTATCCAGCATCTTGTTGATCTGCGGCCCGCCGCCGTGCACGATGACCGGGTTGAGGCCGACGTATTTGAACAGGACGACGTCCAGCGCAAAGCGATCCTTCAGCGCATCCTCCGTCATGGCCTTGCCGCCGTACTTGATCACGAGGGTCTTGCCGGCGAACGTGCGGATGTACGGCAGGGCCTCGACGAGAATGTTGGCTTTTCTGATGAGTTTGTTCATTGCAGGCTCCTGCTGCGAGATGCGCGCGAAGCGCGAGACAGGCGAGAGGTGCGAAGGCCGTTTCGCGCCAGTGGCCCGTCGCGCCGGTTTCGCTCAAAGGATAAACCGGCTCAGGTCCTGATCCTTCACGATGTCGCGCAGGCGGTCTTTGACGTATTGCGCGTCGATGACGACTTTCTTGTCGGGCCACTCCGGCCCCTCGAAGGACACCTGTTCCAACAATCGCTCCATGATCGTGAACAGCCGGCGCGCCCCGATGTTTTCCGTCCGGTCGTTCACCTGCACGGCCGTCGCGGCGATCTCCTCCACTCCGTCCTTCGTGAAGTCCAGCGTGAGGCCTTCAGTCGCGAGGAGCGCCTGATATTGCCGGACCAGCGCGCCCTTCGGCTCGGTCAGGATCCGGATGAAGTCCTCTTTGGTCAGCGGACTCAACTCGACCCGGATAGGGAACCGGCCCTGCAATTCGGGAATCAGGTCCGAGGGCTTGGCGACGTGGAACGCGCCCGCGGCGATGAACAGGACGTGGTCCGTCTGGACCGGGCCGTATTTCGTATTCACGGTCGAACCCTCGACGATCGGCAGCAGGTCGCGCTGCACGCCCTCCCGCGACACATCGGGGCCGACGCTCCGCTCGCGCCCGGCGATCTTGTCGATCTCATCCAGGAAGACGATGCCAGCCTGCTCGACCTTGGTGATCGCCTCCCGCACCACTTCGTCCATGTCGATCAGCTTCTGCGCTTCTTCCTGGGTGAGATGTTTCAGCGCCTCCGGCACTTTCATCAAGCGCTTTTTCTTTTTGCCCTGGAACATGCCCCCGAGCATCTCGCGCAGGCCGCTTTCCAGCTCTTCCAGCCCGCCGACGTTCGAGATCACGCCGATCGGCAACGCCCGATCCTTGACCTCCAGTTCGACGGAGCGGTGATCGAGCTTGCCTTCCCGCAATTGGAGGCGCAGCTTCGAGCGGGTGGCCTCGTACGACTCCGCGCCCGGTTGCGCGGCGGCCGGCTGGCCTGCCTCTTCGAAGAAGCCGGGGCGCGGTGCGACGGGCGGCAGCAAGAGATCGAGCAGCCGCTCCTCCCCGAGCTGCTCCGCCTTGTGCTGCACGTCCTCCAGGTGTTTCGCCTTGACCATGTTGACGGCGAGCTCCGTGAGGTCCCGGATGATGGACTCCACGTCCCGCCCGACGTACCCGACCTCGGTAAACTTCGACGCCTCGACTTTGAGGAACGGCGCCTGGGCCAGTTTGGCGAGCCGGCGCGCGATCTCCGTTTTGCCGACGCCGGTCGGGCCGATCATGATGATGTTCTTCGGCATCACTTCATCGCGCAGGTCGGGCGGCAACTGCTGCCGCCGCCAGCGGTTGCGCAGGGCGATGGCGACCATGCGTTTCGCGTCGCGCTGGCCGATCACGTAGCGGTCCAATTCCTCGACGATCTGCCTGGGCGTGAGGTTGTTGAGGTTGGGAAGGGCCGGCTGTTGGTCCGACATCATGACGTTGCGGGGCTCACCGTTTGAGTTCTTCGATCAGGATCTGCTGGTTGGTGTAGATGTCGATGCCGCCGGCGATCGCCATGGATTCCTCGACGATCCGGCGCGCGTCCAAGGTCGAATGGCCGAGCAAGGCGCGCGCCGCCGCCAGCGCGTAGGGCCCGCCGGACCCGATCGCCAGGATGCCGTCTTCCGGCTCCACCACGTCGCCGGTGCCCGAGATCACGAACGAGTGGTCCAGGTCGGCGACGGCGAGCAGCGCCTCCAACCGACGGAGGATCCGGTCGGTCCGCCAGTCCTTGGCCAGCTCCACGGCCGCCCTGGTCAGGTTCCCCCGATACTCTTCCAGTTTGGCCTCGAACTTTTCGAACAGCGTAAAGGCGTCGGCGGTGGCCCCGGCAAAGCCGGCCAGGACCTGGTCGTGGTGCATGCGCCGGAGTTTTTTCGCATTGTGCTTCATCACGGTGGTGCCGACGGTCACCTGGCCGTCGCAGCCCATCGCAACGCGGCCGTCCCGTCTCACGCACAGGATCGTGGTGGACCGAATCGTCATGATCGTCCGGCGTCCTCCTTGTCCTGAACGGGGGATTGCAGCCTCGCCCGGGGATGTGCCTTATCGTACACGGCCATGAGTTGGCTCGGCGCCAGGTGGGTGTATTTCTGGGTCGTATTGAGCGACGCGTGGCCCAACATTTCCTGAATCGCGCGCAAATCCGCCCCTTCGTCCAGCAGATGGGTCGCAAACGAATGGCGCAACGCGTGCGGGCTGACCCGTCCGCCCGGCAGGCTGCGGGAATATTTCGTCACGATGCGGGCGACGCTCCGGGACGTGAGCCGGCCGCCGCGGCTGTTCCGGAAGACGGGCTCAAGGGCGTGATGCGTGATGCGTGATGCGTCACGTGTAAGAGCCTGTCGATACTGCCGAATGGCCTCCAGCGCCACGTCCCCGATCGGGACGATCCGCTCCTTGCGTCCTTTGCCGCGCAGCCGGACCAATCCCTCGGCGGCGTGCAGATCGCCCACATTCATCCCGACCAGTTCGCTCACGCGGGCGCCGGTCGAGTACAGCGTTTCGAGAATGGCCCGGTCGCGTCGCGCCAGCAGCGTCTCGGCGTTCGGCAGTTCCATCAAGGCGGCCGCGTCCTCTTTCGTCAGCGCGCGAGGGAGCGGCTTCGGCTGTTTGGGCGTTCTGATGTCCTCGGCGGGGCTCCGCGTGACCAGGCCTTCTCTTATGAGGAAGCGATAGAAGCTCCGGAGCGTCGCCAGCTTGCGCGCCAACGAACTTTTTTTCTCTCCTTTCCGATCGAGCCACGCCAGGTAGTTCCGGATCATGGCCGCCTCGATCTCGCCGGGCCGGCGGTCGTCGTTCGCCTGTCCGGAATCTTTCAGAAACGCATGGAACTGGCGAAGGTCGGCCTGATAGCTGCGAATGGTCTCGCGGGACGCTCCTTGCTCCGCGTCAAGAAACGTCACGAAAGCCCGGATCGCGTCTTCCATGCCTCGAGATCCTCTAGCGCGCGTTGGCCGATGAGGCGCCGTTTCTGTTCCTTGTCTCGGATCCTGCTCGGCAAAGGCGGGAACAGACCGAAATTGGTGTTGATCGGTTGGAAATGTCGCGGCTCGCAGGTCGTGATGTACGAAAGCAGGCTGCCGTGCGCCGTCGTCGCCGGCGGCGTCACCAGCGGGAGCCCGGCCAGGCCGCGGGCGGCGTTGATGCCGGCCAGGCCGCCCATCGCCGCGGACTCCGTGTACCCCTCCACGCCGACGATCTGCCCCGCGAAGAACACCGTGCCGCGCGCCTTGAGTTGCAACGTCGCCCGGAGCAACAGCGGCGAGTTGATGAACGTATTCCGGTGCAGGCTGCCGTAGCGGAGGAACTCCGCGTTCTCCAAGCCGGGGATCATGCGGAACACCCGCTTCTGCTCCGGGTAGGTCAGCTTCGTCTGAAACCCGACCATGTTGTAACACGTCCCGTGGGCGTTTTCCGCCCGAAGCTGCACGACGGCGTACGGCCGCGCGCCGGTCCGCGGATCTTCAAGGCCCACCGGCTTGAGCGGACCGAACTGCATGGTTTGGCGCCCCCGCTCCGCCATGACCTCGATGGGAATGCAGCCTTCGAAATAGGGAATCTTCTCGAAGTCCTTGGGTTGGACCTTTTCGGCCGCCAGCAGCGCTTCGTAAAATTTGTTGTAGGTCTCCTCGTCCATCGGACAGTTCAGATAATCGTCCCCACCTTTGTCGTAGCGCGAAGCCCGAAATACCACATCCATGTTGATCGAGTCGGCGTCGATGATCGGCGAGATCGCGTCGTAAAAGTACAGATGTTTGGCGTGGGTCAAGTTGGCGATCGCCTGCGACAGGCGGTCCGAGGTCAACGGTCCGGTCGCGATGATGCACACGCAGTCGGTCGGGATGGCTGTGATCTCCTCCCGAATGATCCGCACGTCGGGATGCGCTTCCAGCGCCTCCGTGACCTTCCGGGCGAACAAGTCCCGGTCCACCGCCAGCGCCGAGCCGGCCGGCACCCGCACTTCGTCGGCGACGCGGACGATCAGCGAATTGAGCCGGCGCATTTCTTCCTTGAGGATGCCGGGCGCGCTCAGGATGTCGCCGGAGCCCAGCGAGTTGGAGCAGACGAGCTCGGCGAGCAGCCCGGTTTTATGGGCTTTCGTGGGCTCCTTGGGCCGCATCTCGTACAGCGTGACCCGAGCTCCGCGGTTGGCCGCTTGCCAGGCCGCTTCGGAGCCGGCGAGCCCGCCGCCCGCGATCACGATGTCTTCACGCATCGCGTTGAAACTCCGGTTGGAATGGCGGAGAAGGCTCATTGTAGAAACCGGGTTTTAGGGATGTCAAGGCAAGCGGCCGCCGGAGCCGGCGATCATGAACGACGGGCGAAGACCGTCTCGCGCTTACAGGCGGTGCGTGACGCGTTCGGCGTACCCGGTCATCTCCACATAGCCCTGTCCCGACACCGCCGCCCCGCGCCATGTCCCCGTCGCCTGCACGGCGCCTTCCCAGTAGGTCACCTGGGTGCTCCGGCGGGTGATCAATTCCTGATCCGCGAGCAACGGGGTCAGCTCGAGCGAGAACTCCGGCGAGGTGCAGGACAGCCGCCAGCGTTGAGGGTAGCGCGCGCCGCTCGACGGACTGGTCCAGTAGGTGAGAGGCTCCAGACGAAGACTGTTCCCGGGCAGGTGCTGCGAGCGCCCGTCGGCGAGAATCAGCGTGCCGCTGGAGGCCGGATCGGGCGAGCCGTCGGCGCGTCGGAGGCGATAGACCATGAGCTCGGAGTTGTTGCTGAGCTGGACGCTGAACCAATCCCAGCCGACCACGTCGCGACCAAGGTCCGCGGAACCGAACTCATGATCCATCCAACTCGTGCCCGCGACCGCAAGCCGCTCCCCGCGCACCGTCACGCTCCCTTCGGTCGCCAGCCGCGTGAGCGAGTAATAATGGGACGCCTGTCCTCGACGGTCGCCTTTGCGGCTCACGCCGTCCGTGCCGTGCACGACCGGCGGTTTGAGCGAGGTGACCGTCAGATCCACGGCGAATCCGTCGGCGGCCGCGCGCAGGCGATGGCGATCGGGGTCCCCGGCCAGCCGTTCGACGCTCCACCGATCGATCCACACGCGGAGGCGGTCGGCGTCCGCGCCGGCTTTGCCCAACCCGGCCCGGCTGATCTTCTCGGCCATAGAGAACCGGCTGTTGTCCAGATCGGAGAGCGCAAAGTGGGCCAGGTACAGGTGTCGGATCGTCCAGCGGGACGGCTCGGTACTGAGGCGCTCCGGCGCGACGCCGCGCCGGAAGAAAGTCAATTGAAAGCCGAAACGGCGGCCGTTCCGGGCGGTGAGGTGACCGGTGTAATACCACCATTCCGTCCGAAACGCGTCGTGCGATCCGTGGTCCTGCGGGAAGCGGTACTGATAGCCCGGAAGGGCGAGACGGAATCCGCCGTCCGTCGCGTCGCCGTCGCGGGCGGCCTGAGAAACAGACCCCAGCGCCAGTGCGCCAACCAGCAACGCCGTCGCCGTGCGGGATCGGCTGCGCATGACGGAATGGCTTATAACACTCCGTCCGTCGCCGTGCAAATCGCCAGTATTGGCGAGGGTTTTGTCGTCGTCGTCGGCGGCGACGCGAACCTGACGCTCGGTTGACAACTTCCGAGAGCATCGGCTATCGTGAGGCATGCAAACCGATCGAGAGCATGATCATCAGGGCCGCGACCCGCGCGAAAAAGCGGCGTCGTTCCAGATTCCGGAGCGCATCCCGGTGTTCGCGCTGCCCAACGTCGTCTTCTTTCCCAGGACCTACCTGCCGCTGCACATCTTCGAGCCGCGCTATCGGCAAATGGTCGCCGACGCGGCCGCCGGAGGCCAGTGCATCGGGATGGCATTGCTCAAGGAAGGCTGGGAAGCGAATTATTACGGTCATCCTCCGATCTTCGAGATGGGGTGCGTCGGTCGCCTCGTCAGCGTCCAGCCCCTACCGGACGGCCGGTCGAACATCCTGCTGCAGGGTCTGGAACGGTACGAGGTGCGGCAGGAGTTCCACGATAAGAGTTATCGCGAAGCGGCGATTGCGCTGAAACCGCGGGCGTCGAAGTCGTCGCTCGATCCGGCGGTGCGGGCCTATCTGATCAAGGTGCTCGGGGACTATCTTCACGCGCACGAGGATCATCCCCATTGGCAGACCTTCTTCCGCGAGGACGTGAACGATGACATCCTCGTGAACACCCTCTCGACCCACTTCGACTGCACTCCACTCGAGAAACAATTTCTCCTCGAAGCGGACTCGCTTCAACAGCAGGCTCGGCGGCTCATCGACCTGATCCAGTTCAAAGTACACGAGCAGGACGGAGCAAAGGGCTGGGGCTGATGGAACGGGCGGTCGCCATCGAGGTGTCCCGGCTGGGCAAAGCCTATCATGATGGCGTGAAGGCCATCGAGGACCTGTCCTTTCAGGTCTTTCAGGGCGAGATCTTCGGTCTGCTGGGCCCCAACGGCGCGGGAAAGAGCACCACGCTCCGGATTCTGATCGGCTTGCTGCGGCCGACGTCGGGGTCCGCCGTCGTGTTGGGCCACGACGTGGCGCGCGAACCGGAGCAGGTGCGCCGGCTCATCGGATATGTGCCGCAGGAACGGGCGATCGACCGATTCCTCACGGGGCGCGAACATCTGGACCTCCTCGCCAATCTGTACCATCTGCCCAAAGACGAAGCCCGGCGCCGGATCGACGATCTGCTGAGGCTGGTGGAACTGGAGCGGCACGCGGACCGGGTCGCCAAGACCTATTCCGGCGGGATGAAGCGGAAACTGGACATCGCCTGCGGGCTGCTGCCGGATCCGAAGATCCTTTTTCTGGACGAGCCTACGCTGGGCCTGGATGTGCAAAGCCGCCTGCGCATCTGGGACTACGTGCGCGGGCTCCGCGAGCGGGGCATGACCGTCGTGATGACGACCAACTATTTGGACGAAGCCGATCAGCTCTGCGACCGGCTGGCGATCATCGACGCCGGACGGATCAAGGTGCTGGGCTCGCCGACCGAACTGAAAGTCGGACTGGGCGGCGACATCGTCTCGCTGACGGTGAAGGAGACCGACCGGATCGAGCCGTTGGCCGCCGCCTTGAAAGGGTTGCCGTCCATCCGGGCCGTGAGCACGACGCCGAGGGGGCTCGATATCCGGGTGGAGTCTCCCGAGAAAGCCCTGCCGGCGATTCTCGACGCCGCGAATCGGCTGAACTGCGGTCTCGAGTTCATCGACTATCACCGTCCGCGGCTGGACGACGTGTTCGTCGCCCACACCGGCCACGCGATTCGGGAAGAATTCCCCGGGGAGAATGTGGAATGAGGAATGTGGAATGTGGAATTGTTCAGTAGCCGTCAATCAATGGAATTGGACCGTTTTCGTGACCATTCCTCATTTCTAATTTCTCATTCCTCATTGGCGAAGCTATGCGAGCCTATTGGCAGGAAATCAGTGCGCTGACGATGCGCTGGGTGCGGCGGTTGAGCCGCGAGAAGTTCAGCATGTTGTTCACGCTCGTCCAACCCATGCTGTTCTGGCTCATCTTCTTCGGCAACCTCTTCCAGCGGGCGGCCGACACCCAGGTGGTGCAGGCGCCGAACTACATCAGTTTCCTCGCCGCCGGTGTGGTGGTGATGACGGTGCTGAACAACGGACTGGCCGGCGGCGTCGATCTGCTCTTCGACAAGGAAAACGGGTTCCTCGAACGGCTCATGTCCACGCCCATCCACCGGACTTCCGTGATCCTGAGCCGGTTCATCTTCGTGATGGGGATTACGTCCCTGCAGGTCCTCGTGATCCTTGGCGTCGCGTATCTGTTCGGGGTCCGGCCGGCGACCGGTCTGCTCGGTGTGGCGGTCATCCTGCTGATCGGCATGTTGTTCGGGGTCGGACTGACGGCCATCTCGCTGGGAATGGCCTTCTCGGTGAAAAGTCACGGCGACTTCTTCTCCGTCCTGGGTTTTCTCTCGCTACCGATGATTTTTCTGAGCTCCGCCCTCGTGCCCCTGTCGGCCATGCCCGCCTGGATGGGCTTTCTGGCGCGGTTCAATCCGATGACCTGGGCCATCGACGCGGTGCGCCCCCTGATCCTGTCCGGCTGGGCGGAGGCGCTGCCGAAGGTCGCGATGGTCCTGGTCGTCATGGCGGTGTTCGACGCGCTGTGTTTGTACGGCGGCGCGCGCGCGTTCCGGAAGGCGATGGGATAAATTAGGACGTGAAGCGTCGCTTGTGAAACGTGAAGCGCCTGGCGAGATACGATCTACGAGATACGAAATACGCACTCACACGATGGCGATAGGCGAAAGCCAGATTCGGGCGCTGATCCGGCTGCTGTCCGACGAGGACGAACGGATCGTCAAGACGATCAGCGGCAAGCTGATCGATCTCGGGCCCTCCGCCGTGCCGCTGCTGCAGGAGGCCGAGATCGAACAGCCGGAGATGGCTGAGCGGATCGCGCGGATTCTGGAAGAGATCCGGGGTCGGCGGCTGGAAGACGAGTTGCGGGAGTTGACCGCGCAGCCCGAGGACCGGATCGACCTGGAGGCCGGCGCGTTCCTGATCGCGCGTTACGCCTACCCGACGCTGGATGTCTGCATCTATACCCGCCAGTTGGATGAGATGGCCGGGGAAGTGCGCGACCGCATCGGGCCTCGGGCCTCCGGCGAAGAGACCGTCAAGACGTTGAACCGCTATTTGTTCGTGGAGCAGGGATTCCGGGGCAACACCAGGAACTACTACGAGGTCGACAACAGTTATCTGAACCGCGTGCTGGATCGGCGGACGGGCATCCCCATCAGTCTCTCCGCCGTCTATTTGTTCATCGGCAAACGCCTGGGACTGCCGGTTTACGGCATCGGCATGCCGGGACACTTTCTCGTCAAGTACGAATCGGACCGCTACAAGGTGTTCGTGGACTGTTTCAACGGGGGCGCGCTGCTGACGGAACGGAACTGCGCGCGCTTTCTCACCGAAGCCGGATACGGGTTCGACGAACGGTATCTGCAGAAGAGTCAGCCGCGCGCCGTGCTGATCCGGATGCTCAAAAACCTGCTCGCGATCTACAGCAAGCTCGACGACCCGGTAAAGAAGGCCCGGCTGTCCCGCTTCGTGGAGATCTTAGGGTGCGACCCGGCTCCTCCCTTCACACCGTCACCGACAAGAGATCCCTCCCCATCCGGATAGGCCCCCGAAAGTGACGCGCCGCCTGACGCGTGACGTTGAATCGTTCGGCGATCGGGTAGAAGTGCGACAGAATCAGCCTATCGAGGCCTGCGTCTCTGGCGACCCGGCCGCAGTCGCCGGCGTGCATATGGCCCGGTCCCGGCCGGTTCGCGGGAAAGGAGCAATCGAGCACCGCCACGTCGGCCTCACGGCAGAGGCGGACGAGACTCTCGCAATACTGGGAGTCGCCGGAATAGGCCAGGGTTCTGCCTCCGTGTTCGATGCGGTAGCCGACGCAATGGAGCCGGGGGACGTGGAGCACGGTGCCCGGGGTAATGCGGGTCTCCCCTATCATAAAACTGCGGTCGGCGACTTCCTGGATACGGACGCGAAAGCCCGGAGGGTCGAAACTTGGAAACGTCGCGAAGATCGTGCGGAACAATCGGCCGGTTCCGCGCGGTCCGATGATGGTGAGGTCGGGACGACGGGCGACGAGCTTGGAGTGGATCACGGCGTCGAAGAAAAAGGTGATGAAGTCGGAGAAGTGGTCGGCGTGGAAATGGGAAAACAGCACGTGCGTGATCCGATGACGATCGACTCCGGTCTTCATCAGATTGGCCAGGGTACGGGGACCGAAATCGAGGAGCAGCGTGTGGTCGGTCCGCACGAGATAGCCGGCGGCGGCCCGTTTGGGGTGGACGTTCGTGCCGCTACCGAGGATCGTCAGGCGCATCAGGACCCCGATACCAACGGCGACGTGCGGCCCCACCGCCCTGAAAAGACAAAGTCCGCCAGCGGCTTTCGGCTGCGCGGGGCCAGTTCGCGTTGCCGGAGCTTCTCGGGCAGCGCGGTCGGATCGCCCGGATAGCCGAGCGCGATCGCGGCGACGGGCTCGAACCCCTCGGGCACGGCGAACGCCCGCCGGACTTTCTCCGGAGAAAAACCGGCCATCTGGTGCACGAACAGGCCGAACGCGGTGGCCTGCAGGGTGAGGTTGGCGACGGCCTGCCCGACGTCGTGCAGCGCATGCCGGTTCGGCTCGCCGTCGTCCTGAAACGCCGTCCGCGCGACCGACACCATGAGCACGGGCGCGAGCCCGGCCCAAGCGGCATTCCCCTCGTTCAAACACGCCAGCAGCCGATCGTATTCCGCCCGGTCCTGCTTCGTCGCGACGAGGAAATACCAGGGCTGTTCATTGAAACAGGAAGGCGCCCAACGGGCGGCTTCCCAGAGACTGCGCAAGGTCTCCGGTTCGACCGGCTTGTCGGAGAACGCGCGCGGACTCCACCGGCGCTTCAGCAGGTCGTGGATCGGATGAGCGGTGTCGGCAGGTTTTTCCATCATCGACTCCCGGACGAGAGGGCGATGGGCCGGCGGGGCCTCAACGCCGATCCTGTTCAAAGCTGTCTCTGATGCGCGACAACAGCGTGCATAAATGGTCCGCTTCCTTGCGGGTCAAGGCCCGTTCAAAATAGGGGCGCAGAAAGGCGATATGGGCGGCGAACGTCTTCCGGAACAGCGCATCGCCCTTATCGGTCAACCGAATCTTGATGCAGCGGCGATCGCCGGCGACGTCGCCTCTTCTGATCAACCCTTTCGCCGCCAGCCGGTCGAGGACGCCGGTCAGCGTGCCTTTGGTGGTCAAGGTGGCCTCGCTGAGCTCAGAGCAGGTCATGCCGTCCGTATCGCCGAGCGTGGCGATCACGTCGAATTGGGACGGCGTCAGCCGCAGGGAGCGGATATGGCGGTTGTCGGCCCTCCAAAACGCCAGATAGGCTTCGACCAGCGGGCGCACCACTTTGAGATAAGGATCGTCTTTGAGATCGGGAAGATCCATGTCGATCGGTATGATAGTTCTAGTTAGTATGAGTGTCAAGCTGATCGGCGCGGGTGACCGGCGCGGCGCGTTGACGCAATCCGAGGCGCCCTCCTATGATGCGGCGTCATGATGAGGCGGTGCCAAACCGGCCAAGCGAGTCTGACGGCGATCCTGATCGTCGTCGGAGCGATTGTCACCCTCGTCTGGATCTGGAAGCGGCTTCCTCCCGAAACGCAGGACTTCCTTATCGAACAGGCCGTTCCCATCGCGCTGCTGGGGCTGGCCGCCGGGGCGGCCCTGTGGGCGACAATTCGCCCGATCCGAAGGCGGCGCCGCCGGCGGCGCGAGCGGGAACGCCTCATGGCGGCCTTCCACCGCGAGACCTCGCCGGACAAACGCCTCGACCTGGCCTTTGCGCTGGTCGAGGTCAATGACTATCGGCTCGAAGGGTTGGAGCCCGTGGCTCCGGCGTTGAAGGCGATCTTCACGACCACCCTGCAAAAGGCGCTGGGCGACAAGCAGCATAAGATCCGCGGGATGGCGGCCAGCCATCTCGGCGTCCTGCAGGACAAGTCGGTGGTCCCGCTGCTCCTCAAAGCGCTGGAGGACGACCATGCGTACGTGCGGAGCTGTGCGGCGCTGGGATTGGGACGGCTGCGCGCCGTCGAGGCCAGAGACAAGTTGGCCGAGGTGATGAAAGAAGACTGGGATCAGACGGTGCGAAGCCGGGCCCGGGAGGCCTGGGAGCGGCTGGGCTGACTCAACCTTGACCTCAACCTGCTTCCCGGTCGGTCCATTCGAGCAGGAGGATTTCGGGCGGACAGTTCCAGCGGGCCGGCAGGACCGACCAGCCGAGGCCGCGATTGACGTAGAGGTGATGGCCGTTGCGCACGTACACGCCGTGCAGGCGGCCGTTGCAACCCGGCGGGAGCCAGAACGGCGGCACGAACGGCACCCGCCACTGTCCTCCGTGGCTGTGGCCGCACAGCGCCAGGTCGATCCGGTGATGAGGCTGGAGCTGATCCAGAATATTGGGCGCGTGCGCCAACAACAGAATGAAGCGGCCCTCGACCGGAGGAGGAAGGCACTGCAGGTCGGCCCGGTGCAGGGAGGGGTCGTCCACGCCGACGACGGCCAGTTCCCCCGACCCTGCGGCGACAAACGCGGTCTGATTGACCAGCAGGGAGATTTTATGCCGGTCCGCGAGTTCCGCGAACCGGTCGGCCGGGACGCCGCTGTAATGGTCATGGTTGCCCAGCGTCATGTACACGGGCGCCAGGTCCCTGAGCTGGCACAGAAAGCGGAAGAGGTGCGGGAGGCCGTCCGGAACGTTCAGCAAATCGCCGGTGATGAAGATCCAATCGGGGCGTAATCCGGCGATCGTCCGGACGATCGAGTCGTGACGCGGTCGATAGCGGTCAAGGTGGAGATCGCTGATCTGCACGGCCCGCCGGCCGGCGAGAGGCCCATGGAGGACAGGCAGCCGGGAGACCTGCGCCTGGGCCAGTCCGATTTCCCACTGCGGAACAAGGTTGAAGAGATGGTGGGACGGGCGGCTGATCACATGCCCGATGACCATCCGCGCCCGCTCTTGCCAGCGCAGCAACCGCGAGGTCATTCCATCACCCGGTTCAATGCGGCCTGATCGGACGCGGTGAGGCGATATCCGCTTTCATAGAGGAGTCCCATGCCGGCCATGAGCCCTTCCATCCCGCCCGCCTTGTGGAGCGTATCGAACATCGCCGTGAGCGCCGCTGCGTGCGCAGCCGCGGTGGATGAGGGATCGAATGCGAGCTTGAGCGATTGCAGCACGTCCTGGAGTTCGGTCGTGTTGTAGTGCCCGTCATCGTCCCGGTCGCCCACCAAGGCGAATTCGTAGAATGTGAGGCTCAGCGACAGCGAAGATTGGGTGCGGCTGAAGTCTTCCCGCACGGATCCCAATCCCCCGGGATAGCGGCTCTCGCAGTCGGCCGGCGAGAACACGCGGGCGGTCCGGGCCGCCTCGGGCCGCGGACGACGCCTCCAGACCACTCCTTCAACCGGTGGACGAGGCGGTTTCTGCCGCTCGCGCCGGTAGAACCACTGGGTGCAGGTGCTGGCGATGGCGAAGGCCTGCTTGTCGATGGTCACCTGGCGCCGGATATGCTGGGTGAACAGGGCAAACACGTCTTCAGCCCGGGCCGAAGGGGCGGCGAGAGCAAGTATCCCGAGGCTCATCGCCAGTGATAGGATGAACGCTGAACGGGGCGCGGTCGCCGGCGATCCGAACATGGGGGTCAGGCGGTTCGAGGTGAAAATGGAACGGCTTGCCCAGAGTATACCACCGGGCCGCTTGATGTTTGTGGGGAATTTCCGGGACACGGCCGCCTGCCGGGGTGATCGCTTCAACGCCGTCGAGACATGACGAAGGCCATGAAGAGTCGGAGCGACGCGCCTTTTTTGACGGCTGCGTACCCCGGAATCGGCGGGAGAATTCGGACCGCGCCGGAAGATTTTCGCGTCGACGAACGGCCGCTGTATCTCCCGTGCGGCGAAGGCGAGCACCTCTATCTCCGGGTGACCAAACGCGGCCTCTCTACCCCCGAGCTTGTTTTGCGGTTCTCCTCCGTGCTCGGAGTCAAAGCGCGGGCGATCGGCGTGGCCGGGCTCAAGGACGCCAAGGCCGTCACGACCCAGATGCTTTCGATCCACGGCGTCACGCCCGAGTCGGTTTCGCGGATCAAGCTGGACGAGCACGTGCTCTCGGTGGAGGTGCTCGGCCGACATCGGAATCGATTGCGGACGGGACATCACGCGGGCAACAGCTTTCGACTCGTCATCCGCGGCGTCCTTCCTCACGCCGACGCGACCGTGCCGTTGGTGCTGGAAGAGCTGTCGCGCCGCGGCGTGCCCAATTACTTCGGCCCGCAACGGCAAGGCAAAGCCGGCCTCAACTACGCACTGGGCGCCGCCCTGTTGGTTGACGTCGCGCGGCGGGCCGGGATGAGCCGCTCCAAGCGCCTGTGGTATCTGCACACCTATCAATCCCATCTCTTCAACCGGGTGCTGGCCCGACGGCTCGACCGGCTCGATCAAGTCATGGCGGGCGACTGGGCGATGAAGCTCGACAACGGCGCCTGCTTTCCGGTCGAAGATGCCGCGGCGGAGCAGCCCCGAGCGGATCGCTTCGAGATCAGCCCGACCGGGCCGCTCTTCGGGTCGCGTGCGCCCTGGGCGTCGGGTGAACCGGGCGCCATCGAACGGGCCGTGGTCGAGGCGGAAGGGACGACGCCGGAAGCGCTCGTCGAGGCGGCGAAAGCCTGCGGGTTCCGCGGAGAGCGCCGGCCGCTACGGGTCAAGCTGATGGATCTGGAGTGGTCGCTGACGGACGGCGATCTCACCCTCTCTTTCACGCTCCCGCCCGGCGCCTATGCCACGAATGTCTTAAGAGAGTTGATGAAGACAGGCTAGAGGCAAGGGTCGAGAGGCGAAGGGTGAGGAGTACGGGGTAAAGGGTAAAGGGGGAGGCATGAAGGGTGAGAGGGGATGGATTGCGGAGTGCGGAGCACGGGGTAAGCGGTGACCTCGGCATGCTATGATGGCGTTGAGTCCTGACCCCCTAGCCACTCGCCGCTAGCCCTAAACCGCGGAGCGCTCTATGACACAGGTTCAAGAGACGGTCGTTTTACAGGGCCACATCATCGATTCGCTGATCCTGGCCAAGGTGCTGGACACGATCCTGATGATGGGCGGAACCTTCGATCTGGAAGAAGTCCGGATCGGCAAGACGCGCGAGGAGCCGTCCCGTGCGAGGATTCTGGTCAAGGCGCCGTCCGCCAAGTTGCTGACCGAGATTCTCGAGGCGATCCAGCCGCATGGCGCGGCGGTCGAGCGGGAATCGGACTGCACGCTGGAGCCGGCTCCGGCCGACGGGATCTTTCCCGAGACCTTCTACGCGACGACGCATCTGCCGACGCAGGTCCGACTGCGCGGCGCGTGGATCGACGTCGAGGCCATCGAAATGGATCTGGGCATCCGTGTCGATGCCGCAAGGACGCGGGCCCGCACGGTCCCGATGGCCGACGTGAAGAAGGGGGATCTCATCGTCACGGGACGCGAAGGCGTGCGGGTCATCCCGCTCGCGAGGCCGAAAGAACGCGACGTGTTCGGGTTCATGGAGGCGCAGGTCTCGGCGGAGCGGCCGCACGGCCATATCATCCGCGACGTGGCGCGGCGGATGGAGACGTTGCGCGAGGGCATGAGAAGCGGCCGCGACGGGTGCAAGGTCTTGCTCGCCGGAGGGCCGGCGATCATCCATGCGGGCGGCCGCGATGCCCTCACCTGGCTGATCGAGTCGGGCTTCATCCATGTGCTCTTTTGCGGCAACGCGTTGGCCGCGCACGACATGGAAGCGCATCTCTTCGGCACGACCCTGGGCTACGCGTTGTCGGCCGGCCGGGCGGTGCCGCACGGCCACGAGCATCATTTGCGGACCATCAATCGCATCCGCGCGATCGGGAGCGTCAAAGCGGCGGTGGAGTCGGGCGTGATCTCCAGCGGGATCATGGCGGCCTGCGTCAAGCAGGGCGTCCAGGTGGTCATGGCGGGCACGATTCGAGACGACGGCCCGCTGCCCGGCGTGATCACGGACTCGGTCGCCGCCCAGGCCGCGATGCGGGCGGCCATTCCCGGCGTCGGCCTGGCGCTCTTGGTCGCGTCCACGTTGCACGCGGTGGCGACGGGGAATCTGCTTCCCGCCACCGTCCCGACCGTCTGCGTGGATGTGAACCCGGCCGTGCCGACGAAGCTGGCCGATCGAGGCAGTTTTCAGGCCGTCGGGCTGGTGATGGACGCCGCGTCGTTCCTGCGCGAACTGGCGCGCGAGTTGGGATGGAAGGGGTAATGGGGTAGCGGGATAACGGGATGAAGATGAGCCGGCTGTTGGTCTGTCCTCCGGAGTATTTCCGGATCGAGTACGAAATCAATCCCTGGATGCGCCGGACGAACACAGTGGACGGCGAGCGGGCCTACCGGCAATGGCACGAGCTGATGGCGGTGTTGGAGAAAGACGCCGGTGCGACCCTCGAGCGGATGACGCCGGTGCCCGGACTGCCGGACCTGGTGTTTACCGCCAATGCGGGAGTCGTGGTCGGGAAACGGGCGGTGCCAAGCCGATTCCGGCATCCCGAACGACAGCGGGAGGAAGTCCATTTCGAAGCGTGGTTCCGCGAGCACGGGTACGAGGTCATCACGCTGGAGCCGGGCCTCTACTTCGAGGGCGCGGGCGATCTGCTGGGATTTCCGGACGGCTGGTTCGGCGGCTACCGCCAGCGGTCGGACATCCGCTGCTATTCCCGCTTGAGCGAGATCTTCGGGCGGGAGATTATTCCCGTCGAGCTCGTCGATAGCCGGTTCTATCACCTCGACACGTGCTTCTGTCCGTTGAGCGGCGGCGAGCTGCTCTATTACCCGCCGGCGTTCGACCGGTACGGGCGGGCGGCGATCGCCGAGCGGATCGCGCCGGAACGCCGGCTCGTCGTGCCGGAAGGCGAAGCGTTGAAATTCGCCTGTAACGCCGTATGCGTCGGCAAGCACGTCGTGTTGCCGGCCGGTTGTCCGGAGACGATGGCGCTCCTCCGCGACCGCGGCTACGAACCTCATCCCGTTCCCCTCGACGAGTTCATGAAGTCCGGCGGGGCGGCGAAGTGTCTGACGCTGGCGCTGGACTAAGCAAGCGTTAAACGTGAATCGTGAAACGGGAATCGGCGGGAAAGAATTGTGCCTTCCCGGAATTTGTGCCGATTCACGAATAACGATTTACGTCTTCCGCCTGAAGAGCCACGAGAAGTACAGCCCCGCGATCGCGATGGTGACGAGTTCGATCGTCATCAACAGTCGACTCACGACGGCTTCGGGTTCGGGCGGGAAGAGAATGAAGTGGAAGCCCAGGAATTCGGGCGGGCGGCTCGGCGGAGTTTCCCACGGCGGAAACACCAGCGCGAGAAGCAGCAGCGCCACCATCGCGTAGAGAATCTGGATATTCAGCTCTTCTTTGACGGATACAGGCGACGAGGAGGTGCCGGCGGCGGATGAGCCCTCGAGCGGCGCGCCGCACTGGGTGCAGAACCGGCTGATCTCCGGAAGCTGGTGGCCGCAGGAACCGCAGGTCTTCATCGAATCCCCGCCTCGGAAGTGACCGGTCCACAGCCTACACGGAAGATGTCTTGAAGCGCCAGTCCGAACCCCCTGTGCTCCCTCGCCCCGGCGGGGAGAGGGGTGGGGTGAGGGGAGGGTCAGAAGTGGTAGCTCAAGCCGAGGGCGACGATGTGGGCAGTGTAGTCGGCTTTGAAGCCGAACAGATTGGGCGTGTCCTTGTAGTCGAAGCGGGCATAGTTAAATTTATATTCGCCGAACATGGTCCAGTGTCTCGTGATGTAGTACCGAAGACCGGCCTGTGCGTTGACGCCGATTCTCCAGTTGCTCGATTGCGTATTGTCTCCCGACGTCACGGACGGGTCTTTGATGCGGGCGAAGAAAATGCCGGGACCGATACCAACGTAAGGTTGGAGCCGGGTCTTGTGGTATCGGAACATCAAATTGACAGGTGCCCAGGTGATCACTCGGTTGTAGAGACCCTGAAAGTCGGCGGCGGCGCTTCCACCAGGTCCCTTGAACGTGATGGATTGTTGCTTGATATGAGGGGTCGTATAAAAGACTTCTGTCTCGAACCCGAACCAGCGGATTTGGGGGAGATAGAACCCCAGCTTGACTCCACCCATGAGAGAACTCTTCAACGCCTGATCTGAGATCGATAGGACCGCAAATCCAGGAGTGGTGATTTTGCCGTCGCTCAAGCTCTGCGGAAAGGTGACCCCAAATTGGCCGGCGATGTAGGATTCTCCATACGCAAGCGACGGCATAGCGCATAGGAAAAGCATGACCAGCCTGATTGGAATCCATCGAGCGTGCCAACGGCAGTGAGTGACCATGGTGTGAATCCCCGCGTTTTCAGGTCATTTAGGAGGAGAATCCGTCCCTTCTTGACGGTTTCCCCGTCCATCTGCTCCGCAAGATGAGGCCGGAGCGATCAATCCGGAGCCGAATACGGTTGAGCAATCCCTATGCCATCCGAGCGTATAATAGACAAATGCACTCTCCTTCCAATCATTTCCCATTCTTGGCATGCGCCGACCCGGGACCTGCCTCCCGGTGCGCGCACATCAATGAACAACACAGATCCGTCGCCGTTCCCTTTCGTCGCCGGTTTGCTCCTTAAGAACTTCACCTGCCTTTCTCCGTTGAGCTGTTCCGGCAAACGAGGTCTCTTTCATTGACAGCCTTCGCAGCCCATTCCTATAATCCGCGCGGCGTCTACAGAATGGTTGTCATGAGCCTCAGGCTCACCCTGATCATGAAAATGCCCTATTCCGGCCCCCCTCACCTTTATCCTCTCCCCCATCGTGGGGGAGAGGGGAGGGTGAGGGGGCATTTTCAAAATAGCGAGTAGCCCGGAGCGAGCAGCTAACTGGTTCTGAGCTATTCGCTATTGGCTGTTCGCTGTTCACTGACGGCTGAGAGCTGATCGCTAGTCTCGAAGCGGTCAGCGCGTTCTGACAGAGAGTCGTGACCGTCACAACCACAACAGGCGCAAAAGAGCGCGCACCCACCATCGGCGTCATCGGTGCCGGCGCGTGGGGAACGGCGTTGGCGCGGCATGTGGCGCAGAAGGGTGTCTCCGTCCGGCTGTGGGCGTACGAGCGGGAAGTGGTCGAAGCGATCAAGACGAAGCACGAGAACGCGATCTTCCTGCCGGGCGTCAAGCTGCCTGTTGAATTAACGGCCACCAATTCGTTGACGGAAGCCGTCCAGGGCGTCGAGGGCATCGTGTTTGCGGTGCCCTCCCACGCGGCCCGTTCCGTGTTGCGTCAAATGGCGCCGCTCGTGTCCGACCCGACGCCGATCATCAGCGCGACGAAAGGCATCGAAGAGGACACGCTGAAATTGATGACCGACGTGATGACGGAAGTTCTGCCCGCGCCGACCCGTGAGCTGATGGTCCTCTCCGGGCCGAGCTTCGCCGCCGAGGTCAGCCGCGGGCAGCCGACGGCGGTCTGTCTGGCCGGCCGGAATGTGGAGACGGTCAAGACCTATCAATCGCTCCTGATGGCCCCGACGTTCCGGGTCTATGCCGACCACGATCTGATCGGCGTCCAACTGGGCGGGGCGCTCAAGAACGTGATGGCGCTGGCGGCCGGAGTGGTCGACGGGCTGGGGCTGGGCCACAACGCGCGGGCGGCGCTGATAACCCGCGGCCTGGCGGAGATGGTGCGACTCGGCGTGGCGATGGGGGCGGACCCGCGCACGTTCTACGGGCTCTCGGGAGTCGGCGATCTGGTGCTCACCTGCACGGGGCCTCTCAGCCGAAACCATACGGTGGGCGTGCGGTTGGGGAAAGGGGAGAAACTGGAGAGCATTCTGAGCGGCATGCATGCGGTGGCGGAAGGGGTGCGCACGGCGCGGGCGGCGTTGGGCCTGGCCGACCGGCACGGGGTCGAGATGCCGATCGTACGGGAAGTCAACGCCGTGCTGTTCGAGGGCAAGCCCTGCCGTCAGGCGGTCGGAGATTTGATGGAGCGCGGTCCGAAGGCGGAACGAGAGTAACGAACGTTTATCTGGTATATGTGGTTTATTTGGTTGGTTTCTTTTTTCTGGTGCCAAAGACGGCTGAATGAGACCAACCGAACCAACCGAACCAACCAAACCGAACCAAACCGCTCCTCCTATGAACCACGATTCGTTGAGAAGATTGCTCCGCTCGGTCAGAGCAGGCAAGACCGGGATCGATGCGGCCATCCAGCGACTTCGCAGACTGCCGTACGAGGATCTGGGTTTCGCGTCCGTGGATCATCATCGGTCCATCAGGCAGGGTTTCCCGGAGGTCATTTTCTGTGAAGGCAAGACCACGCAGCAGGTCGTGGCGATCGCGCGGGGCTTGCTGAAGAGAGGCGGACCGTTCATGGCGACCCGGGTGGAGCCGGACGTGGCCCAGGCGTTACGGCGTCTGGATCGTCGCGCGGTGTATCACGATCTGGCGCGGGTAGTCACCATCCGGGACGCGAAACGTCAACTCACGGGCGACGTGCTCGTGATGACGGCGGGGACCGCCGACATCCCGGTGGCCGAAGAAGCGAAGGTGACGGCCGAGGTGATGGGCAGTTACGTCGAAACGATCTACGATGTCGGGGTCGCCGGCATCCACCGGGTGTTGGGCCGACATGATCGGCTGCTGCGGGCTCGCGCGATCATCGTGGTGGCCGGGATGGACGGGGTGCTGCCGAGCGTCGTCGGCGGACTGGTGGACCGTCCGGTCATTGCGGTGCCCACCAGCCGGGGCTATGGGGCGAGTTTGGGCGGAGTCGCCGCGTTGCTCACGATGCTCAATAGCTGCGCGGCCGGCGTCGGCGTCATGAACATCGACAACGGCTTCGGCGCCGGCTGCCTGGCGCATCGGATCAACGTCTTGGGCGAGACGGGCGAGAAAGGCGCGAAAAGCGGGAATAGGTAAGGGAAGAAAATCGCCGATTCCTGCTTGTCTCGCCGGTCCCGCTTATCTCACACGTCACGCCGAGATTCATTTCACTTCCACCATACCCCGTTTCGGCCACGCCGTCATGGAGGTCCGAGGACCTTTCTCTCCGACCGTCAGCAGCTTCGCGCGGATTTCGTAGTGATAAGAGCCGGTCGAGACGATCTGCTTGTTGTGATCGGTTCCATCCCACGACAAGGTCACGGACATGCGCGGGGGCGAATCGTTCGGATCCGGGCCGCCCGAGTTTTGTCGCGGCTCGACGGGTTGCCGGGTGGACAGAAATCGAAGCGACGTCTTGGAGGGAGAGCTGACGAGGGAAGACACTTCCAGAAGGTTCGCGCCGTCGAGGTCCTTCGGCAGATCGACGGTCACCGTAAACGCCAGCGGTCCATGGGCCGGGGAATAGGGCACAGGAGCGACGGCGACATGGATGATTTTGAGATCCGGTTCCTTCTGCGGGACGGGTTTGCGTTTGCTCTTGGCCGAACCCTCACCGGCTCCGGCGAGCACTGCGCATCCCAGCAGGACGGTCGCGAGAACGCGACCGAGAGTTCGGAGAAACCCCGGACAAAAAACGGAAGAAGTCATGTGTTCGTGCGGCGAAGTGGGAGTATGCGCGCTACGTTCACGGCAAAAACGCAGAGGGGGATAACACAGCGGAGCGGGGCTGTCAATCATGCGAGGCCAAGGCACGAGGCAAGGGGCGAGGGGCAAGGGGCACGAGGCGGAGCGATTGTGAATTATGAATTAGGAATTAGGAATTATGAATTAGGAATCGAGAATGGCGAATGACGGAGCGATTCTCGATTCGTCGTTTCGGATCGTTTCGCCTATGGCTTCTTGCCTGTCACCCAGCCCGCATGATTCATGACGGTTCGTCGCGCTGCACCCGTTGCTTTGGCCCATTGCAGTTGGCAGAGCAATGGGCGCCCCGAGCAACGGGTACGCGTGAGCCGCGAAGGACCGACGCGTACCGGGGACCCGTCGCCGGGCTTCGTGCAACGGGTGGTCAGTACGTGAAGGGACTGAGCGGCGAGCCCGCCCGCCTGGCCGCCCCAACGCCGCGGCCAGGCCGGGACCCATTGCAATCCTGGAGCACTAGGAAGCTGTTGAAGAACCATTTTGGCGCCCCGGAAACGCATGAGTGCTGGAGATCGAGGACGGGATGAGAATAGCCTGCAGGATGTTCAAAAAGGCCGTCCAGCGCGGCCGCAGCGAGCGAAGAGGCGAGGCGTACTCTTTGCGGTACGTTGAGCCTCTGAGCGTCAGACCCATTGCGCTACAAGAGCAATGGGTACCCCAACAAAGCTGGCGGACTTTTTCAACATCCTGCTAGGTGCCCGGCAGCGGATCGGCGATTGCAGCAGAAGTGCTCATGAATAATGCGGGCTAGAGCCGTTGTCTTTTAATTGATTCCGCATTGCCGCGCGGAAAGCGCTTCGGTAAGATGGGCCGCGCAAACGCGGTGATGTGAGGCGGACGTGGGACGTCACCTGTATTTCGATTGTTTCTCCGGCATCAGCGGAGACATGGTCCTCGGCGCATTGGTGGATGCCGGTCTGTCCGTGAAGGACCTTGAAAAAGGTCTGAAGGCGCTGCGGGTCGACGGGTTTACTTTGGCGGCGAAGCGGGTCTTGCGCGGAGGGCTCCATGCCACCAAAGTGGATGTCATGATTCACCGGGGGTTCCGCTCCCCGCTGTCGCTCTCGCGCATCCAGCGGATTCTATCGGCCAGCGCCCTGCCTCCACCTGTCAAGGAACGAAGCCGCGAGGTGTTCGATCGGTTGGCGAAAGCCGAGGGGATCGCGCATCGCGTCAAGCCCTCCGACGTCGAGTTTCACGAGCTAGGCGTGATCGATTCACTGGTGGATGTGGCGGGGAGTCTCCTGGGCTGCCATCTGTTGGACGTGAGGCGCGTCACCGCCTCGGCCGTGAACCTGGGCGCGGGCACGATCCAGACCGCGCACGGCCGATTGCCCGTACCGGGACCGGCGGTGGCGGCGCTGGCGGCCGGCGTGCCGGTCTACAGCGCGGGGCCGCAGCAGGAATTGACGACCCCCACCGGCATGGCGCTGCTGCGAACGCTGGTCGAGGACTATGGTCCGCTGCCGCTCATGCGTCCGTCGTCGATCGGATATGGCGCCGGCACGGCCGACCCGAGCGAGTGGCCGAACGTGCTGCGCGTCTTTCTCGGCGACATGTCGGAGTCGAGCGCGGGCCTGACCGACTCGGTCGTGCAGGTCGAGACCAATCTCGACGATCTGAACCCCCAGGCCTATGAGACGGTCATCGAGCGCCTGTTCGGCGCCGGGGCCTTGGATGTGACGCTCACGCCGGTCATCATGAAGCGGGGGCGGCCGGGGATCGTGCTCGGCGTCGTCACGGCCCGCGAGAGAGCGGAATCGGTGATCGGCGTGATCTTCCGCGAGACCTCGGCCCTCGGCGTGCGCGTCCAGGAAGTCGTGCGGAGGGTGCTGGCGCGCCGGTTCGTTCCGGTGCGCACCCGGGGCGGAGAGGTCAGAATCAAGGTGGCGGACATCGAACCGGGCCTGACGAAAGCGGCGCCGGAGTATCTCGACTGCAAGCGGATCGCCGAACAAACCGGCCGGCCGGTGCGAGAGGTGCTGGACGAGGCGATGCAGGCCTACCGGACGCTGAAAGCGACAGGAAAAGTAAGGGGAAGGGGTGAGGGGTAAAGGGAGAAGGGGGTAAAGGGGTAGGGGTGAAGGACGAAACGGGTTTTCTCTTCGGTTCAACGCATCACGTATCACGCTTCACGAACGACGCGTTCGTCTCGCTGCGAGGCCTTGCTTGACCGTTCTGGCCTATGTCGCGCTGTTCGTGCTTTCGGTCGTCGTCACATTAGGCGGCTGCGCGCTCTTTACCAACGGGATCGAATGGCTCGGTCAGCGCATGAAAGTCTCGGAAGGCGCGGTGGGGAGCATTTTCGCCGCCGTCGGGACCACGTTGCCCGAGACGTCGATCCCGATCATCGCCATCTTCTTCGGGAGCGGCCAGGAGCGGACCGAAGTCGGCCTCGGCGCGATCCTCGGCGCCCCGTTCATGCTGAGCACATTGGTGCTGCCCATCCTGGCCGGCCTGCTGCTCCTCTACGCTCGGCTCGGGAAGCGGACGGCGTCCTTCAAGCTGGATTATCGGGAGGTGCGCGTCGATCTCCAATTCTTCCTCCTCGGCTATGGGGTGGCCGTCGTCTGCGCCTACGTGCCGTCCCGGCCGCTGCACTATGCGGCCGCGCTGCTGTTGGTAGGGATGTACCTCTATTACATAAAGATCAAATTTACGGCTCCGGAGGAAGACGCAGGGGGAGCCGATCTCGAACCGCTGATCTTCGCGCGGCGGGCCTCGACACCCGCCTATGCCGTGATCGCCCTGCAGGGAGCGGTGGGGCTGGCCGGACTGGCCGCCGGCGCGCACCTGTTCGTGACCGCGGCCAAGTCCATCGCCGCCGAATTGAGCATCTCGCCGTTGCTGTTAGCGCTGCTGATTGCGCCGCTGGCCACCGAGCTGCCGGAGATGTCCAATAGTTTTCTCTGGCTGTATCGGAAGAAAGACCGCCTTGCCGTCGGCAACGTCACCGGGGCGATGGTGTTTCAAGGGACCTTTCCAGTGTCGGTCGGACTGATCGGAACGGAATGGGCGCTGGCGCCGTCGGCGCTCATCACCATGCTGCTGGCGGTGGCGGCGGTCGGGTTCAGCTTGGGGCAACTGCTGTGGGGCGGCCATTGGCGGCCCTGGTTGTTAGGCGGCAGCGCGCTGCTGTATATCGGATATACGATGTATCTGTATGGATGGTAGGCAGGCTATCTGGTTTGTTTGGTTTATTTGGTTCATGTGGTTGGGTGTTCAGACTCGTGGTTTCTGGTCAAACCAAACAAACGAGATAAACTGAATAAACCTCGTACAGAAGACGCGATACATTTTGGAAGAGATTGTGAAATCGAAGCTACAACCTGACAACCGTCCGCTGCTCGGTATCACCATGGGCGATCCGGCGGGGATCGGGCCGGAGGTGGTGGCGAAGGCGCTGGCCGGCCGTGAACTGTACCGCGTGTGCCGGCCCCTCGTGATCGGTTCATTGCCCGTCATGGCGCGGACGATCCGGTGGCTGAAGCTGTCGTCGAACACGGTGGCGGTTGCAGGGCATGAAGAGCCGATCGGTCGTCCCGGTCAGGTCGCGGTATTGGATCCGTTGAAGAAACCGCTCGGCCGATACCGGATGGGCGAGGCGAGCCGCGAGACCGGCGGGGCGGCCGTGGCGTTCATCAAGAAAGCGGTCGCGTTGGCCGAAGTCGGGTGTATCGACGCCATCGTGACGGCGCCGATCAATAAAGAGGCGATCAACCTGGCCGGCTGCCATTATCCCGGACACACCGAACTGCTGGCCGATCTCACCCGCAGTCAGGAAGTGGGCATGATGATCGTCGGCGGGCCGCTCAAGATCATGTTCGTCACGACGCATGTGGCGATCCGCGACCTCTCCGCGGCGCTCTCGCCGGCGCGTATCGAGAAGGCGATCCGTCTCGCCGACAAGGGCTTGCGGGAGTATTTCGGCGTCCGCAAGCCCAAAATCGGCGTCGCGGCGTTGAATCCCCACGCCGGCGAAGGCGGCTTGTTCGGCGATGAAGAGGCGCGCAGCATCGGACCGGCGGTGCGGCGGGCTCGGAAGGCCGGCATTCAGGCCAGCGATCCGTTGCCGGCGGATACACTCTTCGGGAAAGCGGTCCGCGGAGACTATGACGGCATTGTGGCCATGTATCACGATCAAGGGCTGATCCCGCTGAAGCTGGTAGCGTTCGGGAAATGCGTGAACGTCACGGTGGGGCTCCCGATCATCCGCACGTCGGTCGATCATGGGACCGCCTACGATATTGCGGGAAAAGGGGTGGCGGACCACGGCAGCCTGGTGGAAGCGGTGAAGCTGGCCGCCAAGCTGGCGGCGCAGAGGAAATAACGGTTTATTTGGTTGATCTGGTTTGCTTCGTTCGGTTGGTCGATCTGGTTGGATTCTCAGATCTGGACCTTTGGTCAAACCAAATAAACCAAACGAACCAGACAAACCAAACGAACCAAACGAACCAAACAAACCAAACAAACGAGCCTGGCCTAACACGCCAACGTACTGGGAGCGAAGCCATGACCGATCAGCTCAGCGCGGCCCTGACCATGCTTCAGCGGCAGCTCAAGGAACTGGAGGGAATTTCGAAGCAGACGGCGGAGGATTTGAACGCAGTGGCCGGCAAGGAGCGGATCGTCAAGTGGAAAGCCAAGACGGTGCCACTGATCGAGCAATATGTCGGGCGGAAAGAGGCCCAGCAATTTGCCGGGAGACAACCGGGGCCGTCCTTTACGTATGATCTGTTCGAAGAGTTCAACGATGAACTCGAGTTCTACCGGAATGTTCTGCTGGCTCTCGCCAAGGATGTGAAGAGCAAGACCCCGCCGAGCGGCGGGGGGTGATCGTCTTGTTCCTGGTTAGAAGATGCGATGACCCTTCCTCTTCCACCGGCCCTTAAACGCCTGGGCCAGCATTTCCTGGTCGATCCGAACATCGCCCGCAAAATCGTCTCGCTTGCCGCCCCGCGGGCCGACGAGACCGTGCTGGAGATCGGACCGGGGCGGGGGATTCTGACGCACCTGCTCTGCGAAGCGGCCGGGCGGGTGATCGCCGTCGAGCTCGACCCGAAACTGCACGCGTATCTGGCGGAGGCATTTCGCGAACGCGCCAATCTTGATCTGCGGCTGGGGGATGCGTTGGCGTTTCCGTATGAGTCGCTGCCGGCCCGAACCGTGGTCGTGGCGAATCCGCCCTATTACGTTTCGACCCCGCTGCTGTTCCGGCTTTTCGATGCCCGCGACCGGATCGCCCGCATGACGCTGATGCTGCAGGCCGAGGTGGCCGATCGGCTGGTCGCCCAACCGGGTACGAAAGATTATGGGGTCCTTTCCGTGCTGGCCTGCTCCGCCGCCGACGTGCGCCCGGCCTTTCACGTGTCGGCCGAGTGTTTTCGCCCGCGTCCGGACGTTGCCTCCGCCGTGGTCTGTTTCGCGATAAGGCCCACCGGCCGACTAAGAAAGGAAGAGGAGGCCGGCTTCAGGCGGATCGTCAAGGCCGCCTTCGCCCATCGGCGCAAGACGCTGTCCAACTCGCTCCGGGACGAAGGGATTCCGCAGGAACTGATCGTTCATGCGCTGAAGCAGTGCGGCATCGACCCCTCCCGTCGCGCGGAGACCCTCTCGCTCGATGAATACGTCGCGCTGGCCCGAGCATTCCGCTCGAGGGAATGAGGAATGTGGAATGAGGAATGCGGAATGCGGAACTCGGAGTCGTCACGTAATCCTCACCATTCCACATTCCGCATTCCTCATTCGCGCCGTCCGGCGCGCCTTCAGCGCGCCGCCTCTTGCCCCGTGCCGGTCAAGGTGTTACCATCCGCGCGATATGGGTGTATCCACCACGGCAAAGCGCGGTGACGCCCGCAGTGCTTCTTCCCCTTCTTCCCATCTCCAGCGCGAGATCATCGGCGTCCTGCTCGTCGCGCTGAGTCTCCTGACGTTGCTGAGTCTCGTCTCCTTCGTGCCCGGAGACGTCCAGTCGGTCGGGGCGGGATCGTCCGCCGAGACACCCGCGCACAACCTTATCGGCACGGCCGGCGCGTTCCTGGCGGCCGTGTTGTTTCACGTCATCGGCGCCGCCGCCTACGTCTTCCCGTTCGCCTTGGGGCTGTTGGGGGTCCGCTGCTTCACGCAGGGGTGGGTCGGGGTGACGGTTCGCGGCGCGATCAGCTCGCTGGCGTTCCTGCTGCTGTTGAGCGCCTTGTTCCATCTGGAGGTCGTCGGCGTGCCGACCTGGTCGAGCGGGTTGGTCTCCCGCGGGATGGCGGGCGGGGTCTGCGGCCGATTCATCGCGGACGGCCTGCGCGCGTATTTCGCCAGCACCGGCGCCCATATCATCATCCTGGCCGGTCTGGTGGTGTCGTTGTTGGGCGTGGTGCCGGTGTCGCTGCTGGGCCTGTCTCGACGGGTGCCGGCGTGGTGGGCGTCCGTAAAAGAAACGGCGGCGGCGCTGATACCCGAGCGAGCCGGGGGCGAGGAGCGAGAAAAGGCCGGCCGGAGAGCCAAGCCCAAGACGGTGCGGATGAACCGGGCTGCCGGGGTCGACGAGATCGGCGAGGAAGAAGAGCTCGAACTTCCGGCGATGCCGGAGCCGCCGCGCATTCGCACCGGCGCCAAGCCCGTCCCCAAGCCCGCGGAGGAGGCGGACCCGGAGCCCGACGTGACGCCGCCCAGGGTCGTGTCCACCGGCTACGTGCTGCCGGATCCGAACGAACTCTTGAGCGAGCCCTCCGGCCCGTTGGCGCGCATGACCGAGGAAGAGCTGAAGGCGCAGTCCGATGTGCTGACGCGCGCGCTCTTGAGTTTCGGCATCGAGGGCAAGGTCACGGAAGTCCATCCGGGACCGGTGGTGACGATGTACGAATTCGAGCCGGCGCCCGGCGTCAAGGTCGCCCGCATCGTGAACCTGGCCGACGACCTGGCGCTGGCCTTGAAAGCGATGAGCCTGCGGATCGTCGCTCCCTTGCCCGGCAAATCGGTGGTCGGGATCGAGGTGCCGAACCGCTATCGCGAGACCGTGTCGTTCAAGGAGGTGGTCACGAGCGACGCCTTCACGCGATCGCGGTCCAAGCTGACGTTGGCGCTGGGCAAAGACATTTTCGGCGTGCCCGTCACCGCCGATCTGAAGGCCATGCCGCATCTCCTGGTTGCCGGCGCGACGGGAGCCGGCAAAAGCGTCAGCCTCAACACGATGCTGCTGAGCATTCTGTTTTCCGCCAGGCCGGACGAAGTCAAGCTGCTCTTGATCGACCCGAAGATGCTGGAGTTGCAGTCCTACGACGGCATTCCGCATCTGCTGCGGCCCGTGATCACCGATCCCAAGTCGGCGGCTCGGGGACTCGGCTGGGTCGTGCAGGAGATGGAGCGCCGCTACAAGCTGTTGGCCGAGGCGGGGGTGCGCAATATCGACGCCTACAACCGGCGGGTCGCCGCGGCTCAAGGCGTGCTGCCGGAAGGCAAGTCGGCCGGCGCTCCGGAGCAGACCGAGTTGCCGATCCGTTTTCTGTCCGAAGAAGAGAGGCTGTCCGCCGGCGAGAGCGCCGCTCCCGAGGGGAGCGCGGCCGGGGCGGCTACGCCGCCGCAGACTCCGCCGGAGCCGTTGCCGTACATCGTCGTCATGATCGACGAACTGGCCGATCTGATGATGGTGGCGCCGAAAGACGTCGAAGACAAGATCGCGCGGCTGGCGCAGATGGCCCGCGCGGCCGGCATTCATCTCGTGCTGGCGACCCAGCGTCCCTCGGTGGATGTCATCACGGGACTGATCAAGGCCAACTTCCCGGCGCGGATCGCGTTCCAGGTGTCCTCGAAGACCGACTCGCGGACCATTCTCGACGCGAACGGGGCGGAGGCGCTGCTGGGAAAAGGCGATATGCTGTATCTCGCCTCCGGCACGGGACGGATCACCCGCCTCCACGGCTCCTTCGTGGCCGACGACGACGTCCGGCGCGTGGTCGAGTTCGTCAAGCAACAGGCCGCGCCGACCTACAGCGAGGAACTGCAGGCGCTGCGCCAAGAAGAAGCGGCCGAGGAGGAGCAACAGGACGAAGTGTACGAGCAGGCCAAAGAGATCGTGTTGTCCTCCGGGCAGGCGTCGGCCTCGCTGATCCAACGCCGGCTGCGCGTCGGGTACCCGCGGGCGGCGCGGATGATCGAACGGATGGAGCAGGAGGGGTTGGTGAGCGCGCCGGCGCGGGATGGGCGGCGCGAGGTGTTGGGAAGGCGCGGGCCGGTGGGGGAGGAAGAGGGGGTGTGAGGCAGACTTGGCGGCCCGCTGTGCTCGCAGAACGCGCACACAAGATCCATTTTATTTTTAAATTGTGGGCGGTGCTCGTTCCATGCGCGCAATGGCGGCCCGCCAAGTCTGCCTCCCCTTCCTTAAGGTAGAGAAATGAAGAAGCTGTGGAGAGTGATGTATGCAGCAGCCGTGAGCCTCGTCATCCTTTCGCCGGCCCGCGCGGCCGAGGAGGGGACGGAGGACAAGGCGCTCCGGGAAGTCAGAGAGGTCGTGAAGAAGGTGCAGGCGCGGTATGAGCAGACGAGGGACCTGCAGGCGGAGTTTACCCAGAAAACCAGGATCGAAGGCTTTGCGACGGCGATCGCGTCCTCCGGCCGGGTGTACATCAAGAAGCCGGGGCGGCTGCGGTGGGATTACGTAGAGCCGTCCGTCGAGGAGATTTACGTCAATCACGACGCCGTGAAGATGTACGTGCCCGAGCACAAGCAGGTGCTGGTCGGCAAGCTGACGCAGATGGCGGCCTCGAAGGCGCCGTTGGAACTGCTGCAGGGGGCGGCCAAGCTGGAGGAGCAGTTCGACATCGAACCGACGCCCGGCAAAACGCGCGGGGCGGGAGGGCTGCCGCTCGTCACGCTGCTGCCCAAGCGGAGGGACTCGGAAGCGGTCCGCACGCTGGACCGGATCGTCATGGAGGTCCAACCGAAGACGTATTTCATCAAGAGCCTCTCGCTGCACGAGATCAGCGGAAACGTCGCGACCTTCGAGTTCAACGGGCTCAAGCCGAACACGGGCTTGAAGGACGAGGTGTTTGAATTCCAGGTGCCGCCCGGCGTCGAAGTGGTCAAGGCGCCGGCGCTGAGCCCGCCGTAGCGGGTCTCGTTGTTCTCGTCTCTTTCGTCTCTTTGGTCTATCTCGTCTGTTTCATCGGATCGAATGGACCAGATAGACCAGACCACCGACGAGCAGAAAAGGGAGAGTCCATGAGTGTCACGGACGCCGAGAGACTGAGTGCGGCCGTCGAGCGGGCGATAGCCGCGCTTGATTTCGAGCGGGTGAGCAAGGAGTACTGGGAGCAGAACGAGTTCGTGTACCTGAAGGAGTTTCTTCCACGCGCGGTGGTCGAGGAACTCCTGGCGCCGCAGGCCCAATCCATCAAGCCGGAGCTGAACCGCAATTACATCCCTGGCCGGAAGAAAGGGGGGAGCGTCAGTTATTTTACGGTCATCGAGAAGGCGCCCCGCTTTCTCGATCTGTACCGGTCAGTGGCGTTCATGAATTTTCTGAATCGGTTGGTCAACGCCCGGGTGATGCTCTGTCCGGACTACGATCCCCATTCCTGCGCCCTCTACTACTATACGGAGCCCGGCGACCATATCGGATTTCACTACGACACGTCCTACTACAAAGGCGCCCGCTACACGATCCTGATGGGGCTGGTGGATCGGTCCGACCACTGCCGGCTGGTGTGCGAGCTCTATAAAGATGTTCCGGGCAAAACTCCCCGGCACCTCGAGCTCAAGACCGAACCAGGCGACCTGATCATCTTCAACGGGGACAAGCTCTGGCACGCGGTCACGCCGCTGGCCGAGGGCGAGGAGCGGATCGTCCTGACGATGGAGTATGTGACCAATCCGGAGATGGGGCCCTTCAAACGGATCTATTCCAACCTGAAGGACGCCTTCGGCTACTTCGGGCTGCGGACCGTCTTCAACCGGAGAAGCAAGCAGCGAGTAGCGGATAGCGGATAGCCGGCGAGTGGTTCTCGCGCCATGAAATTCACCCCCTCTCCGAGACCCTCCCCCTCAAAGGGGGAGGGGAAGGGTGAGGGTGGCGTTTCGCGGGCCGCGCTCGTTACGCGACGAACTGATCCTTGAACAGCTCGTGGTGCTCGACCGCGTGCCGGATGATCCGGAGCAGGTCGTCTTTCGTCGCCGGTTTGACCAGGTAATCCCGCACGCCCGCCTTCATCAGCGACACGGCCAGTTCGGCATCCGGATAGCCGGTCAGCACGACCACCGGGATCGAGGGATATTGCGCCCGAAAATACGCGATGGCGTCGATCCCGTTGATCTTCGGCATGCGGATGTCGCATAGAATCGTGTCCACCAAAAGCGGGTTGTCCCCCGCGTTCAGCGACTCGATGGCCTGCTCGCCGTTCTCCGCTTCGATCACTTCGTAGCCGGCCTTTTGCAACGACAGGGTGATCGGCTTCCGGACCGACGCCTCGTCGTCGACGACCAGGACGCGGCCGAGGCGTCCGGTCGGCGAATCTTCGGACTGCGCGTGCATAAAGTCCTCCTGTTTCAGAAATAGCCGTTCTCAGTCATCAGCTTCCCCCTCACCCCATCCCTCACCCCATCCTGGGGGAGAGGAGAAAGGTGAGGGGGCACTTGCATGGCGGCGAGTAACAAGTAGCGAGCAGCGGACAGCTCTGAGCTATTCGCTGCCGGCCGTTATCCGCCATGGAGCGGAAACCTGATGGTGAATCGGGTGCCTTTGCCTTCTTCGCTCTCGACGCCGAGTGTCCCCCCGTATTTGACGACGATCCGGTACACGATGCTCAATCCCAAGCCCGTGCCTTTTCCCGGCTCTTTGGTGGTGAAAAACGGATCGAAAATTTTGTGCAGCATCGCCTTCGGGATGCCGCAGCCGGTGTCGTTGATGCACACGACGATCTGCTCCTGTTCGACCGCCGTGGAAAGGGTCAGGCGGCCGCGGCCGTTCATCGCCTGGACGGCGTTGTTGATCAGATTGATGAAGAGTTGGTCGATCTCCGCCTTGCGGGCGCGGAGCAACGGGACGGGCTCGAAGGTCGTCACGACCTCGACGTACCCGAAATGCGGGCCGCGCCGCACCATCTTGACCGCTTCGGCCAACCGCTCACGGAGGTCCACTTCGCATTCTCCGTCTCGGGACGTCAAGCGCGTATAGCCGGCGAAGTCGCGGGCGACGCCGGAGGCGTGTTTTGCGTAGGCGATGATATCCGCGGCGTACTCGCGAACCCTCTCCAGGTCCCGTTCTTCCAGCAGCAGTTCCGCCATGCCCAGGATGGCCTGGGCGGGATTGTTGATCTCATGGGCCATGCCGGAGACCATCGTGCCGAGGCTGGCCAGCTTTTCGGTCTGCAGCAAGTGATCCTGGAGCTGCCGTTCCTCCGTCACGTCCCAGATGATCATGCCGGTCCGCGGCGGCTCGTCGGCGCGCAGCATCAGGGGAAACAGGCGGTATCGATAGACCCGCTTGTCCGCCTCGAACTCGGGGTCCGGCGGCCGGGGATTGCCTGCGCGGACGGCGGCCAGCTCGCGCTCGAGGCGTTCGCGGGCAGGCGGCGGGAGCTTGAGCGCGTCAGGCAGGCGACGCCGGACCAGCGTCGCTCGGTCGTGTCCCCCGAAATACTGCACGGCCAGCGCGTTGGCGTACACGATCTCCTCCCGGCCGTCGACGATCAGGATCGCGCCGGGGAGGCTGGCGAGAATCTTTTCGGTTTCTTCATACGCCCGCACCAACGCCTGGGCGGCCTGCTTCCGCTCGACGAATTGGCCGATCTTCATGCCGATGTCGGCCATCATCTTGAGCAGCGTGCCGTCCGGCTCGCGAACGGCGCGGCTGAAACACTCGATGACCCCGTGGATGTGACCGCCCACGCAGATGGGAAAGGCGAACGCGGCGTGCAGGCCGACGCGGGCGGCGGCCGGCGCCCGCGGGAAATTCGGATCGTTGACGACGTCGAGGATCCAGGCGGCGTCGCCGGCGGACCAGACACGGCCCGGCAACCCGACGCCGGGCGGCAGCGTCGTCGCGCGGCTGAGCGCCGCGAATTCGTCCAGGTCGGCGTCCGGCTTCTGCCAGATGGTCTCGCACCGCAGCGTGCGGGCGCCGTGATCCACCAGCCACAAGACCCCCAGGTCCCATTCGGCGGTGTCGCAGACCGCTTGCAGAATGTGCGGCGCCGCGTCCTCGAGGGCGTCCGCCGCCGCCAGGACGTGGCTGATCGCCAACTGGGTTTGCTGAAGGCTTTCGGCCCGTTTCCGCTCGCTGATGTCCTTGAAGACCACGACGGCGCCGACGAGCGCGCCTTCTTCGTGGACGGGCGTACTCACATACTCGACCGGAAAGCCGGTGCGGTCCTTCCTCCAGAAGACCTCGTTGTGCACCTGGTGGACGGCGCCGTCCTTCAGCGCGGCATAAATCGGGCACGCTTCCGGCGGATAGGGACTGCCGTCGCCATGCGTGTGGTGGACAAGGTCGTGCATGGGCCGGCCGAGCAGATCGGCGATCTCCCAGCCCAGCATGCGGGCCGCGGCCGGGTTGACGAACGTGGTGCGTCCTTCGAGGTCAAGGCCGTAGATGCCGTCGCCGGCCGAATCGAGCAGGAGTTGGTTATGGCGGCTGAGCCGGCGCAACGCGTCCTCGGCCCGCTTGCGCTCGCTGATGTCGCGGATGATGCCGCTGTAATAGGTGCCATCCTTCGTGGTCCACGACGCGAGCGACAGTTCCAGGGGAAACTCCCGCCCGGATTTCGCGAGGCCCGTGAATTCCAGGGTTTTCCCGACCAACGGGGACTGGCCGGTGTGTTCCAGCCGCGCCAGGGCCGCCTCGTAGGACGGTCGATACCGCGCGGGCATGAGGATCGTCACCGGCCGGCCCAGCGCGTCCTGCTTGCTATAGCCGAACAGGCGCTCCGCCGCCTGGTTCCAGGAGATGATGTGCCCCCGGTGATCGGCGAGCACGATGGCGTCGGTGGCGGATTCGACCAGCGTGCGGAATCGGGCCTCGCTGGCCCGCAACGCCTGCTCGACGTGCTCGGCCCGCACTTCGAGACCTTTGACGGAGAAGGCCCGCCGCAGGATCGCCTTGACCTCTCCGGAATCATACGGCTTGGTCAGATAAGCGAACGCGCCGCGGGTCAGCGACCCCGACCGGTTCTCGATGGTGCCGTGCGCCGTGATGACCACGATGGGCAGGTTCGGGTCCAGTTCCCTGAGGACCTTGAGCACCGACAGGCCGTCCAGGTCGGGGAGTTGCATGTCGAGGATGGCCGCCCCGTAGCGCTTCTGCTTGATGTGCTGGATGGCGTCGGCGCCGTCCCCGACGCTCTCGACGGCGTACCCTTCGTGGATCAACATATCGCTGAGCGAATCGCGGATGTCGGGGTTGTCGTCCACAATGAGGACCGAGGGAGCGGGCATGGCCGTGTTCCTTCGTTCGCTCTCCGGATCTGAAAGCATCGCCGGTTCAGCTTGTGACACCGTCTTCATAAGCCTTTGGCTCACCCCTCACCTTGATCCTCTCCCCCATCCTGGGAAGAGGGAAGGGTGAGGAGGCATTTTCAGAACAGAAACTGAGCAACCGTCGTGCCACGACGCCGGTCATTCGCGGGCCGAGAAGGTCCGCAAGAACCCCTTGATTCTACGGGGAAGCTAGCGGCCCTGTTTCAGAGAATACAGGGTTTTTCCGGAGATCGGCCGAGCCGGGGGTATCGAATGCAATACGGAACGGTATCGGATGGGATACACCCCTCTCTGGGGAATTCTGAATTATGAATTCTGAATTATGAATGAGGAATTATGAATGCGGAACACGGGATGCGGGACACGGCCCGAGTCAAGTCACGCGTGCGTCGAGCGGGAGTGTAAAGAAGAAGCGGCTGCCTTCGCCGAGCCGGCTTTCCACCCAAACCGTCCCGCCGTGCAATTCGACGAATTGCTTGCAGATCGGCAAGCCGAGATGCGAGCCCTGCTCGTCGGGGAGCGGTGATTTCAGCTTGACCGTCTCTTCGAACAGCTTGGGGACTTCCTCTTCGGGAATCCCGCATCCGGTGTCGGCGACGCAGGTCTCCAGGAAGCCGTCGTCACGGACGAGACACCGGATGTGCACCTCGCCGCCGGGAGGAGTGAACTTGACGGCGTTGTTGATGAGATTCATGATCACCCGCTCCATCTTATTCCGATCGACTCTGAGAGGAGGGATCTCGCTCGCCTGGGTGATGCGCAAGGCCACTCCTTTCTTGTCGGCCGTAACCCGCTGGTTGTCGGCCGCGTCCGTCACAATGTCGAGAATCGAATGGACTCCGAGCGCCAACTGCTCCGGCCTCAGAACAGGATTGATCACAGGAGGAAGCTGCTCGGTGAGGTCTTTGAGCTTCGTGAGATTATTTTTCGCCCGCTTCAGGTACCCCGCCTGTCTTTCGGTCAGAGGGCCGGCGATGAGGTCCAACATGTTGTCGACGAACCCGGTGATCGAGGTCAAGGGCGTCCGCATATCGTGCATGATCGCCCGCATGAGTTTCACCCGCCGACGATATTCTTCTTCCAGTCTGTCGTTGATGTTCTGCAGTTCCTGCGTCCGCTCCTGCACGCGCTTTTCGAGCGTCTGCGTGAGCAGTTCCAGTTCGAGGTAGGCGCGGGCGTTGTCCAGCGCCACCGCCACGTGGCTGGCGACCGTCATCAGCAGTTCGAGGTCCTCCTGCGTGCAGCGGGGGCTGCCCCGGTCCGCCGCCAGGTAGCCCAGGACGCGCTGCTTGCTGCGGAGGGGCACGGCGACGAAGGAGATGACGCCGACCTCCATGGCGAGTGACTTCATGTCGGGATGCATGCGCGGCGCCACCGTCTCGATGTTGAGCGCGAGCACGGGCTTGCCGTGAAGCAGCAGATCCGCGTCGAGGCTTCCGTCGTCCTGCACCGGGATTTCCAGCGACCGGGCTTTCCGTTCCACGTCGGGCGGGACGCCCGCCACGCGACCCGTGTAGGCGATCCCCCGCTCGCCGTCGTAGAGGATCAGGATCGTCCGGGCGAAGCCCAGGTTGTCGAGCAATAGATGGAGGACGGTCGCGAGCAGCTTGTCAAGATCGAGCGTCGAGGTGATGGCCGCGCTGGCTTGGTTCAGGGTGGTCAACTCGTTCACCTGCCGCCGGATGGTGTCCAGATTGGCGGAAATCGCCTGGTCGCGCTCTTTCAGCGATTCCGTCATCTGGTTGAACGACAACGTGAGCTGGCCGACTTCGTCCCGGGTCGTGGGCGTGGCCGAAGCGGACAGATCCCCTTCGGCCACCCGCCGCGCCACCGACGCCAGGCTGCGAAGCGGCGTGATGATCCGCCCGGTGAGCAGGAGCGTCCCCACAATGCCGGCCGCGATAATCGCCAACGTGATCAGCACGATGTTCTTGACGATGTCGGTCAAAGCGCGCTGGAGTTTCGCCTCGGTCAGGCCGATCTGGATCACGCCGTAGACCGGCTCCTTCGGCGCACCCTCCTTCTGTTTCAGGCTTTCCTCCGACTGCAGCGCCAACGCTTCGGAGCGCAACGTTTCGCGGCTGGACTGCACGACCGGCAGGGCGAAATCGTAGAACGATTCCCCATCCGGGTCCCGCAGATGCAAGATCTGCGGCCCGGGCGAGGGCGTCTCGATCAGGCGGTGCGCCAAGGACGGATCCGGATATAGCGGCTGATCGGCAGAGCGGGAAAAATCCGGCCGCCCGGTGAGATGGCCCTTGCTCTTGGCCGCCAGGACGGTGCCGTCCGAGCCCGTGATCACCACGTACACGACTTCGTCCACTTCCATGACGCCGTCCGTGAATGTCGCCAGCGTCGGCCGGTCCTCGCTGATGACGGCATAGTGGGCCGTGTGCTCCAGATTTTTGGCCAGCACGGAGCCCAGACCGGTCAACCGCTCGGTCATCGCTGCGCGCTTGTCCTGGATGAAATACCAACTCACGCTCGAGGTGGTCGCCACGATGATCAGGCCGGAGAGCGCCACGAACTTCGTCCGCAGGCTGACGAAACGTTGATGCGGATGGCGATCCATCGGCTGCCTCAGGGTTCGTTTCTTCTCAATAGATTTCATCGGCGCGGGCTTCGATCTCCTTGGGAATGTCGATGCCCAGGAACCGCGCCGTTTTCAAATTCAGGGTCATCTTGATCCGATCGGCCGGAATCGCCTTAAGCGGCAGGCTGACGTGGCCGTCCAGAATCCGACGGGCCAGACCGCCCGCCTGGCGGCCGATGTCCCCGTAGTTCACCGAGAGACTGAGCAGCGCGCCGCTCCGGACGAATTCCGGCGAAAAGCCGATGACCGGGACTTTCTGGTCCAAGGCCGTGTTTAGGATGTACCGGAGCGACTCATCGGTCAAGACCGTCGAATCCGGGACCAGCCACAGCGCCCCGACGGTCGGCAGCAGAGTCCGCAGCGAGGCCGGCACGTCCTTTTCGCTCGACACTTGAGCGGCCACGAGTTCCAAGCCGTAGGCCTTGGCCTGGCGGCGCGCCTCCTCCACGACGGCCGAGGTCTTGCTCGGGTCGTAGAGGACGCCGACGCGCCGTTGGCCGGGCAGGAGCGACCGGATCGTGCCGAGCTGCCGGTCGAGCGGCACCTCCAGAAGGATGCCGGTCATGTTGGGCGCCGTCAGATCATGCTTCGAGGGGTCGAGCACCATCACGTAGATGACCGGGGTATCGATGATCTCCAGTTTGGCGGCCATCGCCGCCTTCAAGCCCACGGCCAGGACCAACGCGGCATCCGACGCGCGGATCTTGCGCGCGAGCTTGCGGCCCCGGTCCAGGTCGCCGTCCAGATCGTATTCCCCGAAGGTCGAGCCGTTGGGCGCCGCCGCTTTGAAGCCGTCGACGGCGTCGTTGTACGCCTTGATGTTGGAGGATTTGAGAATGGCGATCTCAGCGGCGGCGGCGGGCGCCGGGAATAAACCGGCGGCCTCGCCGATCATCATCAGCAGGCAGATGAAGAACAGAGTGGTGGCGAACGACCGTCTCCTCACCAAGTCGGGCTCCTCATGCCCAATGTTCACTGATCCCACGTCATTCAGAATTCAGAATTTCTTCACGTGATTCGCTTGGCTGTCGTCACGTCCCGCACCGTGCCGAGGATCCGGATCGCCGTTCCGTCCGTCTCCCGCATGACCCGGCCCGACCAGGCCAACCAATGCAGCGTGCCGTCCGGCCGGACCACCCGATGCTCGATCTCGTACGCCGCTCGTCCCTCGACGGCGTCCTGAACGGCTTGCAGCACGAGGCCGCGATCCTCGAGGTAAATGAGATCGAGGTACGCGGCATGCGTCCCGGGGAACGAACCGGAAGGGAGGCCGAAGAACGCTTCGACGGTCTCGGACCAATACACGCGGCCCGAGCGGAGGTCCCAATCCCACACCCCCAAGTCGGCGGCGCGCAGCGCCAGCCGCAACCGCTCCTCGCTCGCGCGCAGGGCTTCCTCCGCGCGCTTCCGGTCGGTGACGCATTGCAGGGAGCCGGCCATTCGGACCAGCCGACCCTGGTCGTCCCAGACGGCCTGCCCTCTGGCGCGGAACCACCGGTATTCGCCCGCCTTGTTCAGCAACCGATATTCCACGTCATACGGCTCCTTCCGCTCGATGTGCGCCGTCAGCGCGGCAAAGACCCGGTCCTTATCGTCGGGATGGAGGCGGGAGGACCAACTCTCCAGCACGTCCGGGAACTCGTCGTCGGCAAACCCCAACAGCTCTTTGAGGCGAGGCGACCACCAGACCGGCGTCCGCGGGGAGGACCAGTGCTCGCCGGGGATGACGCGGCCGTCCCAGAGCCCGTCGGTGGACCCCCGCACCGCGAGGTCCAGGCGCTCGTTGCTGTCGCGCAGGGCCGCTTCGATCCGTTTGCGCTCGGTGATGTCCTCGGCGAGCCCGGCGATCCGATACACTCGGCCGGTCGCGTCACGAACGGGGAAGGCGCGGTCCCGGATCCACCGTTCCGATCCGTCCGGCCGCACGATCCGATACTCTTCGTCGTACTCTCCGCCGACTTGCTTGGTGAGCGCCGCCTCGAGCACGCGGGGCCGGTCGTCGGGATGAATGGCGTCCAACCACGACCGAGGCGAGGCGTAGAGCGCGTCGCGGGGGCGGCCCCAGATCTGCTCGTACGCAGGACTGACATAATGGATCCGATTCTTCTCGGCATCGCTGAGCCAAAAGACTTCTCTGATCTGTTCGGCCAATTGGCGGAACCGCTCTTCGCTTTGCCGCTCCGCATCTTCAGCCCGTTTGCGATCGGTGATATCCTCGCACACGATCAACACGACCGGCCCGTGGGCGGCGGTTTGCACCGCCCGGGCCGTTTCGCGGACCCAAATCACGACCCCGTCCTTCCGGACCTTACGCAATTCCCAACTGATCGCCCGGCCGAAGTGTTCCAGGCACATCTCGAGTTCCCGGGCCACGGCCTGGCGGTCCTCGGCGTGAAACACCGACAGGACCGGCCGGCCGAGGAGTTCCGAGACGGGGTAGCCGAGTTGTTCGGCGCCGAACGGATTGACCGAGAGGATCCTCCCGTCGGGATCGACCATGAAGTACATGGACGGGTTGTCTTCGTAGAGCGCGCGATACCGCTCTTCGCTGTCCTGGAGCGCCGCTTCGGCCCGCTTGCGGTCCGTAATGTCCACGATGACCCCGTCGAGCCAGCGCACCCGGCCATCCTCGCCGAAGACTCCTTGCCCCTTCTCGTACACCCACCGGACGTCGCCCTCGCTGTGCAGCAGCCGATACTCGATGACGTACGGCCGTCGCTGCGCCACCGCCTCATGGACCTGTCGCTCGACCGTCGCCCGATCGTCCGGATGGATGACGCCGGCGTACGACCGGACGCGGTTGCCGAGAAAGTCCGACGCGGGATACCCGCAGAGATCCTGGATGCCGTCGCTCAGGAACTCCATCGTCCAGTGGGGATCGCAGGCGCAGCGATAGACGGCGCCGGGAATGTTCGACACCAGGGACCGGAAGCGCTCTTCGCTCGCCGCGAGCGCCGCCAGGACCCGTTTCCGTTCGGAGATGTCGCGGATGATCCCGCTGAAGAACGTCTCGGTCCGCGTCCGCCACGTGGCCAGCGAGAGTTCCAGCGGAAACTCGCTGCCGTCCTTCCGGAGCCCTTCCAGCTCGACCACGCTGCCGATGAGGCGGGTCTCGCCGCCGGCGCGGAGGCGGTGCAGGCCCTTCTGGTGCGCCTCCCGGTAACGGGCCGGCATCAGCGCGGTCAGCGGCCGGCCCAGAATCTCGGCCTCGGCATAGCCGAACAAGGTCGAGGCCGCCCGGTTCCAGGAGAGGATGCGGCCGCGGTGGTCGGCGACGACGATGGCGTCCGTCGCCGACTCGACCAGCGAGCGGAACCGTTCCTGGCTCTCGGTCAAGGCGTGTTCCACCCGGGCCGCCTTCACGGCGAGGGCTTTGACCCCGACCGCCTTGCGCAGCGTGGCGCGCAGATCGTCGCGGTTATAGGGCTTGGTCAGATAATCGAAGGCGCCCTGGGTCCGCAAATCGACCCGCCGGTCCGTCGAGACGTCGGCGGTCAGGACGATGACCGGCAGCGTCGGGTCGCGCTCCTGCAGCGCCTTCAACACGGCGAGCCCGTCGCCGTCGGGCAGAGTCAGGTCGAGCAGCACCGCGTTGTAATGGCGTTCGGCGGCGCGGGCGACGGCTTCGGCGCAGGTGCCGGCGAAATCGACCTGGTAGCCGTCGTGTTCCAGCAGGTCCCGCAGCGTCAAGACGATATCCTCTTCATCGTCGACAATGAGCACGCTGTGTTCAGCCGTTGCGGTGGTCATGGC